>Ga0315281_10001756_pt1 | contig 32158 bp, 26 predicted proteins | sample YL17G07_0_MG_FD_204540 | JGI IMG/M metagenome (GOLD analysis project Ga0315281, IMG submission 204540) | Sediment microbial communities from Yellowstone Lake, YNP, Wyoming, USA - YL17G07_0 | ecosystem: Environmental > Aquatic > Freshwater > Lake > Sediment | place: USA: Wyoming | collected...
TTAATGTTTAGAAAATTTGGTCATTTGAATTTGGGATTTGTTTCGCCTGCCTGCGCGAAGCCGCTTCGACGAAGGCAGGCGATTCGATATTAGGATTTCGGATTTGAGGTTTTGAGATGGATAAAATCGTCATACGGGGAGGGGAAAGGTTAATTGGCGAAGTGGAGGTGAGCGGTTCAAAGAACTCCACCCTTCCCATCTTTGTTTCTTCCCTCCTGAGCGGGGGAGACAATCTATTCTATAATGTTCCCAACCTGAGAGATGTCCAGACCATTGTCAAGGTTCTTAAAAATCTTGGAGTAAAAGTATCGGAGAGAGGAGGGGGGTATCGAATCAATGCCACAGAGGTTTCCAATGATGAGGCCCCCTATGATTTGGTGAAGACCATGAGGGCATCCATTCTCGTCTTGGGCCCTTTGGTGGCTCGCATGAAAAGGGCTACCGTTTCTCTTCCAGGAGGATGTGCCATTGGCGCACGGCCGATTAATCTCCATCTCATGGGGCTTGAGGCCATGGGAGCAAAGATCGAACTCCGCCATGGATACATCGAGGCCAAAGCCGATGTGTTGAGGGGAGCGAATCTCTCCTTTGACACCGTCACCGTGACCGGGACCGAGAACCTGATGATGGCGGCTACGCTCGCTAAAGGAAAGACCACTTTGCAGAATGCAGCGATGGAGCCTGAGGTGGTTGACTTAGCGAATGTCCTGAACAAAATGGGCGCAAAGATCAATGGTGCAGGAACGAATGTGATCGAGATCGAAGGCGTGGAGTCGCTTCATGCCGTCGAGCATACGATCATCCCGGATCGAATCGAAGCCGGAACGTTGATGGTGGCAGCAGGACTGACGCGCGGAAATATAAAGATTCTCCATTGTCCTCTTTCCGAAATGGAGATGGTCGTCCATAAATTGAGAGAGTCGGGCATGGAGATCGAATCTGAAGGAGATGGAGTCAGGGCAGTGGGTATGAAGAGAATCCGCAGCGTGGATATCAAGACGCAGCCTTATCCTGGATTTCCAACGGACATGCAGGCCCAGTTCATGGTTTTGATGTCCTTGGCCAGAGGGTTAAGTGTTATTTCTGAAACCATCTTTGAAAATCGGCTCATCCATGTCAGCGAACTTCAGAGGATGGGAGCCGATATCCGGATCCAGGGCAACTGTGCGATCATCCAGGGTGTTGAAAGCTTAAGCGGAGCACCGGTGATGGCAACCGATTTAAGGGCCAGCGCTTCGCTCATCTTGGCTGGATTGGCTGCAGAGGGTGTGACAGAGATCACCAGGGTCTATCACTTAGACCGAGGGTATGAGGGTCTGGACAAAAAATTGGCCAATCTCGGAGCGAATATTAAAAGGGTGAAAGAGGGAGACTGAGATTTCGGATTGGCGATTGCGGATTGCGGAATGAAAAACAGATTATTCAAAGAGGCCTTTTAATGAAGATTTTTCGAGCAGGAGAAAAGGGATTTGATCGATACCTCTCCGAGGTGGAGGGAAGAGTGGTTCAGGATAGCCTTCGCCTCGAAAAAAAAGTTCGTTCCATATTAAAGGATGTGAGGAATCGAGGAGATGAAGCCCTCATTCATTACACCCAAGCCTTCGACGGCGTGCGGATTCCGATTCATCAGCTTCAAGTGAAGAGAAGCGAGGTGAGAGAGGCTTACAGGAAGGTCCCTCGAGATTTTTTAGGAACGCTCAAGAAGGCAACTCGGCGCATTCGAAAGTTTCACCAACTCCTGAATATAAAATTGATCACATCGTTGAAGAAAGAGGAGAAAGGGATCCGGCTTGGACAGGCGATGAGATCTTTAGAAAGGGTAGGGATCTATGTTCCCGGTGGAAAAGCCTCTTATCCTTCGACCGTTCTCATGGCTGCCATCCCCGCAAAGGTGGCGGGAGTTCAGGAGATTCTCATGGTCACTCCCCCTCAGAAAGAGGGGATCAGCCCTGCTGTTCTGGTAGCAGCGGATTTAGCAGGGGTTGATCGAATCTATCGGATAGGAGGGGTTCAGGCCATCGCCGCTCTCGCCTATGGGACGAAATCGATCCCTAAGGTGGATAAGATTGTTGGACCAGGAAATCAATATGTGGCTACGGCTAAAAGATTGGTCTATGGTGATGTGGATATAGATATGGTGGCTGGGCCAAGCGAGATTGTGATCGTCTCCGATGAGAGCACGCCTGTTTCCTTTGTAGCGGCAGACCTCATCTCCCAGGCTGAGCATGATGAAATGGCACTCGCCATTCTGATTACCAACTCTGAAGCATATGGAAGGGAAGCAAAGAAGGAAGTAGAGAGACAGCTCTCCTCTTTGAAACGAAGAAAAGTCGCCTTGGCAAGCCTTAATCAAAGAGGTGCCATTCTGATCGTCAAAAATCTCGAGCAGGCGATGAAGGTGGTAAACCGGATTGCTCCAGAGCATTTAGAGCTTGCTGTGTCGAGACCTCTCTCCCTGATAAAAAGCCTGAAACACGCAGGGGCCGTCTTTCTTGGACCCTATACTCCTGAGGCCATTGGAGATTATATGGCTGGTCCCAACCATATTCTTCCTACCGCGGGCACGGCTCGATTCTCTTCGCCCCTAGGTGTGGAGGATTTTATCAAGAGGACCAACCTGATACGTTTTACACGAAGTGCATTAAAACGGTTTGAGAAAGATGTAAAGAAATTTGCAGAGTGGGAAGGACTGGAAGGACACTATCAAGCGGTTCAAATGAGAATGAAGAAATCTTAATCGTCTTTGGGTTAAGGTTACGAAGCCAGATTGGTAAATAGTCAAAGGGTAGTGGTTAAAATATCTTGGAACCCACAACATAACCCTATTACGAAACGGGCCCCTTAACCGTGACCTTTACCCCATTGACTTTATTTCTAAGCGGGGAGAAAAGATGAAGAGAGTTCGCAAGGCAGAGGTGAGGCGGAAGACAAAGGAGACAGAGGTCGTCTTAAAACTGAATCTCGATGGGTGCGGAAAACATTCGATCGTAACGGGAATCCCTTTCTTCGATCATATGCTTACTCTCCTGGCCTATCACAGCAGAATGGACCTCTCCCTGAAGGCAAAGGGCGATATTGGTGTGGATGCCCACCACACCGTGGAAGATGTGGGCATCTGTCTGGGGGATGGGATCAGAAAGGCTCTTGGAGAGGCGAAGGGAATCCAAAGATACGGGATGGCCATGATTCCGATGGATGAGACATTGGTTTCCGTCGCTTTGGATTTTTCGATGAGGCCTTGTCTGGTCTTTCAGATGAAGCTAAGGAGATCGAAAATTGGGACCTTTGACCCGGAGTTGGTGGAGGAGTTCTTCAGGGCCCTTTGCAACCATGCGAGGATTACCCTTCACATCAATCTCCTTTATGGAAGAAACAGTCATCATATGGTAGAAGCGGTGTTCAAAGGATTTGGAAGAGCGCTGAGAGAGGCGGTCTCTTTGGACGAGCGACCCTCTCAAATCCCATCGACGAAGGGAATTCTCTAATTGCAGAGTATAGGTTTGTTTGGTTTATATGGTTTATTTAGTTTCTTTGGTAACCAAAGAAACAAGAGAAACGAAAGAAACCAAATTAACTGAGAGAGTTATGACTCCAAAGATTGTCATCATTGATTATGGGATGGGAAATCTCAGAAATGTACAGAAGGGTTTTGAGAAGATTGGTTTTGAAGCAAAATTGACCCGTAACAAAAAGGAGATTGGAAGAGCTTCAGCCATTGTGCTCCCAGGGGTAGGGGCGTTTAAGGATTGCATGGAGAATCTGGAAAAGTATGGGCTCGTCGAACCTCTGCTCCGATCCATTGAAAAGGGGAAGCCCTATCTGGGCATCTGCCTTGGTCTCCAGATTCTTTTTTCTGAAAGCGAAGAATTTGGATCCCATAAAGGATTGGATCTGATCAGAGGAAAAGTGGTGAAATTCAGGCCCGATCCAGAGCTTAAGGTTCCCCATATGGGTTGGAATACGATTGAGAAGGAGAAAGAAGTTCCCATGCTCCAGGGTGTAGAGAGTGGCGATTTCTTCTATTTTGTCCACTCCTATTATGTCATTCCAGAGGAGGCAGAGTGGATCTCCACTTTCACTACCTATGGTAAACCTTTTGTTTCCAGTATCTGGAAAGAGAACCTCTTTGCCACCCAATTCCATCCGGAGAAGAGTCAGCAGAAAGGTTTGAGGATATTAGAGAACTTTGTCAGATCCATTTAATTCTTTGATGATGGGCGATGGTCTTTGGGTTAAGGTTATGAAGCCAGTTTGGTATATAGTCAAAAGGGTTACGGTTAAAAGATTTTCAAGACCAACCACCTAACCCTTTAACCAAACAGGCATCTTTACCGTGACCTTTTGACCATGGACTTATATTCTTCCACGCAAGGAGCGATCGATGAATGAAGTCAGAGTAGGAGAGATTCGAATCGGAAAGGGAAATCCCTTGGTGTTGATCGCAGGTCCATGCGTGATTGAGAATGAAGAGATTACCTTTACGACAGCCAAGAAACTTAAAGAGATATGCGATCGCTTAGGCATTTCTCTTATTTTCAAGAGTTCGTATGACAAGGCAAACAGAACCTCTGGATCCTCCTTCAGAGGGCTTGGGATAGATCAAGGACTAAAGATTTTAAGCGATGTCAAGAAGAAATTTTCTATCCCGGTGATTTCTGATATCCACTCCGTTGAGGAGGTGAGGCCTGCCTCAGAAGTCCTTGATGCTCTCCAGATACCGGCCTTTTTATGTAGACAGACAGATTTAATTCTCTCTTCATCGCAGACCGGAAAGCCCGTCAATGTCAAGAAAGGGCAGTTTCTCGCGCCCTGGGATGTAAAGAATATCATAGAAAAATTCACCTCCACAGGGAATCAGAATCTATTGATTACAGAGCGAGGGACTTCTTTTGGATACAATAACCTCATTGTCGACTTTAGAGGTTTTCCCATTATTCGATCCTTCGGCTACCCTATACTCTTTGATGTCACCCATAGTCTTCAACTACCGGGTGGGCAGGGGAGTTCCTCTGGCGGGCAGAGAGAATTTGCCCCGCCTTTAGCCAGGGCAGCGGTGGCTATGGGTGTCGACGGGCTGTTCATAGAGGTCCATCCTGATCCAACACAAGCCCTTTCCGATGCTTCTACCATGATTCCCCTCCAAGAAATAGAAGGACTGCTCCAGCAGACCAAGACCATTCATGATATGATGAGGAGATGGGGGATGGCTTGAGATGGGGGGAATAGGGGAGAGAATACAACGCATCAAGATGCTTATTATAGATGTGGATGGTGTGATGACGGATGGAGGGATCATCCTTGGTCCCGGTTCCATGGAGCTAAAAAGGTTCCATGTCCGGGATGGAATGGGAGTCACCTTGGCCAAGGCCGCTGGTTTAATGGTCGGAATCCTTACCAGCAGGGACTCGGAAGTGGTAAGAAGAAGAGCGAATGAGCTTGGAATAGATGAAGTCCAGCAAGGGTTCTTTTATAAGGAGGAAGGCTATCAGGCCATCCTGAAAAAGTATGGCCTCAGGGATGAAGAAGTCGCTTATATCGGTGATGATATTCTGGATATTCCTATCCTGAGGAGGACTGGATTTTCGATCTGTGTTGCGGATGGCGCGGATGAGGTAAAACAGGTTTCACACTATGTGACTCAGAAGAAAGGAGGTGAGGGCGCTGTAAGGGAAGTTGTGGAGATGCTTCTCAATGGACTGGGCAAGAAAGAAGGGGCAATCCACTCCATCCTCAGCCCTTCAAAGAACAGCGCTAAAAAGTGAGAAAGATGAAAAAGATGCTGAGAACTTGGTCGATGTGGGGCTTTTCGTTAGTGGTCTTGACATTGGGATTGACGCCCCCCTGGATGTCAGAAGTGAGGGCAGAGACGAAGCCCAGCTTGGCCGTTCTGCCTTTTTTTATTCATCGAGGGGAGGGTCCAGGAAGAGGGGCCGCCTGCCCCATTTGTAAAGGAGTCATTCAGAGAGGTGAAATTTTACCTGGCTCACAGAATACTCTGACTCGACTTCTCGAACAGAAAATGGAGGCTCCGGGAACATTCAAAGTCCTTCCCCTGGAAAAAGTGGAAGAAGCCTTTTCACAAATCGAGAGGAGGCAGTTTGAATTAAAACCCATGCGCTCATCCATCCAATTAGGAAAAACATTGAACATGGATTTCATTTTCATAGGGGTTCTCTTCCGTTTTGAGGAAAGGATCGGATCTTCTATTGGCGCAGAGAAATCCGCCTCGGTGGGCTTTGATGTCCATCTCATCCGGTTGAAGGATGAGAAGATGGTGTGGACAGGAAAATTTGATGAGACACAAAGACCCCTCAGCGAGAACCTTTTCAAAATAGGTTCTTTCGTCAGAAGAAGAGCTTCTTGGCTCACCGCAGAGGAACTCTCGAGCGTGGGTATGGATGAGATGTTAAAAAGATTCCCTGGGCCAAAGGAGCTTGAAGAATGATCATTTCAAAATGAAAATTGTAAAATTCAAAATTAGCAAAGATCCTTTACAATTTGCATTGTTCATTTTGCATTTTCCATTGGAGTGGAGTTCGGCATGATCGTCATCCCTGCAGTGGATCTGAAGGATGGGAGATGTGTCAGGCTCTCTCAGGGCAGGATGGATCAGGAATCAGTCTATTCAGAACATCCTGTTGAAATGGCCAAGCAGTGGGAGTTAAAAGGAGCAGAGAGACTTCATGTGGTGGATCTGAATGGAGCCGTGATGGGGAAACCCTTTCATCGATCTCTGATCAAGGAGATCACCCGATCCGTCCAAATTCCGATAGAGGTGGGCGGAGGCATTCGTGATTTCGCCACCATCGAGGATTACCTTTCTTCTGGAGTGAGATGGGTGATCTTAGGAACAGCCGCTTTTCAAAATCGTTCCTTAATGGAGGAGGCCTGCCATCGTTTTCCTGAGAGGATGATTCTCGGGATTGATGCCAAAGGAGGAAGGGTGGCCATTCAGGGCTGGAATGAGGTGGTTTCTTTAGAAGCGACTGACCTGGCAAACCAGTTTGAGGGGATGGGTCTTTCAGCGATTGTCTTTACAGATATCGAAAGAGACGGGATGGGCACAGGTTTAAACTTTGAGTCGACCAAGAATTTAACTCGATCCACTTCGATCCCAGTGATTGCCTCAGGAGGGGTTTCGCGAATCGAAGACATTGAACATCTCTTGGAATTAGAACCAGATGGAGTCATCGGAGTGATTGTAGGTCGCGCCCTCTACACGGGAAGGCTTGATTTAGAACAAGCCATACGAATTACAAAATCCCCCTCCATCCCCCTTTTAAAAAGGGGGAATTCATAAGTTCCCTCCCTTTTGTAAAGGGAGGTGAGGAGGGATTTGAAAGTTATTTTCTACATAAGTAAGAAGGATTTTTAAGGATGCTAGCCAAACGGATTATCCCCTGTCTGGATGTAAAAAGCGGAAGAGTGGTGAAGGGAACTCAGTTTGTAGACCTGAAGGACGCGGGCGATCCGGTTGAGAATGCGAAGGGTTATGACGAGCAGGGGGCGGATGAAATCGCCTTTTTAGATATCACGGCCTCGTACGAGGAGAGGGATATTCTCATTGATATTGTTCGCAGGACAGCAGAGAAAATCTTTATTCCCCTCACGGTGGGAGGCGGGATCAGACGCTTGGAAGATATTCGAAAACTCCTGAAGGCTGGAGCGGATAAAATTTCCATCAACACCGCTGCGGTGAAGGACCCCAGTTTGGTTGAGAGGGCTTCGAAGCGTTTCGGCAGTCAGTGCATTGTCATCGCCATCGATGCGAAAAGGAAAGAAGGAAGTTGGGAGGTTTATACCCATGGGGGAAGGGTTCCAACGGGGATCGATGCAGTCCTTTGGGCAAAGAGAGTAGAGGAAATGGGGGCAGGCGAGATTTTATTGACGAGCATGGATCGAGACGGGACAAAGGATGGCTACGACATTGAATTGACACGAACGATTTCAGAGCAGGTGGGCATCCCCATCATCGCTTCAGGAGGGGTTGGCACCCTCGAACATCTTTACGAAGGCCTCATTCATGGAAAGGCCGATGCAGTGCTTGCGGCTTCCATTTTTCATTATCGGGAATTTACGATTGCCCAGGTGAAATCTTTTCTGAAAGAAAAAGGAGTCATCGTCCGACTGTAAATAAAGGGATCTAGGGTTCTAGGGATATAGGGTTCAAGGAATCCATCAAATCGGAAAATGGAGAATGTAGGTTTAGTAGTTCGGGGTTCGGAGTTAAAAGAAGGGAAAAAGAACTCCGAGCTCAAAACTCCGAACTCAAAACTCCAGAAGAGGATGAAACAATTCATCCTCTTCTGGGCAACTGGGTTTGGAGTCGGGTACTCTCCCATTGCCCCAGGGACTCTGGGAACTCTCATCGCCATCCCTCTTTATTACTTTCTTTCAGAAATCCCTTCACCTCTCTATGAAATCACTCTCGTTGGTTTTTTCTTTCTCTCCGTTTGGATTTCAGAAAATGCAGAGATATTTTTTAGGAAAAAGGATGATCAGAGGATTGTTATCGATGAGATGATGGGTTTTCTTATCACCATGCTCTGGATTCCCAAAACCACTCGCTTCATCCTCATCGGTTTTATTCTTTTTCGGTTATTCGACATTCTCAAACCATTTCCTATCCGACGTCTGGAGAGAAGCTTGAAGGGAGGATGGGGAGTGGTCTTGGATGATGTGATGGCAGGGGTCTATGGGAATATCATTCTTCAAATCATTTCCTACTTCACCCTCGCCTCCGGGTGAGTGTGTCTTAATGTCATTCTGAGGCGTTAGCCGAAGAATCTCTGTTTTTTAACTTATTGACTCTATGAGATTCTTCACTTCGTTCAGAATGACAAACATGGCATTTCCCTCATTGTGACACAGTCTCCTGGCAGGAGAGGGGTAGGGTGAGAGGGGAGGATTTACACATGAAGTTGGAAAAGGTCATCGGAGATCATCTAAGGAAAAAGGGATGGACGCTATCCATTGCAGAATCTTGTACCGGAGGATTGATCTGCGATCGCATCACCAATGTGCCGGGGAGTTCAGACTATTTTGAAGGAGGAATGGTTAACTACAGCAACGAATCGAAGGCAAGGCATTTAGTAATTCCATTGGATTACATAAAGAGGTACGGAGCGGTGAGTCCACAGGTGGCGAGGAAGATGGCCCAAGGAGTCCGGAAAGCTTTTGATACGACATTCGGATTATCCACCACAGGTGTGGCAGGACCCACAGGGGGAACAAAGAGGGCTCCCATTGGGAGAGTTTTCATCGGACTTACCAACGGAAGGAAGACATGGGTGAGGAAAGAAGATTTAAAAGGGAGTCGTAGAGAGATCAAGGAAAAGACCACCGAAAAGGCCCTTCAGTTTTTTTATGAGATATTGATTCATTCCAGACATTTTTGAATTGAGAAGACCGTTTTTACCATGTGAATCTTTTCTTCTTGAAATTTTATTCTTTTGTCCCATAATAGAGAAATAATGTAGCGTTCCGGGAAAGGCCGGAGCGATATATCTAATTCGCCCCCAATAAATGGGTGCGCTACAAGAGGAGGATGGATCGATGAAACTTGAGAGGTTTGAGGGTTGTTGGACGGCCATGATAACACCTTTTAATCGGAAGGGGGAGGTCGATTTTGAGGGGCTTGAGAAAAATGTCCAGTTCCTCATCGAGAATGGGTCAAACCTCGTCCCCACTGGAACAACGGGCGAATCCCCCACGTTGGACTGGAGAGAACATGACCGGGTGATTACGAAAACAGCCAAGTTGGCTAAGGGGAAAGGTTTTGTCATTGCGGGCACAGGTTCGAACTCTACCCGTGAGGCGATGAGGGGATCGAAACATGCTGTTGAAGTGGGTGCTCAAGCACTGCTGCTTGTCGATTGTTATTATAACGGGCCATCCTCTCTCGAACTGAGGACACAATACTATGAAGTCATTGCAAAGGCATTTAGGAAGACCTTCGTTGTGCCTTATGTCATCCCCGGAAGAACAGGGACGAAATTGGAGGTGGAGGATTTGGCCATCCTTCATCGTAAGTTTAAGAATTTGAGGTCTGTGAAAGAAGCCACCGGGGATCTCGAGCGGATGGCCAAGACGAGAACCCTGTGTGGAGAGGACTTTGATATTCTCTCCGGAGATGACGATAAAACCTTTGAGATGATGACCCGGCAAGACATTCGGGCATCTGGTGTCATCTCCGTAATGTCGAATATTGTTCCTGGACCTATTGGCGAGATGGTCAAAGCGATACAGAACGGGAATATGGAGAGGGCCAATCGGCTAAAAGATATTCTCGATCCCCTTTTCAAAGTGGTGACCGTCAACACCATCGAATCTTACGAAGGGTTTAATGTCCCGTGTAAATTTAGAAACCCATTAGCGATCAAGACTATGATGAAAGGCCTTGGTTTGCCATCCGGGCCAAGCCGTCCACCTCTTGGAAAGATGACGCCCAAAGGAATGGAGGTCGTTAGAAATGCTCTGAAAGAAGTTTATGGAAAAGATAAAGAGGTGTTCAGGTCCCTTCAAGAATTTTATAAAATCAATGTCGAGGAGCGAATTTTCAACGACCGTTATTGGAAATAGTTGAGTGATGGGATGAGATGGAAGAGGTGAAGGGCCTGTTCCCGGATCGGGAACAGGCCCTTTTTGTTACCAGTTGGGGATGAAGAAGAGGAACGCAAGAGAGGTGATGATGAAGTAGACGAAGAAGACCATGAGGAGCCAGCCCATAATATCCCTGAAATGCAATTTCGCCACAGCAAGCATGGCGATTGCCCAGAAGGGCTGGATCATATCAGTCATCATATCAGACCAGGCAAAGGTGATGACCGTTGTTCCCATACCAACGCCCAATTGTTTGGCGGCCGGGAGAATATAGGGAGCCTCCACAGCAAACTGACCACCGCCTGAAGGGATGAGGTAGTTGAGAAGCCCGCCATACCAGTAGAGAAAGAGGGGGAAGGTTTGAGTCGTGGAGATTGCCACAAAGGCATTTGTGAAAACGGTGGAGAGCAGAGTGTATTTGAAGAGGCCGAGGATGCCCGCATAAAACGGAAACTGAATGACGATCCCCCAAACCGCCTTTCCTGCATCCTCTGTCGCTTTCAGAAATGACCAGGGTCTCCAGTGGAAAAGGACGCCCAGCATCAGCATGGCGAAGTTGACGACATCGAGGGTAAGGGCTAGACCCTTATTGGCGAAGTACCAGATCAACCAGACCAGCCCTCCTATGAAGAGCATGATATTGAACCCGGGCCACCAGTTCATCCAGTCTGAAGGACTTTCGAATTTTGTGGGCTTTGGAGGAGCTTCGTAAAGTTTCAGTTGATCCATCAATTGAGGTGACACGGTGAAGGTCTTTTCCGGTCTCGGATGCATCAATGCCATCATGATCGTGATCACCACAACGATGACGAGTGTTAGAATGAGGTTAAAGGGATGAAAGATCGTCTGGGATATAGGGATGACCGCATCCAACAATTTGGCCTTGATGACAAAGTTATCCGGCGTCGCCACCAAGAGGGGTGATGATCCTGATAAGCCGGAATGCCAGGTACAGCCGAGTCCTAAATAGGCGGCGGCGATGAGGAGACGATAATCGACTTTTGGATTTCTCTTAACAATGAAGAGAGCTAACATGGCACTGGCTATCAAACTGGTTCCCCAATTGAACCATGCTATAATCATTGAAAAGAGAGACATGACAACAATTGCCTGCCATGGTTTTTCCGGATTGGACCAACCCGAGATTCCATTCATCAGTTTTCGAACAGGAGGGGAGCAAGCCAGGATATACCCGGTCATCATGATGAGACACATCTGCATGGTAAAGGCGAGGAGTTCCCAGAACCCTTTTCCCCATGCCTGAATCGATAGGTAGGCTCGGGAACCGAGACCAATTTCTGGCTTGAATCCCCAGATGAGGGCTAAGATATAAGCGACGATGCTTAAACCAATGACGATGACTAAGGCATCAGGGATCCAACGCTCTGTCCAGCGGGTGAGGGCATCACCCCAGTCTTTGAGGAACTCAAAGGTTCCTCGGACTTCTTCCTTCTTTTTTTCACTCATCATAGGTTCCTCCTTCCTAAAATAGTTGAGAAAATGAGACCTTTACACCAATGAGTTGGAAAATAATCGGAGGCCTTGGACCGTATCACCTCCTTTCTAAGCAGATTTGAAATTTTTAGGAAAATAAGATTTAATTTGTTGAAGCATAACCCCTACCCGATTTCTTCATATATAAAAAGAGCTTTTTTGTCAATAAAAATCTCAGGATGGCAAGTACCTCCAAGGCCTATTTTCCATTGACTTTTTTTGTAGTTATGTTAACATCATTTCAATATTGAAGGGGTTTTTGATTGATTCGATCCTTTCTGGCCATTGAGCTTCCGAAGCCGATCCTCAGAAAGATTGAGGAGGTCCAGGGAGACTTAAGATCAACCCGTGCAGATGTGCGGTGGGTGAATCCTGAAAAGATCCACCTCACTCTAAAATTTTTTGGAAATATTGAAGAGTCGAGGATTGACCCCATCTTCAAATCCATTGAAGAACCAATTCGGAACACCTTACCATTTTCTCTCAAAGTTCGAGGGGTAGGGGCCTTCCCCCATTTGAAAAACCCAAGGGTGATCTGGATAGGATTGGTAAATGGGAGGGAAGTCCTCATCTCGTTTCAGAAGCAAATTGAGAACCAATTAGAAAAAATTGGAATTCAGCCTGAAGATCGTCCCTTCAACCCTCACCTCACCTTGGGAAGGATGAAATCGAGCCGAGGCAAGGTAGAGTTAGCGGGGAGGATGGAGAAACATAAAGAAGAGGAGTTTGGAGATTTTGAAGTGGAGAGGGTGGTACTCTTTAAGAGCGAACTGAGACCAACAGGGCCGGTCTATACACCACTACGGGAATTAAAATTGGGAGGCTGACAAGAATCATGGCATAGAGCAGAGGCCATAGAGCATAGCGTTAGACCCTTTAAAACCTCTTTGCGCTATGCGCCATGCTTTGCGATTTCCCCAAAAGGGGGTGGGAGGGAAGGATGAAGACCGATTCAAGTAGAGAGAAGGCAGTGGATCTGGCCATCACCCAGATCGAGAGGCAATACGGGAAGGGCGCCATTATGAAAATGGGTGCAGAGGCAATGCTCGGAGAGGTTCCCACGATCTCCACCGGTATTCTTTCCCTCGATCTTGCCCTGGGGGTGGGAGGATTGCCGAAGGGCCGGGTGGTGGAGATTTATGGACCTGAGTCATCGGGAAAGACAACGCTTGCCCTTCATGCCGTAGCAGAGGCACAGAAGAAGGGAGGCATTGCGGTCTTTATCGATGCGGAACATGCCCTGGATATTCACTATGCAAAGAAGCTGGGTGTTAAGATCGATGATCTTCTCATCTCACAACCCGATACAGGGGAGCAGGCCCTGGAGATCACAGAGACCATGGTCCGGAGCGGAGGCGTGGACGTGGTCGTCATCGATTCCGTAGCCGCCCTGGTTCCCAAAGCCGAGATTGAAGGAGAGATGGGCGATGCCCATATGGGGCTTCAGGCCAGGCTGATGTCCCAGGCATTGAGAAAACTGAGCGCTACGATCAGCAAATCCCATACGATCGTAATCTTCATCAATCAGATCCGGATGAAGATCGGAGTGTTTTTTGGAAATCCGGAGACGACCTCCGGAGGCCTTGCCCTCAAATTCTACTCCTCTGTCCGGCTCGATGTCCGGCGAATTGCCTCCATCAAACAGGGACAGGAGGTGGTCGGTTCCCGGACAAAGGTCCGCGTCGTGAAGAACAAGGTAGCCCCTCCCTTTAAAGAGGTGGAGTTCGACCTTATTCTTGGAGAGGGCATTTCAAGAGAGGGAGATGTCCTCGACCTGGCTGTGGAAAAGAATATTGTTGAGAAGAGCGGAACCTGGTATGCCTATGAAGGCCAACGGATCGGTCAGGGAAGGGAGAACGCAAAGCAGTTTTTAAAAGAGAATCCTAAAGTCCTGGAGCAGATGGAGAAGGAGATCCTTGAGAACTTTCGCCTCTCCAGAGCGGGATCAATAGGATGAGACAAGGAAGGAGAAGAAGATGGATTTAAATCAGATTCTTTTGGAAGCCCTCTCCCAGGAAGCCTCAGATGTTCACATTAAGGAGGGAGCCCCTCCGATCTTCAGGGTCAATGGTACCTTGAGACCCTGGGATAAAGCGAAGCCCTTCGATCATAATGATTTGTCGAAGATGGCTTTCGGTTTGATGAACGACTGGCAGAAAGAGCGGTTTATCAAGAATCGAGAAGTGGATATGGGTTATGAGGTCTACGGTTTGGGACGATTTCGAGTCAATGTCTTCCAGCAGAGGGGAAAGCTCAGAATTGCCCTCCGAATCGTGCCTTACCAGATTAAGAACTTGGAAGAGCTGCACCTGCCTCCTGTACTCAAAAGTATTTCTTTAGAGCAAAGAGGCCTCATCCTCGTTACAGGGACGACCGGGAGCGGAAAGTCGACGACCCTGGCCTCGATGATTGATATCATCAACAATGAACGAAATTGCCACATCATCACCATTGAGGACCCCATCGAATTTATCCACGAGGATAAGAAATCGATCGTGGACCAGAGGGAGATCGGTTCAGATACGAGTACTTTTTCCAGTGCCTTGCGGGTGGCCCTCCGGCAGGATCCAGATGTGATCTTAGTGGGTGAGATGCGGGATTTTGAGACGATCGAGACAGCTCTGACCGCTGCCGAGACAGGACATTTGGTCATGTCCACGCTCCACACATTGAATGCCACCGAGACGATCACCCGAATCATCTCCGTCTTCCCCCCTTACCACCAAAAACAAGTTCGGCTTCAGCTCTCGGGTATTCTAAAAGGTGTCATCTCCCAAAGGTTGGTGCCAAGGGCAGATGGAATGGGAAGAGTCCCTGCGGTTGAGGTCCTGGTCTCCACCGCAAGGGTGAGGGAATGCATTGTCGAAAAGGATAAGACCAACGAAATTAATGATGCCATCGCCAGAGGAGTCACCAGTTACGGGATGCAATCCTTTGATCAATCGCTGATGTTCTTTATGAAGGAGGCCTTGGTCACCTATGATGAAGCCCTCAAACACTGCACCAATCCCGATGACTTTGCTCTGAGGGTGAAGGGAATCCTCGCTACAAGCGACACCACTTGGGAGGATTTTGAGCTGTTAGAGAAAGAGAACGGTAAAGAGAAGGAGAAAGTAGACGAGAAGAAGGTAAAAGCCGCGAGGCCCTTGGATGCAAAAGTGAATGACCGAAGGGGGACAGGTTTGAAGCAATGACCTCTGACGAAATTCGAAGGGCCTTTCTCAATTACTTTGAGGAGAGGGAACACCGTATTGTTCGAAGCTCCTCATTGGTCCCCAAAAACGATCCCACCCTGCTTTTCACCAATGCTGGAATGGTCCAATTCAAAGGGGTCTTTTTAGCCGAAGAGACCCGGGACTACAAACGGGCCACCACGTCCCAAAAGTGTGTTCGCGCTGGCGGAAAACATAATGATCTGGAAATTGTGGGAAAGACCGCCCGGCATCACACCTTCTTTGAGATGTTAGGGAACTTCTCCTTTGGAGACTATTTTAAAAAAGAGGCTATTGAAATGGGATGGGACCTCCTCATCCGCCAATGGGGGTTGCCCGCAGAGAAGATGTGGATCACCATCTATTTAGATGACGATGAGGCCTTTCACCTCTGGAGGAGAGTTGGAGTTTCCGGAGATCGGATTGTTCGGTTAGGGGGAAAAGACAACTTCTGGGCGATGGGTGAGACAGGGCCCTGTGGTCCCTGTTCGGAGATTGTGATTGATCAAGGGAAGGAAGTGGGTTGCGGACGTCCCGACTGTCGTGTGGGATGCGATTGCGACCGATTTTTAGAACTCTGGAATCTTGTCTTCATGCAATTCAATCGTGATTCAGAGGGTAAACTTCAACCCTTGGCCAAACCCTCCATCGATACCGGGATGGGCCTGGAAAGGATTTCTGCCATTCTTCAGGGGTTCAAAAGTAACTACGAAACGGATCTTTTCAAACCCCTCTTTAAAGAGATCGAAATGATCAGCCATATTTCCTATGGGCAAGATCCTCGAACCGACACCTCCATCCGAGTGATTGCTGACCACAGCCGGGCGGCGACCTTTCTGATCAGCGACGGAGTTCTTCCCTCTAACGAGGGCAGGGGATATGTGCTGCGCCGAATCATGAGAAGGGCGATGCGTCATGGAAAGATACTCGGGATCGATGGTTCTTTCCTCTATCGAACTTCCTCTAAGGTCGTCGATCTGATGAAAGAGGCCTATCCAGAACTGAGAGAGACAGAAACATTCGTTTCAAAAGTCATCCAAAATGAGGAGGAACGTTTCTCTGAGACCCTCGATTCAGGGCTGAAAATCCTGCGAGAGGAGTTGGAACAACTTCAGAAGGAAGGAAAGGCCATTCTCTCCGGAGAAGTAGCCTTCCGGCTTTATGATACTTATGGATTCCCTCTTGACCTGACCACCGAGATCCTTCAAGAGAGAGGGATGAGTTTTGATGAAGCGGGATTCAAGGCCCAGATGGAGGAACAGAAGCAAAAAAGTAAGCAGGCATGGCAGGGGATCGGCGAAGGAAAGACGAAAGAGGTTTACCGACGGCTGGCAAATGAAGGGATCAAGGCCACCTTTTTAGGATATGAAGAGGTTCAATCCGAATCGAAGATTCTGAAATTGATCAAAGGCGATGAAATCGTTCCTTTTGCAATAGAAGGGGACGAAATCGAAATGGTTACAGAGAAAACACCCTTCTACGGGGAAGCAGGTGGCCAGGTAGGGGATCGAGGAGTGATCTTTCATGAGGAATTCTCTTTGGAAGTGGAGAACACTATCAAACCCATGGAGGAGTTGATCCTTCATCAGGCGAAAGTAAAGAGAGGAAGAGTGAAAGAAGGGATGACGGCCGTTCTCCAGGTGGAAGGGGAACGCCGGAGGGCCATCGCCCTCAATCATACGGCCACCCATCTGATGCAGGCCGTCTTGAGAGAAGTTTTAGGAGACCATGTCCATCAAGCAGGCTCTCTTGTTTCACCAGAGCGATTAAGGTTTGACTTCACCCATTTCGCTTCGATGGAGAAAGAAGAACTGGAGCGTGTGGAGGCCTTGGTCAATCAGAAAATTCGAGAGAACTTAAAAGTAGAAACGAAAATCATGGATGTGGCAGAGGCCCTTCAGACAGGAGCGATGGCTCTCTTTGGAGAAAAGTACGGCGAGAAGGTCAGGGTGGTGATGGTCTCGGACTTCAGCATTGAACTCTGTGGAGGGACCCACACTTCGAGAACAGGCGATATCGGTCTTTTTAAAATGGTCAGTGAGTCGGGAGTCGCAGCAGGGGTGAGAAGGATCGAGGCCCTGACAGGGGAAGGGGCCTACCGATTTATTAAAGAAGAGGAACGGGAACTTTGGGAAATCGCCTCTTCTCTCAAATCTACTCCTGGAGAGCTCTCCTCAAAGATAGAGCGGTTCCTTGAAAGGCAGAGGGAGTTGGAAAGAGAGCTTTCATCCTTTCAGGACAAGTTATCCCATCAAGAGCTGTCGAATCTTCTTCCTTTTGTCAGAGAGATAAAAGGCGTGAAAGTCCTTTCAGCCAAGGTGGATGGGAAGGATATCAAGCGAATGAGGGAGTTCGTTGACCAGTTGAAGGGAAAGATTGGATCAGGCATCATCCTTCTCGGAGGTCAAAGCCCCAATAAAGTCTCCTTGGTCATGGGGGTGACTTCAGACCTTACCCGTCGTTTCAATGCCAACGAGTTGATTAAAAAGATTGCTCTTCATATTGGAGGAACGGGAGGAGGTCGCCCTGATTTTGCGCAGGCAGGAGGGACCGATTCTAAAAAACTGGACGAGGCGCTTAAGGCCATTGACGATCTCATTTAAATCTTCACTCTCATACCTGTTGCGACACCCCCTTAGGCAGTGCAACCAGATTTCTTTTCCATCCCTTGACATCTCCATCTTTTCTCGATTATTGAATTCGTCTATCTTTGAAAGAGGTGGAAACAAAGATGTCTAAAGTGAGGACACGATTTGCACCCAGCCCAACGGGCGACCTCCATATCGGAGGGGCGCGGACCGCTTTATTCAATTGGCTACTGGCGCGCCATGCCCAGGGGATCTTTATCCTTCGCATTGAAGACACGGATGTGGCCCGATCTACCCAGGAATCGATCCAAGTGATCTTGGATGCCATGACCTGGTTGGGAATGGATTGGGATGAAGGGCCCTTTTATCAGACTCAACGGATTTCATTCTATCAGGAGGCAGCAGAGATACTTTTAAGAGAAGGCAAGGCTTATCGATGCTACTGTACACCAGAAGAATTGGAGACAAAGCGGGAAGCGGCAATGAAGGCCGGGATCAAGCCCAAATACGATCGAACTTGTTTTAATCAAAAATCTTTTCCTCCCGGAAGACCCTCTGCTATCCGCTTCCTCTCGCCAGATAAAGGGAAGACCGTGGTGGAAGATCTCATTCAGGGTCGCGTGGAATTTGACAATACCGAATTGGATGACCTCATCATCCTGAGAAGTGACGGGCTTCCCACTTACAACTTTTCGGTGGTGGTGGACGATGCCACTATGGGAATCACTCATGTCATCCGAGGAAACGACCATCTCAACAATACGCCCCGCCAAATTCAGGTTTATCAGGCTCTGGGTTATCCCATCCCGAAATTTGGTCATGTCCCGATGATCCTCGGTCCGGACAAGAAAAAACTTTCTAAAAGACATGGGGCACAATCGGTTATGGAGTATAAGAAGATGGGCTATCTCCCCCAGGCAGTCGTCAACTACTTGGTCCGCTTGGGATGGTCCTACGGTGATCAAGAGGAATTCAGCCGTGAGGAATTGGTAGAGAAATTCAGTCTGGAGACAGTGGGGAGATCGGCAGCGGCCATCAATCCAGGAAAACTGGATTGGCTCAATGCCCGATACATCAAGAGAATAGAATTGGACGAACTGGTTCAGAGGGTTCAGCCTTTTCTGGAAGCCAAGAGGTTTTCGAACATCGATCCTGGTCTTTTGAGAAAGGCCCTCCTCTCTTTCAGGGAGAGGGTCAAGACCTTAGTGGAGATGGCTGAGGTCTCAGAATTTTACTTCTGTGAAGAGATCGCTTATGATGAGAAAGCCGCCGGGAAATTTTTGAATCAAGAAACCATTCCGATGTTAGAACAGGTCATCACGTCTCTTTCGAAGGAGTCGATTTTGGAAAAAGAGAATGTCCATCGACTGATTCAACAGTTGGCCGAAACACGAGGAGAGCCTTTGGTGAAGATTGCCCAACCCATTCGGGTGGCCTTAACCGGTAGGACCGTCAGTCCCCCTATCGACGAGGTGATAGAAGTTCTGGGCAAGGGAGAGGTGATCAAAAGGCTTCAACGGGCGATTGAATATATTGCGAAACAAGTTTAAATGGGTGATCGTTGACGAAGCTCGTATCGGGTCTTGTTTGCGGATGCTGGAAACTCGAGTTTCTATTTTCAAGATTCTGGCATCGATACGAGCCTCTTCACCATAAAACGATGTAAGCAACCAACTCTTTGTTGTAATAATAGATAACCAGCGGGGAGGAATTAAGGAAGTTCATGAAACTAAAATCTTTGGAGGTGATTGGATTCAAATCCTTTGTGGATCGTCTCCATCTTAGCTTTCCGAGGGGGATCACGACGATTGTGGGTCCCAACGGTTGTGGGAAGTCGAATGTCGTCGATGCAGTGTTCTGGGCCATTGGTGAGCGGAGCGCTAAACACTTACGTGGAAAGTTGATGGAGGATGTCATCTTCAACGGGACAGACGGCAGAAAACCTTTGGGAATGGCAGAGGTGAGTATGACTTTCTCGAATGAGGATGGGTCGGCTCCCCAAGCCTATGAGCCCTACAGTGAAATTACTGTTACCCGAAGGCTTTATCGATCCGGAGAGAGTGAATACCTGATTAATAAAACACCTTGCCGATTGCGGGACATCACCGATCTCTTTTTAGATACTGGGATCGGGATAAATGGCTACTCGATTGTCGAGCAGGGACGGGTGGAACATCTCATCAGCGCCAATCCACAAGAACGGCGGTTTTTGATCGAAGAGGCCGCAGGCATCGCCAAATACAAGGAGAGGAAAAGGCTCGCCCTGATGAAGATGGAGGCCACGCAACAAAACCTTCTTCGAATTCAGGACATCATCGCCGAAGTGAAACGACAGATCGTCTCCCTGGAACGTCAGGTGAAACGGGCAGAAGAGTATAAAGCCATACGGAAAGAGGTCAAGGAGATCGAAATCCGTTTTGCCCTCCAGGAATACAGTGAACTTTCGGAGAAGGGGGAGGCCGCCCGAGGTTATCTCAAAGCACTTCGAGACCGAGAGCTGGAGATTGCTGCTCAAACAGCAAAGAAGGAGGCCTTAATCGAAAGCATGAGGCTGGGTGGAATGGAGGAAGAGGAAAAACTCCGCAGCCTCCAGCAGGAGGTTTTCGAACTGGGTCGGAAAATTCAAAAGATGGAAAACGAAATTGAGTTTTTCAAGAGAGAAGAGGGAGGCTTTCAAAAACAGGAGAATCAATTTGTTGAAGAGGTCAGAGAATCCCTCAGGGCTTGGAGAGAAACCAGAAAAGAACGGAAAAGAGCGGAACAGGTTCAGAGGAATCTGGAGGAAGGGCACTATGAGAACGAAGAAATATTGAGAGAATGGGAAACCCTCTTCAACGATTTTAGGACAACCTACCAAGAGCTTTCAGAAGAGTTGGAAGCTGAGAAGGTTATATTGATCGATACCCTGACCCAATTGACCTCTCTCAAAAATCGCCTCGCCCACCTTGAGGAAAGGAAAGATGATCTCCAAAAGCGAATTCGCTCCAACCAAAAGGAATCCGAAGAGATGAGAACAAGGCTTGCTCAATTGGAAGAGGCCCACTCCGAAAAAGTCAAAGAGAGGGAACTCAGTCTCTCCATCCAGTCGATCTATCAGGAAGAGAAGGTTCGGTTGGAAGGAGAGATCGAAGGGTTAAAAGAAGTCTTGCGTCAGAGACAAACAGAGCGGTCAGCGTTGGAGGAGGCCTTGAGGCAGAACCGCTCTCGCTACCTCTCGCTTAAAGAGCTCCAAGAGAATTTTGAAGGATATGAAAAAGGAGTGAGGTCACTTCTACTGAGAAAGAGGGAGGAACAGGAGAAATGGGAAGGCATTTTAGGGGCCGTGGCGGATATTTTTGAAGTAGAACCAAAATATGAAGTTCCTTTAGAAGCTGTTTTAGGACAGCGATTGCAATATTTGATTGTGGAGGGAGAGAGGGAAGGTACGGAGGCCATGGCCTTCCTTAAAAAAGAGTCACTCGGTCGGGGGAGTTTCATTCCCAAAGGGGTTCAAGGGATGGGGATAGGAAATCGAATGTCTCATGAGGAAGGGAAGCCTGTTCCTCTTTCTCGTTTCGTGAAGGTGAAGGAAGAGTTTGCTCCCATCGCAGAATTCCTGATCGGGGATGTCGGGGTAGTTGAAAGCTTGGAAGAGGCACTCCTTTGGATGAAGAATGACGGGGGGTTTGGAACCCTTATCACCTTAGAAGGGGAGGTCCTGGAGCGCTCTGGAGTGATGTCCGGAGGAAGCCGGGATCAAGGACTTAGCCTTTTAGAGAGGCGAAGGGAGATTAGGGAGTTAGAATGGAAAGTCAAAGAAGCGGAGGAAGAATGCCGAAAAGCCTATGAGGAAGAAGAACGCCTCCAGGGAGAGATCGATGAAAAGGAAAGCCAGTTGGGGGAGAGAAGGAAGGAGATTCAGGAAAAAGAGATAGAACTTCTCCATCATGAAAGAGATTTGGAAGGATTGAAAAAAGAGATCTCCCAATTCCATCAGAGGATGGAAATCCTACAGTTCGAAAGGCAAGAACTTAAAGAGGAAGAGCAGGATATCGAAGAGGAGATGAAATCTGTCTCGGTACAAATGGAGAGAGAAGACGCTGCGAAAAGGGGGAGAGAAGAACAAGTCCAGTCATGGAAGAAGAAAGTAGAGGAAGTTAGAGAAGGGACAGAAGAACTGGGAGGAAGGATAACCGAGAAGAAGGTCTCTCTGGCTTCTATCGAAGAGAAACGGAAAGGACTGGAAGGTCAGATCCAAAATCTCTCACAAACCCAGAGGACGTTGAGGGAACAGACCTTTAAAAAAGTGAAGGGAATCAGGGAATGCCGAGAAGAAACGGCCTCCCTCCGTGGGAAAATCCACCAATGGGAACGGGAGTTAGAAGAGGGCCTTGAAAAACACCGCCTTCAAGAAGAAACGCTCTCCAAACAAAAAGAGAAGGTAGAAACTCTCTTTAGTGAGTGGAGAGAACTAGAGGCCTCCTCCAAATATCTGCGTCGGGAGTTGGAGGACGTGAGGCAGAAGATCCATGAGGAAGAGATCCTGGTCTCAGAGGTTCAATTGAAACTCTCTCACCTTCAGGAATCGATGAAAGAACGATATGGGGCCACGCTTTCCACCTCAATCGGGGCCTCTCCTGCAGAATACCAGAAGGAGGAAATGTCAAAACGGTTGGCAGAGTTAAAGAGTGCCTTGGAAGGATTTGGAGAAGTCAACCTGATGGCCATTGAGGAATATCAAGAATTGAAACAGCGGCACGACTTCCTGTCGGAACAACAGGCCGACCTTCATCAGGCCCTCGATTCCTTAAAAAAGGCGATTCTCCGGATCAATCGGACGACGACGAAACGATTTTTGGAGGCCTTCCATTTGGTCAATGAAAAATTTAAAGAGGTATTTGCGAGGCTCTTCAAGGGCGGGCAAGCCAGCCTGATCCTCTTGGATGAGCAAGACCCCTCCACCACAGGGATCGATATCATCGCCCAACCCCCTGGAAAGAAACTCCAGAATATTGACCTCCTCTCCGGAGGGGAGAAGGCTTTGGTCGCCACGGCTTTGCTTTTTGGGATCTTCATGATCAAACCCACTCCTTTCTGTTTGCTTGATGAGGTGGACGCGCCCCTGGATGATGCAAACATCAATCGATTTATAGAATTGGTCAAGGAATTTTCAAAAACTTCTCAATTCATCCTCATCACCCACAACAAGAGTACCATGGAAGCCTCCAACACCCTCTATGGGATTACGATGGAAACCCCTGGGGTTTCGAAAGTGGTCTCAGTAAGGTTAAATTAAAAGCCAAGTTTTTCGCCCGCTCCAACGCCAAGCCATGGTCCGATCTGTGTATCCAGGCTAACTTCGGTAGACTTCACATCATTTCAACCTACCATCAACAATCTTTATAGGGGTATTTGATAAACTAGGCCGGAATGAAAAATTCCTTGGTCAACTTGTTTTGACATCTTAAAGTTTAATTGGTAAATTGGGTTTAATAAATCGACTAATGGAGACGATACATTGAAGCTCGGGACGAAGCTGACTTTTTATATTTCTCTTATCATCATCCTCGTGCTCTCAGGGTATGGTTATTTCCATATCATCACTCGCCGGGATATCCTGATCAGAAAGATGAAGGTGGAGGTGAGAAGCATTTGTCGAACTCTTAAGGTTCCCCTTGAGAAGATATCCCTGCCGAGAGAGATGGAATATGTTCAGGAGTTGATCGATACGGTCGAGGAATATGAAAAGACATTGGGTGTCATTGTCTACCACCAAGGAAGGAATCTCACTTTCCGTTCACGTTCTTTAGGAGAGGGAATTGAACCATATTTAGTGTTGATCAAGAAATCCATCAAAGAGGATCTTCCACAAGAGGAATTCAGGGTATATAAAAAAGACCCTGTGTTTGCATATGTCTTCCCTCTCAAAGATAGAAATGTGAAGAATATTGGTGGAGTCGCTATCCTCCAGTATACCTCTTTCATGGAAAAGGATGCTAGAGGGGCAGAATGGGGCATTTTCATCACCATTCTTGTCCTTATTGGCGGGACCGTGGCATTCGTTCTTTTTGGCACCAGGAAATGGATTTCACAACCTATTTCTCAACTGATGAGTGGAGTCAAGAACTTGGCCAAGGGAAATTTCGATACTCAGTTCGTTTTAAGTAGAAAGGATGAAATCTCCGAACTAGCGCAGGCATTCAATCAAATGGCCGTGGATTTAAGAAAAGCCCAAGAGCAGATTATTAAGGAAGCGGAAACTACAATAGAGCTGGAGAGGACTCTCCGGCAATCCGAAAAATTGGCGACCATCGGTCAGTTGGCTTCAGGGTTGGCGCACGAGATTGGCACCCCTCTCAACATCATTGGCGGAAGGGCTGAGTTGATAAAAAGAAAGATAAAGGATAGAGAAGGAGAACAAAAAGATTTAGATATTATCATCCAACAAGCCGAAAGAATCACAAAGATCATTCAACAACTTCTCGGATTTGTTAGAAAGAAGAGACCGGAACAGAAGGGTTTGAATATCAAGACTCTTTTAGAGACCACTCTCGATTTTCTCGACCACCAGATTCAGAAACAGGGGGTAAAAGTGGTGAAAGATTTGAAAGACAATCTTCCCATTGTGACAGGAGATTCAGACCAACTTCAGCAGGTCTTTTTAAACCTTATTCTAAACGCCATCCAGTCCATGCCTCAGGGAGGAGAGCTTCGCATCGGTGCCTCATCCAAATGGATTTCAAAGGAAGGCATCGAAGATGGTCAACAAGAATATGTGGTGCTGAGTGTGGTAGATACAGGAATGGGGATAGAGAAAGAAGTGGTGGAGAATATTTTCAATCCATTTTTCACAACAAAGGAGGACAAGGGGACTGGACTTGGTTTGACAGTAAGCCAAGGCATTGTCCAAGATCATGAGGGATGGATTGAGGTGGAAAGTGAGATAGGGGAGGGGTCTCAGTTTAGGGTTTATCTTCCAGCATCCGAAAGGAAGGTAAAGGATGGGGATTAAAGACCACAAAGTCTTAGTGGTGGATGATGATCTGGAGATGTGCGGATTGCTCTCCGACATTCTCAAAGGAGAGGATTTCTCTGTAACAGCCATTCATGACAGTTTTGAGGCTTCAAAGATCCTCAAGAAAGAGGAGTTCGATGTCATCGTCACTGATTTAAAAATGAAGGGGTTGAAGGGCCTTGATCTCCTTGAGGAGGTGAAAAATGTTGCCCCTCTAACTCCAGTGATCATCATCACCGCCTTTGGGACGATTGAATCGGCCATTAAGGCGATGAAGATGGGCGCTTATGACTACATCACGAAACCCTTTCAGATGGATGAGCTCGTTATCACCGTTAAAAAGGCCCTCGAAAATCGCCTGCTAAAGAAAGAGATCGTCCGTCTAAAAAAAGAGGTGGAATCCCGATACCACTTCCACCAAATGATTGGCAAGAGCCCTTCAATGCAAAAGATTTATGACCTGATCGAGAGGATTAGTGATACTTCCAGCAATGTCTTGATCACCGGGGAAAGCGGGACGGGTAAAGAGTTGGTTGCAAAGGCCATCCATTATAATGGGACAAGGAAAGAGGGTCCCTTCATTGCCGTCAATTGTGCTGCCATTCCTGAAACGCTTCTTGAAAGTGAATTGTTTGGTTATAAGAAGGGAGCCTTCACCGATGCCAAATCAGATAAGAAGGGATTAGTTTTTGAGGCCAACCAAGGGACGCTCTTCCTGGACGAGATTACAGAAACGCCCCTTACACTCCAGGCAAAATTGCTCCGAGTGATCGAAGAGAGAGAACTTCGCCCTCTGGGGGATACGAATTCCTATCTCATTGATGTAAGGATCATCTCAACTTCGAACCGTGATATCGGATCTTCGATCCAGCAAGGACGATTTCGTGAGGATCTCTATTATCGGCTGAAGGTGATCGATATCGAAATGCCACCCCTTCGGGAGAGAAAGGAAGATATTCCCATTCTCGTTCAACATTTCATCCACAAATTCAGTAAGGAACTGAAGAAGGGTGTTTCAGGAATTTCAGAGGATGCCTTAAAACTTTTAGTGAGCTATTCCTGGCCTGGAAATGTAAGAGAATTGGAGAATATCATTCAGAGGACGATTACCCTGAGTCAGCATGAAGTTATTCTTCCAGAGGATTTGCCAGCCTCGATAATTCAAAAGACAGATGAAAAACTGTTTGAAAAAGCAATGGGAGAAAAGTTTACCCTGGATCAATTGGAGAAGGAATATATCAGAAGGGTTCTGGTTGAAACGGGAGGCAATAAGTCCAAGGCGGCCGAGAGACTGGGCCTCGACCGAAAAACGCTATACCGAAAACTCGAAGAACTGTAACGTCCTGTCAAAACATTTTTGCCCCATTTTGCCCCATTTTGCCACAGACTGTTTCTTTATTCCCCTTTATTTAAACTTATCATTTTTTGTAAAAGGCCAAAACTGCCCAAAATATAAAGAGAATTTGGATTTACCCCTTTGGTATTCTTTTTGCTCTTCTTTTAATAATAACCTCCAATAATTACCAAAAATTTGCAGAAATAAAGGCATTAAAGGGGGCTTGGTCAGATTGCTTCACTTCCTATAATCAAAATCGATTGTGATTCTGTGGGAACCCTCTCTCTGATCTAAGGCCTCCTTTAATTTTCTTAGAGGATTTTTGTTAAAGGCTGATTAGGAAGCAATCAATGAGAAAAAAGCATTTTCAACGGGTCATCAAAGAGAAGCTGAGGGATTATCAACTCTTCATCGTCTCCAATAGAGAGCCCTATATTCATAACTGGAACGAAGACCAGATTGAATGCATTCGGCCAGCCAGTGGGCTCACTATTGCTTTGGATCCTATGATGCGAGCATGTGGAGGGATTTGGATCGCACATGGTAGTGGGACAGCGGACCGCGAGACTGTGAACAATAACCAGAAGGTAAGAGTTCCGCCAGAGGATCCGCAATATGAATTAAAAAGGGTTTGGCTTTCAAAAGAAGAGGAGGAAGGTTATTATTACGGTTTTGCGAATGAAGCCCTCTGGCCCCTCTCCCACATTTCTTATACTCGTCCGGTTTTCAGAGCTTCCGATTGGGAATATTATAAGAAAGTGAACCACCTCTTTGCAGAAAAAGTTTTGGAAGAAATCGGCATTGGAAAGCCCCTCATCTTTATTCAAGATTATCATCTTGCATTACTTCCTCGGATCATCAAGGAGAAAAATCCAGATGCCTTAACGGTTCAGTTTTGGCATATCCCCTGGCCAAACCCGGAAGCATTCCGAATCTGCCCATGGAAAAAGGAACTCCTCGAAGGCCTCTTGGGCAATGACCTATTAGGCTTTCATATCCGTTACCATTGTAATAACTTTATTGATACAGTGGATCGGGAACTCGAAGCCAGACCTGATCGGGAAAGATCTGCCATTGTTTACAAAGACAAAATCACCTATATTCGCCATTTCCCTATTAGCATCGATTTTGATGCCATTGCCGAAAGCGCAGCGAAAAAGGAAGTAGAAGAGGAGGTGAAAAGGCTTAAAATCAAGTATCGCCTATTGGGTAATATCATTGGAGTGGGTGTGGATCGCCTCGATTATACCAAAGGCATCCCAGAGAAGTTCAGAACCATTGATCTTTTTCTGGATCAAAACCCTGAATATAAAAAACGATTCGTATATATCCAGTTGGGCGCACCCAGTCGAGAACATATTCCAAGCTATAAGCAAATCAACGATGAGATTGACGAATGGGTGGAGAGGGTTAATTGGAGGCATCGCACAGAATATTGGTCCCCAATCCTTTTTCTTCGAGAACATATCCCTTTCCTTTCCATGCTGGCTTTTTACAAGATGTCTCATTTCTGTATTGTCAGTTCCCTTCACGATGGAATGAATCTGGTGGCAAAGGAATATATTGCAGCGAAGACCGACTCCGATGGGGTCCTCATTCTCTCAAGGTTTACAGGCGCTTCACGGGAATTAAATGAGGCCCTTCTCATCAATCCCTATGCAACGGATGAATTTGCTCAAACCATTAAAAGGGCGGTCGAGATGGCGCCTGAAGAGATATCTCGAAGAATGAAGAAGCTTCGGGAAATTGTTCGTGAAAGGAATATCTATCGTTGGGCCGACCAGATCCTTACAAAAGCTATCCAGATTTCGTAGGAGAATGAGTGGATTATCTTTTTGATCGAATAGGAAAGATTTTGAAAAGAATAAGAACCGCCGAAGGTATTTTTTTCTTTTTGGACTATGATGGAACCCTTACCCCCATTGTCTCCCGTCCGGAGCAGGCCATTCTTTCCGAAGAGACAAAAGCCCTCCTTCTGGCCTTAAAGAAGAACCCAAAATTCCTTCTGGCCATTGTGAGCGGAAGGTCCCTCAAAGATATTCGGAAACTGGTGGAACTGAAAAAAATTTATTATATCGGGAATCATGGATTGGAGATCTTTACACCTAAAAATGGGACAAAACAGCTCGTTCCAAAAGAAGTTTTTCATGAACTTGCAAGGATTCGGAACCGATTAAATAGCCAGATGAAAGACATTGAAGGGGTCCTCATAGAAGATAAGGGAAGCATCCTCACCATTCATTATCGAAATGTCGATCCAAAATGCGTTCCTCCTATTTTAATGGCATTGAAGCAAGAAATTAAGGGTTCTAAAATACCTCTCTGTTTGGGGTATGGAAAGATGGTATTTGAAATCAGGCCCCAATCCACGGCAAATAAGGGAACAGCCGTCCTTGAATTATTGAATCAAATTGATCGAGACGAGATCCTCCCTCTCTATATTGGAGATGATCAAACGGATGAAGATGCCTTCAAGGTCCTCAAAAGAAGGGGTATTACGATATTTGTGGGCCTTTCAGGCAATTCTTCCGCTCAATACTATGTGAATGACCCATTTGAAGTGTATCAATTTTTAAAAATGGTACAAGAGGAGTTTAGATAACTGACACTTTTTGTGAATTCCTGGCGTGAACTAAATTGATGAGTCCATTCAAATTAAATGACATAGGGGAAAGAAGGAATCGAAGGAAATGGTTGGTCCTTTCCATATTTCTCTCCTTTTTTCTTTTCTGCGTGCTTTACCTCTTTTTTCTTGAACGCAACGTTATAATCCCTTCGGAAACAAAACCCGATTTCATCGTGATGGAAGGGAGAATTAGAGAGAAAGGCACATTTTATCAATCGTTGGTGGAAAGGAAAATTCCACACCGATGGATCGATCTGATCATTTCAAAATTGAACCCTTTTGTTGATTTTAGAAGGATCCAGGGAGGGACCTATCGTTTTCTTACAGATGAGAATGGAGGGATGGTAAAGTTTATCTATGAAGCAGGGCCCACTGAGATTTATGAAATTGTAAAGGACTCCGAGGGAGAATATATGGCCCAAAGGCAGGAGGTGCCTTTAGAGATTTATTTGACAAAGGTAGTTGGGGAAATCCGTTCCTCCCTCTTTGAAGCCATCAATGAGGTTAGAGAGCAGGATCTATTGGCCATCTCCTTTGCTGAAATTCTTGCCTGGGAAATCGACTTCTATAAAGATGTGAAAGAAGGGGATCGATTTAAGGTGATGGTGGAAAAGATTTATAAAGGAGAGCAGTTCATCCAATATGGAACGATCCATGCTGTGGAATATCTGAGAGGAGAGGAAGTGATTAGAGGGGTTAGATTTAATGGTGGCTATTATGATGAGGAAGGAATTTCTTTGCAAAAAGCCTTCTTGAAATCCCCGTTACGTTTCAATCGAATCAGTTCTCGATTCAGCGGAGCGAGGAGACATCCCATCTTAGGAGGAATTTTACCCCATTTTGGTATCGATTATGCCGCTCCGGCAGGAACACCTGTATGGGCAGTCGCAGATGGAACCATTGTTTCAGCAGGGGGGGCTGGGGGATTTGGTAAACAGGTATTCCTCCGACACACAAATGGGTATGGGACCTATTATGGCCACCTCTCACGATATGGTCCTGGAATCAAGAAAGGTCAACGTGTCAAGCAGAAGCAGATCATTGGGTATGTTGGATCAACCGGCCTTTCGACCGGGCCTCACCTCGATTATCGACTGAGTAAGGATGGTCGATTCCGAAACCCTTTGAAAGAGGTCTTTCCCGCAGGGTATCCCATCAAGGAAGAGAAGATGGAGGAGTTTAATAAGAAAAAGGATGAGTGTTTGGGTTGGCTGGCCGATGAGGTCCCGAATCAGATAAAAGTCGAAGAAACCACCAGTGATTCCCTTCAGCGAGATCAAATTGAGGAGGATGAGTAAACCCCGTTAGAGAATCTTTGACTTTCCAACGGGGAGGCTCACACGGGGCATTAAATCCCGTGTTCGCTCTAAAAGGAATTATATCTTCATCCCCGCTGCAAGCAGCGGGGCTTTCTAACGGGGTAAAAAGAAAAAGTATTTTTGAAGAGTAAATTTTAATTAATATTTCTTAAGGGGAATTATATCACCATGGAAGGGAATCCCTTTTATTTCTATACTTCATCTAATCTGGTCGAATTGACCGGAGAGAAGGCGGATACGTTAGAAGAGTTGTTGACCCTGTTGAGACGATGCACTGGTTCGGCAATTTTTTATCATGTTTTTCAAAGTTATCGTGAACGTCACTTTGCTATCGAGAAATATCATTCTGATTTTGCCCAATGGATTTCTAATTCCCTGGACGAAGAAGCTCTGGCAGAAAGATTAGGATCTTTGGATGTCAGAGATTTTACCTCCATTCGGTCGTTAAGGGAGTCAATGATAAAGATCATTGAAGATCATCTTCATGAACATCCTCAAATCGGATATCGACACGGTAAGACACCCTTCTTCTTCTGTCAATCGATTAGCGTGGTCATGCCTACCAAGTATATCGCCTCGAGTTTAGAGGATTTTTATCAAATCATCGGAAAGATCGGGATTCGATCCATCCATTATCACTTAATCGAAGCAAGGCTTCGATTAGGCATCGATACCAATGACTTCTCCCATTGGGTTCGAGATAGTTTAAAAAAGGATAGGCTCGCCCAAAGGATTGAGGGCATAGATATTTATCTTCATACTTTGGAAGAGATTAGAAAGATGATTCTTCATTATATTGAGGAGGAGATGAAAACTTAATGTCATCCATCCGTTTAATGGATTACGAGCCGACAGTCGGTAAGCAGACCTTGGAGGAACTCTATCTTTTAGCAGAAGGTTTGAAGGGGAGACGGGTAAAAATGATCAATTCCACTGCAGTGGGTGGAGGGGTCGCAGAGATTTTACATCGGCTTGTCCCTTTATTAGATGAACTTGGCATACAAACCCAATGGGAAGTGATAAAAGGAGGGGAAGATTTTTTTGTTGTGACGAAAATGATTCATAATGCCCTCCATGGAGAACAAATCCCCTTCCCCTCCAGGATGAAAGAAACCTTCCTGGAGGTGAGCCGGGAAAATTTAAGGAACACTGATATGGATCAGGATATTATCGTCATCCATGATCCCCAACCCATTGTTTTTATCGAAGCAAAAGGTAAAACCCATGCCAAATGGGTTTGGAGATGCCATATCGATATCTCCAATCCGAATGGAGAGGTATGGGAGTTCTTAAAAGGATGTGTGGAACAGTACGATGCCGCCCTGTTCTCCTCCCCCCGGTTTTCAAAAGGATTGCCCATTCCTCAATTTCTCTTTTTCCCTTCCATTGATCCTTTATCGGATAAGAACAGGGAACTTGAACCAGAATTCATTGACCAGGTATTGGAGCAGTTTCACATTTTTCGGGACAAACCCATTATCACGCAGATCTCCAGATTCGATCGTCTCAAAGATCCAGTTGGAGTGATCAAGGCTTACCGGTTGGCAAAACGATATGTCGATTGCCGATTGGTTTTAGCAGGAGGGGGGGCAAGCGATGATCCAGAAGGGGAGGTTGTCCTGGATGAAGTTCGGACTGAAGCGAAAGGAGACCCGGATATCCATATTATCTTACTCCCTCCCACCAGTTCCCTTGAGATTAATGCCCTCCAAAGGGCATCGACGATCATTCTTCAAAAATCAATACGGGAAGGGTTCGGGTTAACAGTGTCTGAAGCTTTGTGGAAGAAAAAGCCAGTGATCGGAAGCGCCGTTGGAGGGATCCCTGCTCAGATTATTCCCAATCTGACAGGTGCTCTTGTCTATCCCTACAACGATACATAATGAAATAAATGGTTGACAAATAGGTCTGACTAAGCTACATGTTTATAAAAACATGAGGAGGTGTCAGGCCATGGTTCCAGAAAGCCGCGTGCAGGACGGGAGTT
>Ga0315281_10001757_pt1 | contig 32155 bp, 31 predicted proteins | sample YL17G07_0_MG_FD_204540 | JGI IMG/M metagenome (GOLD analysis project Ga0315281, IMG submission 204540) | Sediment microbial communities from Yellowstone Lake, YNP, Wyoming, USA - YL17G07_0 | ecosystem: Environmental > Aquatic > Freshwater > Lake > Sediment | place: USA: Wyoming | collected...
CCTGCCATCGCGGCGGGGGGAGGGCGCACGCGACGCGTCGTCCCAGCTCGACCGAAGCCAGCAAGGTGGCAGCGCGCCGCGCGCCCAGCGGCTCGAGTTCGGCGATGCCGGCGGTCGCCAGGCCGGCCAGGCCGCCGTGCTGCGCCAGCACCTCGCGGGCCATCGAGAGACGCCCTGCGCCGCCCATCACCAGCGCCAGCAGCTCATCGTCCCGGCAGGCGGCCGGGCCAAGTCGCTGCAGCGTGGTTCGCGCCGCGTCGGTGATCGGCAGGCGCAAAGCGGCGCCCTGGTAATTGGGAACCGACCTCACGGGACGCTCACGCACAGAAGGCTAGCCGCCGATCGTGATCAGTCCGTTACCAGCCGCTTAGCGGGCCAGGTCCGGCAGACGCAGAATCCCGAGTCGGTCGAGGAGAGCGATGGTCACCGAGATCGCGTTAAACCCGGCGTGCATGGCGATCGAGGCGGGGAGGCTGCGGGTGCGGCGATAGATCTGCGCCAGGGCGACCCCCAGCACGAAGATCGGCACGAGGGCAAAGATGCTGGCGTGAATCGCCGCGAAGAGGGCGGCCGACCCATAGACGGCCACGCGGGCGCCGCGCTCGCGCTCCCAGATGTTGTAGACCACGCCCCGGAAGAAGAACTCCTCGGCGATCGGCGCCACCACCACGAAGGCGAGCAGGATCACCGTCGGATCCCCGCTGGCCAGCACCCGTTCCGCGATTCCCTCTCCCTGCCGCAGGCCTACACCCTGGAGCAGCCACGTCGCCACGACGGAGAGCCCCGTGGCCGCGAGCCACGCCGGGATCGCCAACCCAAGGCCGATCAGTGCTGACCGCGCCGTGCCGTGTGCGGGCAGGAGGCGCAGGCCGGCCAACGCCCTGGGCAGAACGACAAGCGCACCGGTCACCGCCAGCAGGCCGATCTGGGTCGAGGTGAGCAGAAGAAGGGTGCCAGCCACCGTCAGCGGACCGCCGTTGACAAGGGAGGTCGCGTCGCCCGCCGCTCCCAGCGACAGGATCGAGGCGACGATCACCGCCAGCAGCAACAGGACGAAGACGGCCGGTCCCCGATAGCGCTCGGGCGGGAGCTGCCTACGCACCATCAGCGCACGGACAGCGTTCATCACCAGGCCGGCCAGCAGCAGCAGGCCGCCGACCGCCAGGAGCAGCACGGGACCGATCAGGCGGTCGAATTCGGAGACGCCCCTCAACAACACGTCCGCGTTGGAGACAAGGACCGCGGCGGGCAGAAGCAGGCCGATGGTGATGAACGCGATCGAGATGACCTGCAGGACGCGATTGCGGCCAAGCACCCGATCGTCGGGCGCGTCGGGGGGTGGCGCGATCAGGCCGGGATCGTCCACCTGCCGCGACGGATCAGGGGTTGGTGGCGCTGCGGAAGCCGGTCGGCTCGGCGGCCAGATCGGCAGACTGTTCAACGGCGCGAGGTGAGGCACTCACCCGTGGGCGAGCGGCCTGGGGAAACTCGTGGCCACAGAAGGCGCACAGCGACCATTCAGGATCGGCGAGCCGGTTGCAGGAGGGGCAGACCCGATGCAGGCGGGTCCGACAGTTCGGACAGACCAGCCAGTCGGACTGCACGCGATCGCGGCAGACCGGGCACAACTCGTTCTTCTCCACTTCGGCCAGCAGCGACTCCTCGGCCAGCGACCGCTCGTAGACCTCGGCCAGTGTCTCGCGCGGGCGCACGATCATGTACAGCACCACCGCGAACAGGAAGAGGAGCGGCGTGAAGAAGATGATCAGCGCCGAGGCGAAGTACGGCAGGATCGGGTTCTCGCCGCGGGCCTGCATGTCGCGGAACGCCCAGTAGGCGGTCCCCAGCCACAGCATCACGACGTAGATCACGATCAGCGTCGCGGCGGTCTGAACCAGCGGGTTGGTGACGAAATCGTTCCAGATCTTCCCCGGATCCGGCAGGCCGTCAGGCATCGGAGGCGGACCTCAACTGCATCGCGCGCCCAGGATCTAGGCTCGGGGCGCGGCGGTCATGCTAGCAGATAGCTGCGACAGGACCCTCACAAGGGCCAGGTGCTCCACCGCCAGCACGCGCTCGGCAAGCCGCTCGGCGCTGTCATGCTCGAACACCGGCACCGTCACTTGCTCGATCGGCGCCCCGCGATCCAGTTCGATGGTCACCTCGTGGATGGTCACTCCGGTCTCCCGGTCACCGGCCGCCAGCACTGCCGCGTGCACCGCCAGGCCCATCATCCCCGGACCGCCGTGACGGGGCAGCAGGGAGGGGTGGATGTTGATGGTGCGCCCCCCGAAGGCCGCGAAGTACGACGGGCGCAGCAGCTGGTCGTATCCCGCCAGCAGGGCGAGGTCGCAGCGCGCGGTGGTCAGTCGCTGGCCCATTGCAGCGTCGCGCGAGACGAGGTCCGCAAAGTCACGTCCGGCCAGGACCGCCGTGGCAACATCGTGGCGCTTCGCGACGGAGAGCGCGTGGATCCCGCGGCGGTTGGAAAGGACGAGCACCGGCTCGACCCCTGTCAGCCGTCCGGTCCCGACCGCGGTCAGCACCGCCTCGAGATTCGAGCCCCGCCCGGAGACCAGGATTCCGAGCCGCATCGACGGCTAGACGAAGGAGACGCGCGCGTCGCCGGGAGCGACCGGCACCACGCTTCCCAGGCGCCGCGCCTCGGGGAGCGCCTGAAGCGCCACTTCCACCAGCTCGGGCCGGACGACACAGGTGAGGCCGATCCCCAGGTTGAAGGTGCGAACCATCTCCTCGTCGGGGATGTCGCCGCGCTGCTGGATCAGGCTGAAGATGATCGGGATCTGCCACGAACCCAGCTCGACTTCGACGCCGAGCCCCACGGGCAGGGTACGCGGAATGTTGTCGACCCAGCCGCCACCGGTGATGTGCGCGAAGGCCAGCGCATCCCCGCCGGCGGCGCGCAGGGCGCGGCGCAGCATGCGGATCTCGTCCAGGTAGGACCGGTGCGGCTCGAGCAGCAGGTCGCCGATCGTGCGGTCCAGCCCGGGAGCGGTGCGACTCCACTCGGCCTCTGAGAAGGTGCGCCGCGCAAGGGAATAGCCGTTGGTATGCAGCCCACTCGATGGCAGGCCGAGCAGCACGTCGCCGGCATGCACCTCCGACCCATCGATCAGGTCGGCGCGTGCGACCACCCCCACGATAAAGCCAGCCAGGTCGAAGTCCTGGGTGGCGTACAGGTCCGGCAACTCCGCGGTCTCTCCCCCCACCAGCGACACTCCGGCCGCGGCACATGCGTTGGCCACGCCGCCCACGATCTCAGCCGCCACCTCGGCGCGCAGCTTCCCAACCGCGAGGTAGTCGAGGAAGAAGAGCGGATCGGCTCCCTGCACCGCGATGTCGTTGATACAGTGGTTGACCAGGTCGACGCCGATGGTGTCGTAGCGCCCCATGGCGATCGCGATCTTCAGCTTGGTGCCCACGCCATCGGTCGAGGCGACCAGCACCGGGTCCGGATGCGTGGTGGGATCAAAGCGGAAGAGGCTGCCAAAGCCACCGATCCCGGCCAGTACCGATGGCCCCGCCGTGGCGGCTGCGGCAACGCCGATCAGTTCGACCGCGCGCTTGGCCTCGTCGATGTCGACCCCTGCCTCGCGGTAGCTGCGGTTCATCGGCCTAGCCGCGCTCCAGCGCAAACTTGTCCACGTCGAGCGGCACGTCGACCGGGTAGCGTCCGTCGAAGCAGGCAGTGCAGCGCCGATCCTGATCGCCACCGACGGCGGCCAGCAGGCCGTCCTGCGAGAGATAGCCGAGGCTGTCGGCGCCGATCAGCTGTCGGATCTCCTCCAGCGAATGATTGGCCGCGATCAGCTCGGCGCGACGACCGGTGTCGACCCCCATGTAGCACGGGTAGCGCATCTGCGGCGAGTGGATCCGAAGGTGAACCTCGCGGGCGCCGGCACGCCGCAGCATGGCCACGATGGGGGCAGTGGTGGTTCCGCGCACGATCGAGTCATCGACCACCACCACGCGCTTGCCGGCCAGCACCTCGGGCAGCGGGTTGAACTTCAGCCGCACCGATGCCTCGCGCGAGGTCTGCGCCGGCTGGATGAAGGTCCGCCCCACGTATCGGTTCTTGATCAGCCCCTCGCGGTAGGAGAGGCCCGATTGCTCCGCGTAGCCGATGGCGGCGGGGATCGCCGAGTCGGGGACGGGCATCACCAGGTCGGCCTCCGCCGGGTGCTCGATGGCCAGCTGACGGCCCATCCGCAGGCGAGCCTCGTACAGCAGACGGCCGTCGATCACGCTGTCGGGTCGCGCCAGGTAGACGAATTCGAAGACGCACAGCCGCTCGCGTACGCCGGCGGCGACTCCGTTGATGGTCGGCCGATGCGAGTGCACCCCTTCTTCGTCGATGGTCACGATCTCGCCCGCCTGGATGTCGCGCACGAAGGTAGCGCCCATCACGTCGAGCGCGGCACTCTCGCTGGCCACTGCCCACCCCAGCGGACGACCGTCATCGCCGGTGATACGCCCCAGGGCCAACGGCCGGAAGCCCACCGGGTCGCGGGCAGCGATCAGTGAGCGTTCGGTGATCATGGTGAACGTGTAGGCCCCGGCGGCGCGGTGAAAGGCGTGCTCCACGCGTTGTGCCCAGCTGCGACCCGGGGCGTGGGCAATCAGGCGTGCCAGCACCTCGGTGTCGCTCGCGGTCACGAACTCGACCCCCTGCTCGGTCAGCGCGTCGCGCAGCCAGGCCGCATTGGTCAGGTTCCCGTTATGGCCCAGCATCAACTCGCCAAGGTCGCTCTGGGCGTACACCGGCTGCACGTTGGGCAGGCTGTTGGAGCCGGTGGTGCTGTAGCGGGTGTGGCCGATGGCGATGTGGGCGCCGCGGACCTCTCCATTGACGGCCCGCGGATCCCGCTCCAGGCTGACGAGCGTCTCTTCGTCGAAGACCTGGCTGACCAGGCCCAGCCGCTTGTGCAGGGTGAGCCGCGTCCCATCCGAGACGGCGATGCCCGCCGACTCCTGCCCGCGATGTTGGAGCGCGTGCAGCCCGACATACGCCAGCCGCGCAACCGATGCGCCAGGAGCATAGATCCCGACCACACCGCATTCCTCGCGCGGGCCGTGGGGCTGATAGATGGGAAGCTCAGGAGGGTGCACGGGTCCCTCGGCGGCGGCAGCGGGCAGGCGTTCGGCTGACAACAGATCAGCGTCCGCCGGGTGCTGGGGCACGTCCCGATGATACCGGAGCGGCCGGCACGTTGGATCACGCCTCCGACCACGGCTGACCCGCTAGAACGGGGTCTGCCAGGCAGCCGTCAACTGCAGGAGGTCGGCCTCCAGCCGCTCATCCCCGACTCCAATTTGCAGGTCGGTGCCGCCGACACGGCCCAGTCGCGACGCCCCCACCCCACCAGCATCGGCCGCGGCCACCATGGCCGCCCCGAACTCGGGCGCAACCGCCACCAGGACACGGCCGCCGCGCTCCCCGAAGAGGGCCGCAGTGGCGACCGCTGCCGCAGCCGCGACGCTGACGCTGCACCCGATCCCGGACGCGATCGCCATGCGCGCCAGCGCAACGGCCAGGCCTCCGACCGAGAGGTCGTGCGCGGCGGCGAGCAGGCCTTCCGCGGACAGGAGCGCGAGCAGCGCAAGCAGGCGAGCGGCCGCCGAAATGTCGAGCGACGGCGATCCCCCGAACCGCCCACGGCGCCAGGCAAGCTCCGAGCCTGCCAGAGCATCGGCGTCGTTCGCCTCGGCGCCCAGAAGCCAGACCTCGTCGCCTGGGCGCCAGCGAATCGGGATGGCCTGGCCCCAATCTTCGAGCAATCCCACGGTGCCGATCACCGGCGTCGGCAGGATCGGTCCATCTGGCGTCTCGTTGTAGAGGCTGACATTTCCCGAAACGATGGGAATCGACAGGTCTCGGCACGCCTGCGACATGCCGGCCACCGCTTCGGACAGCTGCCAGTAACCGGCCGGGTTCTCCGGCGATCCGAAGTTGAGGCAGTTGGTGATGCCGATCGGCGCCGCCCCGCTGCAGGCAACGTTGAGCGCGCCCTCGATCACCGCTGCCGCGCCGGCCAGCCGTGGATCGAGCGACCCGAGACGTCCCGGCCCGTCAAGCGCCAGGGCGATCGCCCGCCGGGTTCCCTTGATGCGCAGCAGGGCGGCGTCCCCGGCGCCGGGGCCGACCAGCGTGTTGGTGCCGTTCATGTGGTCGAAGCGCTGCCAAACCGGCTTCCGGCTGCGGGCGTTGGGGCTGGAGAGCAGCTCAAGAAGCGTCGCCGTCGTCGGTCGCTCGGCCGCCAACTCGTCGAGGCGCTCGGTCCGGCGAGCGGCCAGATCTGTGGGCGGGGCGGCCAGGGGTCGGTAGCGCGGCGCATCATCGACCAGGCTGCGCCCGGGAATCTCGCAGACCACCTGGCCGCCGGCTGTGGCGCGCACCACCGGCTCGCCGATCACCCGCCCGATGGTCACCGCGTGAAGTTCGTAGCGGTCGAAGACCCGCTGCACCTCCGCCTCTCTCCCGGCGCGCACCACCAGCAACATGCGTTCCTGCGATTCGCTGAGCAGCAGCTCATAGGGGCTCATGCGTGACTCGCGTTGCGGCACGAGATCCAGGTCGACCTGCGCGCCACAGCCGCCCCGGGCGCTCAGCTCGGCGAGGGCGCAGGTCAGGCCGGCCGCGCCGAGATCCTGCATCGCGACCAGCGCGTCCGAGCCGCTCAGCTCGAGGCAGGCCTCCATCAGCAACTTTTCGAGGAACGGGTTCCCGACCTGAACCGCCGGACGACGCTCGTCGCGGTCGTGGCCGAGGGTGGCAGACGCGAAGCTCGCTCCCTGGATGCCGTCCCGGCCGGTGGCGGCGCCGACCAGCAGGAGGGCGTTCCCTTCCCCGGCCGCCCGTGCCAGGGTGATCGAGGAGTGACGCGCGATTCCCACGCACATCGCGTTCACCAGCGGGTTGCCGCTATAGGCGGCATCAAACTGCAGCTCGCCACCGACATCGGGGATCCCGATGCAGTTCCCGTATCCGGCGATACCGGCCACCACCCCTCCAAAGAGATAGCGGTTGCGCGCCGCAGCCTCGGCATCGGTGCGTCCGCTGGCGTCTTCGTCGGCATCGAGCGGGCCGAAATGGAGGGAATTCAGCAGCGCGATCGGGCGCGCGCCCATGGTGAAGATGTCGCGGATGATGCCGCCGACCCCCGTGGCAGCGCCCTGGTACGGCTCCACCGCCGAGGGGTGGTTGTGGGATTCGACCTTGAAGACGACCGCCAATCCGTCACCGATGTCGAGCGCCCCGGCGTTCTCGCCTGGCCCGACCAGCACCCGCGCACTGCGCGTCGGAAGTTCGGCCAGCAGGGGCCGGGAGTGCGAGTAGGCGCAGTGTTCGGACCACATCGCGCCGAACATGCCGAGCTCCACGGGGTTCGGCTCGCGTCCGAGGGTCGCGACCACCGCGCCGCACTCGGACTCGGTCAGGCCATGACGCTCCAGAACCGGCGCCGAACTCACCAGGCGAGATTCATGCGCGCGCCAGGCGGGTGAGGGTGCCGATCACCACGATGAGACCCGCCAGCAGAAAGATGATGCCGCCTGGCGAGAGTGCCCGCAGCAGCTCCAACAGCCCGCCACCGGGGCCGCCGATCAGCTCGACCACGATGAACAGGACGGCCAGCCCGGCGCCCCACAGCAGGGCCACCAGCAGCCCGATCCGCTGCAGGGTGCCCGCGGCGCGCTGGAGCACGCCGGCGAGGGCCAGCCCGACCAGCAGCGCAACCAGGAGCGGAGCTGGGGCAGCGAACCCGAAGTAGGCATGGCCGGGGATGCCCCCGCTGACCGCCGCGTAGCCGCTCCAGAACCCAAGCCCGTAGCCGCCGGACCCTGAGAAGGCGCGCTCGAAGAGCGAGCCGCTACTGAACGGGAACGGCAGCAGCCAGCCGGTCGCGATCCCGACTGCGCCGATCAGCAGCACGATCGGGCCCAGGAGGGCACGACCGGGCGCATCGACCACGACGGCAGTCACGGCCGTCTGCGGACCACCACTGAGGTTGACCCCGCAGTTGGCGCAGAAAGCGACGCCGGCTCGATTGTGTGTTCCGCAGCGAGGGCAGGCCATCGTCCCGTCCAGGGTCGCCGGTCGGGCCAGCGTGCTGGCTGCCCCGGGGGCGATCAGTCGCTGTCCGCACTCGCGGCAAAAGGCGATCCCGGGGCGGTTCTCGGTCCCGCAACGGGGGCAGCGGGTACTCTCGCCCAGCGGGGTGGCCGGCACCGAATGCGCGGCCAGGCTGACCGACGCGGGGTCGGCAGGCGGAAGCGCATACGCCTCGACATCGCCTGGGGGCGGCCCCGGCAGGTGGTCGGGCACGCCGGGCTCGATCGGCTCGTCGAGCGGCGTCTGCTCGTCGTCGGTCATCGGGCGAAAGGCCTCCAGCAGGGCCGGATAGCGGCGCCTCGCATCATAGCCGACGCTCGGCGACGGCCGGCTGCGCGACCAGCCACTCGGCCAACGAACGGAAGATCTGCAGGCCGTCGATGCCACCGATTTCGGCCTCGGCTGCTCGCTCGGGGTGGGGCATCATGCCAAACACGTTGCCCCGCTCGTTGACGATCCCGGCGATCGAGCGCTGCGAACCGTTGGGGTTGGCGTCGGCGGTCACGTTGCCATCGGCATCGGCGTAGCGGAGCGCGACGCGTCCGCTGCGTTCGAGCTCCTCAAGCGTCTCGGGACTCGCGTAGTACCTCCCCTCGCCGTGGGAGATCGGAAGGCGGATCACTGACCCGCTCGTCATCTGATTGAGCCACGGGCCTCTCACCTGCTCGACCAGCAAGGACTGCCAATCGCATCGGAACTCGAGGTGGTCGTTGCGCAGCAGGACGCCGGGCAGGAGGCCGGCCTCGCACAGGATCTGGAACCCGTTGCACGAACCGAGCACCGGTCCACCTGACGCGGCGAACGCCGCCACCGCGGACATGACCGGACTGAAGCGCGCGATCGCCCCCGTGCGCAGGTGGTCGCCGTGCGCAAAGCCGCCCGGCAGGATCACGGCGTCGGCTTCGCCCAGCTCTCGCTCGGTGTGCCAGACAAGCCGCGCTTCCCAGCCCAGCAGACCGGCCACGTGGGCGAAATCGCGCTCGCTCCAGGTGCCGGGAAAGACGAGCACCGCCACGCGAGGCGAGCGGCTCATCCGTCGGCCTCGCCGACCGGCTCGTCATCGAGCCGCAGCTCCCAGTCGGCGGTCTCCATCACCGGGTTGGCCAGCAGGCGACCGCACATGCTGGCAAGGGCATCCTCGGCCTCATCGCGGCTGGGAGCGCGAAAGCCCAGGCGCAGCAGGGTTCCCGAGCGGACGTCGTCGACGGAGTCGAAGCCAAGCGCGCGCAGTCCCCCCGCGATCGTCTGGCCCTCCGGATCCGCGATCCCGGGCCGCAGCCGGATGTGCACCTCAGCCAGCCAGCGCATCAGGCCGATCCATCCAGGTTCGGCCAGGTCCGCCCGGTGAGTCGCTGGTACGCGGTGCGGTACCGCTGCCGCGTCCCCGCGATCACCTCGTCCGGCAGAGTGGGGGCGGGCGGCTCTTTGTTCCAGCCCGATCTGGCCACGAAGTCGCGCACGTACTGCTTGTCGAACGAGGACGGCGTCTCGCCCGGGCGGTACAGCTCGGCATCCCAGAACCGGCTGGAGTCGGGGGTCAGCGCTTCGTCGATGAGGGCAACCCGGTCGTCGATCCACCCGAATTCGAACTTCGTATCCGCGAGGATCAGACCGACCTCGGCGGCGCGCTCGGCGCCGGCGCGGTAGAGCGCCAGGGAACGTTCCTCCAGCTCACTGGCCAGCTCGGCGCCGATCATGCTCGCCAGCTCGGCGATCGTGATGTTTTCGTCGTGTCCGACCTCCGCCTTGGTGGATGGGGTGAAGATCGGCCCGGGAAGCTGTTCCGCCTCACGCAACCCGACCGGCAGCCGGTGGCCCCCCACGATTCCCGTGGCCCGATACTCGGCCCAGCCGGAGCCGGCCAGGTAGCCGCGCACCACGCATTCGGCGTCGATCCGCCGCGCACGGCGGGCCAGCGTGACGCGGCCGGACAGCTCAGCGCCGCGGGCCGCCTCCGGCAGGTCGGCGGTGGCCATCGAGAGGAAGTGCGTCGGGCCGAGTCCTGCCAGCCGCTCAAACCACCAGCCGGAGAGCTGGGTCAGAAGTCGCCCCTTGTCGGGGATCGGTTGGTCGAAGACGACATCGAAGGCAGACAGCCGATCGGTAGCGACGAGCAGCAGCCGGTCCTCCCCGAGCGCGTAGGTCTCGCGCACCTTGCCGCGGTGCAGCAGGGGCAGACCCGCGATCGACGAGCGGGTCATGGTCATGGCAGGTCCTCCGTACGGCCGTCCTCGGGACCTCGCCGCGGGTCGGCTGAGCGGCTCAGGCGCCGGGTTGCGAACTCCTCCACCCGATCAAGCAGGTGGAGGACCACGAGGATCAACGCGGTGCCGATGGCGGCCACGGCCAGCAGCCCGGCTCCGGCCGCCATCCCGACGGCCGCCACCGACCAGAGCGAGGCGGCGGTAGTGAGGCCACGGATATTGCCCCGGTGCTGCAGGATCGTGCCGGCGCCGATGAATCCGATCCCCGATACGATCTGCGCGGCGATGCGGGTCGGGTCAACCGAGGATCCGGTGAATCCGTATGCCGACACGATGGTGAAGAGCGCGGAGCCGAGCGCCACCAGAGAATGGGTGCGAAATCCCGCGGGCTGTCGATGGAATTCGCGCTCCAGGCCAATCACCGCTCCCAGCACCAGCCCCACGACCAGCCGACCCGCCAACTGCAGTTCGACGTCGAAGCCGAGATGGGGGTTCATGCGCGGCCCACCGCTTCGGTCGGCGCCAGCTCCAGCGACCACCACGCCGTTCCCCAGGCGTGCAGCGCCCCCCCAACCAGCACGGTGCCAAGCCAGATTGTCACGAATCCGAAGAGCAGGACGATCGTGGTCGGGCTCGCCAGGCGGCCGGCTGACAGGTCCCGGCCGATTGGAACCCACAGCGTCCGCAGCAGGATCACGGTGAGGGCCAGCACCACGAGGTCCACCGCGGTAATCGCGAACGCGATCCCCACACGCCGAGCAGGCCGTCGCAGGATGTCCTTCATGCCAACCCACAGGGCGGCACCGAGCCACAAGCGACCCTCCCCCGTCACGTGACGCATGGCCGCGGCACCGAACGCCTGGCCCAGCAGGAGGACCGCAGCCAGCGCTGCCAGATACGGGCCGATATCCGACAGGACCCGTACCGCCAGCGATCCACCGATATCGGGGGTGGTCAACTGGTCCGGCGCGATAGCCGCCAGTCCGATCGCCAGCGCCACAATGGCGAACCCGACCGGCAGGGCGGCCACCAGGACGATGGCGTAGATCGAGGCGGTGTGGTCCCGCAGCGGGTCGCCAGGTGGCTCGTCCGCGAGACCACGCTGGACCGCCGCTTCACCAAACGCCGCGGCGCCGGCCGCCACCAGGAGGACGACCGAAGTCGCCGCGGCGATCAGCAGCACGTTCAGCGGAAAGATGGACGAGGTGACGAGATCGGTTCCGAGGAAGACCAGGTCGCTGGTGCGTGGGAATGGAGACACCGCCAGGACCAGGGGAAGCCAGCCGAGGAACGCGAAGGCGGCAATCGCGCCCGGCAGCCACAAGTCGGCCCGATCGATGACGAGGACCGCCGCGCCTCGAGCGCTTCGAAACCAGGCAAGGCCCATCGTCACCGCGGCTCCATCCCGGTGTCTTCGAGCCCAAGGGCCAGGTAGGTCGAGGCGATCCCCGCAAGGTGATGACGCAGGTTCATGGCGTGCTCGACCTCCTCGGCGCTCAGCCATGAGGCAATCTCCTCATCGGCGAGCACCTCGGCGTGAAATGTTCGCTCACCGGCGGTCGAGCGCTGGGCGGCCGCCTGCACCAGGCGGTAGGCCTCCTGGCGATCGGCACCGCGGGCCACCATGGCCAGCAGCAGCGCCTCGGAGTAGATCATCCCGCCGAGCAGCTCCAGGTTGTGCGTCATGCGCTCGCCGTCCACCTGGAGCCCGTCGAGGATGGTGGCCAGGGTGCGAGTGGCGTAGCCGGCCACGCCCAGGGCGCGCTCGAAGACGAAGCGCTCCGCGGACGAGTGGCTGATATCGCGCTCGTGCCAGAGGGCCATGTTTTCCAGACCGATCAGGGCATCGCCGCGCAGCAGGCGGGCCATCCCGGTGACCCGCTCGGCTAGCACCGGGTTGCGCTTGTGCGGCATGGCGCTGCTGCCCTGCTGGCCTGCGGCGAACGGCTCAAATGCCTCAGCGACCTCGGTCCGCTGCAGGTGTCGAATCTCGGTCGCGATGCGCTCCAGGGTTCCGCCCAGGATGGCGAGCGCGCTCAGCAGTTCGGCGTGCCGGTCGCGGCTGACAACCTGGGTGGCGGCCGGATCGGCGGTGAGGCCGAGGGCGCCGCAAACGAAGCGCTCGACGTCGGCACTCACGTTGGCGTGCGTGCCGACCGCGCCGGAGATCTTGCCGACCGCGATCCCCCCTCGAGCTCGCGCCAGTCGCTCCTGGTCACGGGTCAGCTCGGCGTACCAGCCGGCTGCCTTGAACCCGAAGGTGATCGGTTCGGCATGAATCCCGTGGCTGCGACCGACCATGGCGGTCGCCCGATGCTGGATCGCAAGTTGCCGCACCACCTCAGCCAGGCGGGCCAGCTCCACTTCGACGAACTGCGTCGCATCGCGCAGGGCGACCGCCGTCGCGGTGTCGAGCAGGTCCGAGCTGGTCAACCCGAAGTGCAGCCAGCGCCCCTCCGGACCGAGCCGCTCGGTGACCGAGCGCAGGAACGCGATCACGTCATGCTGCGATTCGCGTTCGATCTCGTGAGCGCGCGCCACGTCGACGTCGGTGACGGCATGGCGGATCCGCTCCCAGTCATCGCTCGGAATGACACCGGCGTCGTGCAGCGCCTCCGCGGCCAGCAGCTCGATGCGCAGCCACAACTCGAGCCGGCGGCGCTCCCCGAAGATCTCGCGCAGCTCAGGCAGCGCGTAGCGGTCGATCATCGCGGATCGATGCCCAGCTCGGCGCCTGCGACCTGCTCCGCTCGAAAGGCATCGACGCGCGCAGCCAGCTCCGGATCGGCCAGCGCCAGGATGCGCGCCGCCAAATGGGCAGCATTCCTGGCTCCCGGCGATCCAATGGCGACCGCCGCCACCGGCACTCCCGGCGGCATCTGGACCACGCTGTAGAGTGCATCCGCTCCCCCCAGGGCGCCGCCATCAAGCGGCACGCCGATCACCGGCAGGGCGGTCTGCGAGGCGATCACGCCGGGCAGGTGCGCCGCCAGGCCGGCTGCGCCGATGAAGACACGGATTCCGCGCACTTCGGCAGCCCTGACGTAGTCGGACAGCGCCGCGGGCTGACGGTGGGCGCTGATGACGCTCGCCTCCCAGCCAATGCCGTACTGATCGAGCGTGTCGAAGCAGCCGCGCATGGTGGGCAGGTCGGAGCGGGAGCCGCAGATGACGGCGACGCGGGGGGCGGGGCTCATCGGCCCTAGGATACCCGCACGCGGCCGCCAACCGGAAGCCGGGCTGAGAGAGCTAGGAGGCATGTCATGACCCACAGATCCACGATCGTCGCAGCCAGCCGCCATCCGGTGAACCGGGCTCTCCTCGAAGAGGCGCCGCTCGGCGCACGGATCGCCGACAGGGTCACCGGGTTCATGGGCAGCTGGCGCTTCCTGATTCTGCAGACCGTGCTGGTGGTGGTGTGGATGGGCGGCAATCTGTTCCTGCTCAGCCAGCCATCCTTTGATCCGCCTCCCTTCATCCTGCTGAATCTCGCCTTCTCCACCCAGGCCGCCTATGCCGCGCCCCTGATCCTGCTGGCAGGCAACCGGGCCTCGGTGCGCGATCGGATGACCCTCGAGCACGCTGCCGCCGAGGCTGATATCGAGGAGAAGCAGAACGAACGCCTGCTGAGCGGCAACACCGAGATCCTGAACCACGTCGTGGCGCTCGAGGAGCGGATCCTCCAACTCGAGCAGCGCATCATGTCCGCCCTCGACCGGTCGGCCTAGAGTTCCCGCAGCCCAATGTCTGCGCGATGCTGCCCGCCCTCGACCGAGCTGGCGTCCACTCCCCGGTAGGCCGTCGCCCGCGCCTCGGCCAGGTCGGCGCCGAGTCCCACGAAGGTGACCAGCCGACCGCCTGCCGCTCGATAGCTGCCCCCTCCGGCGGATCGCGTCGCGCCGTGAAAGCAGAGCAGCGGTCCGCCGTTGGCGGGTTCGGCAGGCTCGATGCCGCCTAGCGAGCCGCCGGGCAGCGGCATCTCGGGGTAGCCCTCTGCGGCGATCACGACGCCCACTGCCGCGCCGGAGCGTATCGCCACGGAGTCTCGCATGGCCCTTCGGTCGCCGTTCGCCACCGCGAGCAGGGCCTCGAACAACTCCCCGTCGAGCAGCGGTAGGAGGACCTGTGCCTCCGGGTCGCCGAAGCGTGCGTTGAACTCGAGGATCATGGGGCCGGCATCGGTCAGCATCAGGCCTGCGTACAGGACACCGCGGTACGGGATCCCGTCGCGAGCCATGCGCCAGGCAACCGGCTCGAGCAGCTCGGCGGCTGCTCGCTCCAGTTCGGCTCGAGCGAACCCCGGGACCGGCGCGTAGGCGCCCATGCCGCCGGTATTCGGACCCTCATCGCCATCTCGCAGCCGCTTGTAGTCACAGGCCGCACCCAGGGGCACGACCGTCTCGCCACTCACCAGGGCGAAGACAGAGACCTCGCGCCCGTCCAGGCGCTCCTCGAGGACCACTCGGGCTCCATCCGGAGCACCGCTGAAGATCGCCCGGATCGCAGCCTCTGCCTCAGTCGCGGTATCTGGCACCACGACCCCTTTTCCGGCTGCCAGCCAATCGGCCTTGACGACCGGCGGGCGATCCTGTCGGCCGGCCCAGACGACGGCCGATTCGGGGTCGGCGAAGACCGCGAACGGAGCCGTCGGCACTCCGGCGCGTTGCAGCTGGCGCTTGGCAAAGGCCTTGCTCGATTCGAGGCGAGCGGCCGCGCGAGTGGGCCCGAAGACCGGGACCGACGCCTGCTGCAGCGCATCGGCCACGCCCGCCGCCAGGGGTGCCTCCGGTCCGATCACCACCAGGCCGTATCGCTCGCGCGCTGCGTGTCGGGCGACCGCCCGCGGGTCGAGGAGGTCCAGGTCAGGGACCGCCTCCGCCACCGCCGCGGTTCCGCCGTTGCCCGGGGCGATCCGAACCTCGCCGACCCCCTCGTCGCGGGCCAGGCGCCAGGCCAGCGCGTGTTCGCGAGCTCCCGATCCGAGGACGAGGACGTGGGCGCCGCCGGCCCTCGGCACTCGCGGTGCGACGCTAGCCGGCGGGACTGGCGCTCGGCGATGGGGCCGGCGCCCCGACCAGCTCGCCGAGCCGAGCGATGACCTTGGCGAGCTCATCGATCTTGGCCTGGTAGGCGCCCAGGTCGCCGCCCTGCAGCGCCGTCTGGGCGTCGTCGTACAGTTGCTGCGCCCGTGCCACCAGGGCCGCCACGTCGTCTGGCAGCACACCCCCGCCGCCCCCTCCGCCGTCGGGCGGCGGCACCACGGCTTCGCCGAGCAACTGGCGGATCCCCTCCGCCACCGTATCGGCGAAGGCGAGGCGATTCTGGCTGGCCAGGATCACGCGCTTGAACTCGGGGAACGACGATTCGGTCGAACGCAGGAAGATCGGCTCGACGTAGAGGATCGAGTCGCCCATCGGCAGCACCAGCAGGTCGCCGCGCACCACGCTTGAGCCAGCTCGGGACCAAAGGGTGAACTGGGCGGAGATGGTGCTGTCCTGGTTGATGCGCGCCTGGATCTGGGCGGGGCCCAGGGTGGTCGAGTCAGACGGGAAGCGGAAGCTGAGCCGTTCCCCGTAATGGCCGGGGTCCATCCGCGCAACCACCCAGCTGACCATGTTCGGCCGCGAGGCGGCGACCATTGGCTGGATCAGGACGAACTCGGCGTTCGTCTCGCCCGGCAGCTTCATGATCACGTAGTAGGGCGTGATCTGCCGCCCCTGGCCCTCGACATCGGTCTGCTGGGTCGGGAAGGACCAGCGGTCCTCCTGGTTGTAGAAGGTCTCCCCGCCCTTCTGGTCGGCGGAGATGTGGTACAGCAGATACGCCTCGTTCTGGGCGGTGAACAGGTCCTCGGGGTAGCGCAGGTGCGCCTGCAACGACGCCGGCATGGCGTCGAGCGGCTTGAAAAGGCTGGGGAAGATGCGGGCGTAGGCGTTGATGATCGGGTCGCTCGGATCGCTGATGTAGAAGTCGACCGATCCGTCGTAGGCGTCGATCACCACCTTCACCGAGTTCCGCACGTAGTTGGCACCCGGGAAGATATCGGTCAATGGCTGCGCATTCGGGTAGCGGTCGGTGGTGGTGTAGGCATCCCAGATCCAGACCAGCCGGCCGTCGGCGCTGACCAGGTAGGGGTCGCGGTCGTAGGCGAGGAAGGGGGCCAGCTCGTGCACGCGCTCGCCGATCTGGCGGCGGAACAGGATCTGGGACTTGTCGCTCAGCTGGTTGCTGATCATCAGGTTCAGGTCGCCGAAGCGGAGAGCGAACAGCAGGCGCGACAGCGGGTTCCCGACCGAGACGCCGTTGGCACCGTTCCAGGTGGTCGTCTCGCCGCCCTGGTCACCGAGCGGGTAGTCGAACTCCTTGGTCTTGGTGCCGGTCACCACCCACGACGAGGTTGACTCCCCGAAGTAGATCCGCGGCTGGCCGACCGGCAGCTTCGGCTCGCGGTTGATGCCGCTCACCAGGTAGTCCGGCTGGCCTTCGGGGGTCACCGCATTCACCGGCACCGCCGTGATGCCGTACCCGTGGGTGAACGCCAGGCGCTGGTTGGTCCAGGTCTGGGCGTTCGGCGGCAGATCGCCGATCTCGCGTCCGCTGAGCATGATCTGTCGTTGATGGCCATCCACCACGTACCGATCGATATCGACATCAGCGAACTTGTAGTACTGCCGCAGGATCTGCTGCTGGCCGAACGTGACCAGCAGCGGGCGGTAGTCCCACAGCCGCACGTTGTCGATGGTGGCCTGGTTCTGGTCGAGCAACTGCCGCGAGATCGGCTGTTCGCCGGTGAAGGCGCGAACATCGATGGCGTCAAGCCCGTAGGCGGCGTGGGTGGAGGCAATGTGGCGCTGGATGTACGGCGCCTCGAGCGCCAGCTCATTGGGCTCGACGCTGAATCGCTGCACGATCCCCGGATAGACCCCGCCGACCAGTACCGAGATCCCGATCCAGGCACCCACCGCGAGGGTGATGGCCCACAGGGTGCGGAACCAGATGTTGGCCAACAGCAGCGCGGCGGCAGCCAGGGCCACCACCGTGAGGATGGCATACGCCGGAACCTGTGCGTGCAGGTCGGTGTAGGTGGCGGCCTGGATGGTGCCGCCGATGCCTCGCGCCGAGTAGGAAAGGTCGACGATGTCCAGCTGGTACCCGACCGCCACCACCGCCAGCAGCAGTGCGCCCAGGATCGAGAGGTGTGCGCGCACCGGGGCCGCCAGCCGAAGCTGCCAGCGCAGGGCGCCCGCCAGGTAGGTGCCCAGGCTGATCAGGATGATCACCACGAGGCTGGCCACGCCCCAGCCCTGGACGAACCGATAGAAGGGCAGGTCGAAGACGTAGAAGCCGATGTCGCGGCTGAAGTTCGGGTCAACCGATCCGAAGTCGCCGCCGTTGAGGAAGACCAGGATTGACTGCCAACTGCCGCTCCACGCCGCGCCCGAGATCAGCCCGAAGACGACCGCGGTCGCGAGGATGCCGATCGTCACCGGGCGGCTGATATCTGGCAGCTCGAGTTGACCTACGCGGTGGATGGGAACCTGTGGAGCGATCCGGCGAGCCAGCAGGATGCTCGCCACGGCGGGCAGCGTGAATGCGGCGAACCCGATCGCGAAGAGCCCCACCTGTGCCCACAGTCGCGTGGTGAGCACGCCCCGTTGCCCCAGCGCGTCGTACCACATCAGGTCCGTGACCAGGTTCACCAGGCCGCCCACCAGCCCGAAGACAACGAAGGCGACCGCCAGGATGCCGATCATCAGACCCCAGCGCGGCGGACGTGCAGGGCCTCCGGAGCCGAGGATGGTCGGGCGACGCGGCCGGATCGGCGGGGGGGCGCCGTCATCGGCGCGGTCGTCATGTCCGTTGCCGCTCGTGCGCCGCGGGCCCTGGGGTGGCAGCGGTCTGCCTTCGCGGCGCGCATCCTGCTCTGCCTGCCGGCGTTGCAGCTCTTCCAGCAGCTTGTCGAACCAGGTGGACATCTGCCGCAATCCTATCCCGGATCAGCAGAACGGTGTCAGAGCACTCCGATGCCCGGCGGTCGGCCGGACTATTCCCACTCGATGGTGGCGGGCGGCTTGCTGCTGATGTCGTAGACAACCCGGTTGACTCCGGGCACCTCGTTCACGATCCGACTCGAGATCCTGGCCAGCAGCTCGTACGGCAGGCGCGCCCAATCGGCGGTCATACCGTCCTCCGATGTAACGGCCCGGACCGCCACCACATTCGCGTAGGTGCGCCCATCGCCCATCACCCCGACGCTGCGAACCGGGGTCAGGATCGCGAACGACTGCCACAGCGACCGATACAGCCCGGCAGCCTTGATCTCGTCGATCACGATCCAATCCGCCTCGCGTAGCGTCTCCAGCCGCTCCGCCGTCACCTCGCCGAGGATCCGGATCGCCAGCCCTGGACCGGGAAAGGGCTGGCGCAGGACCATGGCATCGGGCAGACCCAGTTCCATGCCCAGGGCTCGCACCTCGTCCTTGAACAGATAGCGCAGCGGTTCGATCAGCGAGAAGCGCAGGTCCGCCGGAAGTCCGCCGACGTTGTGGTGGGTCTTGATCTTGGCGGCGGCCTTGGTCTCCGAGGTCTTCGACTCGATCACGTCCGGGTACAGGGTCCCCTGGGTCAGAAAGTCGATCTGCCCGAGCTTGGCCGCCTCTTCCTCGAAGACGCGAATGAATTCATCTCCGATGATGCGGCGCTTCTCCTCCGGATCCTCGACCCCGGCCAGCCGGCGAAGGAATCGGTCGCGGGCGTCCACCATGACCAACTGCATTCCGAGGTTCTCGGCGAAGGTCACGCGCAGCAGCTCCGACTCGCGCTTGCGCATCAGGCCATGATCCACGTAGATGCAGGTCAGCTGGTCGCCGATCGCGCGATGGACCAGGGTCGCCGCGACGGCGGAATCAACCCCGCCGGAGAGCGCGCAGATCACCTTGCCGTAGCCGACACGTGCCCGGATCTCTGCCACGGTGGTCTCGGCGAGGTTGGCGGGGGTCCAGGTGGGCCGGGCGCCGGCAATCTCGATCACGAAGTTGCGCAGGATCTCGCGACCGGCGGGGGTGTGCACGACCTCCGGATGGAACTGGATCCCGTACAGGCGACGAACCGGGTCGGCGAGGCCAGCGAAGGCGCTCGTCTCGGTCTGGGCAGTGGTGATGAAGCCAGTAGGCGGGCGCACGATCCGATCGCCGTGACTCATCCAGACCGGCTGGCTCCGGTCGAGGCCACGGAACAGCCCGTCCTCGCTCGTGATCTGGACCGACGCCGGCCCGTATTCCCGCCTGGCGCTGGGCGCGACTTCGCCTCCCAGCTGGTGGGCCATCAGCTGCACGCCGTAGCAGATGCCGAGCACCGGCACGCCCCCCGACCAGATCGCGGGATCCGGATGTGGCGCGCCCTCGTCGTAGACCGATGCCGGCCCACCGGAGAGGATCACCGCCTTCGGCCGCCGCCGCTCGATCTCGGTCCACGGCGTGTCGTGGGGCAGCAGGACAGAGTACACATGGAGTTCGCGGACGCGCCGCGCGATCAGTTGGGCAAACTGGCTGCCAAAGTCCAGGATGACCACGGTGTCGGGCTCGACCGGGGCCCCATCCTCGGTTCGGGCGGGCGGCGCGACGTGCAGCGCCTGCTCGAGGTACGCCTCCACCTCGGCATCGTCAGGAGCCAGGACCCGATGACCGGCATTCGCCGCCTCGCCGTGCACCGTGCGCCCGCGCTGCCGGGCTGATGGTGGCTCGTCCGGCAATGGTCCCTCCACGCTGCGTTGGCGCAAGTCTACCCGGACACGGTGCCGGGCCGGTGGGTAACGCCGCCTCTGTAACGCTTGCTCGGTGGGCCGCCTAAGGGCCCGTAGCCGAAAACACTCGCCCGGGCCCACACGCCGTTCGCCCGCCATCGCCGCCGCTGGGCCCAGGCCGCGGTCCATGGTCCGTAGCGCTCGGGAAGGTGGCGCAACTGGCAGCCGGTCCGGGCCAGAAACAGCATCGCCTTGGCCATCTGGCGCCGTGGGATCTGCGGCGGCGCGCCGCGCCGATCGGGCGGATCGAACAGGTCGGCGCCAACTCCCGCCGTTCATCGGTCAGCGCGATCGCGAAGCTCAGGCCGACTAGCCAGGCGGCCGGCTGTGTCAGCTCATGTGGCACAAGCCCGGCGATGCGAAGGGGAGAATTCGGCTACAGGCCCTAACTCTCACAGGCGGGGAATTGGCGGAGCCAACCGGGCGGTGTGTCGAACTAGCTCTCAGCGGCTGGGAGTTAGCCACCTACAGGTGCATCCAGCGGCGCGCAGCCTGCGGTTAGTCCCCGTCAGTAAGAAATAGCCCCTCGCTCACTGACCGGGCGGACCTCGCCGGAGCGACCGGCCGGCCACCAACCAGGCTCGGATCCAGGTCATCTTGCTCCAGCCGGTACGGGACTACTCCCGGCCCGCCAGTTGCCAGGATTTGCCTTCGGTGGCGATCGACGGGGCAATCACCATGTCCACGCGGTGCATCTCCTCGATGGTGCGCGCGCCGAGCGCCGCCATCGACTGGCGGAGCGCCCCGACCAGGTTCTGCGTGCCGTGGCTGGTGTGGGACGGACCGAAGAGGATCTGCTCCAGCGGCAGCCGCTCCCCGATCCGGATCCGGGTCCCCCGAGGAAGGGTCGGTGACGGCGCGGCCATACCCCAGTTGAAGCCCTGGCCGGGCGCCTCGAGGGCCGCTGCGAACGGCGACCCGAGCATTACCGCGTCCGCGCCGCTGGCGATTGCCTTGGCGATGTCGCCGCCGGTCTTCATGCCGCCGTCGGTGATCACCGGCACGTATCGGCCGCTGTCCCGCTGGAATCTGTCGCGAGCGGCGGCCACCTCGAGGGTTGCGCTCACCTGCGGGACGCCGATCCCGAGGACCTCACGGGTGGTGCAGGCGGCGCCCGGCCCGACCCCAACCAGGACCGCAGCGGCACCCTGCTCCATCAGCTGGTAGGCCGCGTCGCCGCTCACCGTGTTGCCGACGAGGACCGGCATCTTCAACGCACCGGTTAGGTCGGACAGCGACAGCACCCGGCCGGAGGTCGAGATGTGGCGGGCGCTGGAGACCTGCGACTGGACGAGCAGGAGGTCGGCGCCGGCTGCCGCCGCCACCTCGGCGTGCTCCCAGGCCGAGGCCGGAGTGGTGGCTACCGCGGCGATGCCGCCCTGGGCCTTGATGCGGGCGATCAGGGCGGCGATCAGGTCCGGGCGGATCGGTGCGGCGTAGGCCTCGGCCAGGACCGCGGCAGCCTCCTGCCCTGAGGCGGCCTCGGCGACCCGCCCGATGATCGACGTGGCATCTTCGTAGCGGGTGTAAAGCCCCTCGAGATTCACGACGGCGAGGCCTCCGTGGCGGCTCATGCGCACGGCGAAGTCGGCATCGGCCACGGCGTCCATGGCGGCCGCGATGAACGGGATCTCCAGGCGGTGCCCACCGATCTCGACCGCCAGCTGCACCTCGGCTGGGTCGACGGTCACTGCACCGGGGACCAGGGCAACCTCGTCGAAGCCGTACGCGTGCCGAAGGCGCGTGGAGACGGCGTCCGAGACCAGGGTAGATCGGTCGATCAACGAGCGCCTCCGCAGGGTGTCCGGGGAGTATACGGACTCGGCCCCACCGATCGAACCCTCATCGGTCGCCGCGACGGATCATCTGCTCGCGTTCCGCTCCGACCGATACCAGGCCGATCGGCACCCCGGCCAGCGCTTCCAGCCGGTCCACATAGGCCCGGGCGGCGGTCGGAAGCTGCTCGAATGTGCGGGCGGCACTCGTGTCGGCGAGCCATCCCGGAAGCTCCTCGTAGACGGGTTCCAGCCGCTCATAGACCGACGTCGAAGCCGGTACCGTCGTCCATTGGCGGCCGTCGACCGGATCGCGATACGCGACGCAGATGGGCAGCCGCTCGAAACCGTCGAGCACATCCAGCTTCGTGAGGGCGATCGACGAGTAGCCCGCCAGCCGCACGCTGAAATGGACCGCGACCGCGTCGTACCAGCCGCAGCGTCGCGGGCGACCGGTCGAGGTGCCGTACTCCGCGCCCCGCTCGCGCAGCGCCTCCCCGTCAGGATCGAGCAGTTCGGTCGGCAGCGGACCGGCGCCAACCGCGGTGGTGTAGGCCTTCGCCACTCCGATGACCTGGTCGATCGCCACCGCCGGCAGGCCGGCCCCGAGCGAGGCGCCACCGGGAATCGGGGACGACGAGGTGACGAAGGGGTAGACCCCCCAGTCGATGTCCCGCATGGTGCCGAGCTGGCCTTCCAGCAGAATCCTTTCGCTGCGCGCCAGGGCCCCGTCGACCATCGCGTGCCCGTCAACGACGTGGCCTCGAAGGCGCTCGGCGGCGGCGAGGTAGTCGGATGCGATGCGCTCCTGGTCGGTCGCCTCGTTGATCGCCGATCTCAGCTCATCCCCGTCACCCCCGGCCGCGAAATAGCCTCCCACAGTGCGCCGAACGCGCTGCAGCGCTTCGGAGAGTCGCTCGATGAAGCGATCGGGCTCCATCAGATCGACCACCCGGATCCCGCGGCGCGCCACCTTGTCGACATAGGCGGGACCAATGCCACGCGAGGTGGTCCCGAGCCGCGCATTGCCCCGCTCGCGTTCCTCCAGCTGGTCGAGGAGCACGTGGTACGGCATCACGACGTGCGCGCGGTCGCTGATGTACAGGTTGGCACAGTCAAAGCCGGCAGCGGCCAGGCCATCGAGCTCGAGGACCAGGGCCGGCGGGTTGATGACCACCCCGTTGCCGAGCAGGTTCCGGGTCGCCGGATAGAAGATCCCGGAAGGGATGAGATGCAGCTTGAAGTGGCCGTGCAGGTTGACCACGGTGTGGCCGGCATTGTTACCGCCGCCATAGCGGATCACCAGGTCGACGTCGGAGGCAAGGTAGTCGACCACCCTGCCCTTCCCCTCGTCGCCCCACTGGGCGCCGACCACGGCGATGACGGACACGGGCGGCTGCTGACCTCAAACTCGTGGTGCGGAGGCCGTCATCGTACAGGGAGCGCTGATGGCTTGAAGCGGGCCGGACCCTCAGGTCCGCGCGGCGCGCACCTTGTCGAAGCAGCTGCTGCAGTAGACCGGCCGATCATTCCGCGGGAGGAACGGGACGAGCGCCTGCCCGCCGCACTCGGCGCACACCGCGGCATGCATCTCTCGTTCGCCCGACACGCCGCCGGAGCCGATCCCCAGGGCGCGATTCTGCTTGGCGGTGGCGCGACAGCGCTGGCACCGCTGGGGCTCGTTGGTCAGCCCCTTCTCGGCGTAGAACTGTTGCTCCCCGGCTGAGAAGACAAAGTCCAAACCGCAGTCGCGGCAGGCGATGGTCTTGTCCGCGTACACCCTCTCCCGGCCTCCTCACAGCGCGCCCGGACGCACGCCCCCCCCCGACTATACACACGCGCTGAACGCCTGCCTAGACTCGCGGCCAGTGCCAATCGGACCTATCGGCGGTCCGGAAAGGGGCCGTTCGCACCGTGACAGCGGATGTCGGAACGTGGTACGCCATAGGCGTCAAGCCGCAAAGAGGTGCTCTCGGTGAGATCGAGCCTGTTCCGAGCGCTGCTGGTCGCGGGGGTCGCGCTTCTGCTCGTTGCCTGCTCGCCCTCCGTCGATCGTCGCGACATCCCCGCCGGAAGCCGCGCGGTTGAACTCACCATGGAGGGGATGCGCTTCATTCCGAACACGATCGAGGTCAAAGTCGGGGAGACGATCACCTTCGTCGTGACCAACCCCAACGACATTCCGCATGAGGTGTTCATCGGCGATGAGGCCGATCAGACGGCCCACCGCGCAGCTCATATGGCGGTGCCGTCAGGCGGCCAGGCGGAGGTGCCACACATGGGATACGGCATCTTCCTGCCCGCCCATGGAAGCGGCATGGTCACCTACCACTTCGCCAAGGTCGGCGAAATCATGCTGGGATGCCACCTGCCCGGTCACTGGGAAGCCGGCATGGTGGCGATGGTGACCGTCAAGCCGTAGGTGGGCGTGATCGGCTAGTACGCGGGCGTCTCGACTTCGCGCGGAGCCATGGTGTAGAAGCGCGTGTTCGTCTTGCGGAATTGCAGCGGCACCTCGCCGATCGGGCCGTTACGGTGCTTGGCCACCTTGGCCTTGATCGTCTCGACGTCGCTCTCCGCGGTCGCCTCGCCGTCGCGGTAGAGGAAGATCACCACGTCAGCATCCTGCTCGATGCTCCCCGACTCCCGCAGATCGGAGAGCCGCGGCTCTGCCGAACCGCGCTGTTCGACGCCGCGCGACAGCTGGGAAAGGGCGATCACCGGCACACGCAGTTCGCGGGCGAGTTGTTTCAGTCCGCGACTGATCTCGCTCACCTCCTGGACGCGATTCGGCTCGCGCTGCGACGAGTTCCCCTGCATCAGCTGCAGGTAATCGACGATCAGCAGGTCCATCCCGCGCTGCTCGGCCTCCAGCCGCCTCGCCTTGGTCCGCAGTTCGAGCACCGTGAGCACCGGCGAGTCATCGATCCACATCGGTGCCGAATGCATGTCGTTCATGACCTGGGCGATCTTGGTCCAGTCGGTCTCGTCGACAAAGCCGCTCTGCAGGGGACGCGGGTTGATCCCCGACTCGGCGGAGAGAAGGCGCAGCGCCAGCTGCTCCTTGCTCATTTCGAGCGAGAAGAGACCGACCTTCTTGCCCTCGTGCACCGCGGCGTGCTGCGCGATGTTCAGCGCCAGGCTCGACTTTCCGACGCTGGGCCGAGCGGCCAGGATGATCAGGTCCGAAGGTTGAAAGCCACCGAGCAGCGCGTCGAGCTGCGAAAGGCCGCTGGGGATCCCAAGGATCTGCCCGCGGTGCTCGTGGAGATACTCAAGCCGGTCGTAGGCCTGGCCCAGCAGGGTCGCCAGCGACTCGAAACCGCCGACGGTGCGTCGCTGGCTGATCTCGAACAGGATCCCCTCGGCCCGATCGATGGCTGCCTCCGCGTCGTTGGCCTCCTCGTAGCCGACGGCGGCGATCTTGCCGGCGGCGGCAATCAGGTTGCGCAGCACCGCCTTTCGTTCCACGATCCGGCCGTAGTGCTCGACGTGGACCGCGGTCGGCACCACGTTCATCAGGCTGGCCAGGTAGGCGGGCCCGCCGATCGCCTCGAGCCGGTCGCGGCGCGAGAGCTCGTCGGCCAGGGTGACCAGGTCGATCGGTTCGCGCTGGCCGTGCAGGCCGAGCATCGCCTCGAAGATGTCCGCATGCTGTTGGCGGTAGAAGTCGGGCGGATGCAAGAAGTCGGCGACCTTGAGGATCGCTTCGGGGTCGATCAGGATCGAGCCGAGCACGCTCTGCTCGCCCTCGACCGCCTGGGGTGCCAGTTTGTCGATGCTCATCTGCGCAGCGATCCTGTCGCAGGCGTGGTCGGACGTCCACCGTCCTGCCAGCGCCTCACTGTCGAAAGGTGCGCCCCGGCTGTGGATAACTCGATTCCTGTGGATAACCGCTCGCCTGGCACGCCACCCAGCATCGCTGGCCTGCGCGACAGGTTGCCCGTCGCGTGAGAGGGTCGGTGCTAGGCGGGGATCACCCTCAGCGTGAGCTGTGCCTCGACCCCGGCCACGATCCGCACCGCGACCGAGAACTCGCCCAGCGTCTTGATCGGCTGCCGCAGATGGATGTCGTGCCGATCCACCTCGATGCCGTGCTGCGCGATCAGCTCGGCGATCTGGGTGGTGGTGATCGACCCGAAGAGGCGGCTCTTCTCGCCGGCCTTGACCGCGATCTCGAGCGTCAGCTCGCGCAAACGGGCAGCGGTGGCATCGGCCTCGGTGCGGATGGCGCGCTCGCGCTCATCGCGCTCCGCGCGGTGGCGCTCCCAGTTCTTCAGGGCACCCGCGTCGGCGATCCCTGCTGAACCGCTGGGAAAGAGGAAGTTCCGGGCGTAGCCATCCTTGACCTCTTTGACGTCGCCCGCGTGGCCAAGTCCCCTCACGTCGTGTTTCAGGATCACCTTCATGTTGTGTCTCTCTTCTTGTGCGTATCGTCAGTTGAGCGTGATGTCGGCCGATTCCCCGATGGCCGCGCCGGCCAGGCGGGTGCCACGGTCAGGTGGCTGGGCCCCGGGTTCGACGACTGGCGCGAACGGCCGACGCCATCCGACCCGTCGAACTTGCCAGCGAGAAAGGAACCCCCGCACCGCTTCGGGATCGCGGAGGTCGCCGTATCGCTCGAGGAGCCCGGGAAGTCGGTCCCGGATCTCGTCATAACGAACTCCGAGCACCGATCGGAGGCGCGCGAGGTCGCGGTCAAGGTCGGCAGCGCCCGAATGAGCGCGCTCGACATGATCGCGGCGCACTTCGGGCGGGGCGTTCGAGATGAACAGGTCCAGGACGAGCATCAGCACGGTCAGATCATCGGCCTGGCCAAGGATCGGAATCGCATCGGGGATCAGGTCGAGCGGCACGGCCAGGTACACCAGGGCCGCAGCCAGCAGACCCTTGAGCGGGAGTGGCGTCCGAGGGTCGCGCAGGAGACCCCATACGACGCGGACGTACATCGGGAGCTTCCAGATCAGGCGTGCCAAGCGCGCGTAGCGCAGCCGGCCGGACAGATTCACGCAGCGTCTCCGCTTCCGGTCAAGGTGGGGGCCGATGATAGCAGAGCCGCGGAGCACGGCCGGTTGACATTAGAACGTCTGTTCTGCTATGGTCGGCCGGACGACCGCGCACCAGCCAGGAGCCTCTGTTGACCAGACACGACACGGAGCGCAGACAAAAGATCCTCGAGTGCATAGCCCGGGCAGTAGCCGAGCGTGGCTATCCGCCGTCGGTGCGCGAGATCGCAGAGGCGGTGGGGCTGGCCTCGCCCTCCGCCGTGCATCACCACTTGACGGCCCTGGAGCGCGACGGGCTGCTCGAACGCGGTTCCCATTCGTCGCGCGCGCTGCGCCTCACCGTGCGCGGCGAGGCCGAGCTCGGTGGCACCGCGCGACGTCCGGTTGGGCTGGAGCGAGCCGATCGCGGCCGCGTCACCCCGTTCCGCATGCCGGTCGAGCGTGACCTGCTTGCGCTGCCGGTGCTCGGCGAGATCGCGGCCGGACAGCCCATCGAGGCGTATGCCGAAGGTGCCGAGACGCTCGAGGTGCCACGCTCGCTGCAGGCCCGCGACGACTCCTACGTCCTGCGGGTGCGCGGCAAGAGCATGATCGACGCGCTGATCGATGACGGCGACTACGTGGTCGTCCAGCCCCAGGCCACCGCACGGGATGGCGATATTGTGGTCGCTCTGCTCGAGGACAACGGCGTCACCCTGAAGCGCTTCTTCCGTGAGAAGGACCGCATCCGCCTGCAGCCGGCCAACGCCGAGATGGAGCCGATCTACGCCTCCGAGGTCCAGGTGCAGGGCAAGGTCGTCGGAGTCATCCGCCGCCTTCCCTAGTCGATCTCTGCGGCCCCGAGGCCGGATACTGACGGGGCCGATGAACAGGACCATCCTGCACGCTGACCTGGACGCCTTCTACGCCAGCGTCGAGATGCTCGACGATCCCGCGCTGCGCGGCAGACCGGTGATCGTCGGCGGCGACCCGGGGGCACGCGGCGTGGTCAGCGCCGCCTCGTACGAGGCGCGGCGTTTTGGCGTCCACTCCGCGATGCCGCTCCGCACCGCGGCGCGGCTCTGCCCTGCCGGGGTCTTCCTGCCGGGCCGTCCGGATCGATACCGCGAACTCAGCCGCGCGGTCATGGCGATCTTCGCCTCCTACACGCCGCTCGTGGAGCCGATCAGCCTGGACGAAGCCTTTCTCGACGTCACCGGGAGCCGGGACGCCTTCGGGGACGGCGAAGCGATCGCCCGACGCATCAAGGAGCGGGTGCGCGACGAGATCGGGCTCGTGGTCAGCGTGGGCGTGGCGGCCAACAAGTTGTGTGCAAAGGTCGCGTCCGACCTGCGCAAGCCTGATGCACTGGTCGTGGTGCCTCCCGGCGGCGAGGCCGCGTTCCTGGCCGCTCTGCCGGTCGGCCGGCTGTGGGGTATCGGTCCCCAGGCTCGGGAAGCGCTGGCCGAACACGGGGTGACCCTCATTGGCCAGCTGGCTGCTCTCTCCGAGGCAACGTTGCGACGGCGTTTTGGGAGCCACGGCAGCGAGCTCGCCCAGCGGGCCCGCGGGATCGACCCATCACCGGTCGTGCCGAGCCAGGCGCCGAAGAGCGTCGGCCATGAGCTGACCTTCGATCGCGATGTCTCCGACCTCGCTCGCCTGGAGGCCACGCTGCTCGACCTGGCCGAGTCGATCGGCAGCCGACTGCGGAACCACCACCTCGCGGCAGGAGGCGTGCAGCTCAAGTTGCGCTACGAAGGATTCGAGACGCTGGTCCGGCAGATGCCCATCCCGCACCAGACCAGCGAGGCCAAGCCGCTCCATGGCGCCGGCCTTGTGTTGCTGCACAGGACCCTGCTGAGCGGGCGCAGCGTGCGGTTGATCGGCCTGACCGCCATCAACCTGACCGATGCACGGCAGTTGACCCTGTTCGATGCGGGGGACCGGACCGATCGCCTGACGCGCTCGATCGACGAGGTGCGCAAGCGATTCGGGGAGAAAGCGATCACGCGGGCAGGGCTGATCGGCCTCCGCGACCGCAGGCGGTTCGACTTCGGCGAGCGGCCGCAGGCACCGGGGGATGCAGAGCGAACGCCTTGACAGATCGAACGTCTGTTCGTATGCTAACGAATAGAACGCCTGTTCTGTGCCCGCGCAGGCAAGCGGTTCGTGAAGGAGCACTCCCATGGCACTTGAGCAGATCACCCCAACCGAAGCCCATGTCAGGTGGGATCGGCGCCTGGCACTCCCGGCCGCCGTCCGTTTTGCGGACCGTGAGCTGATGGTCACCTCGGTCGAAACAGTGCGGGACGAGACGGCCGCCTACCCGATCGGGCGCGGGCCGCGAGTCACCTACGTGGTCGGGACCAATGCGGGACTCGCTTCGCTGGTCTACGACCTGCGCGCCCGCCGCTGGTTCATCGACGCCGTCGAGCCTGCCGCCTGAACCGGCGGGTCAGCTGATCGGCTCGGCGTCCAGCACCCACAGGGGCCCATCGCCACACTCGACCCGCTGTCCACCATCGCCCGAATCGACCAGCGACGTTCGAACGAGCCGGACTCGTCGACCGCCCAATTCGGCCACCGGGCCTACCACCGGCGACAGGCCAAAGGTGAAGGCCCATGCCCGCACCTGGTTGTGGATCCGCCGAGCCGGCCAGGACCAGTCGACGGTGGCGTAGTCCTCGCCGAAATGGCCGGCCCAGGTGACGCCCTCGAGTGGCTGCGGATCACCCGGGTCGCCGGCCGCCACGCGTGCCAGGACGGCCGGCAACAGGCCCACCGCCACCGCCCCGATGCGCGGACCGACCGCGTCGATGCCGAAATCGTCGTCGGCGATCGGGACCGTACCCTGAGCGAGAGTCGGTCCGGTGTCCAGCTCCGCGTCCATGCGATGCCAGGTGACTCCGAACTGGCCGTCGCCGTCGCGAAATGCCCAGGCCAGGGGGATCGGGCCGCGATGGCGTGGCAGGAGGGCGGGATGGCAGTTCACCGATCCGAGGGGCGGGACTTGCAACGCTGAGAGCGGAATGCGCCAGGGGAATCCCCAGCACAGGACAAGGTCTGGGCGCATGGCGCGCACGAGGGGCTCGATGGACCATTTGTCACGAGCAACGAGCAGGTCGAGGCCAGGAGGCGCGGTCTGATCGCCCATCGGCGCCCGGTCGGGAGGTGGCGCGACAGTCGAGCGAGCGCTCAGCACTGCCACCGGTTCGTGGCCAGCCTCGCGCAGGAAGGAGACCAGCGCGTGCGCCACGGGAGGAACGGTGGTGATCAGTACAACCCGCCAGCCGGTCTCGGTCATGGAGCCTGAGTCTAGCCCGTACAATCGGAGCGTCGTCTCCGCCCAGCTCGCCGAGGCGCGGCGGCATGATGCGAGGCACCCACGCGCATGGCCGATTCCGACAAGCTCAGCGATCTCCCGCTGCGGGCGCTGCTGGATCGCCTCGCCTCGAGCGATCCGGTCCCCGGCGGCGGCAGCGCAGCCGCCCTGGCCGGCGCAATGGGGGCCGCCCTGGTGGCCATGGTCGCCGAGCTGACGATTGGCCGGAGCGAGTACACCGAGCATGATCCAACGCTGCGCGACCTGCGTGCTGCCGCCCTCGAACGACAGCAACTCCTCCTTTCGCTGGCCGAGGAGGATGCATCGGCCTACCAGGCGGTGGTCGCCGCGCGCCGAATGCGCAAGGAGACAGAGCCGCAGCGAGAGGCTCGCGCAGCGGCGCTCCGCACGGCGATGATCGGGGCCGCCCGGGTCCCGTTGCACACGGCGAACGTGGCTGCCGAGGTCCTGGAGCTGGCATCGCAGATCGCGCCGATCGGCAATCGCAACGCCGTGAGCGACGCCGGGGTCGCGGCACAGCTCGCCGGCGCCGCGCTGCGAGGTGCGCTCCTCAACGTGCGCATCAACCTTCCGTACCTGCCGATCGAGGAGCCGCTGCGCGCGAGTGCGCCCGCGGAGCTGATCCGGCTGGAGGCGGTCGCCGACGAACGCGAACGGGCCGCCCTGGCGGCGGTCGACGCCCGGTTGCTGCCGTCATGACGGCGCGCATCCTCGACGGTCGTGCCGTGGCATCGCGTCTGTGGCGGGACCTCTCGGATCGGGTCGCTGAACTCCACGACCGGAGCGGAGCGGCTCCGCGGCTGGCGATCATCCGCTTCGACGAGCGAGGGCCATCCGCCGTCTACGCGGGAAGCCTCACCCGCGCGGCGCGCAGCGTCGGGATCGAGGCGTTCGAGGTGACGCCACCCGATGGGGTGGCGCTGTCAGACCTGGCCGCCCGCATCGGCGCCCTGAATCGTGACGCGAGCATTTCGGGGATCGTGGTGGCCCACCCGATCGCCGCGCACCTCGACGCCAATGCGGTGGTCGCCCTGATCGACCCGCACAAGGATGTTGACGGCGCAACGCCGGCCAACGCGGGCCGCATTGCCCGAGGCGAGCGCACCTTTGTGCCTGCCACCGCCCTGGCGGTCATGGCCATCCTGCGCACATACGAGATCCCGATCGCCGGACGTCGCGCCGTGGTGATCGGCCGGTCCACGGTGGTCGGTCGGCCGACCGCCGCGCTCCTGCTGGCGGCCGATGCCACCGTCATGATCTGCCACCGACGGACACGCAACCTGGCGCGCGAGACGCGCCGGGCGGAGATCCTGGTGGTGGCAGCAGGCGTGCCGCACCTGGTGCGAGCCGACATGGTCAATCGCTCCGCGGTGGTCATCGACTGCGGCATCAATACCACGCCGAGTGGCATTGTCGGTGACGTCGACTACGCGGCGGTGCGCCCGGTGGTCGCCTCGATCACCCCGGTCCCCGGGGGCGTTGGCCCGGTGACCACCATGATGCTGCTCGGACAGGTGGTCGAAGCCGGCGAGCGGTTGGCCGCCGAAGCCGAGCCGGCGCTTGATCGCTATGCGCTGCCGACCCCGATTCGGCAGGTCAATCCCCCGGGCGCTCGCTGACGGTCAACCGCTTCCCGTCAGGGCGGCTCGGAACATTTCGCGGACGGGGACGGTGCCGGTAATCAGGCCCAGCCGGCGCATCGTCGCGTATCCGCGAACCCACGTATCCTCGTTGATCAAGCCGCTGGGGACCGATCCGCTCCCCCGCCACAGGTCGATCGTTGCCTCCAGCACGGCCAGCGCCGTGGCGCGATCGGCCCCGATGGTCGGCTCAACCGCGACGGCTGCATCCAGGCCGATCTGCGGATCCGCGGCGATCACCTGCTCGGCCTTCAGAGTCGCCCTGGCAAAGG
>Ga0315281_10001758_pt1 | contig 32147 bp, 30 predicted proteins | sample YL17G07_0_MG_FD_204540 | JGI IMG/M metagenome (GOLD analysis project Ga0315281, IMG submission 204540) | Sediment microbial communities from Yellowstone Lake, YNP, Wyoming, USA - YL17G07_0 | ecosystem: Environmental > Aquatic > Freshwater > Lake > Sediment | place: USA: Wyoming | collected...
GCCACCCGAGCCTGGCCTTTGCCTTGGAGGGATCGCCTATCAGGTGCTCGACCTCGGTGGGGCGCAGGTAGCGGGGGTCGAGCTCGACGAGGACGCGGCCGTCCTTGCCGATCCCCTTCTCATCGATCCCCTTCCCCTTCCAGGTGAGCGGGACGCCGGCGCAGGCGAATGCCGCCTCACAGAACTCGCGAACGGAGTGGGTCTCGCCAGTGGCGACGACGTAGTCGTCCGGCGTGTCGGCCTGCAGCATGAGCCACATCGCCTCGACGAAGTCCCCGGCAAACCCCCAGTCGCGCTTCGCCTCCAGGTTGCCCAGGTAGAGCTTGCCCTCCAGGTCGTGCTTGATCCGCGCGGCAGCTCGCGTGATCTTTCGGGTCACGAACGTCTCACCGCGGCGGGGCGACTCGTGGTTGAAGAGGATGCCGTTGACCGCGAACATCCCGTACGCCTCGCGATAGTTGCGGGTGATGTAGAAGGCGTAGGCCTTCGCCGCGGCGTACGGGCTGCGCGGGTAGAAGGGCGTGCTCTCGGTCTGCGGGATCTCGAGGGCCTTTCCGAACAGCTCCGAGGAGGAGGCCTGGTAGAAGCGCGCCTCCAGCCCCAGCTCGCGCATCGCCTCCAGGAGCCGCACCGCCCCGACGCCGGTGACCTCCGCGGTGTACTCCGGAACGTCGAAGGAGACCTTGACGTGGGACTGCGCGCCCAGGTTGTAGATCTCGTCGGGACGCACGACCTTCAGCAGTTTGTTGAGCGAGGAGGCGTCGTTGAGGTCGCCGTAGACGAGGTGCAGCCGCACGTCCGGCTCGTGGGGGTCCTGGTAGATGTGGTCGATCCGCGCGGTGTTGAAGGTGGAGGTCCGCCGGACCATCCCCCACACCTCGTACCCCTTGCCGAGCAGCAGCTCCGCCAGGTACGAGCCGTCCTGTCCGGTGATGCCGGTCATCAAAGCTCGCTTGCCGTTCTTTGCAGGCCACTTGCTCATCGGCTCTCCAAACTACGAGAGAAGTTAAGAGTTAAGAGTTGAGAGTGAAGAGTTGAGAGACAGCAACCAACGACGGACGATCCGAAATCACGGAGACACCCTCCGAGGCACATCTAATGCGCCCTTGATACCACGGCAGAAGACTCCTTCGTGGTCTTGACGATCGAAGACAGGAGCCGGATTAGCTCGTCCACGCCTTGCAGATGGGGCTTGACGTCCACTGAAACGAGCTGAGAACGATCCAACAGCGAGAGCCAATACCGGGTCTCTCTGGCTTCCTTGAGGGCCACGGACATCTTCGAGAGGAAGTCCTTACGGCTCTGGGCAGCGTTTGCTTCCTCCACATTGGCTCCGATGCTCGTGCCGCTGCGGAGCAACTGCCTCGAGATGACGAACTCGTGGTTGGCCTTGAGCACTTTGAAGAGCCCGATGAGCCCGAGTGCGAAATCAAAGCTCTTCTCTCGTATTGCGCTCTGGGTCATGCGGTGGCCCGCGCGGCCTCGTCCGCCTTCAACTCTTCACTCTTCACTCTCAACTCTTCACTCGCGCCGCATCGCCAGCGCGCAACTCGCCCCGATGATCCAGGAACCACTCGTACGTTGCCTCGATGCCCTGCCGCAGCGGGGTATCGTGCTGCCACCCGAGGGCGTGGAGGCGCGACACGTCGAGGAGCTTGCGCGGGGTGCCGTCGGGCTTGGTGGTGTCGAACGTCAGGCTGGCCTGCGGGTAGACGATGTTCCGCACAAGCTCTGCGAGCTCCCGGATGGAGAGATCCTTACCGGTACCCACGTTGATGTGCTCGTCGCCGTCGTAGTGCTCCATGATGAACAGGCAGGCGTCCGCAAGGTCGTCCACGTGGAGGAACTCGCGCCTGGCGGCGCCGGTACCCCAGATCACCACCTCGCTCCGGCCCTCCGCCTTGGCGTCGTGGAACTTGCGGATGAGCGCCGGCAGCACGTGGGAGCTCGTCAGGTCGAAATTGTCGTTGGGGCCGTACAGGTTCGTCGGCATCGCCGAGATGAAGTCGCACCGGTACTGCCGGCGGTAGGACTGACAGAGCTTGATGCCGGCGATCTTTGCGACCGCGTACGGCTCGTTCGTGGGCTCCAGCGGTCCGGTGAGGAGGTACTCCTCCTTCATCGGTTGCGGGCACTCCCTGGGATAGATGCAGGAGCTGCCGAGGTACAAGAGCTTGGTCACGCCCTCGCGGTACGATGCGTCCACCACGGTGGCGTGGATCATCATGTTGTCGTAGATGAACTCGGCGGGGCGCGTGGAGTTGGCGAGGATGCCGCCAACGGTGCCTGCCACCAGGAACACGAACTCGGGCCGGTTGGCGGCGAACCAGCGGTTGACCGCGGTCTGGTCCCGCAGGTCGAGATCCTCACGCTCGGCGGCGAGGATGTTGGAGAAGTCGCCGGCCCGCAGGCGGCGTGTGATGGCAGAGCCCACCAGGCCGGTGTGACCGGCGACGTAGATCCGCGCGTCCTTGGCGAGAGGCTGCATCAAGTGATCCCCTCACAGACAACGGCGGCTGCTGCGCGCTGCCGCCAGTGGTTTGCATTGCAAACCATTGAAAGATTGGGGCTTTTGAAAACACACCGCAACATGACTGGCCCCGCGCGCGTGTCGCACCTCCCGCATCCAAGCCGGTCGCGGCACGTCGCAGAATCTAGTCAATTCTAGAGCCTCCGGGGGGATACGCAAACGTTCGGGCAGGCGGCGCCGAGCCGAGGCCGTGAGTGAACAGGGTTTCTCGCAAGCGGCGCCTCGGAGAAACACGTGGACCGGGGCGGAGGAGCCCTATGCGCAGCGGATGTGGCGGGCATCCACCTCGACGTTGCGGACGCCGCAGACCATCGTGAGCAGCAGGCGCACTCGGTCCTTCGCGGGCAGGTAGTGCATCACGATGCCCTCCAGGCCGTGGAGCGGCCCGTGCACGACGCGGACGCGCGAGCCCTTGCTCGGGGCGCGGCGCGCCTCGGCGATCACTACGTAGCCCCGCTCCCCTTCCCGCTCCCTCAGCGACACCACGAAGTCGTCCTCGACGGCCGCCAGGGACTCGCCGAAGCGCACGATCCCGGAGACTCCGGAGCAGTACCGGACCGCCGCGTAGCGTTCCTTCACGACGCACTGCGCGAACACGTAGGCGGGGAAAAGCGGAACCGGACCGCGCGGGGCTCGCAGGTGCCAGCGCGGCTCGAGGATCCGCGGGCAGTAGGCCGGAACATCTCTGGCGGCGAGCGCCTGCACCACGGCCGTCTCCTGCTTGGGCTTGGTTCGCAGGAGCAGCCAGACAAGGCGAGGGTCGTCGAGGGCGATCAGCATGCGGCCTCGCACAACGTCTTAACAGAGGCACACACAGGGGTCAAGCGAGAGAAAGACAGTGAAGAGTGAAGAGTGAAGAGTTGAGAGTGAAGGGTTCACGAGAAGGCGATTTCCCACACAGGTAGGCGCGGGGCTCCACCCAAGCCCGGGCGGCCGCAAGGGCCGCCCCTACGTATTGCAGAGCAGGACGGAAACAAAAGAAGCACGCGCGGACGCGTGCTTCACGACTTTCGGTTGCTCGGGGACTACGGCCGCGGTTGCGAGGCCTCGGGAGGCTCCTTGGGCGCGATGATCGCGACCCCGCCGCCTCCGAGAATGATCAGCGGGATCAACCTTCGCCTGTTCTCGTCCTCGGCGGCTGCCTGAGCCTCTTCCATCAGGATCCGCCTGCATGACTCGTCGGGCTTGAGGCTGCCGTTTGCTTCGATGCGCGAGATGACTCCGTCGCAGCGGAACCCCGCGACGACTTGCCCCGCCTGGCTCAGCGTGGTCTCCCCCACGACCAGGTTCTGAGCGAAGCCGTTCTGCTCCGGGGTGAGGGTCAGGCTGCACGAGGTCGTGACGGGGAGCTTCTGGAACGGCGCGCGGGTCTCTTTCCCCTCGGCGTCCCTGACGGCCATCTGCACCTCCACGACCGTCGTCGCTTCCTCGGGGCGCGGAAGCGCTGCCCAGTACTTGCCGAGGCCGGCGGACCGCATCTCGACGTAGTAGAAGTTCGGCGAGCCTGCCTTGCGGAAGTAAGTGCGCACGGAACTCCAGCCGCTTTCCGGCGTTGTGGACAGGGCGATCACGCTGTTTCCGCCGCTGGGCGCGCACTTGGGAACGGTCAGGGTGAAGGTCTCGGGCGACGCGAGCAGGGTCACCGGGCAAAGGGCGGCCGCCAGGGCAAGGCAAAGTAGCCGAGCCGAGGAGCAGAACCTTTGTGACGCCCGTCTCCGGTCCACCGGGACAGCCCTCCTATTAACAGGCTACAGCCGTAAGTCTAATGTGTCAATGTTTTTGCGTTACGGGAGCGGCGTCCCCGAGGACCTTCCTGGCGATGTCCTCGACGTACGGCGTGTGCCGGATGTTGGGCAGGCAGCGCCTCAGGGCCGTCGCGGCGCCCGCTCGGTCGCCCGTCTCGAAGAGCGCGACGGCGCTGTAGAAGATCAGCAGCGGCTGGCCGTCCCCCGGGTCCCCGGCGCGCCGGAAGTACGCGACAGCCTCGTTCCAGCGCGTGGTCCGATAGGCAAGCTCGGCCGCAAGGAACTGAGGCTCAGCGAGATCGGGTCGGGCGTCCGCGACCTTGCGGGCGAGCGCGAAGGCCCCGTCGAGGTTGCCGGCCTTGGCGAGCTCCTGAGCCCGGTCGAGATCGGCCCTCTCGGCGGCCGAGAGGGGGCCCTTCTTGGCGGGGCTCTTTTGCACCGAGGCGCCCGGCGACCCGGAGCCTGCGGCAGCGGCGATGCCACTTGCGGGCTTCTCAGCCGACTTTGGAGTGGGCGCCTTGGGGGATGGGCCAACCGTCGGCTTCTCGGTCGGCTTCGTCCCCGGAGCCTGGGAAACGCCACCTGCGACGACTCCCAGGGCACCGACAGGCGCCGAGGGTTTCGGGGCCGGCTTCGTGGCGGAGAGCTGCGGGGAGCCGCCGGCGACAGCTCCCGCGGCTGCAGCAGGCGGGGTCGGCTTATCCGCCAGCTTCGGTTTGGCCGTCGGAGGCGGACCGGCCGCAACGACCCCGGCGGCAACAGCCGCTCCAGCCGGGGGCTTCTCGCCGGTTTTCACCGCCCCGGGTGCTGCCCGTGCAGACGTCGGGGTGGCCGCAGCCATCGCGGCCGTCAGCCCCACGGCGGCGCTCACGGTCAGTTGCTGGAGGGTGCGGTCCTTCGCCACGTCCGGGGGCAGTTGCCTGGCGAAGTCGTTGGCCTCCTGCCAGCGCTTGAGCTCGACCAGGCTGGTCAGCATGGCGCCGGCGACCTTGGGATCCGAGCTCGCGCAGCCGCAGGCCCTGAGGTTTTCCACCGCCTGCGACCACTTCTTGTCGGCGGCGAGGGCGAGGCCTCGCAGCTTGAGCGCCTCCTTGTTGGCGGGGGCGAGCTTGAGGGCACCGTCGGCCGCCGCAACCGCATCGCCAGGTTTGCCCTCGCCGAGCTCCAGATCCGCCAGCATCAGGCGCCACTTCACCTCTGCCGGCTCCGCCTTGATGAGACGGTTCAGCTCCTTGCGCCGCTGGGGCGGCGGCAGCTTCGCGACGTTGTCCTGCCGCGATGGGACGAGGCGTCCGAACGCGGCGTTCTCCGAGAGGGTGGCGGGGGGGATCGCCTGGAGAACCAGCACCTCGAAGGCCGCGCGCACGTCCTTCGGGATGTCGGCGCGGCTGTAGCCCTGGAACCTCTCCTCGACCTCCGAGAGGCGCTGGAAAGTCTCGCGAAACCCCGTTTCGTCGCCAGCGGCGGCCTGGGCCAGCGCGAGCCTGGTGAGGCCGTCGGCCAGCAACTGCGGCTCGTCGAGCAAACCGAAACACGCGATGCGGAGCTGGCTGGCGGCGGTCTGGTAGTCACGCCGGTTGAAGGCGTCGGTGCCCTGGCGCAGCAGCCTCATGTAGAAGGGATCCGCCGCCTGGGCAGCCACGGACGCGAGCAGCGCGCAGGCGGTCAGAACCGCCATCCAGATTACCGAACGGATTCGTGTCCGAACGGATCGAGTGTCCACACGCGCTGTCATCCTGACCCTGAGCGGACGCGATGGGGAAGGATGCCCGGGCGCCTGAAGCGCCCGCGCCGGCGCTCCACCGTTGCCTTCAAACCCCAGGCGTGGTGGGATTCTTCGGCCGCTTCGCGGTCTCAGAATGACACCAGAAACAACCGGTGGCGCCTCACTCCTCACTTTGGACTTGTCGCTCCCTTTCTCAAGTCTTTGCACGTACCGACGGCTCGTGGCCAGTGCTGCGTCGCTCTTCACCCCGCATTATGCCTTGAAAGCGGCCGATTTTCGAGTACCGCCCTGGGGTTCTCCTCGGTGAGCTCTCTGGCCCTCCCCTCGCCCCACCTCTCGGCGATCGCCCGAAACGCCTCGGAGAGGCGGGGCGGCCGGATGTGGGCGTCGTGGGCATCGGAGGCCACGAAGTGGGCGAGGCCCTCGTCGAGCAGGAGGAAGGAACACGCCTGGGGACCGCGGCCGAGCTCGCCGGTGACGCTGCCCGCGGTGAGCTGCAGGAGCACGCCGCGCTCCACGAGCTCTCCAAGCAGGGTCGGCTGATCCACGAGCCAGGGTATTCGCTCGGGGTGGGCCAGGATCGGGCGCCAGCCGGCCACCATCAGCTCGTGGAGCATGGGCCGCGGGTCCGGCCCGATCGGCACCGACACGAACTCGAGCAGGAGATACTTCGAGCCCGCGAGGGGCAGCAGGCTCCCACCCGGAAGGATGTCCACCTCGTGGAGGAGCTCCGAGTCCACGCGGATCTCTGCCCCGAGAGCCAGCGTGGGCTTTCCCCCGGTGGCTGCACGCAGCTCCTCGAACAGCGCCTCGAGAGCCCCGCGGTCGGTGTTGGGCCAGAACCCATGGCGCTGGTGCGGAGTGGCCACGATCGTCTCGATGCCGTCCTCGGCTGCCAGGCGGCACATCTCGACCGCCTCTTCCAGCGTCTCCGGACCATCGTCGATCCCGTGGAGGATGTGGGCGTGCAGGTCGATCATGCGCGGCGCTAGGCGCGTGGGCCCGTGCCCACGGCCGCGTCGTCCACGTATTTCTGGTAGGCGCGGTAGCGCTTGCCGTAGCGCCCGTGGGGCTCGCGGAAGTGGTTCAGGGCCGCGCCGAGGATCCGCACCTCCGAGAGCTGCAGCCGCTGCTGGCACGCGCGCGCGTCCTCGCGCAGCAACAGGCCCGAGCCCACGCACAGCACGACGCCGTCCGACATGGCACCGAGCACGATGGCGTCGGTCACCGGAAGCGTCGGCGGGCTGTCGAATATGACGTAGTCGAACCGCTGGTAGGCGACGGCCACGAAGTCCATCATCCGCTCAGAGGAGAGCAGCTCCGAGGGGTTCGGCGGCACCGGGCCGGTCGGCGTGAGGTAGAGGTTGGGAACCGTGGTGCGGAGGAAGATCCCGGTCTCATCAGCGCTCCCGGTCAGGAAGTTCACCATGCCAACCCGGTTGGAGACGCCGAAGATCTCGTGCAGCCGCGGCTTGCGCAGGTCGGCGTCCACCAGCAGCACCTGGCGGCCCAGTTGCGCGAGCACCACCGCCAGGTTCGCCGCGGTCGAAGTCTTGCCCTCGCCAGGGATTGCGGAGGTGACGACCACGCTCTTCAAGCGGTTGGCGGTGGAGAGGAGCAGGGCGGTGCGCAGCGAGCGATACGCCTCGGAGATCGCCAGGCGCGGCCTGAAGTGGCTCACCAGCTCAATCTGGCCAGGGCCGGCGTCCGGGCCCGGTTTCTGGGCACCCTGCGCCCGGCGCCCCGACGCGCCCTTGCCGTAGCGGCGCCCGTACCCGTAGTACCTGCTGTACCCGTACCCGTCAGAGTGCTGCCCGACATCCGGGATCACCGCCAGCAGGGGGAGGTTCAGGATGCGGTCCACGTCCTCGGTGGTCTTGACGCTGCGGTCGAGGTACTCCACGAAGAACACCACGCCCAGCCCGAGCGCGAGCCCCAGCATGAGGCCGAGGGTCAGGTTGCGGAAGAGAGAAGGCCGGTAGGGACCACCCGGCACCAGCGCTCGGTCAACCACCTGCACGTTGGAGTCCCGGTTTCCCTCGAGGCGGGAGACCACCTCGGTTTCCGACAGCTTGCGGATCAGCTCGTCCAGCAGCGTGCGGCGGGTGGAGACCTCGACCTTCAGGTTGTTGTACTCCACGGCGGCGGAGTTCATCCGCATCGCCTCGCCCTTCTGCCTCCCGAGTTCGGCCGACAGCGCCTCCTCGCGGCGAAGGGCACCCTGGTACTCGGCCCTGGCGGAGTCCCGCGCCTTGCCGACCATCTCCTGGGTCACCTTGCCCAGGTGCTGCCTGCCCCTGTCTATCTGCGCCTTGAGCTCCTGCATGGCCGGCCACTCGGGCTTGTAGGTGTTGAGCTTGGTTGCGTATTCGCGCTCCAGCTTGAGCTGGTCGACGCGCAGCTGTGTCACCAGGCCACCCGACACGGTGTCGGCGACAACGGCGTCCGGGGAGCTGACGAGCTCCTTGTAGTGCGCCTCCTTGCCGATCCGCTCCGACACGGCTCCCACGTAGTCCTTGTTCAACCCCTCGAGCCTCTGGAGGGTGACGTTGGACGAGGGGTCGAGGGCGACGATGTCGCTGCGGCGGGAGTACGCCTGGAGCTGGGCCTCCTTGTCCTGGATCTCCTGCTTGAGCGTCTCGATCTGGGAGGTCAGGAAGGTGGACGCTCTGCCCACGGTGGCGAAGCGGGTCTCCACACCCCAGTCGATGTAGGCGTCAGCGACACCGTTGGCGACCCTCGCCGCCAGCTCCGGATGGCTCGAGACGTAGGAGACCTCGACCAGGCTGGTGTTGCGGATCGGGTTCACCCCGAGGCCACCGAGCACGCCGTAAGCCAGGCCGGCCAGCGTCGCCGCATCGTCGCTCGCCCTCACGGCACCCCCGGTGCTTCCGAGCAGGTTGGCCCGCCGCGGGTTGAAGGCGGGGTCGTCCATGAGGCGGAGGTTCTTGACCACGCGCTCCGCCAGGCCGCGGCTCTGCAAGAGACGGTACTGGGTCGGGAAGAAGTACTGCGCGTCGAACCAGTCCTCGTACTGGACCGTCTGCTGCATCGCGGCCGCGCTGCTGGGGCGGCGCTCGATCTGGAGCACGGTCGTCGCACGGTACAGCTTCGGGCTCATGGCGTACTGAATCAGCGAGACGGCCAGTGCGAGGGTCAGCACGACCACGAGAAGCAGGCGCCGCCGCCGCACAACATTCAACCACTGGGAGATGTGAAACTCGCTCTCGGGCTCGGGTGAGAAGAAGACCTGGTCGTTCGTAGCGGGCGGTTTGGCTGCCATCAGAAGAACGATTCCTTCACGATGACCACGTCGCCGCTCTGGAGCGTGACGTCGGCGTCTTTGCCGGACACGATGCGCCTGTAGTTAGCCTCTAACTCCAGATCGCGGCCGGTGTGGTCCCTCCTCTTGATCTGGATGGTGCGCGACGCCCTGTCGGTCAGGCCGCCGGCGCGCGCGATCGCGGTGAGGAGAGTGATCCTCTCCGTGCTCTGGAAGACGACGGCACCGGGGTGCGCCACCTGCCCCAGGCAGAACACCGTGATTTCGACCTTGGCCGGCACGTTGATGATGTCGTTGGCGACGATGGGGACGTTGGCATCGGGATCGGCGCGCACCATGAGATCGTCCACGTCGATGGCGATCTGATCCGAGAGGCCGTTCGCGGCACGCCTCAGGACGTAAATCTTGTCGGCGTGGTCGTCGGTGAGTCCTCCCGCCGCGGAGATGGCCTCCAGCAGCGTCCAGCGCCCGGAAAGCGAGAGGTTGCCCGGCTGTTTGACCGCGCCGAGAACGGAGATCGGCTTGGAGCGGAACTCCCGGAGTTGCACGGCCACCGAGGCTCGCTGGAGTAACTTGGCCTCGAGAAGCGCCTTGAGGCGGTCGGCCAGCTCGACGTCGGTGAGGCCCTGCACCGGCACGTCCCCGATGAGCGGCAGGTTGATGGTTCCCTCCGCGGAGACGCGGCGCTCGATGTTGAGCTCGGGCACCTCGAAGACCTTGATCTCGATGAGGTCCTTGGGCCCGATGCGGTAGCCCGAGTTCCCCTGCGTCTGGGCGTTAGAAGGCACGGCCAGAAGCACGGAAAACACGAACACCCCGAGGACAGGTTTGAGACACTGGGTCAGGCCCCGGTTGGTGAACGAGGGCCGACGTGGAGCCGCGGGGAGGTCGTTCAGGCGCTTTTTCATCGTTCGCCCCGTGCTCCGAGGCAATCTAATTGTATCACCACCACTGGGCACCGGCCCCCGCAAGGCTCAGCGTCACCTGGATTCTCGTGACGACGCGGTTGAACTCGGGCAGGATCGACGTGTAATCCGTCCTTGCCCCCTCGAGCCCCACTGCCGATCCCTCCCCGAGCTTGACGTTCAGGGAGAGACCGTACCCGTTGAAGTCGTCCGTCCTCCGGATGGCGTCTCCGCTCGAACTGGGGAACTGGTCGCGGCCCTGTTCCCAGAAGATGCGGCCCGTTGTGCGCCAGCCCAGCGGCGATTGGAGACCCAGCCCCCACCGTTCGTCGATGTAGTAGGAATCCACGGTGAGGAGCGTGTACGACACGGTGCGGCCGCCGTAGGCCTGCCATTCCAGCTTGCCGCCCGGCTTCCAGCCGATCTGCGCCTGTCCAGTGGTGCTGTCCAGAGGCACGAACTCGGAGTTCTCCTGCGGCCTCAGCGCGAGGTCCGTCGCCCTGGCGGTCGCCCAGAGGTGCTTGCGCCGAAGCTCGAGCTCGACGAACCGGCCGTCCCCCGAGTTCGACCGGTTCTGGATCTCGGAGAGGAAATCGGTGGTGAGCTTCTCGTAGCCGATCGCGAAGGCGAACGACTGACTGAAGCGGTAGCGCAGGCCCCCTCCGACCATCGTCTCGTCGCGGTCGGAGAGCTGGAGGATGTCGCCCGGCAGGGCGCTCGCGGTCTGGCCCTTGTACCGCCACCGGTCCTCCCAGGCGGTGCCGAAAACCGAGAGGCGCCCCAGCACGTCGACCTCGAGCGTGGCCGCTCCGTGCTTCTGTTCCACGTTGACGGGAATCGGGTTCGCGGAGGAGTAGTACTGCTGGGAGCGCCAGTCCCCGGCCTGTACCTCCAAGGTCACACTGTTGAAGTAGCCGAAGATGCCGACTCCGTACTTGCCGTTCCAGCCCCTCAAGTAGGTGAGATTTCTCCACCACACGTACTCTGGCAGCGCGTAGAGCGCGAAGACGAGCTTGGGGCCCGCGGGGATGTACCCGTGCAGGCCCAGGGAGACCGTCGCGGTGAAGTCGGACTGTTGGTCGATGGCCGTGCCGTAGACGTTGTCCACCCAGCTGACGTCCTGCAGGGCGAACCACGGCGCAAGGCGCAGCGGGCCCAGCCGGAAGCGTGCCTCTTCAATCGCCGTGTCGAGCCGCTCCTTGGTGGGCAGCAGCTGCACGCCCAGGCTTCCGGGCGCGATGTATTGCTCGAACTGCGCCGGGGCGACCGCCGCGAGGAGGATCGCAACAACCGCCACGGCGACCGCTCGCGTAGAATCTCCGGTAGTGAACCGCGAGTACCCGCGGCGCGGGCCTTTCGCTCTCCCCTCTCTGTTGCCGCTCCTGCTGGCGGTGCTGGTGCTCTGGGTCCCGCTGCCGTTCGGAAGCGTCGTACCCTGGAGCCACACCGTTCTCCAAATCACCGCGTGCCTCCTCCTCGCCCTCGCAGCCGTCTCGACGAAGCGCGCCAGCGACCTGCGCCCGGCAGCGTTCCCGGCCATCTGCATCGCGGCCGTCGCGCTGCTCGGGGCCCTCCAGGCATCCACGTTCCCTGCGACCATTGTACGCACAATCTCGCCGGAACACACCCGGTTGCAGGCTGTTGCGCACGTAACGCTCGCGGAGGCCGGCTTCGCCCGCGAGGTCCCGTCCTCGCTATCGCTGGCACCTTCGGCCTCGCGCGCCGCCGCGCTCACGTTTGCCGCGGTAGCGGCATGCCTGTTGGCCGCAGCCGCCGCGCGCGAGCGCCGCCACAGGCGCGTGCTGGCGTCAGCGCTGCTGGCGTCTGCGATCTTCCAGGTGCTCTACGGTGCTGCCGCCCTTGCCGGCCGCCGCGGCACGATCTGGGGGCAGGTGGTCGCGGGCGACCCGGCGCGGTTGCGTGGGACCTTTGTCAACGCGGACCACCTCGCCTTCTACCTGGAGCTGGCGCTGGCGGTAGCGTTCGCGTGGGGATGGTGGGCGCTGCGCCGTGCTCGCGAGAGAACCGCGCTCGAGCACCGAATTGCGCTCGTGGCCGGTCCGGCACTCGTCTGGCTCACGCTCTTCCTGGGCCTCGCCTTCACCGGCTCGCGCGCCGGGCTGGTTGCCGCGGCCACGGGCACGGTCGCGCAGGGCTTGCTGCTCGCGGCCTCACGGCATCGGTGGCGCGGGGGTATCGCCGGGGTGCTCCTCGTGCTGGTAGGTGTCGGCACGGTAGCCGCGGTTGGCCTGCAGCAGGGGCTCGGTCGCTGGCTCGCCACCTCGCAGCACGAGTTGGCGTGGAACGACAGGCTGAGGGTCTACTCAACTTCGTGGGAGCTCTGGCACCGCTTCCCCTGGACAGGCACGGGCCTCAGCTCGTTCCGCGACGCCTTCTCGCTCCTCGTGCCGCGGGAGCTGACCGGGTCGACGTACTGGCACGCCCACAACGACTACCTTGAAGTACTGGTGACCACCGGCGTCGTGGGTGCAGCGCTGGTGGCGGTGGCGACCTGCGTGCTCGTGATGCGGCTCGCTCGCGGCCTGCACGACGGTGGTCGCACGGAGAACCGGGCGGCCGCTCTGGCCGCCCTTGGTGCCCTTGCCGCGGTCGCCGTCCACTCCTTCTTCGACTTCGGGCTCTCCATGCCGGCGAATGCAGCCACGCTCGCCATCGTGGTGGGGGCAGCGCTCGCCGCGCGAAGGAGCGGTGGGAGGGAAGAAGAGGAAAGAGGGTAAAGGGAAGACGGAAGAGCAACGAGTGGCGCGGGCCTTGTCTCCTGTCTTCCCTTTACCCTCTTCCCCCTCCCCTTTTACTTTGCCTCTTTAATCAGCTCGACCTGGCCCGGCATCACGCGCTCCCCGGCGATCGTCTCGACCTCGAGCAGGTGGGGTCCCCGGGGAACCCGAGTCGCGACGTGGAGCATGGCGTCGGGCGACACCGGAGCCAGCGCCACTGTCGAACCGTCCATGCTGACCCGCACTGCGGCCCCTGCGGTCGGCACGACGTCGAGGCTGACGGCGAGGCCCGGCGCGTCGGCGGCGCCAAGCAGGTCGAGGCGTGCCACCGGTCCCCGCCACTGCCAGGCGGTGGCCGGCCATGAGGTTGCAGCGATGGCTGCGAGCTCAGCATGGGCCGCCGCAATCTCTGCGGCATCGCCGCTTGCCTGAGCCACTGCCAGTCGCGCCTCGACCGCCGGCACGGTCGTGCGCGAGTCCCGGTGCACGCGTGCGAGGACCGCGGCGGCCTCGCCGCCGCGTTGCTCCGCCGCGAGCACGCGAGCCTTGGCGATCCAGTACGGCGCCCACGCTTCGGTCTTGAGCGCCTCGTTGCGGCGCTCGATCACCTCAGCCTGGACGAGGTTGCCGGCCACGAGCTCCGCAAGCGCTGCCTCGCTGGCCTGAAGCTCGCCGGCAGAGGCCGCAAGTCTGGCCACAGCCCCGGGCGAGAGACGTGTCTGCCCTCGCACGAACCCCTCGCCCGCCCATGTGAGCCAGCGGCGAACGGGCTCCCTGGAGCTCACGGGTCCAGGCGGGCAGAGAGCGATTGCCGCCTCCACGGAGTCGCGAAAACGGAGCTCCACGGGCGCCTCGGTCACCACGCCCATGGCGAGCGAGCGCGCACCCCAGACGTCGCCGCCCCGGAGGTGCGCGTTGACCTCACCGACGCGCGTCTGCAGCTCCCGTTCGAGCGCCCGGTCGCGCCGCTGCCGGGCAGCACAGAGTCCATCCCACTGCGCCTTCCGGTTGTAGAGACCTTCGAGCAGCGACCACGCACGCGACTCGTCGGGCACCAGCGCGAACGTCTCGTCGCGATCGGCCGCCGCCTCCAGCCACGGCTCCGCGCAGCGGGCGAACGTTTCGGGGTCTTGAAAGGCGCGCCGCAGGTTGATCAGGGCATCGTTCCTCTCGGCCGTTGTTAGCGTCGGCCAGACCTCGAGCCATGCCACCGCCAGGAAGCGCAGAGGCTCGTCCTCACCTGGGGCGAGGCGTGCGGCAGTGAGCAGCGGCCCTTCCCAAACTTTGCGCTGGCTGAAAACCCGGGGGTCGCCCCGCGAGGACCACAGGCGGTAGGTGGCGCCACCCAAGATCATCGCCGCCTGCCAGGCGCTCGGGCGCACCGCGAGAGCCCCTGCCGCAACCTCGCGGGCAAGCTCGAGGCGCTCGTTGACGCGCGCTGCCGCCTCCGCCGCCTCACGTGGTGGGAGCGTGGCGAAGGAGCGGTAGTCGAACGCCTCGGCCAGCAATGCCCTGGCAACGGAGAGCCTGCCCCGCACCGGGTCGGGGTCCGTCGCCGCCGCTCTCGCGACATCGGGCTGCCGTGCGGGCAGCCCGGTCTCGGCGAGCAGCTTCACGACGTCGCGGTGCTGGTCGCGCCGGGTTGCGGCGCGCTGGACCCCGAGCACCACGACCCCGGCAGCCAGAACGGCCACCACGCCGCGAAGAACCGCGCTGAGCACAGGCTGTCGGGTCACTCGGGCCTCGAGGTCAAGCCTAGCACTGGTCAGGCTTGAGGCCTGCGGCTTGGGGCTTGGGGCTTGAGAAGAAGCGAGGCCAGCAGAAGAACCTTCGTATTCCCCTATTCCCTCAATCCTCAGCCCTGAGGCCTCGGGCCCTAGACGTGCAGCTCCACGACGTCGCGGTCGCGGAGCTCGAAGTCGCGCGCGACCCTCTGGCCCTCGAGCTTGCCCCCCCAGACGCGCGCGAACTGCATCTTCTCCGCGATCTCGCGGTGCACGCGCTCCGCGAGGTCGGCCACGGTATACCCCTGGGGCAACACGAACGGCTGGCTGCGGTCCACCGGCTTGCCGGGCGGCTTCGAGTAGACGCGCACCATCTGGAGGAGGCGCCACACCGCCACCTTGAGCGCCTCCAGCCCGGCGTGGGTCGCGACGCTGATGCGCAGCAGCGGGTACCGGGAGCCGTACAGCTCCTCCAGGACCTTGAGGTCCTCCTCCCTGGCCCGGTCGGCCTTGGTGATGACCATGAGTGTCGGGAGCGGGTTGTCGCGGGGGTCCACCTCCTCCGGAAGCGTCCCCACCAGCGGGGCGCGCGCGCCGGCCAGCCGTTCGCGCACGACCTCGACATCCTCCGGCAGGTCGGAGGAGGTCGGGTCCACGAGCAGCAGCGCGGCGTCGGCACCCCGCACCAGACCCGGCAGCCACGTATCCATGTGCTGAGCCGCCACCGGCGGCAGGTCCACGAGCTGGATCTGCACGTCCTCAAAAACCATCATCCCGGGCTGCGGGCGGGTCGTGGTGAACGGGTAGTCGGCGATCGGCGGCTCGGCGTGGGTGAGCGCGGCCAGCAGCGACGACTTGCCGCAGTTCGGGGGACCGAGCAGCACGACCTGCGCCGCACCTTCAGGATCCACCTTGATTGCGTGCCCGTGCCTGGAGGTGCGCGTCTCCTCGTCGTGGCGAAGGCGGGCCAGGCGGCGCTTGAGATCCGCCTGCATCTTCTCTGTCCCCTTGTGTTTGGGGATGGTGGCGAGCATCTCCTCGAGGGCGGCCTTCCTCTCCTCGAGGGTGTGGGCAGACTTGAACCTGGCCCCGGCCGCCCGGTACTGCGGTGTGAGGTTCGCCGGCATGCGTCCAGATTGTAAACTCACCCGATGGAAGCCGACCAGCCGATGAGACCCTTCCTCGTACCCGCGATCGCCACCGGCCTCGCCCTGGCCCTGCTCGCGGCACCAATCTTGCCGGCCCTTTTCCCGGTGGTGGTCGCCGCCGCGAGCGTCGCAGCCTGCGCCCTCGCTCTGGCCCGCCGGCCTTCGCGGCCACTCCTGCTGGTGATCTTGGGCCTCGGGCTCTGGCTTGTGACCGGCATCGCCGGCGCCTGGGTCCTGCGAGGGCGCCCTCTTTCCGGTCTGGCGTGGGTGCTCGCCGTGCTCTACCTGCTGCCCCTGCCGGTCATCCCGTGGCTGTACTGGTGGACTTTCGAGGAGCGCGACGAGTGACCGCACTGGCCGTGCTGCTGCTGCTCGCCGCGGGCCTCGCATGGTGGGGCGCCAGGCGCGCCCGGGATTCCGCCGACTACTTCGCCGCCGGTCACCGGGGCGGGGCCTGGCTCGTCGGGGTGGCCGGGACCGCGGCCGCGGTATCCGGTTTCACGTTCGTCGGCGGGCCCGGGCTGTTCGCGGCCGTCGGGGCGGGCTCGCTCTGGATCATCCTCTCCGCGCCGCTGACCGGGGCCCTGCAGTGCTGGGCGGTCGGGGAGCCGGTCGTCGAGTTGGTCGAGAAGCGCCGGGCGCTGACCATCCCCGAGCTTCTGGCCGGCCGCTTCGGCGGTCCCACCATGAGAGTCCTCGCGGCGGCGATCGTGGCGGTTGGCTGCGTGGCCTCGCTGGCCGTGCAGGCACGGGCGGCGGCGGTCCTGGGCGAGGAGTTTCTGCACGTTCCGGGCGCCACAGCGGCCATCGCCGCGATGCTCGCGACCACCGCCTACACCGCTCTCGGCGGGATGCGGGCCGGCCTGGTGGCGGACGCGGTGCAGGGCGCTGTGATGGCCGGCTTCGCCGTGTTGCTGGCCGCTGCCGCGCTCGCCGCCGCCGGCGGCCCAGCCGCGGCGGTGGCGACCCTGGAGAGGGCGCGTCCGGAGCTGCTGGGCAGCTTCGGGGCCGTCGCCCCGCCCCAGGCGTGGGCGTGGTACCTGCTGTTCTGCCTTGGCACCTGCGCCCAGCCCCATTACCTGCAGAAATTCCTCTTCCTGCGCTCGCGCGCCCAGCTGCGCCTGCTGCCGGCGGTGCTCACCGGCGCCCTCGCCGCCACGCTGGCGGTCTGGATCGGCGTGGGCCTGGCGGGGACCGCGCTGGTGGCGCGCGGAGCCATCACACTCGGAAGGCCCGACGCCCTCGCGCCACGGACGATGAGCCTGCTGGGGCCCTGGGCGGTGATGCTCGCCGGGGTGGCCGTGCTGGCCGCGATGATGTCCACCGCGGCCTCGTTCCTCAACATGGCGGCTGCCGCGGTCACGAGGGACCTGCGGGAGGCGCTGGGCAAGGTCCCGCTTCCGATCTCCGCGGCGCGGGTCGCGACCGTGCTCTTCGCCGTGGCAGCCACCGCGATCGGGGTGACGAGCGAGAGGGCCGTGGTGCTGCTCGGTCTGGTCGGCTGGGGGTTCTTCACGGCTGCCCTCCTCCCTGTCATGACGCTCGGACTCGCCTGGCCACGCGCCACCGCGCGCGGCGCGGTGTCGGCGATGGCCGTCGGTGCGATCGCCGACCTGGCCCTCGAGGCAGCGCGCCAGCACCTCCCGCCCGGCCTCGAGCCCGGGCTCGCGGGCGCGGCCCTGGGAACGCTGGTGCTGGTGGCAATGTCACGGAGGATCCGGTGAGGTGGACCGGGGCGGACCTGGACTGGCTGGCGCGTGAGCTCACAAAGGTCCGGGAGGCGGTGCGCCCGACGACGCTCGCGGAGGTCGAGAGACGGCGCGACCCGTTCCGACTGCTCGTCGCGTGCGTGATCTCGCTGCGCACCAAGGACGAGGTCACGGCGCAGGCCAGCGCCCGCCTCTTCGCGGTCGCCGCGACCCCGGAGGCGCTCGCCCGGCTTCCGCAGAGCCGAATCGCGAAGCTGATCTTCCCCGCCGGTTTCTACAACACCAAGGCGAAGCAGATCCGCGAGATCTCACGCCGCATCGCGCGTGACCACGGCGACCGCGTCCCCGCCGACAGGGAGGCGCTGCTGGCCCTCCCGGGCGTTGGCCGCAAGACCGCGAACCTCGTTCTCGGGCTCGGCTTCGGCATCCCGGCGATCTGCGTGGACACGCACGTTCACCGGATCTCCAACCGCCTCGCCCTGTTGCGCACAAAGAACCCGGAGGAGACCGAGCACGCCCTCGAGAAGGTCCTGCCACAACGCCTCTGGATCGAGATCAACGACCTGCTGGTCACCTTCGGCCAGAACGTCTGCCAGCCGGTCTCGCCCTGGTGCTCGGCCTGCCCGCTTGCGGCGCGCTGCCCCCGCATCGGCGTCGGCCGGCACCGCTGACCGCTCGCACGGCAGGACGCACGACACCCGCGTCTGCTTCCGTCCCGGCGCGATTCTACGTTCCTACAGCGTCTTGAGCATCCCCTCGGCCTCTTCGCAGGTCTTGGCCACGCCGGCCGCGGACTTGGCGAACGCCGCCTTCTCCTCGTCGGTGAGGTCGAGCTCGACCACCTTCTCGATGCCGTTCTTGCCGAGGATGCAGGGCACCCCGACGAACAGCCCCTTGACGCCGTACTCGCCTTCGAGCTTCACGCACACCGGCAGGATCTTGCGCTTGTCGAAGATGACCGCCTCGGCCATCTCGAGCGCCGCCCACGCCGGCGAGACAAACGCCGAGCCGAAGCCGAGCAGGCCGACCACCTCGCCGCCGGCCTTGCGGGTGCGGGTCTCGATCTTGGCGAGGGTGTCCGCGTCGAGGAACTTCGCCACCGGGATGCCGGCGATCTGGCACGAGCTGCGGACCGGGACCATGTCATCGCCGTGTCCGCCGAGCACGATGGCGTTGACGTTCTCCACCGACACGTTGGCGGCCTCGGCCACGAAGTAGCAGTAGCGCGCCGAATCGAGCACGCCGGCCATGCCCATCAGCCTGTTCTTGGGCGGAGACAGGCGCTTGTCGAGGGTGAAGACGATGGCGTCGAGCGGGTTGGCGATCGAGATGATCATCGCGTCGGGGCAGTGCTGCTTGATCCCCTTCGCCACCTCGACGGTGACCTTGAGGTTGATCGCCAGCAGCTCCTCGCGGCTGGGGAAAGTGCCGTCCGGCCGGGCCTTGCGCGGCACACCGGCGGTGTTGATGACCATCTCGGCGCCGGCCAGCGCCGAGTAGTCCTTCGACCCGACCAGCTTCGTGTCGCGGGACACGACCGGCAGGCCCTCGGCGATGTCGAGGCACTTGCCGATCGACACCGACTGCTTCTTGACCACTGCCTGGCGGTCCTCGGGATCGGACGGGTTCGGCATGGGAGCCGGGTCACTTACGCCGATCTCCCGCGCCAGCCGGCGGTGCGCGATCTCCTGCGCGAGCACGCCGCCAATGTAGCCGCCACCGATGACACCGATCTTCTTCAGCATGGCGTTTCTCCGTTTCCGGGCTGTAGGCCCTGACCTGGGTGCCGTTGAAAGGGGGGGGTCGGCATCATGGAGGTCACCGCACCCCTGAGAGGCTTCCGATTGTCACGCGCTCATCTCCTCCCTAGACCGTCGGCGCCGGGGGCTCTGGGATCCCCTCGCGGCGCTTGGTCTCGGTGGCCTTTTTCGCCACCGTCGCCGGGCGGTGCTGCTTGTGCAGCCGCAGGTAGTCGAGCACCAGCTCGCGCTTCATGAGCTGGATGGCCTTGGCCGGGTCCACCCCCTTGGGGCACACCCGCGAGCACTCGCCCGCGTAGTGGCAGCGCCAGGGGCCGGCCTCTCCCGCCAGCACCCGCTTGCGCGCCGAGAAGCCGCCGTCGCGCGTGTCGGAGTTGTAGCGGTGAGCCTGCCCGAGGGGCATGGGGCCGGAGTAGAGGGCGTCGGTCGCGAACGTGGGGCACGCCGCCATGCAGCACCCGCACTTGATGCAGTAGCTGAACTGCAGGTACTGCTCGAGCTCGTGGGCGGACTGCCAGAACTCGCCGGTGGGGTGCTCCTGCTCCTGCACGTCCTCGCGAATCACGTGTGGCATGAGCGCCCGGTGGCTGTCGAACATCGGAGCCAGCTCCGGCACGAGGTCGCGGACGATGTCGAAGTTGGGTAGGGGCGCGACGACGACCGTGTCGCCGCCCAGCTCGGTGACCTGGGTGTTGCAGGCCAGGCGCGCTTTGCCGTTGACCAGCATCCCGCAGGAGCCGCACACGCCCATGCGGCAGGAGGACCGCCAAGCGAGATCCGGCGCGCGCATCTCCTTGACCTTCCACAGCCCGTCGAGCACGGTCATGCCGGCACTGTATGGGATGCTGTACTCCTCCCAGTGCGGGGCGGTGTCGCCGTCGGGGTCGAAGCGCCGGATGCGGTAGGTGACCTCGGTGAGAGTCTTCTCGCTCATGTCGGCCCCCTACATCGCCTTCGCCAGCGAGAAGCCGGCGATTGCCGCCCAGGTGCCAAAGCTGAACAGCGCGAGGCCGCACAGCAGGAGGACGATGCTGACCGTCCTCTTGAGCCACGAGGCCGGATTCAGCTCGAAGAGAATGTTGCGCAGGCCGTACAATCCATGAAAAAGCGCGGCCCCGAGCAACACCACGTAGGTCAGGGCGAACGCCCCGATCTTCCCCCTGGCGATCACGTTCTGCCAGTCGATGGGGTGGCCGCCCGCCGGGTTGAGGCCCTTGAGCGGGACGGTAACGTTCAGGTGCATGACGGTCATGTGCAACCCGAGCAGGAAGAGGATCACGACCCCCGCAGCGAGGTGCCACGTCCAGAGCTTCTGATCGCGCATCATGGCCGCCTCCTACTCCAGCACCCAGAAGTTCAGGGTGCCCATCACGACGATTATCGCGGCGAGGAGCAGCACGCCCACCGCCAGCGGGCGCTGGACGTCGAGCGACGTGCGGTACGGGTAGACGGGCTCGATCGGCGGCCCGACGCCGAAACCAAGCTCGATGATCCCGAGCCGGATGCCGTTGACGGCGTGGAAGGCGAACGCCACGAACACCAGGTACTCGCCGAGCTTGAACAGCGGCCCGGTCACGGCGTTCATGGCCTGCTCCCACGGCGCCTTCCCGAGCGCGCGGCTGGAAGTGACGAGGATGTGCAAGAGGAAGTAGGTCAGCAGGCCGAGCCCGGTAAGCCGGTGCAGAGTGTAGAGGTAGCGCTCCACACCCCACCGTCCGCCCCCGAGCCAGCCCCATAGGCCCAGTCGATTAGGGTATCCCTTCTTCTTAGCGAGCATACAAGCTCCTTTTCAGCGCCGTAGAACTAGCAGCTGACAGCCAACAGCTCACAGCACAAAAATTGCCGTTCATCTTGACCTCTCGACCGTTCGACGCAGCGAAGCGAGCATCTTCAGGACCGCGGATGCTTCGGCGAGTACCGGCGCAACGTCCGACTCGTTCAGGTACCCGAGATCCCGACTTAGCCCAAGGAGGTACTCCACCTCCGAGAGCGATCCTTCCGCAACGTTCAGAAAGCGAGCAAAATCTTTCTGGCTTTTTCGCTTTGCACCCTCCGCAATGTTGGCTGGCACAGACACGCTTGCTCTTCGCAACTGGGAAGTCAGACCGAACAGCTCGGCTTGGGGAAACGCCGCAGTCAGCCGGTAGACCCTCAGCACCAGCTCGTGGCTGCGCTCCCAGACCTTCAAATCGGTGAACCTCCTCATTTCCGTTTGTCCCCATACCGAACCCGGCGCATCGGTGTCTTGTCTGTCGGCTGTCAGCTGTAAGCTGTGAGCTGTCAGCTAGTATTTTCGTTCCACCGGCTTCCACGTGGTGATGGTCACCGGTTTGTGGTCGAAGCGCGGCCCGGCTTCCGTCCACCAGGCCAGGGTGTGCCTGAGCCACTTCTCGTCGTCGCGGGTGGTGAAGTCGCGGCGGGCGTGCGCGCCCCGCGACTCCTGCCGCGCGAGGGCGCCGGCCACCGTGACCTCGGCCAGGTCGAGCAGGTTCTCGAGCTCCAGCGCGTGGAAGAGGTTGGAGTTGTACGTCCTGCCCTTGTCGTTGACCGGCGCGCGCCGCGACCGGGTGCGCAAGTCGCGTACGGCCGCAAGCGCCGCGGCAAGCCCCTCGCCGGTGCGGAACACGCCGACGTGCTCGTCCATCGCGGCGCGAAGCTCCCGGCGCAGCACGTAGAGATTCTCGGAGCCCTCACGCTTGAGCAACGCCTCGATGTGCGCCTCTGCCACCCTCACCTTGCCCTCGGGCACCGCGGGAAGATCGAGCCTGGGCAGGGCCTTGACGATCTCCTCGCCGGTGATGCCGCCCCAGACCAGGCACTCGGCCGTGGAGTTGGAGCCCAGCCGGTTGGCGCCGTGCAGGCTGACGCAGGCCACCTCGCCGGCCGCCCAGACGTTGGGCAGGCGGGTCAGCCCGTTGATGTCGGTCTCGATGCCGCCCATCGAGTAGTGGGCCACCGGGCGGATCGGGATCGGCGTGGTGATCGGGTCGATCCCGAGGAACTTGATCGTCACCTCCCGGATCAGCGGCAGCCGGCTGTTGATCCTCTCCGCTCCCAGGTGCGTGAGGTCGAGGTGGAGGTAGTCGCCCCACTCCTCGGAGTGGAAGCCCCGGCCCTCCAGGATCTCGGTCGTCTCGGCCCGGGAGACCATGTCGCGCGGAGCGAGCTCCATCAGCTTGGGCGCGTACTTTTCCATGAACCGCTCGCCCTTGTTGTTCTTGAGGTAACCGCCCTCGCCACGGCAACCCTCGGTCATGAGGATCCCCGAGGGCACCAGGCCGGTGGGGTGGAACTGCAGGAACTCCATGTCCTCGAGCGGCAGGCCGGCGCGGTACGCCATCGCCATGCCGTCGCCGGTGACGGTCTGGGAGTAGGTGGTGAAGCCGTACAGCGTGCCGCCCCCGCCGGTCGCGATGAGCAGGGCCTTCCCCCGCAGCACCACCGTCTCGCCGCTGCCGGCATGAATGCCCACCAGGCCCGCGAACCGGCCGCCCTCGACCAAGATATCGGTGACGAAGAACTCGTCGTAGCGCGTGAAACACTTGTAGCGCAGCAGCGTGTCGTAGAGGGTCTGCATCTCGAAGAAGCCGGTCTTGTCGGCGGCCAGCGTGGCGCGCGGGAAGGAGTGACCGCCGAACGGGCGCTGGTCGATCCGGCCCTGGGCATCCCGCGTCCACGGGATGCCCCAGTGGTCGAGCAGCCTGATCTCCTCCGGCATCGCCCGCACGAAGCGATGGACGACGTCCTGGTCGGCCAGGAAGTCCGAACCCTTCACGGAGTCCCACGCGTGCAGCTCGAACGAGTCCCCTTCCTCCGGCCGCAGCACCGCTGCGGTGCCGCCCTCCGCGCAGACCGAGTGGGCCCGCATGAGCTGCACCTTCGAGACGATGCCGATGTCCACCTTCCCGTCGAGGCGCCGCGAGATCTCCACCGCGGCCCGCAGGCCGGCCAACCCCGCCCCCAGGATCAGGACATCGTGCGTCAGACCTTGCGCCATGATCGACCTCCTGGAAACTGAGACGCCATCAAATCAAAGAGCCGGGGGCAACCCCCCAGCTCCTGTCCACCAGCCTCAGGTAACGGCTCAGCACCCCGGCTCCCGCGCCCCTGGGCTCACGACTTGCCCAACTCCGCCGGCAGCTTGCCGATCTGGGCGGCCACGTCGCCGGCGCTCTTGGCCAGCAGCGCCTTCTCCTCGGCGGTGAGCTTCGGCTCGAAGACCCCCTCCATCCCCTTGGCCCCGAGCTTGCACGGCACACCCACGAAAACGTCCTTGAGACCGAACTCACCCTGCAGGTAGACGGCGCACGGCAGGATCTTCTTGCGGTCTTTGACGATGGAGTCAACCATCTCGAACACGCCGGCCGCCGGTGCGTAGTAGGCGGACCCGGTCTTGAGGAGCTTGACGATCTCGCCCCCGCCCTGCGCGGTGCGCTGAATGATCGCGTTGAGGCGCTCCTTGGACAGCAGCTCCGTCACGGGCACGCCGCTCACCGTGGTGTAGCGCGGCAGCGGCACCATGCTGTCGCCGTGCCCGCCGAGCACCAGCGCGAACACGCTCTCGGTGGAGACGCCCATCTCCATGGCGATGAAGGCGCGCATGCGGGCGGTGTCCAGGATGCCCGCCATGCCGATCACCCGCTCGCGCGGGAAACCGGACACGCGGCGCGCGACCTCGCACATCACGTCCAGCGGGTTGGTCACCATGATGATGATCGAGTCGAGGGACTTGCGGACGGCGCGGGGGATGCACTCGGCGACGACCTTGGCGTTGGCGTCCTGGAGGTCATCGCGGCTCATCCCCGGCTTGCGGGCCAGGCCGGCGGTCATCACGATGATGTCCGACCCCGCCGCAGCATCGTAGTCGTTGGCACCGACGAGCATGCAGTCGTGGTGGACCACCGGCGCAGCCTGGTAGAGGTCGAGCGCCTTCCCCTGCGGAACCCCCTCCAAAACATCCACGAGGACTACGTCGCCGAGGTGCCCCTCGGCGAGCCTGTGGGCCGTCGTCGCACCAACGTTTCCGGCCCCGATCACGGTGATCTTGGGTTTTCTCATCACCGGTTCCCCTTTTTTTCGCCTGCCAGCCCCCCTGCCAACCCCCTGCGGCGCGGCACACACGATAGCACCGCGGGAAGGCAATGACAACGGCGTTCCGCCCTTGCACGGGGGGGTGAAAAGGTGTATAAGGAGCCGGATGCTGCTTTCGAAAGAAAGTGGGACCCCGGTCCCGCTTTTTTTTCGGGGGCGAAAACGACGATGGCGCATTTGCCGGAGGATCTGCTGGCCAGGCTTGGTCGCCTCGCTCAGGGCGAGGGGGTCGAGCTCGTGGCCGTCGAGGTCGGGGGTACCGCCCGCAAGAGAGTGGTGCGCCTGGTCCTCGACCGCGAGCCGGGCGGCGTGACCCTCCCAGACTGCGAGGTGGTTTCCCGGCAGGCGAGCGTGCTCCTGGACGCGTACGACCCGTTCCCGGGGGCGTTCACCCTCGAGGTTTCGTCCCCCGGCCTGGATCGGAAGCTTTACAACACCAATGACTTCGTTCGATTCGAGGGACGCGCGGTGCGCGTGCGGATGCGGCCGGGGTGGCCCGCGCCGCGAGTCATCGAGGGCACCCTGCAGGGGCGCGGCGAGGGTTTCGTGCGCGTCCGCGACCGTGCCGGGGTGACGCAGCAGCTACCGGAGGGCGACGTGCTCGAGACGAGGCTCGCCCCGAACCTCGAGGAGAAAGAGACACCGCAGCATCGGGGAAGGACGTAGGTGATGAAGATGGAACTCGGCACCCTGATCCGACAGGTTTCGCACGAGCGCGAGATCGAGCCGGAGCGCATGGTCACCGCGCTCGAGGACGCCATCTCGCAGGCGGCGAGAAAGCACTACCACGAGCGCGGCGTGCGCACGCAGATCGACGCGGAGTCGGGCGAGATGACCTGCTACCGCGTGCGCAAGGTGGTCGCCACGCTCGAGGAGGTCACCGACCCGACGGCGGAGATCCTGCTCGAGGAGGCGCTCAAGCTCGATCCCAAGGCCGAGATCGGCTCCGAGATCGTTCTCGGCGAGCTCGACACTGCACACCTCGGCCGCATCGCGGCCCAGGCCGCCCGCCAGATGCTCTTCCAGCGCGTGCGCGAGGCGGAGCGGGACAACATCTACAAGGACTACATCGGCAAGCTGGGCGACCTCGTCAATGGCATCGTCAAGCGGTTCGAGCGCGGCGACATCGTGGTCGAACTCGGGCGCACCGAGGGCGTCGTGACGCGCCAGCACCAGGTGCGGCACGAGCGCTACAGCCAAGGAGACCGGATCCGCACCGTGATCGTGGACGTCACCAAGGACGCCAACAAGCCGCAGGTCGTGCTCTCGCGCACGGCACCCCAGCTTCTCATCAAGCTGCTCGAGATGGAGGTGCCGGAGATCTACGATGGCACCGTCATCGTCAAGGGGTGCGTGCGGGAGCCCGGGGAACGCGCCAAAGTCGCGGTGGCCTCCAAGGAGCGCGACGTGGACCCGGTGGGCGCGTGCGTCGGCATGAAGGGTTCGCGCGTACAGGCGATCATGCGCGAGCTCAAAGGCGAGAAGGTCGACATCATCCCCTACAACCAGGACATCGTGACGTTCGCGCAGAACGCGCTGGCGCCGGCAAAGATCAACCGCGTTGCGCTGCGCGAGCAGGACGTCAGGATCCCGCTCACCGACACCGAGGGCCAGCCCGCTTTCGACGAGAGCGGCCAGCCGTTGATGCACCAGCGGATCGAGAACGTGCTGGATGTGATCGTGTCCAACGAGCAGCTCTCCCTCACGATCGGAAAGCGCGGCCAGAACGTCCGCCTGGCCTCGCGCCTGCTCGGCTGCCGGATCGAGATCAAGAGCGAAGAAGCGGTCAAGGACGAGGTAGCGGCGGCGCTCGCCGCGATGCTGCGACAGGTCGAAGGCGTCACGGAGGAGGTCCCGGCCGAGGCCGAGACCACAGCCGCGGCGCCCATCGACTACGACACCCACCTGCCACTCGACGAACTGCCCGGCGTCGGCGAGAAGATGAGGGAGCGTCTGCTCGAGCACGGCTACTCGCACGCCGGCGCGCTCGCTGTCGCAGACCCCGCCAAGTTGATGCAGATCCCCGGTATCGGTCCTCACTCCGCCGCGAAGCTGATCGCGGCGGCGAACGCGGCGCTCGCGGCGCAAACCCCCGCGGGCCCCGAGGAGTAGAGCATGCCGCAGGTGTTTCGTGTGGGCGATGTCGCCCAGCAGATGGGCGTCACGGCGGAGGAGCTGATCTTCAAGCTCCGCTCCATCGGCGTCGACGTCACGAGTGCGGAAAACACCCTCGACCTCCCGACGGTGCGCAACATCATCACCGGCCAGACTCTGGTCCGTCGCCCCCGCGAGGTCATCGTCCGGCAGACTGCCGCCGCCGAGGAGCAGCGCAAGGCGCCGGTCCCCTCAATGGAGCGCCCGAAGCGCCGGCGGCCCGGCCGTAGGGCCGTCTCCCTCGACGAGGAACTGCCCGACGAGGTGCCGAACCTGGCCGCGATGTCTGTCCCCGCTTCCAGCAAGCCGGCCGCCAGGGCCGTTGACGAGGCCGAGGAGGCAGCAGCCGAGGAAGCCCCTGCCAAGCCGACGCTGGTCGAGGGGGCGCCCGCACCGGCCCCGGCTGGGGCAAAGGCGGCCAAGGCCCCGAAGGCGACCAGGGCCGCCAAGGCCGCGTCCGCCGAGCAGGCGGCGGAGGCGGTCCCGGCGCCGGCACCGGCCAAGAAGCGCGCCGTCGCGGTCCGTGAGACCGCCAAGCCGGCCAAGAAGGGCGCGAAGGCCCCTCTAGAGGCGCAGCTTCGCGAGCTGACCGACGACGAGGTGAAGCAGCGCATCATCGCCGCCAAACAGGCGGCGGCGGAGAAGCCCGCCGAGAAGCCCGCCGCCCCCGGGCGCGGCAAGTCCTCGCGCAAGGCAAAGGCGGCCGCGGACGCCGACGAGATCCGCGACCTCCTGGCCAAGTTCGAGGAGTCGAAGGTGCGGGCGGCCGAGACCGCCGCCGCGCCGCGGCCTCCGATCCCGATGGGCGGGCGCCCGAAGCCGACGCACCGGCCAAGGCGCGAGCGCGGCGAGGCTCCGGTCGAGGTGCGCGAGGTCACCGTCGCCTTCCGCGACGGCGTCAAGCCCGAGGGGGCCGTCTACCTGTCCGAGGCGGTCACCGTCCGCGAGTTGGCCGAGAAGCTCAACGTGCTGGTCAAGGACCTGATGGCCTACTTGATCTCCAAGAAGATCCTCGTGACCGCCAACCAGGCGCTCCCCCAGGACCTCGCCGAGAAGATCTGCGAGGACCTCGGGGTCGAGGCCATGGTGGTGACCTTCGAGGAGGAGATCGACCTCCAGCAGGAGGAGACCGCCGAGGCGGGGACGAAGCCAGAGCCTCGCCCGCCGGTCGTCACGGTGATGGGACACGTGGACCACGGCAAGACCTCGCTGCTGGACGCCATACGCTCAACCCGGGTGGCCGCCGGGGAGGCCGGAGGCATCACCCAGCACATCGGCGCCTCGAGGATCGTCCACAACAACAAGCCGATCGTCTTCATCGACACCCCGGGCCACGAGGCCTTCACGCAGATGCGCGCCCGCGGCGCCAAGGTCACGGACCTCGTCGTGCTGGTGGTGGCGGCGGACGACGGCGTGATGCCGCAGACCGTCGAGGCGATCAACCACGCGCGCGCAGCGCACGTGCCGCTCGTCGTGGCGATCAACAAGATCGACAAGTCCAACGCCAACCCCGAGCGAGTCAAGAAGGACCTTGCCCAGGAGGGCGTCCTGCTCGAGGGGTGGGGCGGTGAGGTCCCCGTCGTGTCGGTGTCCGCCACCAAGCGGCAGGGGATCGAGGATCTGCTCGAAGTCATCCTGCTTGTGGCCGAGATGGCCGACCTCAAAGCCGCTCGCGAGGGCATGGCGCGCGGCACCGTGCTGGAGGCCCGCAAGGAGCGCGGCCGCGGCGTGGTTGCCAGCGTCCTCGTGCAACAGGGGACCCTCGCGCAGGGCGACTGCTTCTTCGCCGGCGCGACCTACGGCCGCGTACGTGCAATGCTGGACACCAACCGCAAGCCGGTGCGTCAGGCCAAGCCCTCAGACGCCGTGGAGATCATGGGTCTGGAGGACATCCCCGAGGCCGGGGACACCTTCCAGGTCGTCGAGGACGAGGCCCGCGCCCGCGAGGTGGCCAGCTACCGTCGGGCCAAGCAGCGCGAGGAGCAGATGGCCGGAAGCCGCAAGATCAGCCTGGAAGGGCTAATGGACAAGATCAAATCCGAGGAGGTCAAGGCGCTCAACGTGGTGCTCAAGGCCGACGTGCAGGGCTCGGTCGAGGTCCTGCGCGACACCCTCGCCAAGCTCTCCACCGACCAGGTCGCAATCAACGTCATTCACGCCTCGGCCGGTGCGGTCAACGCCAACGACATCCTCCTGGCCTCCGCCTCGCAGGCCATCGTGATCGGCTTCAACGTGCGCCCGGATCGGTCCGCCAAGCAGCTCGCCGAGCGCGAGAAGGTGGACGTGCGCCTCTACTCCGTCATCTACAACCTCACCGACGAGCTGCAGAAGGCGATGATGGGTCTGCTCTCGCCAACGTACCGGGAGGAGGAGCTTGGTCGCGCCGAGGTGCGGGAGGTCTTCAAGGTCTCCAAGGTGGGCATGGTCGCAGGGTGCATGGTCGTCGAGGGGAACATCCTTCGGACCGCGAAGGCACGCCTGCTTCGCGACAACGTGGTGGTCTGGGAGGGCAGCCTGGCCTCACTCAAGCGCTTCAAGGAGGACGTGGGCGAGGTCAAGAACGGCTTCGAGTGCGGCATCGGCCTCGATCGCTTCCAGGACATCAAGCTCGGCGACGTCATCGAGGCCTACCGCACCGTGGAAGTCGCCCCCGAGGTGTAAGTGGACGTCGAAAGCCCGCTCTTCGTCGCGCTCGCAGAGGTGGAGCTCCACCTGCCCGGCGCCCGTTCCCTGAAGGACAAGCGTCAGGACATCCGGTCGCTGGTCGAGCGCCTGCGCCATCGCCTCGCCGTGCTCGTCGTGGAGAGCGACCACCAGGACCTCCACCAGCGTGCGGCGTTGGCCGTGAGCGCCCTCGCCACCGACGCCGAGGCCGCGCGCGGAACCGTGGCCCGCGCCCTCGACGTCGTCCACGAGAGCTTCGCGGGCGTCGTTCTCGACGAGCGAGTCAAGCTCGTGCAGGTCCGCTAGGGGGTGGACGGTGCGTGATTCCGCGGTTCGACGCGAGCGGCTGGCGGAGGCGATGCGAGAGGTGCTCTCGGAGCTGCTTCTCACCGAGATCAAGGATCCGCGCCTGCCAGGCGTGGTGATCTCCGCGGTGGAGCTATCCGGCGACCTCAAGCTGGCGCGTGCCTACTTCTCGGTCTTCGGCGACGAGGAGCGCGAGCGGCAGGCCGCGGACGGCCTCCAGCAGGCGCGCGGCTTCCTCCGGCGCGAGAGCGGTCGGCGCATGCGCATCCACAACCCACCTGACCTCGAATTCCGGCGCGACAAGGGGTTCGAGCGGGCCGACCGGATTCAACGCATCCTGGACGACATCACAGGGCACAGCGCTCAGGGCTCCGGACCACAGGAGGGCGGCGGCGATGACTGACGTCACGCGGGATCCCTCGGTGGTCATCGCGCGTCTGCGCCGGGCCAAGCGCCTTCTGATTACCTCGCACGCCGCGCCTGACGGCGACGCGATCGGCTCCGAGCTCGGGTTCGCCGAGCTGGCACGGCAACTCGGCGCCACGACCACGATCGTCAACCGCGACCCCCACCCGGCTTCTCTGGGCTTTCTCCCTGGGCTCGAAACCGTCACGGTGGCCAGCGAGCTGCCCTCCGGATTCGAGCACAGCTTCGACCTGGCGGTCGTACTGGAGTGTCCGGACCTCGGCAGGCCGGGGTTCTCGGGCCTGGACCGGCTGCCCATCGTCAACATCGACCACCACCTGGAGAACGCCCGCTACGGCGTGCTGAACTACGTCGACGAGGACGCCCCGGCGGCCGGCGAGATGATCCTGGCGATGGCGGAGGTTGCGGACGCCACGGTGACGGAGACCATGGCGACCAACCTGTACGCGGCGCTCGTCACCGACACCGGGGACTTCCGTTACTCCAACGCGACCCCAAGGGCCTTTTCCGCGGGGGCCCGGCTGGTGGTGGCCGGCGCGCAGCCAGCCGAGATCGCCGAGCAACTCTGGGAAAACAACCCGGCCCGCATCGTGCGCCTTACCGCCACGGTCCTTTCCACCCTCGAGTTGATCGCCGACGGGCGCCTGGCGGTGATCACCTGCGACCGCGCGATGCTTGAGGCGGCCGGGGCCTTCCCGGAGGACACCGAGAACCTGGTCAACATCCCGCGCGCCATCGAAGGGGTCCGGGTTGCCGTGTTCTTCAAGGCGTTCCGCGACGGTTCGGTGCGGGCGAGTCTGCGCTCCCGCGCCAACGTGGACGTGCAGTCGGTCGCCCGCGTCTTCGGCGGCGGCGGCCACCGCAACGCTGCGGGCTGCACCATCCCGGGAACCCTGTCGGAGGCCCGCCGCGCCCTCCTGGAGGCCCTCCTCCCCGTGGTGGAGTCCGCATGAGCCTCTTCCGGCACGGGTTCCTCCTCGTGGACAAGCCGGTCGGCCCGACGTCCCACGACGTGGTGCAGGCGGCCCGCCGCGCAATCAAGGAGCGCCGGATCGGCCACACGGGCACCCTCGACCCGGCCGCCACCGGCCTGCTCCTCCTGTGCATCGGGAAGGCCACCCGCCTGCAGCAGTACCTGCTGGCGTGGGAAAAGACGTACCACGGCGAGATCCGCCTCGGCTTCGCCACCACGACCTACGATGTCGAGGGCCAGCCGCTCGGGACGCCGCGCCCAGTGCCAAGCCTCACCGCGACCGAGCTCGCGGACCTCTCGAGCCGCTTCGCAGGCGAGCTCCAGCAGCTCCCGCCCCCCTACTCGGCCAAGAAGACCGGCGGGCGCAAGTTCTACGAGCTCGCGCGCGCCGGGGAGGCCGTACCCCGCGAGCCCAAGCGCGTGCAGGTGCAGAAGATCGAGCTCGAGGCCGCGGGTGCGGACAGGCTCGGGTTCAGGGTGACCTGCTCCTCCGGCACCTACCTGCGATCCCTCGCCCACGACATCGGCGAGACCCTCGGCTGCGGCGGGCACCTGGCCTCGCTGCGGCGCGTTCGCATCGGCCCCTGGCGGGTGGAGGACGCGGTCAGCGCGGAGGTGCTCGCCAACCGCCCGCACGAGATGGACCCCAGGGCGTTCGTTTCCCTCAGCGCGGCCGTCCTCCCCTTCCCCGAGGTTGTCCTGAACCCGACGGCCATGGACCACTTTGCGCACGGGCAGGAGGTCGTCGTGCGCGAGGCGGAGGGCAGCTTCGCGCCGGGGTGTCCGGTGGCGGTGCGGGACCGGGGCGGGGAGCTCGTCGGGGTGGGGGTGGCTCTGGCGTATTTGGCGCGCGCGCGGACCGTTAACGTGGCCCCCCGCATGGTCTTGGCGGAGCTTGAGACCGCGGCAAAATCGTGATACATTGACACCCCTCCTCGCAACTGGAGGAAGGATTCGGAGACGTGGAGCAGACGATGACCGAACGCGACTACGTTGCCAGCAAGGAGCAGATCATCTCGGAGTTTCGCCGCCACGAGCGCGACAGCGGATCACCCGAGGTGCAGGTTGCTCTCATAACGAAGCGTATCGAGTACCTCGCCGAGCACTTCAAGGCGCACGGCAAGGACCACCACTCGCGCCGCGGCCTGCTCATGCTGGTGGGGCAGCGGCGGAGGCTACTGGAGTACTTGCGGCAGAAAGACCTCACCCGCTACCGGGCGCTGATCGACAGGCTCGGACTGCGGCGCTGAGCGCCGTTCCCCACT
>Ga0315281_10001760_pt1 | contig 32130 bp, 30 predicted proteins | sample YL17G07_0_MG_FD_204540 | JGI IMG/M metagenome (GOLD analysis project Ga0315281, IMG submission 204540) | Sediment microbial communities from Yellowstone Lake, YNP, Wyoming, USA - YL17G07_0 | ecosystem: Environmental > Aquatic > Freshwater > Lake > Sediment | place: USA: Wyoming | collected...
TCACTTATGTAATCAAAATGTAGCGTAGGCGCCCTCGCCTGCGCCTATATAGCGTATGACACCCGAGGGCGGGTGTCCCACATTTAGATTTTCGCAGAGGTCTTAAGTTCAAGGTCTTAAGTTCAAGGTTCAAAGTTCAAGGTTAAAGGTTAAAGGCGTCTTTGTTAAACTCTGAACTTTGAACCTTGAACCTTCAACTTATTGCACTACGATTTGGCGGTTGGTTTCTTTTTCCTGGTCTCTTTGAAGATCTCGTGAGCCTGCTTGACGGAGGCATTTTCATGAATGACTGCCCGTAAAGCTTTCGCGATGGCCACCGGATGAGGACTCTGCCAGACATTTCTGCCCAGATTGATCCCCACCGCGCCCTTCTGCAAACCGTCATGCACAAATTCCAGACATTCCAGTTCGGTCTCACACTTGGGCCCACCGGCCATAATGACCGGCACGGGGCAGCCGTATGCCACCTTATCAAAATCTTCACACCAATAGGTCTTAACCACCCTGGCGCCCAGTTCCGCGGCGATGCGACAGCATAAAGCCAGATAACGCGCTTCCCGTTTCTCCAGTTCCCGGCCCACGGCGGTCACCGCCATCACCGGGATGCCGTAATCCTCGCATTGATTGACCAGGGTGGCCAGATTTTTGAGGGACTCCTTTTCATAATGACTGCCGATAAAGACCGAGATTCCCACGGCTGCGGCGTTCAAACGAATAATTTCGGCGATGGAGGTGGTGAGTTCCTCATTGGCCAAATCCTCTCCCACCATGCTGGTGCAGCCGGATACCCGCAGGACAATGGGTTTACTGCTGAAAGGATCTATCGCCGCCCGCAATACCCCCCGGGTGCAAAAGATGGCATCCGCATAAGGCAGAAGCGGTCTCACCGTCTCTCCCGGCTTCTCCAGACCCCGGGTGGGCCCTTGAAAATAGCCGTGATCAATGGGCATAAAGAAACATCTGCCCTTGGGCATCAGTTGGCCTAAGCGATTTTCCATTCCCCAATCCATTGGTAACTCTCCTATTGCTTGAGCATCATTAATATCATTTTAAAAAATTATTATTTCGGTCGGACAATCAAGTAACCTTTATTAATCAGCCAGTGGTGAAATTGATAAGTGGTATATCGACAACCGGTCTTGCAGGTCTGTCGGATCTTTTCATACGCAGCCGAGCCGGGGTGTTGACCATCGAAATCCAGCTGCACCGGGCATTGCACATCTTTACAAAATTCCCGGCGCTGATAGTCAAGATAACCCTCAATAGCCATCTTGTTGCCTCTACCGCCTCCAGGTTAATCTTAAGATTCGTATTATGTACGGAGATACGGGGAACATTCTGCGGTCTTCACGCAAAATTGTCAAAGCAAATTTCCCGGGGCCTGGTCAAGCTGCGCCCCTGGGTAGTCAGGCCCCTGACCCCAGGCAAGAATCCGCTATGACTGAAAAGTGAACCATATCAGGGCGAAAGGGTTATCTTTTCCCTGCCCCCTTTTCCCTGCCCCCTTTTCCCTGCCCCCTGACCCCTGACCCCTGGCCCCTGCCCCTGGCCTTACCTCTTCCCCGGCGGGAGGTTCCGCAGCCGCTCCATCTCCTCTTCCTCCAGGAGGAGAAACTCATCCCGGGGGAAATCCATCTTGATCTGGCCGCTGGCCCGGAAGATGGAGATCATCAAGGGGGGGCCCGCATACATGGTATCCCAGGTGATGTGGACCGCGTCCGCCTCGGGGTCGAAGTGGACGCCCCGCCAGGCGCCGAAGGCCCCGTCGTACTCCATGTCGTAGAGTTCATTCCAGGCCTGTTCCAGGCAGGCGATTACTTCCTGCTCGGCCAGACGCCGATCCCAATAGACCAGGGTGAAATCTTTCATGGCAGTTATTGCTAACAGGGGGATTTCCCGGGGGATGGGAAGACCTGGGGCGCCGGGCGGCGCCCCAGGACGAGGTTAGTTTATCCTACTTTTTCTTTTCGTGGAAGTACTTGCAGTCGCTGGGGGCCGTAAAGGCGCCCGGCCGGGCTTCCTTGAAGATACCCAGCAGGAAGGGATATTCAATGGCCCGGCAGTGACCGTAGCACACCTTGGAGATCTGCGGGTCGTAAGTGCGTTTGAAATCACGACAATCTTCGCACAGAATTTCTGACATATCAGGTATTCCTCCTATTTTCCAAAGTTACGCAGCCCTACCAGGATTTCCCGAACTTCCGTTGGGCCGTGATGCGTTTCCAGCAGCTCCCGTCCAGGTCTTCGGGAGTGAGTTGGGCGCAGGCGCAGAGTTTGCCCCGGGCCGAAACGGTAACATTCTTGGGCTTGCCCAGGAAGGTGACGTTGGCAAAGGGCGGCGGCGAGGTTTTCCCTTCCCCGGAAAGGGGCTTCAGATCAGGGGTCTCGGCGTATCCGGGCAGGATGAAGTCGGTGCCCCGGGCCGCCTCGGGCTCCAACTCCCGCTGGCCGTTTTCCCACTCTGCATAGTAGAGAGCGTCGCAGCCGGCGCATTTGAAGTTGCCCTTATATTCCCAGTAGCTGTATGGGTCCAGGAAGTTGCGGGCTTTGCATTTCGGACAGTCATAAATCAAGGAAATTTTGAATTCGGTCATAGTCGGTTATTCCTCCGCTTCGATAGAGGTGGAAACTCCGGGAAGTCGAGGCCGTGCCGGCCTCGGTTTCCCGGTTAGATGACTTCCTTGGCTTCCAGTTCCCGGATCGTATCCAGGCTGAGGCCGCAGACCCGCTGGTAGATCTCCTCGTTGTCGCAGCCCACCGGGCGGTGGACGTATTTCATGCGGGGCGGGGTCTCGCTCATCTTGTAGATGACGTTCTGAGTGAACACATCCCCATAGTACGGGTCATCGTACCAGCCCAGGGCGCCCCGTTGCAGCCAGTGCTCGTTGTTGGCCGCTTCCATGACGGTGAGTAGGGGCTGGGAAATGATGCCGGCCTGGTTGAAGACGCGGTTGGCCTCTTCCTTGGTCTTGTCTTTCAGGAACTCCTCGATGGCCGGATAGATTTCCTCCTGGGCCCGGGCCTCCACCCGATCATCGTGGGTGGCGTATTTCTTGGCCAGGTCGAGACGGCCGATGAGGTTTATGAGCTTGGCGAAGTCTTCGTCAGTGTAAGCCGTGACGCAGATGTAGCCTTCTTCTTTCTCCGCCGGATGGTCCGAATGGGGATAGGAAGAAAGCCCGCATTTGCAGATGCCGTTGACGCAGATCTCGGTGTCCCAGTTGCCCCAGCGCATCCGCACGATGCCGGTGCGCCCCCATAAAGGCAGGCCGTACTCGGTGTACCGGGTGGAGCCTTGCACCTGGGAGCATTCGAAGTAGTTGCCCAGGTTGGACACGGTGTCCCGCCAGAAGAGGCCGGCCAGCACGCCGGTGGAGACCAGCATGCCCACCGAGTAGTCCATGATCCAGGTGGTGTGTTTGCTGGGGAAGCCCGCCGCGGCGCCGGCCCGGTGGCCGGTGAAGGAAAAAACGCCGCCCTTGGCCTGGCCCAGGATGTCGTAAGAAGCCCAGTTCCGGCCCGGGCCGAAGCCGCCGAAGCCGCCGCACCAGGCCAGGACGATGCGGGGGTTCACCTCTTTGCAGGCGCCGTAGCCGATCTTCCAGCGGTCGAAGGTGCCGGGCCGGTAGTTCCAGACCATGAAGTCGGACTTTTGCACCAGGCCGTAAAAGATCTCCTTGGCTTCCGGTTTGCGGTAGTCCAGGGTGACGAAGTATTCGTTGTGGTTGGCGCCCTGGAAGGCCGGGGAAGTGCCGCGGCCCGGGTTCCAGCGGGACACCGGGTAGAACCAGGTTTCGTTGTAGGGCGAGCAGTGGCGCATGGGCTCGCCCAGCCGGGGCACCTCGATCTTGATGGTCTCAGCGCCCAGTTCTGCCAGATAGGCGGCGGCGCAGGGCCCGAGGATGTACTGGGTGCAGGACAGCCCCCGGTAACCCTTCAGGGCCTCCGGCTTATCAAAAAGCGCGTCCTTGTTGAAGATGGTCTGGCAATATTCTTCAAAGGGCAGTTTGTCCAAGTGTTCGGTCATATTTCCTAACCCCCTCTATTAGATGAGCCCTTTTTCGTATAGCTCATTCAGCTTGGCGGTGTCGAAGTTCAGGAGCTTGCGGTAAACATCGCTATTGTCATAGCCCACCGGGCGGCCCAGGTCTTTCACCCGGCCCGGAGTCCGGTGCGCATAGAACAGGGAGCCGCAGAACAGCACCTTGCCGTAGTGGGCGGTCTCGATGGCCCGCACCATGCCCCGGTACTTGTAGTGGGGCTCTTCCGCCACTTCGTCCAGGAAGGTGACGCCACCGGCGGCCACTTCTTCCTCCAGCAGCTTGGCCCGGCATTCTTCCCGGGTCCAGTCCTTCATCCAGTCGGTGAGGCAGACCAGGGTCTTGACCTGCTGGTCGTGGCCGACCCGGTCGATGACCACCCGCAGGGTGGGCTCGTCCAGGATCATGTCTTCCAGTTCGGGACGGTCCTTGCCCACGGTCTTCCAGATGCGGTACCAGAGGCGGTCGTGGCCGCCGCCCACCATCATGTAGCCGTCTTTGCAGGGGTTGACCGAGTAGATGTTGATGGCCAGGTCCCAGTTGCCGTACCGGGGCTTGGAGGAACCGTCCATGCCGTACCAACCCCAGGCATAGTCATGGATCCTCAGGTGGGTCTCCGCCGCGGTGACTTCCAGGAATTGGCCTTTACCGGAAACCTTGTCCCGGTAAATCAGGGCGGCGATGGTGCCGTGGGCCACCAGGTTGCCGGCGATGATGGCATCGGCCCGCTCGCCCGCCCGGATGGGGGTGCCGCCGAAGGCCTTGGGGAGGCCGGTGGCGTGGCACCAACCGGTGGAACAGGGAGAAGCGGGATAGATCTCCCCCGGCTTATCCTTCATGGGCCCCCACTGACCTTTCTCACCGCACCAGACGTAAACGAGGCGGGGGTTGATCTTGGAGAGCTGGCGGTAGCCGATGCCCCAGGCGTCAAACTGCCCGGGGGCATAGTTTTCAATGAGCACATCGGCGTGGGTGGCCAGCCTTTTCAGGATTTCCCGGCCTTCTTCCTTGGTGAGGTCCAGGGTGACGGACTGCTTATTGCGGCACTCATGGATGAAGGTGCCGCCGCAGAGGTCGCCGTTGACGTTGTCTTTGAACATGTAACGCTTGCGGCCGAAGGCGGCGAGCTTCCGCAGGGGTGAGCCGCCGGGGGGTTCCACCATGATGACGTTGGCCCCCAACTCGCCCAGGTAGCCGCCGGCCTGCATGGCGGTTATTTGAAAGCCGCCATGGCCGCATTCCAGCACCCGGACTTGGCCCAGGGCCTCGGGTTTGGCCATCTCATGTTTGGGATGGAGCCAGCCCTCAAAGGTGCTGGAGATTTCCCGCTGGGCCTCCGGGCAGATCCTCGGGTCATAGACCTCTTCATAGGTGGGAATGGGCGTCAGAGGCCACAGTAACGGTGCTTCTTGAACCTCTTTTTTCAGATCCTCGGACATTCAGATTCCTCCTTCAGCGATTGTTTCAAGATGTCCTCAGGTAAACGTTGCACAAACTCATTCCAAGTCGGTTACGATACCTCCTTTCGGGGATATTTCCGCCCCAATTCCGGGGCAAGGCAGGGGTGTTCTTGCGGCGGTTTAGTCCGGATTCTCTCTAAGCTAAATTTGTGCCAAAAAGCACGAATGGGGGGCAGAAGCGGAAAATAATTTATAACCAGGTTGATTAATTAGAATAATTGGCGCAATTAATTTTTGGCGGGCGAGAATTCCCAGACCCAGGGGCCATAGCGATGGGAAATTTTTGGGAGAATCGGTATCACCAGGGGGGGGATTCACCCCATGGGACTTTGCAGCTTTGCAGCCTTCGGCGGCTTTTTGGCATTTTGCCGTGGGTTTTGACTAGGTTTTCCTTTTAAGAGAAGCAAATTGAGACTTTTGAGCTACTTGCAAGATTAACTTGGGTGCAGAAATTTGGAAAAAAATTCGGTGGCACAGGCGTCCCGCCTGTGCGGTGCAGGCTAAACGTTCATGGCCAATTATTGGCCACCCCGGAAAATGAAAATCCTACCTACCCTCCAGGGTGCATTCGCAGAGCCGGCCTCATTAAAATGTAGAACACCCGCTCCCGGGTATTCTTCTTAAGTCCGAAGGTGATGATGCCAGCTTTCGCACCCGAGGGCGGGTGCGCTACATTTTCAAGGGATTTTCATGGTAAACCTTGCGGCTACAGAAAGACCGGGAATTTTGCAAGAACCTCTTTTGCAAAGTGATTTATGGGGGGAGGGCCAAGACCTGAGCACAGGCGAGGACGCCTGTGCCACTTGGCCTTCCTCTACTTTTTCAAGAAGCGCGGCTCCCACCACTTTCGCAGGAGTTCGATGACCGCCGTCACGTCGATGGCCTTGAGACAGCGGTTGTCCAGGCACCTGCGGTTCAGACAGGGCTCCTCCTGACAAACCTCCGGCTTCTTGTACAGGTAGGCGCCCCAGTCCACCTGATAGGGACCGACGCGCCGGGGATGGTCCGCCCCCATCAGGGCGACGCTGGGCACCTTGAGGGCCAGGGCCAGATGCAGGGGCCCGCTGTCGTTGCCCACGAAAAGGCGGCAGCGGCTGAGGAGGGCCGCGGTCTGGAGCAGGGAAAACGTCCCCCCCGTCACCAGGGCGGGGCCTGCCAATTGGGCCGCCAGGCAAGCCGCGGCTTCCCGGTCCGGGGGGCCGCTGACGATCAAGAGGCCCGCGCCATAGGTGCGGTGGAGATAATTCCCCAGGGAGACGAAGGACTGGGCGGGCCACCATTTATAAGAGCCCGAACCGGTGGGATGCAGGGCCGCGAGACAGGGGATCTGCGGGCCAAAATGCCGGGTGAGGGTAGCTTCGGCCGCGGCGATCTCCTCCGGGGGAAGGCAGAGCTCCATGCTTTTGTCCGGGGTATCCGCGCCCAGGAGGCGGACAAAATTCAACCGCCGCTCGATGGCATGCTCCAAGGGATCGGTTCTGGCCACCACGGCGGAATAGGCCAAACTCAGGGGACTGCCGGCCGAGCCGATGAGGTATGGGGCGCCTGCGGCCCAGGCGAGCATCGTCGCCTCCGGGTCGTTGCCGTGCAGGATGATGGCCAGCTCATAGTGTTGCCGGCGGAGCTCCCGGGCCAGGCCGAACAGCCGCCAATTGCGCCCGGGGAAGGTCCAGAGGCGCTCCAGGTGAGGATTGTTGGCCACCAGCGCCCGGTAAGCCGGGTGCACCAGAACCTCCAGGCGCCAGTGCGGATACGTTTCTTTCAGGGCCCGAAAGGCCGGGGTGGAAAAGAGGAGGTCCCCCAGGGCGGTGTTGTTGATGAGGAGGACGCGCCCGACCGCATTGGGGTCCAGGCGGCTCAGGGGCAAAGGCGGCCGCCGCCTTGCTTCCCGGCGCAAATAAGCCTTCGCCAGTCGCATTAAAAACTTATGCCACAAGATTCGTGCTCGCTTTGCAGGAAAATGTAGCGCCGGCGCCTTCGCCGGCGCCGGAACCGCCGAGGGCGGCGGTTCTACATCTTCATTTTTCATTGTGACGCACCCAGGTGTGCGCCCATAAAATCTTGTGTGGAACAGCCCCCCCGGCTGTTCTTTCGCAGGCGAGGGCGCCTGCTCCACAGTTTCAGGAGCAGGCGGTTCGCGCACCGCCCTTACGTTCCCGGCTCTCCCCGTAACACCTCATCATAAATCTCTTCCTGGCGCGCCGCGATCTGCTCCCAGGAGAAATTCTCCCGGACCCACTGGCGTCCTTGCCGCCCCAGTTTTTGCCTCAAATCCCGGTCTTGGAGCAGGGAGACAATCTTTCCCGCCAGTTCCCGGGGATCGTCATGCCGATCCAGAAGCAGGCCGTTGAGCCCGTCCCGGACCACCTCGGGAATGCCCCCCCGCCGGGTGGCGATGATGGGCAGGCCGGCGGCCGAGGCCTCCAAAAATACCATCCCCAGGCCTTCTTCGATCTGGGAGGGGCCCGCGAAGAGGTCCCCCAGGAGATAGGCGGCGGGCATTTGCGCCGGGGGGATGAAGCCGGTAAGGACCACGCGGCCGGCAGCCCCATGGATGCGCGTCTGTAAGTCCTGATAAAACGGGGTGGGGCGCTGGGTGCGGCCCCGGCCGAATTCCGTGCCCCCCACCAGGACCAGGGCCGCATCGGGCAATTTCTCCCAAACCAGAGACATGGCGTCCATCAGGAGCCCCACGCCCTTGCTTTCCCGGAGTTTGCCGGCAAACAGGACCGTGGGAGCCTCTCCCAGGCCGTATGCTTGGCGCGCTTGCCGCACCTGCTCAGGCTGTTCCCAAGGGTCGGCAAAAGCATCCGCGGCCACGCCGTTATAGACCACCCAATGCCGGGCCGCGCCGGCGCCCAGGCGGCCCCTTTCTTCAGCCAATACGAACCGGCTACAAGCCACAAATCCCTCCAGCCGGGTGGGCGCGGTCCCGGGAACCGGCCGTTCCCGCCGGCCCAGGGAATGGTAGAGATTGTGCATGTGGAGCAGCATAGGCAGGTGGGCCAGGCCCAGCTCCTTCAGGGAGGCCGCCAGCAAGGGCCGGTTGTGCACGTGGAGCAGGTCCGGCTGCACCCGGCGGATGATTTCCGCCACCCGGCGGTCGTAAAAAGGGAAATAATGGCGATAGCGCGCATAAAGCCAGCGCCGCGCCCCCGCCAGGGGGACGCGGAAGTACTCCACCCGGCCCCGGATTTCGTAAGGAGGCAGTTCCGGGTCCCCCACGCCGATGACCACCGGCCGCCAGCCTCTCAGGCGCGCCGCCAGGTTATCGATAAAAAGCTCTGATGCGCCCCCCCTGATAGGGGGTATGGGATAGAGCTCGGGGCCGATCAGGGCAACAGTGGGCATTAAAAGACAGTTTTCGGTTTTCTGTTTACTGTTTTCTGTTTACTGTTCTCGGTTTTGGGGAACAGGCTTTGAAAACAGTATATCAAAATCCCAATAATGATCTTAGCCTAAAACGCCTGAGGCCCGGGACAGGGACGCCAAAGGGGCAATGCCGGACCGAAAACCGCAAACCGAAAACAGAAAACGGATAAATTTCTTGACACCGGCCCCAGACTTTGTAATATGCTTCACAATGGTATGTCCCGGTGAAGGACCCAACCGTCGTAAACCAAATATCCTCAAGGAGGTAGTAGTTTATGGGTAAGATACCTGCCGATTATTTGCCACCAAAAGAACTTTGGGCCGAATATACTGTGCCCGCAGAGTTCAAACAGTTTGCCTCAGGTCAGTGGAATGTCGCTGAAGAATTTCTTGACAAGCACGTAAAAGCGGGCCGGGGCGACCAGGTCGCCGTCCTTTTTGGGGACCAGAAGATCACCTATAAAGAACTGCTGGCCATGGCCAACAAGTTCGCCAACGTCCTCGCCAAGTTGGGCATCGAGGCCCAGGACCGGGTGGGTATCCGCCTCACCAACACCCCGGAAGCCATTGCCATCAACTTCGGCATCTTGAAGTGCGGCGCCATCCCGGTGCCCGTGTCCCCTCTCTGGGCGAAGGAAGAAGTGTCCTTTGTGTTGAATAACGCCGAATTCAAGGCCTTTGCAGTGAGCTTCCCCCTGATGCCTGCCGTGGAAGCCGGAGCCCACGAATTCCAGTTCCCCACCAAGATCATCGTGGTGGGCGGCAAGCCCGAGGAGGCGGAAGCCAAGGGCTATATGTCCTTTGCCAAAGCCATGGCCGCGGCCTCCGACCAGTTCACCAACGTCAAGTTGAACGCCGAGGACATCGGCGTCATCCTCTTCACCTCCGGCACCACCGGCCAGCCCAAGGGCTGCGTCCATTTCGTCAAAGAGGTGCTCGTCGAGTCCCATCTGGTGAACAAGTACGTGTGGAAGATCGCCCCCGGCGAAGTGCTGGGTGGCTCGGCGCCGGTGTCCTTTGCCGCCGGCTACGGCACCTTCTGCCTTGTCCCCTTTGCCGGCGGCGGCGCCATCTCGCTGCTGCCCAAGTTCACCCCGGACGACATGTTGGGCATCATTCAGAAACACAAGGTCACGGTGGTGACGGGGCTGCCCACCGCCTACCGGAAGCTGCTGGAAATGCCCAACTTCAACGACTACGACATCTCCAGCGTGCGCATGTACACCACCGGGGGCGACGCCTTGACCGGCAAGACCCTGGCCATGTGGCAGGCCAAGACCGGCAAGCCCATCTGGGAAGGCCTGGGCGGCACCGAAATGATGCACCTGGTGACCTCCAACACCATGAGCGAGGTGCCGGTGCCCGACTCCATCGGCCGGGCGCTACCCGGCTTCGAGATCAAGGTGGTGCGGGAAGACGGCACCACCGCCGGTCCCGGCGAAGTGGGCAGCATGCTGATCAAGGGCCCCACCGCCACCCTCTACTGGAAGCCTTACATCCAGGACAACAAGCTCCTGAAAACCATGAAGAAGGGCATCAAGGATGGCTACAACATGATGGGTGACGCCGTGGTCATAGACAAAGACGGCTTCATCTTCTTCCAGGCCCGGGAAGACGACATGATCAAGTCCTCGGGCTTCCGCCTGGCGCCCACGGAAATCGAAGACGCCATCATCCGGTATCCGAAGGTGCGGGATAATGCGGTGGTGGGCATCCCCGATGAGATCCTGGGCCAGAAAGTGGTGGCCATGGTGGAACTGGAGCCCGGCCACACCCCGTCCCTGGACCTGGCCAAGGACATCATCAACTCCTGTCTGGACGTCCTGGCCAAATACAAGCTGCCCCGGGAAGTGGTCTTCCTGCCGTCCATCCCTCGGACCCCCACCGGCAAGATCATCAAAAAGGATCTACGGCGGATGTATCCGGAATATCCCGATAAGTACAAGCTTGCCTAAAGCTATCCGCGGTTAAACTTGCGGGGGCGGGAAACCGCCCCTTTTTTTTGCCCTGATGATAAGGCGAGAAGGGGAAACGCGGCAAAGGGGAAAGACGCTGGATGCACCCCGTAGATCGCCCCTCCCGTTCCAAGGCTTTTTTTCTTTTTGATTTTCCCTGCCCCTGTGTTTAAATAATATCCGGCTTGTGAAAAGGAGGGCATGGATTTGCCTAATGTGGTGGTAGTGGGCACCCAATGGGGTGACGAAGGCAAGGGCAAGATTGTCGACCTCTTGACCGACCAGGCCCGGTTGGTGGTGCGGTATCAAGGCGGCAACAATGCCGGCCATACCCTGGTGGTGGCCGGGGAAAAATATATCTTCCACCTGATCCCCTCCGGCATTCTCCATGCCGGCACCCAATGCCTCATCGGCAACGGGGTGGTGCTGGACCCCGAGGTCTTCCTCTGGGAGATCGACAAACTGATCAGCCGGGGTTATGCGGTGGGGCCGGAAAATCTCCGGGTCAGCGAGCGCACCCAGGTGATCATGCCTTACCACAAGCGCCTGGATGTGGCCCGGGAGCGGGCCAAGGGGGCGGGGAAAATCGGCACCACCGGCCGGGGTATCGGCCCCTGCTATGAGGACAAGGTGGCCCGCCGGGGCATTCGGGTGGCCGACCTTCTGGACGCCGACGCTCTTAAAGCCAAGCTGGCCGAGATCCTGCCGGAAAAGAATTTCTTCCTGGAAAAATTCCTCGGGGATCAGCCTTTTACCCTGGAGGAGATTCTCCAGCCCTATCTGGAGATGGGGAACCGCCTGCGCCCCCTGGTGGTCAACGTTTCGGTGTTGCTGGAGCAAGCCATTCGGGAAGGGAAAAACATCCTCTTTGAAGGGGCCCAGGGCACCCACCTGGACATCGATCACGGCACCTATCCCTTTGTGACCTCCTCCAATCCCATCGCCGGGGGCGCCTGCACCGGCGCCGGTATCGGGCCGGGCCAACTGCATCACGTCGTGGGGATCGTCAAGGCCTACACCACCCGGGTAGGGGGCGGCCCTTTTCCCACGGAGTGCCTGGATGAAGTGGGCGATCACCTGGTGGAATGCGGGGTGGAGTTCGGCTCCACCACCGGGCGGCGGCGGCGCTGCGGCTGGCTCGACGCGGTGGTGCTCCGGGAGGCGGCCCGGCTGAATGGCTTGACCGGGCTGGCCATCACCAAGCTGGACGTCCTCACTTCCCTCAACCCGGTGAGGATTTGCGTGGCCTACGAGGTGGACGGCAAGGCCCGGGACACCATGCCCGGCACCATCAAGGAGCTGGAACTTTGCCGGCCGATATTTGAGGAGATGCCCGGCTGGACCGAAGATATTAGGGGAGCCCGGCGTCTGGAGGATTTGCCCGCAGCCACCCGGAATTACCTGAAGCGGGTGGAAGAACTGGTGCGCGTCCCCATCCAGATCATCTCCGTGGGCCCGGACCGGGAAGAGACCATAATTTTGCAGAATCCCTTTACTTGATGGGTTTAATGCTTAGATATAAGCTTGACCCATCCCAATAGCTAAGGCTGAGTATGGATATCCTTGAAAATGTAGAACCGCCGCCCTCGGCGGTTCCTTCCCGGGCGGCCAAATCTGCAAAGGCCGAATATCGCCGGAACCTGCCGCATCTTCAGGTAGAAGATAAGCCGATCTTTGTCACTTTTGCCACTTATAATCGCTGGGTCCTGCCTGAGTCGGTGCGGGCTCAGGTCCTGAAGCATTGCCTACATGACCATGGGACTAAGTTACAGGTGCATGGCGTAGTGGTAATGCCCGATCATGTCCACCTGATTCTTACGCCTTTAAAAGACGATGGCGGCAATCCCTTTGGCCTGGCGGAAATCATGAACGCCATTAAAGGGCTTCGGCACATTCCATTAATAAAACCTTAAACCGGCGGGGGCCGGTCTGGCAATATGAATCCTTCGACCATGTTCTCCGGTCTGATGAAAGCATTAACAGCAAAGTAGAATATATCTGCCATAATCCTGTTCGTCATGGCCTCGTGAACAATGCCGATGATTACCGGTGGTTATGGCGCGAATGGGTAGAAGGTGTGGAGCAGGCGCCCTCGCCTGCAATATGATGGACGCCGCCCTTTTTGATTAGAAATCTATGGAAAAAGAACAGCCGAGGGCGGCTGTTCCACATAGACCAGGCTTAGCTCAGCGCATTTGTGGTAAATTTTTAGTTCCTCATTCGTTTAGGGAAATTAGCCCTTAATGCTTTACATGCTGTAAAATGTCCTGACAGGGTACCCTGGCTTGGAAACAGAGGATCTCAGAAATTATCTTTATATTTTAAATAGATATGCCTAATCCCCAGCAGCCCCATCTGGCACGGTCATTGATAGTCATTGATAGTTATTAACGATTGAGGTATTTCCCCGTTAACCAAAGGAAGGGCTATGGTTGAAATCCGATTCCACGGGCGCGGCGGCCAGGGGGCGGTGACTTCGGTGGAACTGCTGGCCCTGGCGGCCATCGGCGAAGGGAAATTCGCCCAGGGCTTCCCCAGTTTCGGCCCGGAGCGCCGGGGCGCCCCGGTGCTGGCCTTCTCCCGGGTGGATGACCGCCATATCCGCCTGCGCTGCAAGATCGTCTCCCCGGATGTCATCGTGGTCCTGGACCCCTCCCTCATCCGCATCCAGAGCCCCACCGCCGACCTGAAGCCGGGCGGCACCATCGTCCTCAACAGCCCCAGAAGCGGGGCGGAGATCCGCCAGGAATATGGGTTCCGCCATCGCCTGGCCCTGGTGGACGCCAACAAGATTGCCAGAGAAGTCCTGGGGGTGCCCATTGTCAACACCACCATGCTGGGGGCTTTGCTCAAAGCCACCGGCATCGTCAAGGTGGAGTCCCTGGAGCACCCCCTGAAAGAACGTTTCGGCCCCCTGGCGGTGAAGAACTTCAACGCCCTGAAAGAGGCCTATGAGCAGACCCTCATCGAGGAGCCGCAGCCGTGAGCAAACCCTGGGATCAACTGACCTGGCAGGAAGTGGAAATCGGCGGGGTCCTCACCGAACCGGGGACGGCCCGGGCTTACCGCACCGGGGATTGGCGCTCCCTGCATCCGGTGTGGGACCAGCGCCGCTGCATCAAGTGCGGGGTGTGTTGGACGGTGTGCCCCGAGGCCGGCATCTCCGAGCTCCCCGACGGCTACTTCGATATGAATGATTACTGCAAAGGCTGCGGCATCTGCGCCAAGGAGTGCGTCACCGGGTGCATCAGCATGGTGCCGGAGGAAATGTAATGGCTGTCAAGGCGAGCCGAGTCGGCATGGAAGTTTCCATCGCGGTGAGCATTGCCGTGCAATTGGCCCGGGCCGAGGCCATCGCCGCCTATCCCATCACCCCCCAGACCCACATCGTCGAGCACCTGTCGAGCCTGGTGGCCAACGGCGAGCTGGACGCGGAATTCATCACGGTGGAATCCGAGCACTCGGCCATGAGCTGCTCCGTCGGCAGCGCCGCCGCCGGGGCCCGCACCTATACGGCCACCAGCTCCCAGGGCCTGGCCCTGATGCACGAAATCCTCTTCATAGCGTCGGCCATGCGCCTGCCCATCGTCATGACCGTGGCCAACCGGGCGCTGAGCGGGCCCTTGAGCATCTGGAACGACCACGGCGACATCATGGCGGAGCGGGACATCGGCTGGATCCAGTACTTCGTGGAAAACGGCCAGGAGGCCTTCGACCACAGCATCATGGCCTTTAAGGTGGCCGAGGACCACCGGGTGCTGCTCCCCACCATCGTCAACCTGGACGGCTTCATCCTCAGCCACGTGGTGGAGGCCCAGGAAATCCTGGACCAGGAAACCGTGGACCGCTTTCTCCCGCCCCTGGTGCCCTACCACCGCCTGGACCCCGACAAACCGGTGACCATGGGGGCCTTTGCCATGCCGGAACTCTATACCGAGTTCAAGCTGGCCCATGAGATGGCCCTGACCAGGTCCTTTGAGGTCATCGAGGCAGTCTGGCAGGAATGGGGGGACCTCACGGGGCGTCGCTACCGCCCGGTGGAGCGCTACCGCACCGACGGGGCCAGGGTGCTCCTGCTCATCATGGGGTCCCTGGGGGAAGTGGCCGAGGTGGCGGTGGACGAGCTCCGGGCTGAGGGCCTGCCGGTGGGTCTGCTGAAACTCAGACTCTGGCGGCCCTTCCCCTTTGCGGCCCTGCGGGAAGCCATGGCCGGGGCGGACCTCCTCATCGTCTGCGACCGGGCCGTTTCCCTGGGGGGCGCGGCCCCCCCGGTGCTGGCCGAAGTGCGCAGCGCCTTGTTCCCGCTGGCCACCCGGCCCCAGGTGCTGGGCTACCTTGTCGGCCTGGGGGGCCGGGACGTCCAGCCCGGGGCCTTCAAAGACGTGGTGCGCCATGCCCAGAGCGAGAGCCAAAAAGGGCCCAGCCAGGAATTTTATTGGGCCGGAGCGAGGGGCTGATGGAAAAATTCGGTTTTGCCCAGAGCACGAAATTCGACACCTACGCCTCCCGGCTGCTGCCCCGGGAGGAGTATTTCACCCCGGGCCACCGGGCCTGCCAGGGGTGCGGCGAAGCCCTGGCGGTGCGCTGGGTCTGCAAGGCCATCGGCCGGGACGCCATCATCGCCCACGCCACCGGCTGCATGGAGATCGTCTCCTCGGCCATCCCCCAGACTTCCTGGATGCACCCCTGGATCCACGTGGCCTTTGAAAATACCGCGGCCGTGGCCGCGGGCATCGACGCGGCCTTGAAGGTGCTGGAACGCAAAGGCAAACTGCCGGGGCGCCGGCCTGCGGTGGTGGCCATGGGAGGCGACGGCGGCACCAGTGACATCGGCCTCCAGGCCCTCTCCGGGGCCCTGGAGCGGGGCCATAATTTCACTTATGTCTGCTGGGACAACGAAGCATACATGAACACCGGCATCCAGCGCTCCAGTTCCACCCCCTTCGGGGCCATGACCACCACCTCGCCCCCGGGGAAAAAAAGCCTGGGCCAGTCCCGCTGGAAAAAAGACATGGTGGCCATCGCCGTGGCCCATGGCATCCCTTACGTGGCCACCGCGTCCCCGGCTTATCTTTTCGACCTGTATTTCAAGATCAGGAAGGCCGTGGAAACCCCGGGGCCGGCTTATGTGCATGTCCTGTCCGTTTGCCCCACGGGCTGGCGCTCGGCCACCGAATTGAGCGTCCGGTTGGCGCGCCTGGCCACGGAGACCGGGGTCTTCCCGCTGTTTGAAGTGGAGAACGGAAGGCACCGCCTTACCGTCGAGATCCCCAAGCTCAGGCCGGTGAAGGATTATCTCAAACCCCAGGGGCGCTTCCGGCACCTCCGGGAGCCGGAAGTGGACTTCATTCAGAAGCAGACCCTGGCCAACTACGATCTGTTGCTCCGGAAATGCCAATCTCCTTTCCCGGAATTTGCGCCGATTACTTTACCTGAGGCAGGCTCCTGATGATGAGCGCGGCGAAACTGGAAGAGATTCTCTCCCGCTATCCGGGGGAGCCCTCCGATCTGATGGACATCCTCCACGAACTCCAGGAGGAATACGGTTATCTCCCGAAGGAGGAGCTCAAGGAGGTGGCCCGGCGTCTGGGTTTGCCCCTGACCCGGGTCTTTAGCGTCGCCACCTTCTACAAGGGTTTTTCCCTGGAGCCTCTGCCCGAGGTGGAGCGGCGCCTGGGGGACCCCCACAGCCAATTTTCCAGCCTGGCGGCCTCCAACCCGGGAGTGACCCTGGCCCCCAAAGGGGAGCACCGCATCCAGGTCTGCCTGGGCACTGCCTGCCACCTCCAGGGTGGCGACCGCCTGCTGGAAGCGGTGAGCCGCCGCCTGGGCATCGCCCCAGGCAAGGCCACCCCGGACCGCCGCTTTTCCCTGGAAAAGGTGAAGTGCCTGGGCAACTGCGACAAAGCCCCCCTCCTGGTGGTGGATCGGGACAATTATACCCGGGTCGGCATTGACAAGGTGACCAAGATCATCAAGGTTTACCGGAAGCCGTAGGGGCGCACCCGTGTGTGCGCCCTGATATCGGGCGGACACATGGAACCTGTCTCAAAACCTGGCATAACGAGGCCCCATGTCATTCTGAGCGAAGCGAAGAATCTAGTCATATCAAGGAGTTTTAGATCCTTCACCTCGTTCAGGATGACAAAAAAACCGTTTTGAGACAGTTTCCATGGGTCCGCCCCTACAGCCGAAAACTGATCGCTGATAGCTGAAAGCTATTTTATTTAAAGGCGAGAAAAGCATGCCCAAATTTACCTCGGTGGCCCAACTCGAGGAATATCGCCGGGAGATGCAAGCCCGCCGGGACCCCCAGCAACAGCAGGTCCTGGTGTGCGGGGGCGCCGCCTGCCTGGCCCTGGGGAGTGAGGAAGTGGCGGCCAGCTTCCGGGAGGAACTGGCCGGGCAAGGTCTGGCCGGGCGAGTGATCCTGAAGGGTTCCGGCTGCCAGGGACTATGCGCCAAAGGCCCCCGGGTGTTGCTGCGCCCCCAGGAAATCACCTACCAGCGGGTGCGGCCCGAGGACGCCGGGGAAGTCATCGGGGAGACCCTGGTCAGGGGGAGGGTCCTGGAGCGCCTGGCCTATCAGGATCCGAACGGGGGCGCCATCAGGGCCTACACCTCCAAGATTCCCTTTTACCAGGGCCAGTTTCCCCTGGTCACCCGGCGCCTCAGCCTCATTGACCCGGAGAGCCTGGACGATTACCTGGCCCAGGGGGGCTATGACTCCCTGAGCCGGGTGTTGAGCGAAATGAGCCCGGAGGCGGTGATGGAGGCCGTGGAGCGCTCCGGGCTGCGGGGCCGAGGCGGCGCCGGTTTTCCCACCGGCCGCAAATGGCGGGCTTGCCGGGAGTCGGACGGGGAGGCCAGGCACCTGATCTGCAACGGTTCCGAAGGCGACCCCGGCGCTTTCCTGGATCGGGCCCTCATGGAAGGCGACCCTCATGCTATCCTGGAAGGGATGGCCATCGGCGCCTTCGCCATCGGCGCGGCCCAGGGCCATATTTACGTGGGCCACGGCTACCCCCTGGCGGTGCAGCGTCTCAAAGCCGCGGCGGCGCAAGCCCGGGAGTCCGGCCTCCTGGGACCCCGCATCCTGGGCACGGACTTCAGCTTCGAGGTCAAAGTCCACCGGGGGGCCGGGGTGTATGTCTGCGGTGAAGAGACCGCCCTCCTGGAATTTATCGAAGGGAAGATCGGCGAACCCCGGAACCGCCCGCCCTATCCCCCCCAAAAAGGCCTGTGGGGCCAGCCCACGGTCATCAACAACGTGGAGACCTGGGCCAACATCCCGGTGATCATCGCCAAGGGGCCGGAATGGTACGCGGCCCTGGGCCCGGAAAAGAGCAAGGGCACCAAGGTTTTTTCCCTGGCCGGAGACGTCAAACAGACCGGCCTGGTGGAGGTTCCCATGGGGATACCCCTCAGGCGGGTAATTTTTGAGCTGGGCGGCGGCCTCAAAGGGGACCGGGATTTCAAGGCCGTGCAGACCAGCGGCCCCGGAGGCGGCGTCCTGCCGGCCCAGTTCCTGGACATGAGTGTGGACTTCGAGAGCTTTGAGGCCGCGGGCGGCAACCTGGGGTCCGGCAGCATGATCGTCTGCGACGAGCACACCTGCATGGTGGACCTGGCCAAGTATTTCCTCACCTTCTCCTTCGAGGAATCCTGCGGCAAATGCACCCCCTGCCGGGAAGGCACCCGGCAGATGCTGGCGATCCTGGAGGACATCACCGCGGGCCGGGGCCAGGAAGAGCAATTGGGGCTCCTGGAAGAACTGGGGGCCGCCATGATGAGCGCCTCCATCTGCGGTCTCGGGCAAAGCGCGCCGAATCCGGTGCTCACCACCTTGAAATATTTCCGCCCCGAATACGAGACCCACATCCGGGACAAAAAGTGCCCCGCCCTGGTCTGCCGGCCCCTCCTCAAGTACACCGTTGACCCGGAGACCTGCACCGGCTGCCTGGCCTGCGTCCGGGAGTGCCCGGTGGGGGCCGTGGTGGGGGAATATCAGGAAGTCCAGGAGATCGACCAGGAACTCTGCGCCAAGTGCGGCATGTGCTACGAGGTCTGTAAGTTTGAGGCCATCAAGGTAGAATCATGAACGACGATCTGATTTCCCTGACCATTGACGGCCGTGCGGTCAAATCCGCCCCGGGGCTGAGCCTGCTTCTGTGCGCCCGGGAACACGGCATCCAGCTCCCCACCCTATGCTACCACGATGACCTGAAACCCGAGGGCCAGTGTCGGCTGTGCCTGGTGGAAATCGGGACGGCGCCCCGCACCAGGCTGGTAAATTCTTGCACCTACCCGGTGGAGCCCGGCCTGAACGTCCAGACCGCCTCGGAGCGGGTCCTGGCCGCCCGGCGCCTGGTCCTGGAACTGCTCCTGGCCCGCTGCCCCAAGGCCAAAATCATCCAGGAATTGGCCGCCGAGCTCGGGGTTTACGAATCCCGCTTCAGAACCGACAACCCCGATGAGCTCTGCATCCTCTGCGGTCTTTGCGTGCGCACCTGCCGGGAGGTGGTGGGGGTGAGCGCCATCAGCATGGCCAACCGCACGCCCAACAAGCAGGTGTCCACCCCGTTTCTCGAGGACTCCGAGGCCTGCATCGGCTGCGGTTCCTGCGTCTTTGTCTGCCCCACCGGGGTCATCGACTACGCCGAGAAAGACGGGATCCGCACAGTCTGGGGCCGGGATTTCGAACTGCAGCCCTGCCGGATCTGCGGCGCCTATATCGCCCCCAAATACCAGTTGGCACACTGGGCCAAAATTACCGGCGACCCGGTGGAAAGCTTTTTCGTGTGCCGGGATTGCCGGTAAGCCGCGACGACTTAACCTATTGTCGTGTCTCGTAAATTCCTTTCATAAGATCAGGGTCTTTATCTGAGTCTTAAAACTCCCCTCCCTTGATGGGAGGGGCTGGGGGAGGGTGATAAGATTAAGGAATTGCAAAGAAAAAATGCCACCCCCACCCTGACCCTCCCCCCTCAAGGGAGGGAAAAGGCACTTAACTTATGCAAGGTATTCCTAAGACGCCACACTATCAGGCTTTTGAAAAACTGCCGGATTCTTCCAATTGTCATTCTGAGCGAAGCGAGGAATCTAAATTCATATCAAATACTTTTAGATCCTTATACTTCGTTCAGGATGACAAAATATATATTTTGCAACAACCTGAGGGGCGGGGTTTCCCCGCCCAACAAATGGCCCTTCTTATGCCTGGGCGGGGAGACCCCGCCCCTACAGGTCGCTTAAGTGAGGATCAGTGCCCCAAACCGCGCTCTCAACCCCCGATGACAAAAAAAGGCCGGGCTCGCGAGCCCGGCCATCCTTATACCGAGTTGCTGTTAACCAGTAATTTTTTGTAGGGGCACGCTTGCCGTGCCCAGGCGCAGGCTGAAGCCTGCGGCTACATTTTAATTATCTTATGACCGCAACCTGTTATTATTCTTATGCAAAGCAGATAAGGCCTTAGGCTAACTTGGCCCCTTTACCTCCACGATCGCTTTAAAGTCGGCTACCACAATCTCCCCATCGTCTTTCTTGGGCCGGCGCCTGGCCAATGACGCTCCTGGGTCCTTCAGCCGCACCGCTGCGAGTCGGGGTGCACTTGGGTCGAGCCGCGCCACCTGAGGAAACGCAGAGGGGTGGCTACCGTTATCGAATACCTGTCCCTGGCTCTCCAGCCCATGCCAGGCCCAGGGGCCTGGATTCAGGCAAGCCTGGTCCCGGGCGCCGTCTGCCGCCCATGTCGGCCCCAAAAGCACGATGGCGCTGCCAAGCAGCGCCGCCGCTATTAACACGACCAAACTCCCCAAAAACTGCCAACCTCTGTTTCCCATAGCGCCTTCCTTGGGGCCTCAGCCCGACTGCATCGCCGTCAGGAGGCTTATCGGTAAGATTAAGGTAAGGGTGAAAAAACCGGAGTCAAGGCAGGGAAGGGATGCCAACCGGAAGGGCAGGGTGGGAGGGGGTCAGCGCCTTTGGAGGATTTGAGAAGATGGTGGGCAGGCGCCCACCCTACACGCTGCGCCTTAATTGTAGGGGCACGGCTTGCCGTGCCCGCCAGGGCAAGGTTGCCCAGCGCCATTGCGATAGGGAATTGGGGGAGCGGCTTCCGGGGAAAGGTTAGTAGGTCTGTGCGCCCCTAGCCCCTTCCCGCCGATCTCCTTTGCGCCATCTCTGCGGCCATCACAATGGCGGCTTTCAGGGACCCGGGATGGGCTTTGCCCGTGCCGGCCAGGTCGTAGGCGGTGCCGTGGTCCACGGAGGTGCGGATGATGGGGAGCCCCAGGGTGACGTTCACTGCGTCCATGAAATGCAGGAGTTTCAAGGGAATCAGCCCCTGGTCGTGATACATGGCGACGATGGCGGCGAACTCCCCCTGGGCATGGCGCCAGAACAGGGTGTCGGCCGGGTAAGGGCCCTGGACCGCCAGGCCGTCCGCCTGGGCCCGGGCCACGGCCGGGGCGATGATGCTCTCCTCTTCCCGGCCGAACATCCCCCCTTCCCCGGCGTGGGGGTTGAGGGCCGCCACCCCCAGGCTGGGCCTCGCCAGGCCGAAATCCCGGGACAAAGCCCGGCAGGTGAGGTGAAAGAGGCGGAGCAACCCTGCCTCTTCTAAACGCCCCGGCACCTCGGCCAGGGCGCAGTGAATGGTGGCCAGCACCACCCGAAACTCACCGCCCGTCAGCATCATGGCCACCTCCGGGGCGCCGGTTTTCTCGGCCAGCAGTTCGGTGTGGCCCGGGTAGGCGTAACCTGCCAGGTTCATGGCCGCCTTGCTGATGGGGCCGGTGACCAGGCCCGCCACTTCCCCCTTCAGGGCCAGGTCGATGGCCGCGAGAATGTAAGAGACCATGGCCGCGCCTCCGGCCCGGGTGGGGCGGCCGTATTGCCGGTCCTCCGGCCCCAGGCGGGACAGAACCAGCAGGTCCAGGGCGCCGGGCTCGTAAAGGCCGGCCCCCGGGTTCGGGGTTACATGCATCTTGGTGGGCAGGGCCAACTGCTCCCGGGCCCGCTCCAGGGCCGGGAGATCGCCGATGACCAGGGGCCGGCAGACCCGGTAAACCTCGGGGTCGGCCAGGGCCATCACCATGATCTCCGGGCCCACGCCCACCGGATCGCCCATGGTCAAAGCCAGCAGGGGTCTGGAAGTCGATTCAGGCATAGGATGGGTCCATCTTATCTGAAAGTTATGGTCATCAGCCGTAGGGGCGAGGTTTCATCGCCCTTAGTTCGGGCGGGGTGACCCCGCCCCTACAGCTAATAGCCATCATTTCCAGGGGGGTCATTCATGAGCCGGTAGCTCATCAGTAAATTATGAAAAGTCTGGTAGGGCAGGCCTCCGTGCCGGCCACCAGCGGCAGTCAATGAGCACACATTAACTTTGAACTTTGAACCTTGAACCTTGAACTTTTCACGGCACCCCGGCGGCCCAGACCTGGGGTTGGGGTAGAGCAGCCGCGGACCGCGGCGTCGCCCTGAGAGGCCGCACCTGGATTCGCAGCTTTCCCCTGGTAAGCGAAACCTTCAGGTAGTGGTAGAAAAAATGCTCCGGGTCGGCGCCGTATAAAGGAGCCCCGGCCCCGGCGGTGATCGTAAAGGGGACGCCGCCCCAACTACCGGTAAAATACCCGTGGATATGCCCGGCGAAAATGTGGGCGACCCGGTATTTATTAAAGAGCTCCCACAATTGCGTTGCCAGGACCGGCGGCAGGCAGTGATGGTGGCGGCCGCCCCGGGGATCAAATAGGGGCACGTGCAGGAACACCAGGCGGGTTCGACTCCCCTGGGCTCTTTGCAGCTCTCTTTCCAGCCAATGCATTTGGGAGGGGTTCAGATCCTCCGCCGCGGCGTCATCCAGGACGATGAAGTAATTGCCCTTGATCTGAAAAGAATAATAACGCGGGCCCCAAATGTTCCGGTAAAGACTCCCGCCGTTGCCGTTCAGTTCGTGGTTGCCGATGACCCCCAAGAGGGGAATCCGCAAATTCCGCCAGACCTCCCGGAAGAAAACCCGGTAATTTGCCACCGTGCCCCGGTCCACCATGTCGCCCAGGTACATGGCAAAAGCGAGATCGCCTTCCTGGTTCATTTGGCGGAACAGGCGCCCCAAGGTTTCATGGCCGCCTTTCGTGTCCCCCAGCACCGCAAACGTCAAGGTATCTGATCGGGGCGGCTCGATTTCGGCCAGGTTTCTGGGGTTCCAGTTCCGCGGCAACCCGCCCAAATCCGCGCCAATGGCCAGACCCGGGAGCAGTATCAGGAAGAAACCGAGAATCAGAAACCGTGGCCAAGTCTTAAAATGATGCACCCGCATCCTCCTCCACCGGGATCGGCAGATTTGCATCATCGGGGCCGGGCCGCGCCGGAGCCAAGTTGCCGCAATTTTAAAAACCTCTGCCCTAATTTCCCCAAGTATGTCAAAATATGGTTCTGAAAATATGACCCGTTCAGGAGCATATGTCAATGACGGAGCAGAGAAAGGGACGTTTGGCGGAAGCTAGGCTGGGCTTCATCGGCGCCGGCTCCATGGGGGGCGCCATAATCCGGGGTTTGCTGGCGGCCGGGCGGGTGGTCCCGCAAAATTTGCTCTTTTATGACCCGGACCCGGGGCGCAAATTGGCCATGGAGGGTCTGAAAGTACCGGCCGCCCCGGATAGCGCCGCCTTGATGCAGGCGGCCCGGGTGGTGGTCCTGGCGGTCAAGCCCCAGATCATCCAGCCGGTTTTGGCCGGGATCAAGGAATATGCCCGGGCCCACCACCTCATCATTTCCATCGCTGCGGGCGTGCCCCTGGCGACCCTGGAGGCGGCCCTGCCCGAATCCCGGCTGATCCGGGCCATGCCCAACACCCCCACCATGGTGGGGGCCGGCATGGCGGCCCTGGCCCCCGGCAGCCGGGCCACCGAGGAAGACCTGGCCCTGGCCCGGGAAATGTTCGGCGCCGTGGGCCGGGCCGTAACGGTGGAAGAAAAACTGCTGGACGCCGTCACCGGCCTGAGCGCCAGCGGCCCCGCGTACGTCGCCGTGTTCATCGAAGCCCTGGCCGACGGCGGCGTGAAGATGGGCCTGCCCCGCCCCCTGGCCCTGGAACTGGCGGCCCAAACCGTCCTGGGCACCGCCCACCTCTGCCTGGAAGCGGAACTGCACCCGGGCGTCCTGAAAGACCAGGTGACCTCACCGGGCGGCACCACCATCGCCGGCCTGCACGCCCTGGAAACCGGAGCCTTTCGGGCCACCGTCATCAGCGCCGTGGAAGCCGCCACCCGCCGGGCCCAGGAGCTGGGGGGAAAAAGTTGAGGGAGGGGGCCAGGGGTCACAGACCCCTGCCCCCTCCCTCAAACTCCCTCCCCCAACCCCTTAAAGGGGGTTGGGAGGGGAGTTTGAGGGGGTCGGAGAGTGTGGAGCAGGCGCCCTCGCCTGCGCAATAAACGCCGAGGGCGGCTGTTCCACATTTTTAACAAGCTCCCCTCCCCACCCCCTTTAAAGTTGCCGGGGATGGCCATCCCCGGCAAAAACTTAAGGGATTGGGGGAGGGGGTCTGGGGGAGGGGGTAAGGGGCCACTGCCCCTTAGCCCCCTCCCCCAGATAACCTTTCCCAAACTTCCCAGAAGTTGGGGAAGGATTTGGCCACGCAATCCGGGTCCTTGATGGTGAGGCCCGGGGTTTTCAGGCCGGCCACGGCGAAGCTCATGGCGATGCGGTGGTCCTGGTAGGTGTCGATGGCGGCGCCGTGGGGTCTGCCCCCGGAGATGATAAGGCCGTCGGCGGTTTCCCGGGCCTTGATCCCCAGTTTGCGCAATTCCGTGGCCACCGCCGCCAGCCGGTCGGATTCCTTGTGGCGCAGATGCGCCACCCCGGTGATGATGGTTTCTCCCTGGGCGAAGGCGGCCAGCACGGCCAGGGTGGGGACCAGGTCGGGCATGGCGGCCATGTCCACCCGGACGGCGCGGAGAACCCCACCCTCCACCGTCAGGCCTTCCGGGGCCGCAATCACCCGGCACCCCATTTCCTCCAGCACTTTGACAAATCCCACATCCCCCTGGCAGGAATCCTCCCCCAGGTTGGCGACGGTCACCCGGCCGCCGGTGAGGGCGGCGGCGGCCCAAAAATAGGAGGCGCTGGAGGCGTCGGCTTCGATCTCGTAATCCCGGGCCTGATAGTGCTGGCCGCCGGGAAGCCGGAAATAGCGGTAGCCTTCCCGGTAGAAAGAGACGCCGAAATCGGCCAACACCTTGAGGGTCAGGTCCACGTAAGGCCGGGACACCAGGTTGCCGGTGACGGCGATTTCCACGTCCGCGTCGGCCAGGGGGCCGATGAGGAGCAGGGCGGAAAGGTACTGGCTGCTGACCGCGCCGGAAAGTTCGGTGCGCCCCCCGGCCAGGCCGCCTTTGCCCCGGACCAGGATGGGGGGGCAGCCACCGCGCCCCTCTGAGACCGCCTCTACCCCCAGGTTCCCGAGAGCCTGGAGCAGTTCTCCCATGGGGCGCTGGCACAGGCGGGGCGAGCCGGTGAGGCGGTATTCACCCTGGCCCAGGGCCGCCAGGGCCGTGAGGAAGCGCATGGAGGTGCCGGAATTGCCGAGATAAATCGGGTCCGCCGCCGGGGCCAAGCGGCCGCCAGTGCCCTGCACGCGGATGGTGTCGCGCTGCCAGTCGATGCCGGCGCCCATCCGGGCCAGGGCGGCGGCGGTGAACTCGGTGTCTTCGGCCTGCAACGCATTATGGAGGACGCTGTCGCCTTCGGCCAGGGCCGCAGCGATGAGGGCCCGGTGGGTGTAGCTTTTGGAGCCGGGCAGGGTGAGGACGGCCTGGACGTGGTCTATGGGCTTGATATCTCGAGACATGGGAATCTTATCAGTAGGGTGGGCACTGCCCACCATCGGAGCCGTAGAGCCGTAGGGCGGGAAAGCGAAGCGCATCCCGCCTTCGGCAATTCAGGTTAATGCTAACGGCGGGATGCGCTTCGCTTTCCCGCCCTACATTTGCTACATTTGCTCTAACTTTCCTCGCCTATCTCGGCAAGCGCCTCATAAGCGGCATCGGCCATTGCGGCCATGGGCGCCTTGAGGCCGGTGAGGAGCTCGAACTGGGCCGCGCCCTGGTGGATCAGCATCTGCAAGCCTTCGATGGTGTCGCAGCCCCGGGACCGGGCTTCCTTGAGCAGCCGGGTGGTCCGGGGCCGGTAGACGATGTCCATGACCAGGCGAAACCGGCTAAGCCCGTCCGGGTCGATGGCCATCTCGCCCACCTTGGGGGCCATGCCCACCGGGGTGGCATTGATCAGGACCGCAGCCGGGCAAAGATTGACGGCCCCCAGGGGCAGGGCCTCGCCCCCCAGATCCCGGGCCAGGGCCACGGCCTTAGGGGCATCGATATCCGCCAGGGAAACCCGGCCTCCCTCCTGCCGAATCCCGAAGGCAATGGCCCGGGCGGCGCCGCCGGCGCCCAGGATGAGGAAATGTTCTCCCCGAAACCCGGTTTTGGCTTTTAAAGCCGCGACCGCGCCCAGCCAGTCGGTGTTGTAGCCGACCAGGCGGCCCTCCCGGTTCACCACCGTGTTCACTGCGCCGATGCGGGCCGCCTGGGGGTCTAGGGCATCGAGAAGGGGGATGATTTCTTCTTTGAAGGGGATGGTGACGCCGACGCCGCCCAGGGCCAGTCCCCGAATCCCGGCCACTGCCTGGGGCAGAGCCGCCACCGGGAAAGCCACGTAAATGGCGTTCACGCCCAGTTCCCGGAAAGCGGCATTATGCATGGCCGGGCTCAGGGAATGGGCCACCGGCCTCCCCAGGATGCCGTAAACCCGGGTGTCGGCGTCGGTTTTCTTTGAGTTATCGGCCATTAAGAGCAGCTTTCAGCTTTCAGCAGTCAGCAGTCAGCAGTCAGCAGTCAGCTTAAAATAAAGATTTAACGCAGGCTAAAGCCTGCGGCTACAGACTACAGGAGGAAGAGGCGGGCGGTGCCCGCCCTACATTTCTGAAAGCTGACCGCTGACCGCTGACAGCTCCTTACCGCAAAATCTTCCAGATGCGTTTCAGTTCGTTGACGGTAATCTGGCCGGGCGCCGAACCTTGTTTGGGATTCAAGGGGGCGAAGGTCAAGAAGGCCCCGAGGAGCGGCGCCGCCACCCGGGACCATTTTCCCAATGGGCCCATGCAAAAGGCAATGATCTCCCGGCCGAGCGCCCGGGCCCGGGGGATCAGGGAGAGGACCCGCAGGTTGTCCCGGGGCTCCCGGGCCTGGGTCACCAGTTTGACGATGTCGGCCTCGCCCGCGGCCAGCATTTCCTCAAAAATAGCCTCAAGCCGCTCCTGCTCCGGAGTCCCGGAAAAATCATGCCAGGATAAGATTAACCTGGTTTTCCCCCGCGTTGCCGCCAGCTCCCGGCGCCAGGCCCGGTCGGCCGCCCACTCCACATCCAGGCAGTCCACTCCCAGGGCCAGGGCCTCGGCCAGCAGGCGGCGACGATCCTCCTCCGAGCCGCGCCAGCGCCCGCCTTCGGCTTCCAGGCGATTGGTGGCGATCACCGGCCCCGGCCGGGTCTTGAGCAGCCTCTTCAGATCGGGCTTCTCCAGGTAATCCAGCCGGAGCTCGGTCCATAAATGTTTCCGGGCCGCCCGCAAGTACTGCCGCCTGGCCCCGTTGACCGTCTCCGCCACCACGGGGACGCAGATGCGGAGGGGATGGTTTTCGGTTTTCGGTTTTCGGTTTTCTGTAGTTGGTTTTTGCATCTCCATAGTCATTTCGAAGTTGTTTCTAAAGCCATTGTAAATTGAGTTTAAATACTGGTCTAAGATGTTGAAGCGTAAGGTGCGTCTTATCTTACGCACCATTAAATCTCCTGGTGGCGGGCGAGGACGCCCGCCCTACGAACTTTTCATGATTTATGGGTGACCCGCAGGCTCATGTTCAACTGCTCTAAATCTTGACCCAAAAAGATTCGCAAAGCCAAGCAGGAGCTTTGGAACGAGAATAGGGTGCATTTCCTAAAAGACTTGAAACCGAAAACCGAAAACCGAAAACAGAAAACAGAAAACAGAAAACAGAAAACAGAAAACCATCTTTAACTCAGTTTTTCCACGCCCGCGGCCCGGGGGAAGGAGCCCAGGAGTTTGAAATGGGCGCTCAGGGATTCGATCTCTGCCAGGGCCTGGCCTACCGGGGGATCATCCCGGTGGCCGTCCAGGTCCACGAAAAAGAGGTAGCGCCAGGCTTCGGTGGGAGCCGGACGGGAGACGATGCGGGTCATGTTGAGGTTCCGCTCCGCCAGGGGGCGCAGGGTCTGGTACAGGGCCCCGGGGATGTTATCCACCGCAAAGATGATGGAGGTCTTGTCCGCGCCGGTGGGGCCGGGAAAGTCCGGGCCGATGACAAAAAAATGGGTGGTATTGCCCCGGTGGTCTTCGATCCGGGGTTCCACCACCCGCAGGCCGTAAATAGGGGCCGCAAAGGCGCTGGCAATGGCGGCGGAGTTGGGGTTACGGGCCGCTTTTTGCGCGGCCAGGCCGGTGGAGGCCACCTCCAGGGTGGGGATGTCCGGCATGTGGGTGGCCAGCCAGCGACGGCATTGGGCGAAGGCCTGGGGGTGGGTGTAAATCACTTCGATATCCTGACGCTGGCCGGACTTGGAGATCAGGTCGTGAGAGATTTCCAGAAAGATTTCCCCACAGATCTTCAAGGAAGTGTCGGCGAAGAGGTCCAGGGAGGCGTTTACCACCCCCTCGGTGGAATTCTCAATGGGGACCACGCCGTAATGGTATTTTCCCTTCTCCACTTCGGCGAAGACTTCCTGGATGGTGGCCAGAGGGCCGAAACGGGTGGCCCGACCGAACTTCTTGATGGCGGCGAGATGGGAAAAAGTGGCTTCCGGCCCCAGGCAAGCCACGGACAGGGGCGCCTGGATCTGCCGCGACGCGGAGATGATTTCCCGGAAGATGTTCTTGATGGCCTCGGCCCCCAAGGGACCGGGGTTGAGGTCCATCAGGTGGGCCAGGACCTCCTCTTCCCGCTGGAAGTCTAGGGTCCCTTGTCCTTCCCGATTCTTGATCTTGCCGATGGCCTGGGCCAGCTCCTGGCGGCGGTTCAGCAGCGTCAAGAGTTCCTGGTCCACCTGGTCGATCTGTTGTCTGATAGTTTCTTTCTCAGTCATGGCGCTCATTTCTCCAGGATGGTTTCCTGGATCTTGTGGCCGAAATGGCGGCCCGCCTCTTCCAGGGCCGCCAGGACCTCATCTCCCGGTTGGAGGCTGACGATGGAAACCGCCTCCCCGTTGGGGCGGGTCAGGCGGATGGTTTCGGCGTTTTGCAGGATGGTGGCGATTTCCCGGCCGTCGCTGTCGGCGGTTACCAGCATCAAGGGGCGGCTTTCCACCTTCACCCGCCCCACCACGGCGGGCCGAGTCCGGCCCTGGTGATTCACCACCAGCACTTCGTCCCCGGCGGCCAGTTCCCCCAGGTACCTGGTCTTGTTGTCCGGCACCCGGATGTAGGCGTGCACCGGGCCGGCATTGACCCGGAAAGGCCGGGGGGCGACGTAAGGGTTCTCCAAAGATTCGGCGTGCACCAGAAACAGGCCGCCGGAAGAGTTGCCCACCAGCATCCCTTCCCCGGGTCCCATATTGGCGCAGGTGTCTACGCAGACCCGGTCCCCCATCCCCAGGGGGCGCAGGCTCTTGATGCGAGCCGCGCTCAAGGCTATCGGGGGCAGGGATTCTTTGGCCAGCCGGGCGATCTCTTTGATCACCCCGTGGACGGCGCTGTCCACCACCAGGCCGTCCACCCCCCGCTCCAGTACCTCCAGGGCCATGCGGGCGGTGTCCCGGTCATGCACTTCCACGAAGAGGTTGCCGCCGGGACTGCGGGCCACCAGGTTTTCCAGGGGAATGACGGTCCAGTCGGTGGTATGCACCACCACCGGCCCTTGCCGGGCCAGGCGGACCACCTCTTCTTCCTGTTCGGCGCCGCTGACGGTGATTTCCCGGACGTCTTGGCCCGGGACCAGGTCGCCGTCCGGGGCGATAACGGCTATCAACCCCAGGGCTTTGACTTCCTGGACCCGGCCGGCGGGCACCCAGACCGCGTCGGCGCCGCTCTCCAGGGCCGTGGTGATCAACTTCTTATCCCAGGGGTCCACTTTGACCCATAACTTCTTCATTTTCTACTCCGTGCCAGGCGGCGCTTTCCCCCAACGAGGGCTCCCAGAGAAAAACCTTAGGAACCTGCTGAAATGAAGAACCGCGAGTCCATTAAGGCGCAGGCTGAAGCCTGCGGCTACATTTTTAAGCTCCATTTTCTTACCGGGCCATTCTGCTGAATCCATTTATAGAAAGGATTACCCGGGTTCACTGCTTCCGGCGGCTGATAGCTGAAAGCTGAAAGCTGAAGCTGACGGCTGACGGCTGACAACTGACGGCTGACGGCTGACGGCTGACGGCTGACAACTGACAACTGACCACTGACCACTACCCCTCAAATCGCCTGGAGGAAAGACAGGGCCTCGTCGACGCTGGTGTTTTCGTGGACGATCAGGCTGACGGCCCCCACCATGCGGCTGGGATCCCGGTGTTGGAAGACGTTGCGGCCCATGGAGACCCCGGCCCCTCCGGCTTCGATGGCCCCCTTCACCATTTCCAGGATTTCCTGGTCGGAATTCATCTTGGGACCTCCGGCAATGACCACCGGCACCGGGCAGCCTTGCACCACCTCCCGGAATGATTCCACCGAGCCGGTGTAGGAGCATTTGACGATGTCGGCTCCCAACTCTGCGGCCAGGCGGGCCACATGCTTGATCACCTTGGCATCGAATTCATCTTTGATCTTCTCCCCCCGGGGGTACATCATGGCCAACAGGGGCATCCCCCAATCCCGGGCTTGCCGGGCCACAGAGCCTAAATCCGCCAGCATCTCCCGTTCGGTGCCGTTGCCGATGTTGACGTGGATGGAGACCGCGTCCGCCCCCAGCTTGATGGCCTCCTCCACCGAGCACACCAGGATCTTGGCGTTGGGCAGAGGCGACAGGCTGGTAGACGCGGACAGGTGAATGATGAGCCCCACGTCCTTGCCCCGGCGGCGATGCCCGCCTTCCACCAGACCTTTGTGGATAATGATGGCGTTGGCCCCCCCGGTGGCCACCTGGTTGATGGTGGTTTTCATATCGATGAGGCCCTGGATGGGTCCGACGGTCACCCCATGGTCCATGGGGACGATGACCGTACGCCCGGTTTCCCGCTGCATGATCCGTTCCATGCGAATATGCTTGCCGACCAAGTTGTCCTCCTCGCCGCAGCCGCCGACGCGACCCCGGGCCAATAAAAAAAGCCGTGGTCGCCTCGCCTGCGCCACGGCTTTTAAAAGTTTTTGGGATTCTCTTAGCTTCTTTTAAAAGTCGAGGCGCACCCGGAGCCCGGATAAAAATAATAGCTAAAATAAAAGTACCGGCGCCAGCAGGCCTGCATGCGGGATAGCCCCTCGACTTATTTCTTTATTATCATTAAAATATCCGCCAACCCATGTCAAGGAAAAATTAGTTTTATATAATTTAAAACTTAAGGGGTTGGGGGAGGGGGATTGGGGGAGGGGGTAAGGGGCTGTGCCCCTTAGCCCCCTCCCCCAAAACAATAACCTACGGAGACTTAATGCCTCGCATTGACGATTATCAGGCGGCCATCGCCCTGGCGGTGGCGGAGTTACATCAAAAGAGCGCCAAGCGGGTGGCTGCCTTCAGCCGGTCCGAGTATTTTTTTGCGGACGGCCGGGAAGGGCTGCTGGTGCCCTATTTCGGCCAGGGGCGGCGGGTCGTCTGGCCCGAGATCAGTGTCACCCCGGTGGACGGCCAGGGGCAAATCCCGCTGACGGAACAGATTCTCATCCTGCATTACCTGGACAAAGCTTCGGGCGAGCCCCTGAGCGGCCGCAATATCGATTTCCGCCAGGTGCCGGAAGGCGGCTTTTACTGGTCGGCCTTCGTCTCCCGGGCCAAAAAACCGCTGCTGGAGACCTTCGGCGGGGATGTGGATTTTTACCTGGAGGTGGCCAAACGCCTGGGGGGCATCCCCCAACCGCTGGGGGACGCGGCGGCGATGTTCCTGGCCTTTCCCCTGGTCCCCATCACCCACGTGCTGTGGCGGGGGGATGAGGAATTTCCTGCCGAAGCCAATATCCTCTTCGACGAAACCATCGGGCAGCACCTGTCCACCGAGGATATCGCCGCCCTGTCCGGCGCCTCGGTCTACCGCCTGATGGGCGCCGCCCGCCAGATGCGCCAGGGTGGGTGAGGAGATGAATGTGTTGAGGGAGGG
>Ga0315281_10001761_pt1 | contig 32130 bp, 26 predicted proteins | sample YL17G07_0_MG_FD_204540 | JGI IMG/M metagenome (GOLD analysis project Ga0315281, IMG submission 204540) | Sediment microbial communities from Yellowstone Lake, YNP, Wyoming, USA - YL17G07_0 | ecosystem: Environmental > Aquatic > Freshwater > Lake > Sediment | place: USA: Wyoming | collected...
CCTGTCGGCGGCGTGATCTGAAGCACTCTGTCCTCTCGCGGCGACGTAGATAAAGGACACGCCAGCCCTTGCTGTCCCTTGTCTGACACGCGGAAGACGGCCGAGGTTGCTTCAGACCCCTACGGCGAACCCCGCAGCGAAGAGGATCCCGGCGGCGGTCTTTCCATCATTGATCTCGCCACTCTTGATCATTTCGAGGGCCCGGCGGAGCGACATGGGCTCAACGCTGAGGATTTCGTCGGCTTCATGGGCCGTTGGACCTTTGGTCAGGCCGCTCGCCAGAAAAATGTGGATTCGCTCGTCGGTAAAGCCCGGGGTGGTATACATCGTGTACATCGGCTCAATCGACGACGCCGTGCAGCCCGTTTCCTCACGAAGCTCCCGACGGGCGCAGTCCGCGGGATTTTCACCCGGTTCGAGCCGCCCGGCTGGAATTTCATACAAATATCCGCCAGCGGCGTATCGATATTGTCTGATCAAAAGCAACTGCGGGTCTTCGCCGCGCGGATTAGAAAGAAACGGAACGATCGCGCTCGCACCCGGGTGGCGAACCATCTCGAGCTCTCCCGTCGTCCCGGTGGGAAACTCGACCAGATCGACATCGAGACTGATTACCTTGCCCGTGTAGGCTCGCCGGCTCGCGCGCTGCCCCGGGTTCAATATCTGCCGCCGCTCGGTCATTTTAGTCACGCCTCAGAAGGCAAGTCGTAGGCGACGAGCGGTCCGAATCGCAATTCCTGGAGCTGGCCGCGCAATTCCGACGCGTCTCCGACGACGACGACTTGCATTCGGGATGGGTCAAGGTGCCGTTCTGCTGTGGCAAGAACCGAGTCCGCGCTGACCGACCGAATGTGCGCGCGATACGTGTCGAAGTAGTTGTCGGGCAATCCGTAGACAGTTTGATTCGCGAGCGCCCCTGCGACGGCAGCGGTCGTCTCGTAGCGAATGGGGAAGACACCGTCGAGGTAGCTCGTGGCCAGCGAGAGCTCCTCGGCCGAAACACACTCGGTCCGCATCCGGTCCACCTCTCGCAGCACTTGGCGGATGGAGTCCGTTGTCACGTCGGTGCGCACGGCCGTAGAGATGATGAATGGACCCGCGCCGCGCCGCCAATCGAAACCAGAGAAGGCCGAATACGTGTACGCGTGTGCCTCGCGCAAGTTCATGTTGATCCGCGAGTTGAACAGGCCCCCGAAGATGGCGTTCATCACAACGATTTCGAAGTATTCCGGGTGCGTGCGAGGTACCCCGATATGGCCGATCCGAAGTTCCGACTGGGGCGCCCCCTCTTTCGCAACCAGATGTGTGGCCGGCGTTGTTCGCGCCGGTTTGTCGGTCGACGGCCTTCCGCGCTCCGCATTTCCCGCCCAGTCGCCGAGATGCTTCTTGGCGAGCTTCATCACGCTCGACGTGGTGACGTCACCAGCAACGATAAGGGTCGTCGTCAGCGGTCCGTAGCGAAGTCCATATAACCCAGCGACGTCTCCGACAGAAATCATCTCGACGGTTTCTTTTGCTCCGCCCTCGGCGACGGCGTACCGTGATGAGGTGTCGTAGAGCGCTGTGGCAAAGGCTTCATCGGCTAATCCGCGTGGCTCAGCGCGAAGCTGCAACAGCTCCGCGAGGCGCTCCGCTTTGAGTCGCTCGATTTCTCTCTCGGGAAACGCGGGGTGACGGAGCACGTCGGCGAACAGCGCGAACGCCGGCGCGATGTGCGTCGATGTTACGGTCATAGACAACACCGCTGCATCCCAGTCAGCGCTCGACTCCACAGTCGCGCCCAGACGTTCGAATGCATCGGCCAGCTCGGCACCGTCGCGTGAACCCGCTCCCTCCAGCAACAGCTTCGCAACGAGCTGCGCCAATCCCTCGCGGCCAGGTCTGTCCCACCCCGCGCCCGCATCGACAACCGCGAGCACCGTCGCGATTGGAAGACGCGGCATTGGTGCCACGAGGACCGCGACCTTGTTTCCAAGCAGCAGCCGCTCGAACGTCGGAAAGTGGTAGTCGCGCGCCGGCCCGGGGACCGGTCGCGGCAACCGAGGCGATGCGGTCGCTGTCACAGCGCGCCTTCCGAGATAGCGGCCTCCGCATACTCACTCGGGGTGCTGCTCCGCGGAACATAAAGGAGACTCGCTCTGTTGTTTTCGCCCAGTCTCCCACGAAGAAAAGCGTTCACGGCTGTGGTGGAAACCGCGCGATATCGAGCGAGCTGCTCGTTAACAAGCTCGGGGGTTTGGAAGTATGTCGCGAACATCGAAAGGCGGTCGGCACGATCACCCGCGGACTGCATCGACCGAACAATGTCCGCTTCGATGACCGCAACTGCTCGCTCGACCTCGGCCCCTTCAACGCCATCTCGGTGAACAACGTCGATCTCCACCGCAACTTCGTGCTCCAGCACATCTGCGGGAATACCAGGGCGCGCCGTCACGTCGACCACCAGCAGATCGGATCCCTTGCTGAGGTCGAACGTGAACGCCTGCGCTTCCGACGCAACCTGGCGCTCCCGAACCAGCCGTCGATAGAGGCGACTTCCCTTGCGCGAGCCAAGGATGGCCGCCGCGACGCTGGATGCGTAGTACCCTTCTGTTCCGAACGGCGGCGAGCGGAAGGCAAGAAAAAGCCTCGGCACCATTGCGCTGTCTTCGACAACTTCGCGTTTCCAAAGCCCGAATGTCTCGGGGACGCTCATGTTGGGCAGCGTCGGCCTGGCCGGCCCCGAGGAGATCGCGCCGAAATGACGCTCGACCATCGTCACCGCCTCGTCCCTATCGAAGTCCCCGGCGATCGAAAGAACCGCGTTATCCGGCCGATAGTGCGCGGCGAAGAACTCACGGACATCGTCGAGGCTCGCTGCGGTGAGATCCTCCATCGAGCCCATGAGGGAGTGGTGGAACGGGTGACCGTCCGGAAACGTGAGAGCCGGCAGGCGCTCCCACCACGTTCCGTATGGTTGGTTGTCCACAGACCAGCGACGCTCGTTCTTCACGACGTCGCGTTGAGTATCCAGCTTTTCCTGCGTCATCGCTGGCAGTAGATAGCCCATGCGGTTGGCTTCGAGCCACAGCGCAAGCTCAAGTTGATTCGACGGCACCGTTTCGAAGTAGTTCGTGCGGTCGAGCCAGGTTGAGCCGTTTAGAGTTCCGCCCGCGCGTTGGACCAATTCGAAGTGCTCGTTCGCCGCGACATCCGCCGATCCCTGAAACAGCATATGTTCGAAGAGGTGCGCGAACCCCGTTCGGCCGACCCGCTCGTTCGCCGAACCGACGTGATACCAGACGTTCACCGCGACAATCGGCGCCGCCCTGTCGGGCGACAGCGTGACAAGCAGGCCATTCGTCAGTCGTACAGTTTCAATCGGAATCCGCATGGCTCTAAATTGCACGGTCTCTCAGGCCACTGGTACCCGGAATTCAGACCCTTGCAATGACAACAGCGCTCAGCGTCGCCGCGATCCTGGTCGTCGCGTACGTAGTTCTCGCGCTGCTTCTTTGGCGGTATCAGGAACGGATCGTTTTCCAACCCCCGCTGTGGACTGAAGCTCCTGCCGCAGACGGCCTTACGCGGCTGTCCTTTTCCGCCAGCGACGGCACCCTGCTGTTCGCGTACGTCGTCGGTGTGCCCCGAGCCGGTGGGCCCTCGTTTCTCGCCTTCCACGGAAATGCGGTGGTAGCGCGGTGGCTCATTCCTTGGGCCCGGGAGGCTGCACGGCGTTTCGGCGGATGCGTCGTGGTCGCAGAATATCGAGGCTACGATGGCCTCAGCGGCGCACCTTCCTACGCGGGAATCGCCCTTGACGCCCTGGCGGCACTCGAGGCATCCGCGGCACACCTGAAGGTTGATCGGTCGGCGTTTGTGATGTTCGGACACTCGCTTGGGTCAGCGGTCGCTGCTGAGTTGGCAGCCAGCGCTGGAGCAAAGGCGCTCGTTCTGCAGTCGCCGTTCAGCTCGGCGCGCGACATGGTCGCGCGCTGGCCAGTCGTCGGCTTTCGCCTTGGCTGGTCTTTACTTGCGCGCGTCCACTATGACACGGTTGCCCGTGTTCGGGATCTCGACGTTCCAGTCTTCGTCGCACATGGAGAGCGCGATGTTGTCATCCCAGCCCGGATGGGCCGCCAGGTTTTCGCGGCCGCTCGGGTACCAGGCCAGCTGCTGACAGTTCCCGAAGCCACCCACAACGACTTGCCCGATGTTGGAGGAGAGGACTATTGGCGGTGGCTTGAGGCCGCGACAGTGAACCCATAGCGATGGTCCGCCAGGGTACTGCGTTGTTCTTGCGTCCCCCGTTGGTAGCTTCAGCCCATGGACACCGCCCCCGAGTTCCCGACCCTGCGCCTGGTTTCGCATCCCCTGGTCCAGCACAAACTGACAATCCTCCGTGATCGTGAAACGCCGACGAAGATCTTCAAGGAGCTCGTCGACGAGATCGCGATGTTCATGGCGTACGAGGCGACGAGCAACCTCGGTCTGGAAGACGCACCTGTCGAAACTCCGCTCGAGCGGGCGATGGGCCAGCGGGTCGCCGGGAAGAAGTTGACGCTCGTTCCGATTCTCCGTGCCGGACTCGGGATGGTCGAGGGGATATACCGCCTGGTCCCCGGTGCGCGTGTGGGTCATATCGGACTGTATCGCGACCACGACACGCTGCAGCCGGTCGACTACTACTTCAAGGTGCCCGGCGATGCGGCGGAACGGGACTTCTTCGTGCTCGACCCGATGCTGGCAACCGGGGGTAGCGCAGTGGCCGCCGTCGCCTCCCTCAAGCGCGCCGGCGCCACGCGAATTCGTTTCATGTGCATTGTCGCCGCGCCCGAAGGTGTGCGCCGCTTGGCAGCCGCGCATCCAGACGTTGTGATCTATTGCGCCGCGCTCGACCGGTGCCTCAACGCCTCGGGCTACATTCTCCCGGGACTTGGGGACGCGGGAGACCGCTTGTTCGGAACGCGATGAGCTGACGATCCCGCGCGGCGGTATTTACTCTTGTTGCGATTTATCAGCACACTTATCATTCCGCGTCCGCGGTGGCTCTCGAGCGCCTCCTTCCCGCGCTATGGCGAATGCTGATCAATCTGCTGCCCGATTTCTTCGCTCTGCTCGACAGCACTAATCCAGCCGCCGCCTACCGTCGCTACTTCGCCGCCCACGAGCGCCTGCTCAAGGCTTATTGGCTTAACTACGTAGTCGAGCCGGTTGGTCCGCACTTTGACGACATTATCCGGACAACGGTTGCCGCGGACCGTAGCGATCTTCGGAGTATGCTCGAGCGAATCGATGTCGTGACACTGGCGCGAACGGCCGAGCAGCAGACGCGTGACGCCCTCGCGGCCGACGTCGATGTCGATGTCGTTCTGATGGTTGGCGTCGGGGCGGCAAACGCGGGTGAGTTGGTCGTCGACGGACGGGGTATCGCCTTTGTCGCGCTCGAGCATTTCACCGGCGTGGCAAACCCGTCAACAGACGGTCTCGGTCTTGATGCAGAGCTCATCCCGCTCTGGCTAGCCCACGAATACGCGCACGCGGTTCGTTACACATCGCCGACAAGCCGCAGCGAGATGCGCGATGTCGTAGCCAGCGCTGGCGGCAATTACTCCTATTGGGACACCGGGCGCACCGTGTCCCTTCGAGAACATCTGATCAACGAGGGGGTCGCCGTCAACGTCTCGCGGGCGGTGGCTCAGGGCCACGCGGCGTGGGAGTATTTTGGATATGGCCGGAAGCAATACGGCCGCGTCCGCGAACTCGAGCCGGTCATTCGTCAGGCAGCGACCGGGGAGATGGAATCGCGCGGGGTCGGGCTGCGACTCAAGTATCTCTCCGACGGCGTCAGCGAGCTCACCCGCACTTTTAGCAGGTCAGTCTTACCCGAGCGGAGTGGTTACTACCTGGGAGCGCGCATGGTGGAGCCCGCCGTTGAGGCTCACGGCCTTGAGTGGACCGTGCGAGCCAGCGCAGCTGAGATTCAGGCGATCGAGAGCGCGGCGGCCGCCACGGCCTGATAGGCTACTTTCACTTTCCGACGCAGAAGCGCGCAAAGACTTCGTCGAGGACGTTTTCGACGTCGACCCTTCCGATGAGTTCTTCCAGGGCCGCTGTGGCTGTTTTGAGATGAACTGCGGCCACAATCGGCGGAATTCGATCACCCTGCCAGGCGTCGCGAAATGCTTGGAGTTCGGCGCGTGCTAATGCGACCCGTGATCGGTGGCGGGCCCGCGTAAGTACGGGGGCGTCAGCTGCGGCGGCGCCGACGCGAGCATCCAGCGCGGCGTCTATCGCAGAGGTGAGGTTGTCGAGGCCCGCACCGGTCACTGCGCTGACTTGGATGGGCGGGGCTGCCGACCCGTTGAAGCTGGCGTCGGCGCGCACCAAGTCACTCTTTGTCCTGATGGCGATGATGGTCCCGTCCGATCTTCCCGCAACGGCGGATATCGCTCGCTCAAGCTCGCCGTCGCTCGCTCCGCATGCTATGATGACGGCCGCTCGCCGCAAGTACTCGTAGCTGACCTCAACGCCAAGTCGTTCGACCGTATCTTGGGTTTCGTGCAGGCCAGCCGTGTCAACGAGTCGCAGTGGCCACCGGCCGACATCGATTACCGCCTCGATCGCATCGCGCGTGGTGCCAGGAGTGTCGGTTACGATCGCACGACGCTGTCCGACGAGCGCATTGAACAGCGACGACTTTCCCACGTTCGGAACTCCGGCGATCACAACGAGTGCTCCTTCGCGGACAAGCTCGCCTGTGTCCGCAGTCGATAGGAGCTGGTCGAGGGCGTCGCCGAGCGAATCGACGGCCGTGAGTATTCGCCCGGCCTCGATCGGACCATCATCTTCCTCGGGGAAGTCGATGTCGTACGCAATCAACGCTTCGACACCGATCAGCTCTTCTCGGAGCGCGACGAGGCGGCGAGAAAGCCCGCCGTCGAGTTGATCGAGCGCCAACCGTTGCGCTGCACGCGACGAGGACGCGACCAGATCACCGATCGCCTCGGCCTGCAACAGGTCCAGTTTCCCGTTAAGGACGCCGCGACGTGTGAATTCCCCCGGCAGAGCGATACGCGCTCCTGCTTCGATCAACGCCGCGAGGACCGTTGCCGACACTGTAACGCCACCGTGCGTTGTGATCTCGACTGCGTCCTCGCCGGTAAAGGAGGCGGGCGAGTCGTAGCGGACCACGATAGCGATGTCGAGCAGCGTCCCGTGGGAATCCCGGACGCTGCTCAGCGTCGCCACCCGTGGCGCCCGCGGCCATGTGTGCACAACGTGTTTCGCGACGTCGTGACATCTTGGCCCGCTCACTCGAATCACGGCGAGCGCGGCGCGACCCGGCAGCGTCGCTTCGGCAGCGATTGTGTCGCCGAAGCCGGCGAGCCCGGATGCGACGCCGAGTGACATCCTACGTCACGCGCATGGTGGCGGCTCTATCGCTGAGGCTTGGGTGTGGCCGGACCCTTGGCCGCGCTCGTCCCTCCGGCTGCGTTGGCGCGTTCGCGTGAGAGCAACCATTGCTGCGGAATCGCCACGAGATTCTGTACCGCATAATACAGATTCAATCCGGACGCGAAGTTGAGGAACATGATCGTGAACATCGCTGGCATCATGTAGCCCATAATCTTCGCTTGCGGGTTCGGTGGCGCCGCACGCATCCCGATCCACGACAGGACGAGCATCGAAACGCCCATCAAAATGGGGGTGATGTAGTACGGGTCGCGCAGCGAAATGTCTGGCAGCCAGAGGAACTGGACGCCGCGGAACTCGATCGTATTCTGGAAGACAAAGTAGAGAGCGAACAGGATCGGCATCGGCAGCAGCATCGGTAGGCAGCCCATCAGCGGACTGAACGGACTCATGTTGTGCGCCTGGTACAACTTGACCATCGCCTGGCGCTGCGCTTCCGGATCCTTCGCATACTTCTTTTGAAGGACAGTGAGTTCCGGCTGAAGCCGCTGCATCTTTATGCTGGTTCGCATCGCGCTCTGGTTGAGCGGCCAGAGCAGGAGTCGAATCGCGACGCCAAAGATCACCAATACCCAGCCATAGCTGAGGCCGACGGCGGCTTTGAGGCCAAGCAGAAGCCGCATCACGATTGTCGCAAACGGCTCCACGGCGGGACGAAGCCATGCCCAACCCGCGTAGGGATTGACATGGTCCATGTCGCGGCCAACCGCACGCAATACCGTCCACGACTGCGGGCCCGTGAACAGGTCGAACGCGACGCCAGTCGCCGGCAGAGGAAGCGAGGCAGACGCGATTCCCCGCGGGAATCCGTCGAGCCCGCGGTGTCCACCGCGGAGCGTCAGATCGCTGAATCCTCGCGTCGTATCGGTCGGCATAACCGCGAAAACAAAATACTTGTTGCGGATTGCGACCCATTCGAGCGGCCCTGGCTCAATGATGAACTTCGTGCTGTCGAGCTTCGGGAGTGCGACACTCTCGACATCGCCCTTGGCGCGTTTGAATCCGTACGCGAGTTGCCGCAAATCTTCGGTCGTGTCCGCCTCACCCGACCGGAGAGCGGGGGCAAGATCGATCAGCAGTGTTGCACCTGGCAAAGCCCCGCCAAGCGTGAGGTTCACGTGGGTGATGTAGCGGTCTGGCGCCACGTCGTACTTGACCCGAACATCGGGAGAGCGGGAGACGAACTCTGCCGTAGCGCCCGTGTGCGTCGTGGTGAAGGCGATGTCGTCGAGCGCAATCGTGTCGACGCCACTGATGATCCGGTAGCGCAAGAGCGAACCGTTCGTTGCCGTGATCGCCAGCGCTCCGGTCCGGCGCTTGAGGTCTCTGTATTCAGACAACGTGACGACCGAAGGGACGGCGCCCGTTGATACGAATTGCGCGACACGATTCGCTTGCGAAACAGTCACCGTCTCAGGGCGAGCGGCGATGGTTTTCGCGGTTGACGCGGAACGGGTGGCCGATACGGTCGGCCGCGACGAGACCGAAGACGCCCGTGCACTATCGCGAGTCGGCGATTCCGGCGCGGGCGATGCTGCAGAGCGACCCGTACTATCCACCGCCACCGCCAGTTCCGGCGCACGCGGCATCAACAACTGACCCCCGATAATGACGAGGGCTATCAGGGCGAGGGCGACGAGCGAGCGTTTATCCATGCGATATGCTGGTCATTACGGGACGGGGTCGAAGCCGCCGGCCGAAAAAGGGTTGCAGCGAAGAATTCTGCGCGCCGCGAGCCAGGAGCCGCGGACCGCGCCGTGTCGCTCAAGCGCCTCGACCGCGTACGCTGAACACGACGGGAAATACCGGCACGACGCTGGTAGCAACGGAGAGAGCGATACCTGGTATCCGCGCACCGCGAAAATCATCCACCGTCGCGGCTGGAAAAGACGAGCCGCTTCAGATAGCTGCACGGACATTGGCCAATTCTAGGGCAAGTGTCGCGAACGAAATATCGTAGGCCTCGGGGCGCGAACGAATCAGGAGGTCGACTGGCGGCATCGATGGAAGTAGTTGGACTCGTACGATTTCACGAAGACGCCGTTTCAACTTGTTGCGATCGACGGCGGAGTGGCCGTGTCGCGGGACGACGATTCCAACCCGCGGATGCCCGAGAGGGGAAGCGAGAGATCGGATGTCGAGGTGACGACTCCGAATTCGCTTCCCCCCTCGAATGACAGCTTCCAGGTCGCCCTTGCGCGTTAGCCGAAGCTGGCGCGGAAAGGCGACGCGACCGTCAGGCGCCCGCGTATTTGCTTGGGAGGCGCACCGTAAGGAGCTTCCGCCCCTTTCTCCGGCGACGACTCAAAACCTGGCGCCCCCACTTCGTGGCCATGCGCGCGCGGAAGCCATGTGTTCGAAGGCGGCGCGTGTTACGGGGACGATACGTTGGCTTGCCCATCTACAGCTCCAATTCAGTCGCAGTTCCAAAGGCACAAAGAGAGCCTGAAATAGTAACCTCATGTAGTACTTCATGGTAGGCGGGGCTTGGCTTCATGGAACCCGAGCCACAGGGCACCGAGCAGGTTCCAGTTTTTGCATTGCTCACACCGATCGCTCGAGATGCTCGGCACGCTGGCCTCAGCCTCGATTGCGCTTTAGCTGAATGCGGTCTAGCTTCGCCTCCCCACGACACGAGTTTTCCACACGACTGAATGACGCTCACGCCCCGAGAAACATGGGCCCGACTCCTGGACCGCGCACGCCAGGAGCTCCCAGAGCAGACATTCAAGACGTGGCTCGAGCCGACCGAGGCCTTGTCGCTCGAAGGCGAGACGATCCTTGTCGGATGTCCTGACCAATTCGCGGCTGACTGGAACGAGTCAAAGCACGCCGACCTCTTAGGGAATTTGGCTGCCGTCGCACTAGGTCACCCGGCACGGGTGGTTTTTCGGGTAACAGAAGAACGAAAATCGCGGCCACAAATGGATCTATTTGTGGCACCTCAGCAGCCACAATCGCAGCAGGGTCGCGCCGTTGTGGCGCCACCCCTGAGCGAGAGATACACCTTCCAGTACTTCGTTATCGGGAAGTCAAACGAACTCGCCGCGGCTGCCGCGCACGCTGTAGCTCAGGCTCCGGGAAAGGTCTACAACCCCCTGTTCATTTACGGCGATACCGGACTCGGAAAGACCCACCTCATGCAGGCGATCGCGCATGAGATTATCGAGCGTCGCCCGGAAACGCGGATCACATTTATTGGTACCGAACAGTTTACCAACGATCTCGTCGCTTCGATTCAGAGCAGAACGACGGCAGACTTCCGGCGCCGCTTTCGCGAGACCGACCTGTTGCTGGTCGATGACGTCCACTTTCTAAAAGGAAAGGAGGCGATGCAGGAGGAGTTCTTTCACACCTTCAACGCGCTCTATGAGGGCGGGCGGCAGATCGTGCTCACGAGCGACCGGCCTCCCTCAGAAATCCCTGGGCTCGAAGCACGGCTCGTCAGCCGCTTCCAGTGGGGGATGGTCGCGGACATCGACGTGCCGGACGTCGAGCATCGGATCGCGATCCTTCGCCAGAAGGCGGAGCTGGACCATCTCGAGTTGACCATCCCGGACGAGGTCATCCGGTTCATCGCCGAGAACGTGCGGTCGAGCATCCGCGAACTCGAGGGCTCGATCATCAAGCTGCTCGCCTACGCATCGCTCAAGCATCGCGAAATCACGATTGATGTTGCGCGTGAGGCACTCCGTGACAAGATCCGCGCACCGGCCCCTGGCGACGAGCCGGCGGCCCTCAACACGAGCGCCATACAGCTAGCGGTCGCCAAGGAGTGGGGTGTCACCACCGACGGGCTCAAGTCAAAAACACGCACGAAAACGTTGACCGTTCCGCGGCAGGTCGCAATGCACCTCATGCGCGAACTGTTAGGCATGCAGCTGGTCGAGATTGGAAACTCGTTCGGCGGCCGCGACCACTCGACCGTGATTCACAGCCTGGAACGAGTCAGCGAGATGGTCAAAGACGATCCGGATTTCGCTCGCCGGGTCCAGAAAATGGAGGCTGCGTTGCGTGGAGTCGGAGCGCGGTAGCCAACATCTCGACGCGGATTTTCAACACGAATCGGGGTAGGGCGATGCTGGCATCTGGAAAGCCGTGGGAAATGTTGCAATCGTCCACGTCGATCCACGCAGAGGTGGGCGTGTGTAAGGGTCGTCCATCGCGGGCCTTAGGGCACCTTTCCACGCTCTCCCACACTCCCTACTACTACTACTAGATTGATATATACATAGCTGTTGTAGTGCAGTTCCGTCCCGATTTTGAGGATCCGCAATGCGGTTTACGATCTCCCGGGAGAAGTTGCAGGAAGGACTCGCGGCGGTGACGCCGACGACTCCGCCGAAAACAACGCTCCCGGTACTCGCGAACATTCTTGTCGAGACGACAGAGCGGGGGATTCGCCTGTCCGGCACGGATCTCGACATTGCCGTCACGACCGAGGTCGCCGCGGACGTCGAAATGCAGGGAGCAATCACGATCCCCGCGAAAAAGCTGTCCGAGATCGCGAAAGAACTACCGCCGTCACCCGTTAAGATCGCAACGTCCGGTGAACAGCGGGTCACGCTCGACTGCGGCCGCTCGCACTTTAAGATCCTCGGACTTCCGCGCGACGAATATCCAAACTTCCCGACGGTGAAGTTCGACGCCAGCTGGCGCATCCGCTCGGGTGACCTGCAGAAGTTGATCCAGCACACGTCGTTTGCGGTCTCGAACGAAGAGAGCCGACCGATACTCAACGGCGTTCTGTGGGAATTGCGACCAGAAAACATGCGAATGGTCGCCACAAACGGACATCGCCTGGCGAAGATGGATGTCCCCATCAACTCCGCCGGCGCACCATCGGCCGATATGATCGTACCGCCCAAGGCCCTTGAGCAGATCCGCCGCCTGTTCCCACAGGACGAGGAGCTTGAGATCGCGCGCGGGGAGAACCACCTCGGGTTTCGCTCTCCGCTGACTGCGGTGTACACGCGCCTGATCGAGGGGCCGTATCCGAACTACGACCAGGTCATCCCGCGCGACAACAATCGGGTCGCGATCGCGGACCGGCAGTCCCTGATCAGTGCGCTGCGCCGGATGTCGGTCATCGCGTCGGATCAGACGCACCGCATTCGACTGTCGTTCAATGCGGCGCTCCTGCGGTTCAGCGTTCAAACGCCTGATCTGGGCGAGGCAACGGACGAGATGGCGATCCGGTACAACGGCGACCCGCTCGACATCGGGTTCAACGCGACTTATCTGCTCGAGATTCTTCGCTTCATCCCGACGGATGAGGTAAAGCTGACGTTCCGGGCTCCGGAAGGAGCCGCCACACTGGAGCCCGAAGGTTGGTCGGAACCCGGGGCATACCTGTGCCTGGTGATGCCACTGCGCTTGTTGGACTGAGCAGCAGCGTGAACAGGAAGCACTACGCCTCTCCAGCCATCAGCTCGAGCCCGAGCAAATAGCTGGAGAGGCGTAGTGCTTCCTGCTCACGCTGCTGCTGACGTCAACCTGTAAGCCGGGTTCTGTTCGGCGGTCACCCGCCGCGATAGTCATTCCTCTCGGAGCGCGATCGCTCGCGCCCTCCAGCAGCCTACCCGCAGTGTCTTGATCGAGGTGGGCACCCCTCACTGCCTATTCGGCCTTGCTCCCGCTGGGGTTTACCCTGCCACGTCTGTTGCCAGCCGTGCGGTGGGCTCTTACCCCACCTTTTCACCCTTACCCGTGGTCCTTCGCTTTCGCTCCGGACACGGGCGGTTGTTTTCTGTGGCACTTTCCGTCGAACGAGGAACTCGTTCGCCCAGGCGTTACCTGGCAGCGCGCCCAATGGAGCCCGGACTTTCCTCGGGGAAGCTCTTGCGAGCCGCCACGCGACTACCCGGTTGACGTCTCCCGTTACAGCCAAGCGCGATCCGCCGCCGCTTGTTCGGGAAAGTTAATCGGTGGCCGCGTGCCGGCCAGCGGCGCCCAGGTGACGGCCCTCCGTGCGCACGTGACGGCGCTGTGACTGTCCGCAGGTAGTGTCTCTCCCGTGTTCGCAAACCACCGATGTCACGGAGGCACTCCCATGCAGCAGGCACCGCCGCAGCACACGCTCCTCGCCGTATCGACGATCCTCACCCCAGGTGAACGTATGCGGGTCGACGCCGCAGGCGAGGGCTCCTACCGGGCAATTCACCGCGATGGAGTGGCGGAGCTCGTCCGCGACCTCAAAACAAAGCGCGCCTCGGCGGTCCTGCTTTCGGTGGCGCGCTGTGACGGACCGATGCAGCCAGGAATCTGCGCCATGGTACGCGAGTTTCCGCGAATCGCGACCGTCGCACTCGTTTCGCAGGCCGCGCCAGACGCGACACGTGCCGCTTTGTCACTCGGCACTTCAGGCATAACCCAGCTGGTCGACGTCCGCGAGCCGACGGGTTGGCACGAGTTACGCCGGCTGCTGGTCGAGAGCAGAGGGGGCGAGATTCAGCGCGAGGCCCTCACGCAACTGGCAATCGATCTCGCAGGCGCCGAGCCGGAATGCTGGCGCTTTTTCGAAGCATTGTTCACCGCCCCCCCGCGCGTTGCAACCGTGCGCGCGCTCAGCTTCGAGCTTGGCGTGCTTCCAAGTACGCTCATGAGCAGGTTCTTTCGCACTGGATTGCCTGCCCCGAAGCGCTACCTTGCCACCGCCCGGCTGATCCGCGCCGCAAGACTCTTCGAGAATCCTGGCTTTTCGATCGCCAACGTCGCGAACCATCTCGACTACTCGTCTCCACAGAGCTTTGGGCGGCACGTTCGCACGCTTCTCGGGATCACCGCCGGAGATTTCCGCGACCGGTTCGACGGAGCGGGCATGCTGCGACACTTTCTCGAAACGCTGGTGCGGCCGTATCTGCCCGAGCTTCGACGACTCCGCCCGATAGGCGCCGCCGCCGTCTCCCCTCCGGCGGCGCGACTTCAGTAGACTCAGGCAGGCACGAGCGCGAGGATCTCGCTGACGCGAGCAATCGAAGCGACCGGTATTCCGACCGCTTCGATTGCCTCGCGGCCACCCTCTTCTCGATCGACGACCGCCAGAACGCCAAGAATGCGGGCACCCGCGCCACGCAGTGTCTCGATGGCGCGCAGGGCTGATCCTCCAGTCGTAATGACGTCCTCAATGACGACGACATGGTCGCCGGTGATGAACGGCCCCTCTATCAACTTCCCTGTGCCGTGTCCCTTCGCTTCCTTTCGTACGGTGAAGGCGCGGATGGGGCGGGGCTCGCCAGCACTGGCGTAGCTGATCGCATATGAAAAGGGATCGGCGCCGAGTGTGAGTCCGCCGATGGAATCGGCATCCCATTCTCGCTCGCGGAGCAGGGACAGCCCCACGGGCCCGAGGGTGCTCAGACCTTCCGGGGTCATCGTGGTGAGCCGGGCATCGACGTAGAAAGACGACTGTTTTCCGGAGGCGAGCGTGAACGTTCCACGGCGGACGGATCGCGCGGCGAGGAGCTCGATCAGGCGGTGGCGGGATGGTGGCATTATGGGGGTGTCGGACGGGAATCGGTTCATCAATTAACGCAGCCATCAGCACCGAGTGAATACGTCTCGCGGTCTTCTCGCACGAATGGGAATCGGGGCCTTCGGCGTCCTTTTTGGGGGAAGCGTCGCGGTGATGCTCTGGGGCTTGTTCGCGATCGATGGGTTACTCGCGCGCGCGGCCGAGGATCAGCGGCAGTCCACGGCCGACTACGCCGAAGCGATGGTCCAACGTTCACTCGACCTGTCGGCCGCGCCAGGGCTGCCCATTCAACAACAAGTCGAGCGGAGTATTGCGAGCACCACGGCGCGCTCTCGTCGACCGTTTGGTCCCATCGCCGTGGTGACGTCGTCGCGAGACACGCTCTTCTCGACGGCAACGACGCACGAGCTGTTGTCGGCCGGCGTCGCGACAGAGCGGTCGTTGCGCCTGCCAGACGGTCGCCTGGGAAAACTGCTGGTTGGCGGCACGGCACCGACCCACAGTCCGCGAACTGCGCTCTGGGTCGTCGGAGTGTTGGGAATTCTGCTACTTGGGCTCAGCGTGGCTCGCGAACGGCACCAGTCCCAGCAGGTTGCCGCGCGGTCGTTGGATATCGAGCGGCTGTCGATCGAGGCCCTGCGTGCAAACGCGATGAAAAGCGAGTTCCTGGCGAACGTATCACACGAACTCAGGACACCATTGACGGCGATTGTCGGATTCGTCGAAATGTTGCGTGACGGCGTGTATGGCGAGCTTGCGCCGCGGCAGGTGGGGCCGGTAGGTCGTATCGCCGCATCGGCAAACCACTTACGACATCTCGTCGACCAGATTCTGGATATCGCCCGAATCGCCGCCGGACGGCTCGAGGTGTCGCGCGAGGTGATCTCGCTTCGCCCGTATGTCCTGAACATTGCGAGCGATCTGGAGTCACTGTTCAGCGAGCGCTCGCTTCGCCTGTCCATTTCAGTTCCAGCGACCCTGCCTCGGGTTCGGACAGACCCAACGCACCTGCGACATATCCTCGTCAACCTGCTAGGAAACGCCGCGAAGTACACGCCCTCGGGAGGTGTGGCAGTGCGCGCGCGGCTGCTCGCGGGAACAAACCAACCGGCACGTCGTACCCCCGACGACGCGGCTTTGGCGTTGTTGGCCCCCCAAGGTGGCGCGACATGGGTCGCGCTCCAGGTTGTTGATTCCGGTATCGGCGTCGCCGACCGAGACCGCGAACGCATCTTCGACGAGTTTGAGCAGGTGAATGCCGGGCCTCGGACCGATTCGGTGGAGCGGGGGACCGGTCTCGGCTTGGCGATCTCGCGGCGCCTCGCCCGATCGCTCGGAGGCGACATCACGGTAGAGAGTCAGCCTGGCAAGGGCTCGACCTTCACGATGTGGATTCCCGTCGACGTCGCAGACCTTCTGGCGCCGGGGCCGACGCCTCCAGCGAATGCGCCTGCCGTGGCCGAAGACGTTACTTCTTGAAGATCGACTTGACGCGCGAGAAGATGCCGCTTGTCTCTGCGCCGGAGCCGGCGGCGAGCAAGACCTCGCGGAGTTGATTCGCGAACTCAACAACCGACGAGAAGCGCTGTTTCGGGTCCTTACTCAGCGCCCGCATCACCACGCCTTCGACCGTTGCGGGAAACCGAAGTCCCTGCTTGGCCTGATTCAATGGAATCGGCGGCTGTGAAAGCAGCTGCGAAAACATTTCGCGTTGACTCTTGGCGACATACGGGTGGCAGCCCGTCAACAGGAAGTAGGCAATCGTGGCAAGACTGTACTGATCCGCCTGCGGACCGACCATTTCACCGGAGAGTGCTTCGGGGGCGACATACTGCAGCGTGCCCACAAAAAAACCAGCCCGGGTCAGCCGCTGCTCTGCCCCGGAATCGGTGTCGGTCGCGATTCCGAAGTCGAGTAGCTTCACGCGCCTCGTTTCGGGATCGTACATCAGGTTGTCGGGTTTGAGATCCCGATGAATGACCCCGACTTCGTGAGCAGCCTGGACCGCTTCGCCGATCTGCGCGACGATTTCCGCGACTTCGTCCGGAGGAAGGGCAACGCGGCGCCTGGCGTATTTTTCAAGGATCTCGCCCTTCGCCCACTCGATGACGAGAAAGTGCATTCCCGGGCCAAGGGGCGCTTCGCCGATTTCGATCGTGCGCACGACGTTCGGATGCTGGACACGCTCACCGAACCGTGCCTCGCGAAGAAACCGGGCGACAGCCGTCTTGTCCGTACGCAGTTTTTCACGCAGGACCTTGACGGCAACGGTTCCATGCGTCGCATGCTTGGCGCGGAAAACGGCAGATGTGCCGCCTTCTCCCACCTCGCCTTCGAGGGAATACCCCGCAATCGTTTGACCGACCAGATTTTCACGAGCCACGGCGCGAACCTAATGGCGGCATAGTCCGGGGGCAAGGAATGAAGGAACAGATGCTTAGCCAATCGCGAGCATTTTTCGGAAATTCACGGCTGATCGTGGGCGTCGCGACGGCGGTGCTCGTCGCGTCTTGTAACGCGGCGTCCATTCAACCCGCCGGGCCGCCAGCGCCGTTGACGACGGACGCGTCAGGCCTCGACGCGACCGACCCGTACCGTCGGGCTGGATTCATCGTTGGTGATGGGCCACTGCCATTTGTCGGTTTGGTTCGGTATTTCGGGGATGCTGCGCTGGATACCACGGTGGCAATTCTGGCGCTGTCGATCCCGCCGCGCGCACTGTCCTTTGTCCGGGCGGGGGACAGGTACGCGGCCTACTTCGCGGTCAGGATCGACATCCTGTCTGGCGAGTCGCTGTTGCGTAGCGAGCGTCCCACCGGCGAAGTGCGGGTCGCGAGCTTTCTGGAGACGATGCGCGGGGACGATGGGGTGATTTTCCAACACACGCTGCGTATCGCGCCCGGGAGCTATTCAATTCGCGTGACGGCGCAGGATTCACTGAGCTCAAACACCGGAGTGTTTTTGGGTCCGATCTCGGTGCCGGTCATGGCGAACGGCGTCGTTGCTCCAATCTTTCCCGTCTTCGCTGCCGAGTTGCGGTCCGCCCGGGACGCGCCGCTGGTCGCCGTCGCCAATCCGCGGGCGACCGTTCGGTACGGGCGTGACACGGTGCTTCAACTCTATGTAGAGGGGTACGGGGCGGCGGCCCCCGATTCGCTGGTGTTCATCTCGCGCCCAGCGGGCGACCCGTCGATCACATTGCGGCGCGATACGGTGGTACTACCGAAGAATCGCGAGACGCGATCGGCGCGCCTTGTCATTCCAACTACGGCGCTCGGTCTGGGGCTGATTGACATCACTGCGTCGAGGACGGGCGGCGCCCCGATTGGAACCGCAGTCGCGATGGTGACCATCGGAGAGGAAGTGCCGATGACGACCGTCGATGACCTTCTGGATGCGTTGAGGTATTTCGCGAGCGAAACCGAGATCCGTGCATTGCGCGACGCGAACCCCGAACGGCGGGGAACGCTCTGGGCGGCGCTTGTGCGACAAACGGATCCGAACCCGAGCACGCCGGGAAACGAGGCACTGCACGAGTACTTGAGACGTATCGCCGCGGCGAACACACAGTATCGCGAAGACACCAGACCCGTGTGGCTCAACGACCGGGGAGCGGTCGTCATTGCGCTCGGCGAGCCAGATGCCGTGAGCAGTCCACTCCCGGTCGATTCGACGAGTATGTCGCGCCTGATGACGTGGGAATATCGCCGCCATCGTCTGCGGCTGGTTTTCTTCGACCAGGCCGGCCTTGGCCGGTGGCGACTGACCCCTGCCAGCGATGCTGAATTCCACACGCTGTTGTCAATCGCTGGCCCCTGTGTCGGGTGCCGATGACGGCGCATCGGTAGTGCCGGCACCATCCGCAGAGTTTATTTCGACTCCACCGAGACCGCCGCTCGCTTCGTGACGCCGCCACCACCGCTCCCCATCGTTCTTCCTAAGTCCCCGCGACTGTTTCTGGTGGACGGGTATGCGCTCATCTACCGGGCGTTCTTCGCGCTGATCTCGCGTCCGCTCACGACAAAGCGCGGCGAGAACACGTCAGCGGCCTGGGGAATCGTGACGTTTCTCCAGCGGTTAACGGCAACACACAAGCCGGACTACCTGGGGTGGGTCCACGACTCCGGACTATCGTTCCGCCACGAGCGCTATCCGGCGTACAAGGCGACGCGCGAAAAACTGAGCGAAGAGTTGCAATCCGATTTCGATCGCGGCATGGAGCGGATAGGCCAAATTCTCGACGCGTCCCACATTCGGATCCTCGCCCTTGACGGCTATGAGGCCGACGACGTCATCGGAACGCTTGCCAGGCAGGGAGTCGAAGCTGGCATCAACGTCGTCATCGTGTCCGGCGACAAAGATTTTCAGCAACTTGTACGGCCTGGCGTCTGGCTTCTCAATCCGGGGCGCGGCGGCCCGGCGAGCGTTGAGGAATCGTGGGTCAGCGTCGAGAACGGAAGCGACCGGCTTGGCGTCCCGCCCGCGCACGTGACCGACTACCTCGCTCTTGTCGGGGACACGTCGGATAACGTGCCGGGGGTGAAAGGCATCGGCGAGAAGACTGCGCAGGAGCTGGTCGCTGCCTTTGGCAGCCTTGAGAACATTCTTGCCCACGCACAGGAAATCACCAAGAAGCGCCCGAGAGAAGCCCTCGAGATGTACCGCGACGAGGCGCTGCTCTCCAAGGAACTCGTGACGATCCGCGACGATCTCGAGATCGATCTCGACTTGCCGACTCTCCGCATTCAGCCGGTCGACAACGACCGACTACGGGCGTTGTATGTGGAGCTGGAGTTCAACGCCCTCGCAAAAGCCCTGTCGCCAGCATCGGCGTCATCGGCGACATCGGCGACGCCGGCTACCGCCACGGAGGCCGAACCTGCGCGGGAATCGGACCAACTGGTCAGTTATCGGACGATCGATTCCGTCGCGGATGTCGAGAAGTTGGTGGCGCGGGCGAGAGCGTCTGCGCACATCGCAATCGGTGTCGAGGTCGTTCTCGATGTTGGGGCTCCGGAGGTGCTTGATCCACTTCGCTCTCGCATCGTCGGGATAGTCATCGCAGTCGCCCCTGGCGAGAGCTACTACTTGCCGCTCTCGCATCGGGAACGGGCGCCAGCCCAGGGAAGTCTTGGACTGATGGACGACGCTCCCGCCGAACCTCCAAAGCGGCGTGCGACAAAGACTGCCGCACCGACGAGCATCGCGGCTCGCTCGCTGGCCGAAAGAGTACCGATTGTGAAGAACCTTCCGTCGATTACGGCGCCGGAGATGAAAGCGCTTCGCGCGCTGCTCGAGGATCCCGCCGTGATGAAGACCGCGGAAAACGCGAAATTCGATCGACTGGCTTTGCGGGTGGCCGGCACTGACCTGCGTGGAGTCGACTTTGACGTCATGATCGCGAGCTACGTTCTCGACCCGGGACGCCGGTCGCACGGGCTCGACTTGCTCGCGCTTGAGTTCCTGAACAGTACGCTGACCTCGCTCGATGATCTGTGCGGTAAGGCGCGTGACGCGATCCGATTTGACGAGGTGCCGATCGATTGCGCGCGCGAATATGCCTGTGCGAAGGCTGACGCGGCGCTGAAGATGCGAGAGCTGTTCGCGCCGCAGCTCGAGGAGTTGCAACTCGGCCAACTGTACCGGGATATCGAGATGCCGCTTGTTGGCGTGCTCGCGGAAATGGAATGGCGCGGCGTGGCCATCAATCAGCCGTGGTTCACCGCGCTGAAAGAGCGCTTCGCGCGCGAACGCCAACGCGTTGAGCGCGAGATCTACGAACTCGCCGGCGAAACGTTCAACATCAACTCCAATCCCAAGCTTCGCGAGATTCTATTCGAGCGCCTCGGGTTGCCTGTGTTGAAACGCACGCCGACCGGGCCATCGACCGACGTGACCGTGTTGGAACAGCTCGCCGACGACGGGCATCAGCTTCCGGTACTGCTGATGGAGTACCGAGAACTGTCCAAACTGGAGAGCACGTACATCGATGCCCTGCCCGCGCTGGTGAACCCGAGAACGCAACGACTGCACTCGAACTTCAATCAAACCGTTGCCGCGACTGGCCGGCTGTCGTCGAGCGACCCGAACCTGCAGAACATTCCGATTCGGCGAGAGCTCGGGCGGGACATCCGGCGGGGATTTGTTCCGGCGCCAGGCCACGTGTTTCTGGCGGCGGACTATTCGCAGATCGAGCTGCGGCTCCTCGCGCACCTGTCGGGCGACCGGGCCTTCGTCGATGCATTTAACGCCGGGGGCGACATTCATCGTCAAACCGCGGCCTTGATCTTCGAGGTGGAGCTTGATGCGGTCACCAGTGAGATGCGGGGCCGGGCGAAGACGATCAACTTCGCGACGATTTATGGGCAGGGCCCGCACGCCCTTTCAAAACAGCTCAAGGTTGGCCATGCAGACGCAAAGGCATTTATCGAGCGGTACTTCGAACGATTCGCAAGCGTTCGCACGTTCCTCGACTCACAGGTCGAGTACGCCCGCACACACGGTTTCGTCACCACACTTTTCGGGCGGCGCCGATACATACCGGAGATCAAGGACCGTAACTTCAACATCCGAGCGTTTGGCGAGCGACTCGCCGCCAACTCGCCGATCCAGGGCTCGGCAGCGGACCTGATCAAGGTCGCGATGATTCGAATTGATGCAGCACTTCGCACGGGCGGATACGCGGCAAAGATGCTGCTGCAGGTGCATGACGAACTCGTGTTCGAAGTGCCAGACAATGAACTGACGGCAATATCGGAGTTGGTGCGTCGAGAGATGGAGCACGCCGCTACGTTGTCGGTTCCACTCGTGGTCGACATCGGAACCGGGACGAATTGGGTTGACACGAAGTCCGGTTAACTGGAGTCGCGACACGCCGACGTGGAATTTTTCGAATTTCGGTCGCGCCGAGAGGGAATGATCCACGCAATGGATGGCGGCTTGTGGCTGCACCGCCATGTGTGGTTCGGACGGCCGATGGCCCACATGGTGTCAGCAGACCGCGACCGCCTGCTCAGCTACGGCGCCGCCGTTGGACTCCGAGAGGACCGCTTGCAGTTCAAGCGCCTGCGTGACCCGCGCACTGGCATGCGGTGCGACGCGTGGCACTGGGATCTTGTCGGGCCGTTCCTGCCGCCGCCAGGTGAGCGACCCTAGGCCGCACCGACGGCGTCCGTGGCACGCGCCAACGCAAGCGCCTCCCCGCGTAACCGACGCGCCACGAATTCAAGATCACGGTGAAGATCTGCGCGAGCGCGAAAGAGCAGATAGGTCCGCGCGCGGCGGCGCGCCCGCTCGAAGCGGTCGCGAAACCGCAGATTGATATCGGCCGCAGCGGGGAGGCTTGCTACGTATCCGGTCGCCCACCACGGGCCCACCATCAGCGCGACCACCGCGCCCTGAATCAGGTAAACGAGGAGCACCAGGACGGTTCCGGCGAGGATCGTGCGCATGGCCGGATCAGCGTCGTCCTCGCGAACGCGTCCAGCGATCATGAACGCGGCGCGGAACGGGATGACATGGTTCAGCCACCCCCACAGCGCGACCGGGCCGGCGGTTACGAGGATCAGCGCTTCGCGGATGACGAAGATCGCTCCCTCTCGTATTCCACGCGAAATTGCCAAGTCGTCGAGGGAAATGCCGTTCGTGTCCAATTCTTTCTGGAGTGCTTCCAGGTCGCGCTGGAAGGCCGACGCTCGCTGTGCAATTTCTGGCGAAGCGCTACGCATCGCCGATCGAATAGCCGGTAGTAGCCGCGCGACCGCGGTCTGGTCGCGGAGATCGCCAGGGGCCCCGACTGACGGCGATTCGTAGCGGACGAGCGTTGCGATCTGCACTGCAAGGAGCGAGTCAACGGCTGCTTCATTGGCTGATTCGTAGTTCAGCGTCACGGCGCGAAGGCGCGCGTCAATCTCGGCCGTAAGTTCGGCAACGGCGGTGGCCGGATTCCTGGAGTGCCACGAAGCGACATCCAATGCCTGACCGACGACGGCGAGGATCCTCGAGCGGGGCGCGTCCTTCCGTTCGAAGACCAGTCCAATCGGCAGAATCCACAAGCCGCGCGGTAATCCAGCCTCACGCGCAGCCAGCGCCATGCGTGCGGCACCCGTGCGCAGTGGTGCCAGGGCCGGCTCATCATGCGTCTTGCCTTCCGGAAAGATCAGAATTGCGCGCCCTCGTGCGAGCGCGTTTGAAACCGCTGCAAATCCCTCGGCGTTCCGCGCCGGATCCGCGCCCCCGCCCTCATCGCGAAGGCGACGAAGCGGAACGACGCCGATCCACGACAACAACGCCCCGGCGATCGGGTTGGAGAAGAGCGTCGCCTTGGCCGTAAACATCAGGCGTCGCGGCACAGCGCGTGCAGCCACCAGGACATCGACAAGCGCGTTTGGATGGTTCACCACGACAAGCAAAGGTCCGTCCAGTGGCGGCCGCTCGTCACCGTCACCACTCGGGGCGAAAGTGACAGTTACATCGGCGTAATACCAGCGTAGCGCGACTCCGCCGATCGCGCGGAGCAATACATAGATCACGCCGCGCCTGTTGGACGCCGGGTTGTCTCGCGTTGGTCCGGGACACCCCGAAGAATCCAGATAGAGATGAGGAACATCACCGCCACCGTCAGCACTGCGGCGCGATAGGCGAACACGGTTCCGAAAGGTGGCTCGAGCCCGTAAACGGTAAGGCTCCACACAAACGGGCCGGCGACCGCCGCAACGCGCGCGGACAGCAACATCAGGCTGAAGTAGCGTCCAGCTTCGGCGTCTGGAATCAAGGCGAGCATCATTGGGCGTTCAGCGGCGTTCACAGCGCCGAAATTCAGGCCGAGCGCAAACCCGACGACCCAGAACGCCGCTTGTGTTGGAACCGAGGCCATCATGACGAGGAGCGCGACCCAGATCCAAAGTGTTATCTGTAGTGTTCGTTTCGCGCCGATGCGATCGACCATGAGTCCCGCGACGTAGCTGCCGAAGATGGCCGGGACGGTTAAGACGACGAACAGCGCCACCTCGGACCCCGCGGCAAACCCAAGCGCCTTCACGGCGTAGAGTGTCATGAAAGTGACGATCGTTCCGATCGCGTCCTGGTAGACAAGCGATGAAACGATGAAGCGGAGTGCTCCGGGGTGCTTTTTCGATTCCCGGAGGGTATCGGCGACGTCGCCGAACGCGGCCTTCCATCGAATCGGTGCTGCCTTGGGCGCCGGATTGCGGTCGCGACAAAAGAAGAACAGGGGCAGCGAAAAAACCAGGAACAGCAGCGCCGTCGGAACGAACGTCGCAACCCGACCGGCGGTGGCCGTGAAAGGGACGATTGACCGCAAAAAGTGAACAACGCCTCCCGGGAGCTGGCCGATCAGCGGAAGGGACCCGGTGAAGAACGGAGCGACGAGCATGATGCCGACAATCGAGCCGACATATCCGACCGCAGCCCCCAGCCCGGAAAGCCTGCCGCGTTCTTCAACCGGCACGAGTTCGGGAAGCATTGCGTTATAGAACGGCTGCGCTGCCTGATAGGCAAAATTTGCGATGACGTAACAGGCGAGTACGGGAAGCAACGCCCATAACGACACATGCCACGCCGCCGCTCGCTCCGTGCCGCCAATCACCTCGGCCCCGATACGGGGAAGCGTCGTAACGCCAAACACGCCGATCAATGCGCAGGCGAGACACGACGCGATAGTGAACCCGACAACCCACGATTTTCGCCGCCGCCGCGCATCGGAGATCGCGCCCAGTACGGGAATCGCAACAACCACCATCAGCGACGCGACGCCGTTCGCGGTGGCGTACTGCAACTCAGTCGCGCCGAGATCGCTCACCAGCCAAACCGCGAAATAGAGCGTCGCGACGTTCATCGAAAAGATCGTGTTCGAGAAGTCGTAGAGCGCCCAACTCCATCGTTCTCGCACGGGGGCCCGGGAAACCGGTCGAATTTCCCCGTCGGAAAGGAGCGATGATGCTACCGTGACAACGTGGTCCATTCCGCCTCAGAGGGGTGAGATGCCTTCAACGACACAATTTGCGCCTTGACCGCCGCCTATTCGATTCCAAATTACCCCCTATGCGCCTTTGCTGCCCTACAGGAGTCGTACTGGCGGCTTCGCTGAGTCTGGCTGGTTGCAATTCGGGTGGTTCGGGTTCCGCCAGTGGCGGGGGCGGACGTTCTCGTGGGTCGGTCCCCTGGTTTCCCGGAGCGGCGCCCCTGCTCCTTGCGCCAGGTCACTCTCCCGACCGATCCCTGATTGTGCTCGCGGACTCACTGGGGCGCGAGCTGGAGGGTTCGCTGCTCGACTCAAGCGCGACTTTGATCCGGTTGGATGGAAGCCGCGTTGCCGGGCGTGTGGCGATTACACAAACGGCCGAGGGGTGCATAGAGGCATCAATTGAGCCCATGCCGTCGATGGCGTGGGGCGTGGGGTTCGTCGGCGGAACCCCGACTTCGCTTAAAGTCGACTCGCTCCGAGGAATCTCAAGCCAGGATTCGTCGTCGCTGATCCGAATCGTGATTCGCCTGGCGGCAACGATCACCGATGGACCCGAGAGCCGGTTCACTGGCCTGCCCGTTGGGATCGTCGAGCTATGGAGGGCGCGACTTCCGGATGGGGCAACGGCCCTGGTAGCCACGCTACGGCGCCAGATCAATCAGGAGGACAGCCCGCTAGAGGAGCGCACGCTCATTGTTGCTGAGTCAGACTCTAAGGCGCCGGACGGCTATGTGCTGGCGTATTCGGAACGATCGAGCGGGGCAGGAGAAACGGTCGAAAGCCGTGAGCTGCTCGCTGCCGTCACGTTTTCTCCATCAACCGCGGTCAACTTCATTCTCGCCCACGACTTTGGCGACCAATCAGCGTACAGCATCGTCGAACGGGTTGCGCGCGGCCGCTGGGTGCTGAAGTGGGCGAGCCGGCGATTCAGCTGCTAGTAGCGTCAGGGGCCAGCGGACGGCCGAGTGCCGCCGGCGCATTGACACGCCCGGCGACACCAGCGAGGGCCGCGAGAGTAAGGGCGTAGGGCAGCGCCAGCACCGCCTGGTACGGCACGCGTAATCCGAGTGCCTGGATCCAGAATTGAAGCGCGGTTGCCGCGCCGAACAACAATGCGGCCCCGGCGACGCCGAGTGGATTCCACCGCCCGAGTACCACTGCGGCAATCGCGATGAACCCGCGTCCGGCAGACATGCCTTCCGCAAACGTGCCGACCTGGGCCAGCACCAACGTGCCGCCGGCCAACCCAGCAAGTGCTCCGCTGAAACACATCGCCGCGAGCCGGTAGCGAGAGACTCGCACGCCAGAAACAACTGCCGCGTGCGGCGACTCGCCGATCGCACGCAGTGCGAGCCCGGAATGCGTGCGGTTCATCCACCACCACGTTACTGGAACCAACGCGTAGCACAGGTAGGTTGTCGTCGGCTGACGAAAGAGTGCCGGTCCAATGATCGGTATTGACGCGAGCCACGGGATTGCCACTGGCGCAGACGTCGCGATCGAAAGCGCAGCGCCGCTGGAACCGTACCATACACGATACAACGCGCCCGTCGCGCCGAGCGCGAGGATCGTGACCGCGGTTCCGGTCACGATCTGGTCGGTGCCGATCAGATCCACGAACAGATAGAACAACAAGGCAAGCGCAATTCCGACACAAATCGCGGCGGAAAACCCGACCGCAACCCCGCCGTGCGTCGCGCCGAGTAGCGCCCCGAACGCACCACCTATGATCAGCCCTTCGAGCCCAATGTTGATGATTCCCGCGCGCTCGACGACCATTTCACCGAGCGCGGCGAGAAGCAACGGTGTTGCCGTTCGCACCGAAGACTCAAAAAAACTTTCGATTGGCGACATCAGGCCGACTCCGGACTCGCGACGGCTGTCACGATCACCGAATCATCTGCAAACCACCGCCGCCGCTGTGCGGTTGCCAGCACGAGAATGATCAGTGCCTCGACAACGGAAGCGACAACAATCGGAACGCCGGCGTCGCGCTGCATGGCCGCTGCGCCTGCCTCCAGCGCTCCGAAACCAACCCCGGACACGATGACTGCTGCCGGATTCAGGTTTGCCAGCAGCGCGACGGCGATTGCGGTGTACCCGTAACCTGGAGAAATAGACTCGTACAGCGCGTACGTGACGCCGGTAACCTCGACGGCACCCGCGAGCCCGGCGATCCCGCCGCTGACGAGGAACGCCGTTGTCGTCACGCGCTCCACCGAGACGCGCCCTGCGATACGCGCCGCGTGCGGGTTCGCTCCGACGAGTCGCAACCGGAACCCTGCGGCGGTTCGCGTCTTGACGAACCAGGCGCTCGCGCAGGCGATCAGCGCAATCACAAAGCCAAGATGCAAACGCGTATTCGGAATGATTCGAGGCAGCCACATTGACGACGGCAGCGCCGGGCTTTGCGGATATATCCCACCCGGATCGCCGAGTGGGCCGTGCACGAGATACGACAGAAGCTGAAGGGCAAGAAAGTTCAACATGATCGTGCTGATCACCTCGAGCACGGCAAACCGCACGCGCAACCATGCCGCGATCCCGGCCCATGCGGCACCGGCCGTTGCTCCGGCGACCATTGCTGCCGCCAGTGAAAGCAAGCCGCCCGACGGAAACGCAAGCGCAGTGGCCGTTGCCGCGGACGCGCCCACAAGGAATTGCCCTTCGACGCCGATGTTGAAAACGCCAGCGGAAAATGCCCAGGCTACGGCAAGTCCTGTCAGAATAAGCGGGACCGCTCTGACGAGCGTCGCCGAGAAGAGCGCGTACCGCGATCCAAACGCACCGCGACCCATCGCCCGTGCTGCAACGCCAACATTGCCTCCTGACACGGCGAGCAACAGCAAGAATACCGCGAGCGTAATCGCGATGGCGGTGACGATGATGACCGACCTTGGTATCCGGGCGGGCGATGCCGTCGGTCCGCTCGCGATCATCGGTTGGCCCATTCGCGGACCCGCACCAGGCGCCGGATCGACATGACGCCGACGGCGGGGCCAAGGGCGAGCATCGGGAAGGCCCACCGCCAGCCGGTGGCTCCGACCAGTACGGGGACAAGCTGAATCGACACCATCGTCAGCAAAAAGCCGATCGATGTTTGAATCGTCAGCGCCGTCCCGACGGCGTGTGGTGGCACCAACTCGGTTGCAAGAGCGCTGAATTGCGCAGAGTCTGCGACGACGAAGAAGCCCCAGATTGCGGCGAGGATGACAAGCAGCAGAGTCGACCGACCAAAGATCAGAGGAGCGAGGAGAGCGCAACTCCCACTCGCCACCATTGCCACAGTCACCAGCCATTCTCGGCCTCGCTTGTCGGCGGCGACCCCGCCCCACACGCACCCGAGACCACCGACCGCGATTGCAAAGAAGGCGATGGTCGAAACTGCAGCACTACTCGATGCAGCCGGTTCGGCCGCCGCCATGCTCGCGGCGGCGAATGCGGGAATCCAGGTCCAGAATGAATAGAGCTCGAACATGTGCCCGAGATAGCCGCCGGTTGCCAGCCGCCATTCGCGGTTCGACGCCACGGCTCCAACGAGCTTCAGGGAAAACGGGCGCGCCGCAAATACGTACGGACCATCGTGGTACATCGACCCGATGAGCAGCGCCGAACATATGGCGCCCGCCGACGCGATGAGAATCACCGTCGACGGAGAGGCGTCTGGGAACGCATGGACGAAGTACGGCGTCGACTTGCCGATCACGAGGGCCCCGACAACCGTTCCGATTGCCAGCCCGCGTCGAGCGCGAAACCACGTCGCCGCCATTTTCATTGCCGGCGGATAGACGCCGGCGAGAAAGAATCCGGTGGCGAAGCGAAGCGCTAACGCACTCGAGTAGCCGTCGGTGAACGCGAGGGATGCGTTCGCGGCTGCAGCGGCAAGCGCGGAAGTCGCGAAGTACCATCGAGACGGAAAGAGGTCGGCGAGATTGAGCACTGCTGACATGGCTGTCCCGACGACAAATCCAAGCTGCACGACAGACGTCAGCCACCCAATGGCTGACGCATTCAGTGACCAGCGGTGGCCCAGCTCCGGCGCCACGGCGCTTGCCGCGAACCAAAGCGACATGCCGAGCAACTCGGCGATGGAGAGCACGGCGAGTATCCGCCAACGGGCAGGATCGACATCGACCAGCGGATCCGCCGCAGGGCTCATGCGACCCCGAGCATTGCGGCGCCAACAGCGGCCCGAACGCGATCGACCCACTGGACTGTGCCTCCGTGGACGACAAGAACCCGATCGGCGGCGTCGACAACTTCGTCGAGGTCCGACGAATACATCACGACGGCCATTCCCGCGTCACTCCCCGCGCGCAACTGTTGGCGAATGAACGCTGACGCTCGAATATCAAGTCCGCGGGTTGGGTTCTCGACGACGAGTAGGTCGGGCCGTGCGTCGACCTCTCGCGCCAACACGACCTTCTGTTGGTTGCCACCGGACAGGGTTGCCATCCGATCGCTCGCGCTGCGGGCCCTGATGTCGAACCGCTCCAGAAACGACGAAGCCTGATTCTCGACTACGTCCCATCGCATCCGGCCACGGCGCTGGCCCGCCCCTTGAATCGCGACGTTTTCGGCCAGCGAAAAATCGAGAACGACCGCGTCCCGGTGCCGGTCTTCTGGCACGAAGCCGATGCGATCCGGAACGGTGAGGGTGCCATGCGCGATCGGCAAGCGGCCGGCCAGCGCCAGCAGCAACTCGTGGTGACCAGATCCTTCGACAGCCGCAACGCCGACAATTTCGCCGCGACGAATGTCGAACGTCGCGCCGCAGATGGCGTTGACGCCTCGTTTTCCCTGGATAGTCACGTCCGATGCCCGAGCGACAACGACGTCGCTGGACGGCAGTCCAACTTTGCCGGCCACCAAAGGGGATGCGTCGCCGAGCATCGCGTCGGCGAGACCTGTGGTTGTAGTCGCTGAGGTGGGCTGCGATAACACAGTGCCTCCACCGCGGAGTACCGTGAGTTCGTCCGTAAACGCCCTTGCCTCGTCGAGCTTGTGTGTGATGACGATTGCCGTACCTCCGCTCGCCGCAAACACACGCAGCCAACCAAGCAGATCACGCGCCTCGGCAGGCGCCAACACGGCGGTGGGCTCGTCGAGAATCAGAATTCGTGCGTCTCGTGCGATTGCCCTCAGGATTTCCAGCCGCTGCTGGGCGGCGACCGACAGATCGCGCACGCGAGCATCACCGTCGATCGCGAACCCAACCCGCTGGGCGAGGGCGGTTGCGCGATCACGAATGACGGCGGGATTATACGAGCCGCGTAGCCCAAGCTCGAGGTTCTCGGCGACCGTCATTGCGGGGACGTTTGCAGGGTGCTGATGCACCATGCCGATTCCGGCAGCGATCGCGGCCGCGGGCGCTTCGAGGCGGACGGTGCTGCCGTCGATTCGGATGACACCAGAGTCGGGTCGAAGCATACCGTAGGCAATACGCATCAACGTTGTCTTGCCCGCGCCGTTCTCGCCGAGAAGCGCGTGAACCGTTCCACGTCGCACTACAATGTCCGCGCTATGAAGGGCAACGAGCGCGCCAAACCGTTTTGAGACTCCGATCATCTCCAGCGCGGGAGCCTCGGTCACAGGCCCGTGGGCGCCTCGATGAACGAAGACGTGATACCGAAACGCTTCGCAACCTCCACGGTGATCGCCTTTACCCCCAGCGTCTCCGTCGCGTAGTGGCCCGCGTACAAGACTGTGATGCCGAGGTCGACGGCCTGGACGGCGGTATGGTGTGGTCCTTCACCGACGATAATTGTGTCGAGTCCGAGCTCGACAGCTTCACGCAGTGTGTCGGTCGACGCGCCAGCACCGGAGCAGACTCCCCAACGGCGGGTCGTCTGCCCGGATTGGGTCGGCGTCGTCACAAGTCGCCGGCCGTTCCTCTCGCAAAAAGCTTCGGCTCTCTTGACCAATTCTGCCGTTGCGACGTCGGATACACCGCTGACTCCGATCACAACTCCTTGTGACGATGCGAAGCCGCTCGTCGGCGTCAACCCAAGTTCGCGAGCGAGGAGCGCGTTGTTCCCGAATGTTGGATGGAGGTCGAGGGGCAGGTGAGACCCGTAGACGGCGATATCGTTTGCAAGTAAAAGGGACAGGCGATCGTAGCGCGGTCCGACGATCGGAATGGCGTCTGCCCAGAACATACCGTGATGCAGCATCAGCATGTCGGCGCCGCGCGCAATCGCCGCACGTACGACCGTCGTCGAAAAGTCGACCGCGGCCGCGATGTGACGAACCTCGCCTCGATTGGCGAGCTGAAGCCCGTTCAGCGCCGCTGGGTAGTCCTTGATTTCGGACGAACGCAACTCGGTGTCGAGGAACGCGACGATTTTCGCGAGAGCTGCCATGGCTCAGCGATTAGTGGCGGTGGTTTTCGGCGCGTGATACTTGCCGGCGAACATCTCATTCTGCAGCGAATCCACCCGACGGCGCACCGCCAGCGGAATCCGGCTCGCCATCGCCGGGTTCACCACCAGCGTGACCACTCGGCTGCTCGCGCCAAGGGAGAATGGTTCGGCGCGAAAAGAATTGGCAGCGACCGATTGCGCGATGGTGAGGAACGCGTGTGGAAGGTCGATCACGACGCTGCCGAGAGTGATTTCTGGTGCGATCGAATTTTGATTCGAGTTGGACCCGATGACCATCGCTCGCTTCGTCTCACGCGCAGCCTGGAAGACGCCAAGGCCAGCGGCGTCGGCATTCTGAAAGATCACGTCTGCGCCCTGGCTGATTTGTGCCGCCGCTTGCTCCTTTCCGGCGCTGACGTCATCCCAGTTTCCGACATACGCCCGAAGAACTCTGGAGTTCGGCGCGACTGTCCGCACTCCGTCGGCAAATGCATCGAAACTATCTCTCACCGGTGGAATCTCCGTTCCACCAATTGCGCCGACGATACCGGACTTTGTCATCGCGCCGGCCAGTAGTCCGGCAAGGTATGAGGCGTCGGCGAACGCGAACTGGATTCCGGCGACGTTTGGCGCCTGCGCTACGTCTGACGACGAAACGACGTAGACGGTGTTCGGGTAGTCAGGGCCGACGCGTCGTGCCGCGTCCTGGAATTCGAAGCCGTGACCGAAGACCAGGCGATACCCCTGTGCGCCGTACTGGCGAAAGTTCTCCTCGAACTCGGCAGGCGTTTTGGTCTGGATGTGGCTAACGGTCGCGTGGAGGCTGTCGCGGATCCGGAGGAGTCCCTGATAGG
>Ga0315281_10001762_pt1 | contig 32126 bp, 27 predicted proteins | sample YL17G07_0_MG_FD_204540 | JGI IMG/M metagenome (GOLD analysis project Ga0315281, IMG submission 204540) | Sediment microbial communities from Yellowstone Lake, YNP, Wyoming, USA - YL17G07_0 | ecosystem: Environmental > Aquatic > Freshwater > Lake > Sediment | place: USA: Wyoming | collected...
CTCAGCCGAGGGCGGCCGAGGCCTGATAGTGGCTGCGCCCGTCCCTCGATACAGCGGGCGGCCGGCGGGCTGTTTCGGTGCCGCGTCACCCGGCTATTCCGGGGTCTGCGGCGCTCGTTGCCGACACCTATACGATCGGACGCGCGCAGGCCCGCTGTAGGGGTTCCCCCTAGTCTTTTTGGCATTTCCTTAAGAGTTCTTGGCGTATCGCGGGCGACAGGAGACGCGGCGGGATGCCGGCCGCGTGAATATCGGGCTGCCGGGACAGCGGAGCGGCGCGGGGAAGGCGGGCCGGGCCTAGAAACGCCGGAAGGCGTGGGGCAAGCACGCTTTTCGGCCTCGCGGTCACAGTGGCGCCGCGGACGCCGTCAGGCGGTGCGCCGGTGCGTCTGCACGGACTGGATCGTTTCGAGCGCACAGCCTACCCCACCCTCCACCCTCCACCGCTTCCAGCCTCCCGCCTCCCGCCTCCATCTTCGACTGCCAGCTCGAGCCTGCGGCCGACCGGCGCCGCGGCCGATACACCTTCAAGGACCCGCGCACCCAGGGAGACGACCTCATGGCTTCGACCCAACCCGCAGCGGCCACCCGCTCCCGCTGGCGCTTGGCGATGCCGCCGCTGCGCGCGCACACCGTCGGACTTCTGCTGGTGCCATTCGCCGCCGTCGCCGTGGCGCTCCTCCAACCCGCCGACTTCGACTATTGGTGGCACCGCCGCACCGGCGAATACATCGTCCACAACCTGAGCGTGCCCCGCAGCGACATCTTCTCGTTCACCGCACGGGGCCAGCCCTGGACCGACCACGAGTGGCTCTCGCAGGTCCCTATCTATCTCGGCGAGGGGGCGTTCGGATACCTCGGCGTGTTCCTGCTCTTCATGGCGCTCGGCGTCGGCGCGTGGTGGCTCACCTACCGTCTCCTGCAGCGCGAGGGTCTGGGCGAACTGCAAGCGCTCGGCCTCTCGATTGCCGTCGCGGCCTTCGCCGCGTACTGGCGGCTGAAGCCGGCCATGTTCACGGTGTTCCTGCTCGCCTACTTCCTGTCGGAGATGTACGCCGCGCGGCGCGGCGAGCGGCAGCGGCTCTGGCATCTGGCCCCGCTGATGGCGCTCTGGGCGAACCTCCACGGCGGCTACGTCGTTGGGCTCGTCCTGCTGGCGCTGCTGGCCGCGTCGCAGTGGTGGGACCGGCGCACGACGACAGGGCCGGGATGGCAACACGTGGCGATGGTGCTCGCCATCGCATTCCTGGCGACCGGACTGAACCCCTACACCTATAAGCTCTGGGAGTACCCGCTGACGTACCTGGGCGGCAGCAACGCCAGCCTGGCGCGGGTCGCTGAGTGGCAATCACCCAACTTCCACCAGCTCCGCAACGCCCCGCTCGCGCTGCTCATGCTAAGCGGCCTCGTAGTCGGCGTGAACGGGCGCCGATTCGATGTCTGGCGCACGCTGCTGATGCTCGTCTTCGGCGCCATGGCGCTGCAGGCGATGCGCCATCAGCCGCTCTTTGCCATCGTCTGGGCGGCGGTGATCGGGCCGTCGTTGCTGGAGCGCTGGCCATGGTGGGGGAAGACCCCGGCGCGGCGCGGTGGCGTCAGTAGCTTGAACTATGCCTTGCTCGCGGCTGGAGTCGCCGCATTCCTAACCGCCCTCGCTGCATCACCCCGCGGCATTCCACTTCGGTCGGCGCCAACCGGCGGCGCCATCCCGCAGCCAGTGGCGGGCGCGGCGTACATCGATGAGCACTATCCCGGCGCGCGTATCTTCAACGATTACGAATGGGGCGGCTACCTCATCGACCGTCTGTATCCGCGCGAGCGCGTCTTCATCGACGGCCGCGCCGACCTCTACGGTCCGCTCGTCGTCGAATATGGGACGCTCTTGATGGGCGGCGGCGACTGGCAGGCGGCCTTCGCCCGCTACGGCGTCGACGTCGCGCTGCTCTCCCCGAGCCTGCCGATCGTCGCTGAGCTGAAGCAAGCGGGCTGGTCGGTCGGCTACGAAGACGAATCGCAGGTGGTGCTCGCGAAGCCATGATGAGACGCTGACCCGTCTGCGGACCGCGCCATCGCCCTGACGCTGACCCTCACCGGTAGGCGCCGGGCCGGGAAACACCGAAAAGCGCGGGGCAAGCACGCCTTTCGGCACCTCGCGGCCATAGATTGCTGGGCGGACGCCGCTAGGCGGTGCGCCTGTGCGTCTGCACGGACTGGATGGTTTCGAGCGCGCGGCGGCGCATGTTCATCGCCTCCGCCCTGGTGTGCAGGGCCTCGCTCAGCGAGCCGAGAGGCAGCGCGAACACGGCCAGCGACCACGTGCCGAAGTGCACGAGCGCCAGCATGACGCCGATGGCGACGGCGCCCATCACGGCGTACTGCGGCACCAGCCACAGGAAGTCAGCGCTCCAGACCGACCTGAACGACTTCTGCGAATCGAGGCAGATCGCAGCGGTGACCAGCCCCGAGCTGACCGCCATGTTCGCCAGCGCCGCTGCGACAGCCGGCACCGCCAGGGCCTGGTAGTCCGTGGTCCCCACGTGGCCGCCCAGCTGCCGGAAGACAAGTACGTAGACGGCGCCGGCAATCGTGAATGCGCCGTAGTTGAAGACGGTCTTGAAGGGCGCGGGCCGCGTGCGCGCGTGGCCGGCGAGAGCGAACACCGGCGCGCAGAATACGACGCCCGGCAGCCCGAAGATCGCGCCGGCGGCCATGACGGCGGCGCCGCTGACGGAGACATGGCTGTCGACGAACAGCTCGACGGTGAAGAACTCAGCCGCACCTACCGCGGCGACGAGCGCGGCGAGCATGATGGCGTTGTCCGTGTCGGCCTGGAGCAGGCCCACGATGGTGAGCGCGATGCCGGCGAGCGCGGAGGCGCCGATCAAGATTCTGAGCGATAGAGACGGATTGCCGCTCATCGTGCCGGTCCTTTCCTGCCGTTCACGCATGGCTCAAGAACCTCGCGCCTAATCGGGTACATTGCCCCACCGGACGGTGCCCCACCGGACGGTGCCCCAGCGCACCGAACCCCAGCGGACGCTGCCCCAGCGGATGCTGCCCCACCGGATCGATCCCCAGCGGATGCTGCCCCAGCGGATGCTGCCCCAGCGGATGCTGGCCGGGTCGGCGAAGCCAGCGGCCTCCAGCAAGAGATAGTTCGGCTTGATCGTCGGCGTCGCGTCGTAGGGAGACGACTGATCGTTCGTCGCATCGACCTGAACGATCCGGGCCGACGCATCGGATGGAAGCCGGGCCGCGCCCGAAACGAGCGCCGACTTTGCCTGTCCCGGCGTCCAGTCCGGGTGGGCGTTGAACACGAGCGCCGCCGCGCCGCTGGTCACGCCGGCCGCCATGGACGTGCCGCTCAGCTGCATGTAGTGCTTGCCCACAAGGCTCTCCGGCGCCTGCAGGGCCAGCACGCTGCCGGGGCTGAGCACGGAGACCAGGTGGCGGCCCGGCGCGGACAGGTCGGGCTTGCTGAAGCCATCCTGCGTCACGCCACGGCCCGACCAGGAGGGCACGGTGTCATCGGCAATCCCGCCGGTGCCGCGGTCGTCGATGGCGCCGACGGTGAGCACGAACGGGTCGTTGGCGGGCGCGTACGATACCGCGTCGGCGGCCGCGCCGGCGTTGCCGGCGGCGGCGACGACGAGGATGCCGCGGAACGTCAGGAACTCCACGGCCGCGTCCAGCGGGTCCGTCGTGTAGCTCTGCGGCGTATCGACGCTCAGCGAGAGGTTGACGACGCGGATGTTGAGCCGGTCCTTGTTGACGAGCACGAATTCGAGGCCGCTGATGACGTCACTGATCGTCGCCGCGCCGGTGTCGTCACCGACCTTCACGTTAACGAGATTGACGCCCGGCGCGACGCCGGCGTAGCGCCCGTCTGAGCGCGTGCCATCGCCGCCAATCAGCCCGGCGACGTGGCTGCCGTGCCCGTAGCCGTCGCCGCGATCTCCGTCCTTGGCGAACGTCGCGACGACCCGGCTCGGGTCGCCGAAGTCCTTGCTGCGCACGATGCCGGTGTCGACCACCGCGACGGCAACGCCCTCGCCGTGGTCGCCATCCGACCATGCGTCGCCGGCGTGGATCTCCTGCGTGAACACGCTCGGCGGGCCGGACGTATCGACCTGACTGCCGTCATCCGCGCCGTCGCGCTTCCCGGTTGATGTGACCGGGCCGTCAAGACTGATCCACGTGACGCCGTGCATCGCCGCGAGCGCCTCCAGCCGGTCGGCCGGGACGCTCGCCGCGACAGCGTGGATGATGCCGAGTTCGCCGCGGACGTCGCCGCCGGCATCCCGCACCAGCGCAGCGCCGTCCGCCGTCGAGGCGGACTGCACGATGAGCGGTACCGGCTCGCCCGGGTGGGCCGAGCGATACGCCCAGACCGCGTCGTGCACGGTGCCGGCGTGGACGGCCGCCGCGCCTCCCGCGGAGGAGAGGGCAATCGTGGCGATGGCGATCAGGATCAGGAACTTGCGCGAGGCTGCCGGCATGTTCACCTCCGTGGGCGTGAGCCCTTCCACGCAGCGTCTGCGTGGAAAAAGAAGAATCCGGCAACCCGGCGATCATGCCCAGCGTCGCTGGGGGTAGACCCGTGGCTTTGCGTCCCCGCCTTTCGGCGGGTTTGCCTTTTTCGGAGGTATGCGCCAAACCGTGTCGTGTGGAGTCTCCTCCACAGGAGCACCATCGGCGAGGATGGCGGAGTCTGAACACGCCCGCGGCGGAAATTCGGGCGGCGCCCGGGCCGAGGTGCCGCAAGGCGGCGCGGGCCGAACCGGCTTCTGACGTTCGGAGCGGTCGCCGGCCGGATCCGGCGGCTGGATTACTGGCTGCCGCGGCGGATTCGCCGGCGGTGGCCGGCGCACTGCCTGGCGTTTACGCGCCCGGAGTCGGCGTATCGGTGGGCGTGGGGATGGGCGTCGGCGTCTCCGTCAGCGTCGGGGCGGGGGCAGGCGTAGGCGTGTCGCTCGGGACGGCCGCCGGCGTTTCCGGCGGCGGCACGGCCGTGCTGGTTGGGACCGGCGGGCTCGTCGGCGTGGCGGCAGGCGGCGGCGTGGGCGTCGCCGCGCCCTCGGGCATGAAGCCGGAGCGCAGGCTGGCGCTGCCACCGTGCTTGTGGCACGACGTGCAGTCGGTGCCGACGGGGTTGTGCCCTGAGCCCATTAGTTCGGGGCTGGTGACGTTGTTGTGCGATGTGGTGCTGTGGCACACGACGCAGATGCTGTCGTGCGCCCCGTCGTCCATGCCGTCGTCGAAGGAGCCCGCGCCCGACGACGCGTGGAAGCTGACCGCCAGCCCGCCGACATCCGTGCGGATCATCGCCCTGTTGCCGCCGGGGGCGTCCGGATCGCCGTGGGGGTCGTGGCACTGCGCGCAGGAGACGTAGAACGGCGCCTGCGTCGCGCCCGGGAAGTCCACATTGGAGTGTGGAGACATCTCCTCCTCGCCGGCAGTATTGTGGCAGCGCGTGCAAACGCTGCTGAAGTACTGCTCCTCGACGAGCAGCGGCGCGGCGATGGCCGTGTGCGTGCGATGGCAGGCGGCGCACGCGGGTTCCGGTCCGTGCGGGCTCTGGATCGCGGCAAGCCCCGCTGCCGCCGGACGCGCCGGTGACGCGACGCCGGGGAGGCTCGCGTAGGCGTGCCCCGTCACGGTTGCGAGCGCGATGAAGCCGAGCGTCACCACGCCGGCGGTGACCGCGACGTCGCGCATCCAGCCGAATGCATTCCTCATGCGCTCACGCTCTCACCTACATCATCCGCCGAATGGGCAGATGGATGCACAGCCATTCGATCAGTTCCCGGATGTGCCTTGTGGCCAGCGTGAAGCATGCGCTCGCAGCGCCCGACACGGGTGCGAGGCACCAACGCGCGGGGAGCCGGGCGCGAGGTGGGGCGATCGCGGTTCGCGGATACGAGAACAGCACCCATGACGGGTGCTGGCTCGATGTTGCTGGTCCGGGAGGGCGCTGGGAGCAGCCGGCTAACTGCTTCCCAGGTCCTCTCGGTCTAGTACGCCGTCGGCGTCACCGTTTTCGGAGCACCCAGCGTTTGGTGACAGGTGATGCACACCCCGCGGTTGCTGTAGAACAACAGCGAGCTGTCGCCTGCCGGCCCGTCGGCCGCGAACGGGGTCCCGCCCGGCGTCGGCGTCGCGACTGCGAAGCCGCCGGTCAGGGCCGCCGGCGTCGCCGCGGCGGCGCTGCCGTGCGCGAAGTGGCACGACAGGCATCCGAAGGCCGCGTACGCCAGTGGCTGACCACCACCGTTCGGGTCGTTCCCCAGTGCGGCGAACCGCAACGGTTGCTTCCCTCCGGTGTGGGTCCGGTCCACCGCGTGGCGGTACCGTGCGATGTTGTCCAGCGACTTCGAGGCATCCAGCTGCTGCGTGCCCGGGTAGATGTACGGGTACGGCTGCGGCGTCCCCGGGCCAGCCGTAGGCCACTGTGCTATGGCCGTCTGGTAAGCCTGGAGCGAACTCGGCGCCGGCGTGAGGGTCGGTACGAACGTACCCTGCGCTACCGCCGTCAGTTGCGGCACGGTGAATGTCCCCGGGACCCTGGTCGGGAGCGCCAGGAACTCCGCCGTCGGCGTGTTCTGGGAGTTGAAGTACTGCGCCGAGTTGGTGATCGTCAGGTACGACTTGTGGCAGGTTGCGCAGAAGGCGTTCATCCCCTTCAACACGTTCGGGACCGCGGTCGCGCCGCGGGCCGCCGGGGTCGTGGCGGCGTAGGCAAACACGCCCGACGTGTAGCGCGCCTTGCACCTGATGTAGGCCCCAGCACGCACGGTCGGCGTGCCTGCACCTATGGCCGGGATCGGCGTGTTCACGTCGGCTACACCCGGTGTGCCTCCTCCGTATGAGGACACCGCGGTGTTCACCGCGACCGCCGTGCCGCCGATGACCGCCGGCGCGTAGGCCGGACAGTTCGAGGTGTCGAGATTGAACCCGTACACCGGCGGGTTGTCGTCGGTCGTCGCCAGCACCTGGTAGCTCACCCAGTTCAGCAGGTCGGCATTCTCCGGGATCCACTTGGCCGTCGTGGAGGCGTCCCTGAGGATCCGGTAGTTGGTGCTGCCGTGCGGGTTGTGGCAGCTCGTGCACTCCAGCGTGCCCGGCCCGGTGGCCACGCCGCTGGTGGTGCTGCCCCACGGCGAGCCGCTGCCGCTAGCCGGCACGCCGCCGACCGGCAGGTCCGCCACTGTGTGCGATGATGTGACGGGGCCCACGGCGCCCGCCACCGGCGTGCCGGCGATGAAGTCCGACATCCGCACCGCCATTTCGAACCCGCCGCCGTTCAGCGGCGCGCCCGTGCTCAGGTACTGCCCGTGCACCACGTCGGTCGATACGACGCCGCCGTGGCAACTGGTGCAGAGCTCGTACTCGTTCTCCGCCTTGATCAGGTACGGACTGACCGCAGTGTGGGCCCGGTGGCAGCCGCCGCAACCGCTGGTCGTCAGGGTGAAGTTCCCGTGCGGCCCGCCGTTCGCGGATGCTGTCGGAGTGGCCCATGCCGTCAGCCCGATGGCGATCAGGGCGACCGTGGCTATCACCATTCCTAGCAATTTGAACCGTTTCATTTGCTCACCTCCTTCCAGGTTCAGAGTTCTGTCCGGGGAGTTGTCGCTCCCCGCTTAACAGTCATTAAGCGGCCCGCACCCTAGTGCGTCCATGTGTCGATGCGCCCGTTCTCACGATTCGCGATATAGATCCGGCTACCCGATACGGCTATGCCTGCCGGGTAGCGGAACTGCCCCTTGCCGAAGCCCAGGTCGCCGAACTGCGTCACGAGCTTGGGCGCGTCCGCGCCGGCGTCGAAGACCAGCACGCGGTGGTTCGTCACGTCGCTCACGAAGATCTTGCCGTCGCCGTACGCCACGCCTCCCGGGAGCGTCACGCCGTCATCACCCTCCCCGCGCAGCCGGAAGAGGTACGTGCCGTCCTGCTGGAAGACCTTGACGCCGGTCGTGTCCGCCACCCACACCCGGCTCTGGCCATCGACCGCGAGTTGGTTCGGGTACATCAGGGTGTTCTCCGTGCCGCCCTTCTCCCCGAACGTCCGCACGATCGAGCCGTCCGGCTGCATCTCGTAGATGCGGTGCCGCTCCACGCCCGGCTTGTCCTGCGCCGCGGGCAGCTCGTACGCCTCGCTGACGTAGATGAGGCCGCTGGAGTCGACCGCGACGCCGATCGGCGCCCAGTCGTCGACGCCCGCGTGGCGGAGCACGTCTTTGAAGGCACCGTCTGCGTCGTAGATGTCGACCTGGCGCAGCTTCCGGTCCGCCACGTAGACGAGCCCCGACGGCGCGACCGCCAGCCCCATGGGCAGGCGGCCGTATTCGTTGGTGTTCGGCGGCGTTGCATCCGCGATGGACGAACCGTCTCTGTCGAACACCTTCACAGCGTAGGCGCCGGCTCCCTCGGACACGTAGAGGCGCTTCCCATCGGGGCTCACCGCCACGCCCCAGGGGCGGCCGGCCGCGGCGAGCGTGCGCTCGAACGTCGGCTTAACCTTGGATGAGGCGCCCAGCACGTCGGGCAGACCCACGCGTGGCGCACCTTGCCGGATCATCAGCATGAACACGCCGAGCGCTGCCAGGAACAGCGCGAACAGGGCTCCCAGGAGCGCCAGGCGCCGCCTGCGATCGCGGTCGGGGTACGGTGGCTGCTGTTCGATGTACGTCATGGCTGACCACCTCCCCGCAGCTGGCGCAGCGACTCCGCGGCCAGCAGCTCGCCCGGGTTGATCGCGACCGACTTCTCGTAGGCGGCGACCGCGCCGGCCTTGTCATTCGACTGTTCAAGCGCGTAGCCCAGCGCCCACCAGTAGCGGGCGCTCTTCCCCTGCTCGGCGACCGGCTGCAACTTCGCGACGGCGCTGCCCGCCTTGCCGTCCAGCACCTCCAGCATCGCACCGGCGTACTGGGCCTTCGCCTGGTCGCCCGTCACAGCGGCGAGCTTCTGGATCTCGACGTATGCCTCCTTGAAGTCCGGCACGAACGCCACCGCCAGGTCCAGCGCGGCGGCCGCATCGTCGTTGTTGCCGTTGAGCGCGAACGTCTTGCCGAGCTCGAAGATGGTGTCCGCGTCGGAGCGGTTCAGGCCGAGCGCCGTGCGCAGCTCGTTGATCGCGTCGTCGTAGCGGGCCTGATCCCGCAGGACGAGGCCGAGGTAGAAGTGGGCGCCCTGCAGGCGCTTGTTCACCGCGGCCATCGGGTTGTCCTTGTTCAGGTCGACGACCGACTGCAGCGCGCCGCCGGCCTCGTTGAGCATCCCCTTCTCGCGGTACGCCAGCCCGATGCCGTAGAGCGCGTCCTCGCGGTTGTGGTCGATCTCCAGCGCCGCCTGGTACTGGAGGATCGCCTCGTCCACGCGGTGGTCCTGCATGTAGGCGTCGGCGACCGAGACGCGCAGCGCCGCGGCGTTGGGATCGGCACGGATCTGCTCCTCGAGCCGGGCGATGACATCGGCCATCGGGTCCGGCTTGCTGGCCGGCCCGGCGATGTAGGAAGCAGCGAGAAAGGCGCCGATCACCAGGGCGATGCCCGCGACTATGGGGCCAAGCGGCGCCATCCTGGCTCGGGCCGGGGCCATACGATGCGTGTCCATATTCATGGCCTACCCTCCGGAACTCATCCAGATTCATCATCGCGGCCGCTCGGCGCCGCCGGCAGTATCCCGCGTGACATCTAGGGCACAGCCGGGGCGGCGCTGGGGGCGCCTTCGGCACACACCTCGGTTTGTGAAGAAAGGTACATATGGCTCCCGCATTCAGGCTCAGTGTCCGTAGGATTCGCCGCCCGTCGGTGCGTAGAGTGGAGCAAACGCACCTCCGTCGCCGCATGAAGCTGAGCAAGGAAGCTGAGGGCGCGATGTCAATGAACCTGAACCGGCTGAAGTGGCTGGCCATCGCGATGCCGCTCGCCTTCGTTGGCTTCCTCCGCCTGACGACGGAGGGGGTGTTCGGTTCGGCCCTCGGCCCGTGGTACGCCTCCCTCATCTTCGCCGCCGCGCTTTCGCTGGGCGTGTTCTTCTTCGCGACGGTGGTGTTCGGCTGGCTGGACCGCAGTCAAAAGGTGAGCGAGGCGCGCACCCGCGAGCTGCAGTCGCTCAACGATCTCGGCAGGAAGCTGACGGGCGCGCTCGAGCGCACCATCATCGTGAACGTCGTGCTCGAAACGGCGGTTGGGTTGCTGGAGGCGCGCGCGGTCGCGCTCTCGCTCGACGACGAGGAGGGCGTCACCGCCACGTGGCGCGCACTCGGCGCGGGATCGGACGACCTCAAGCGCGCCGCCGGCGCTCCGTCTCCGGTCGAGACGTCGCGCCAGGGCGCAGCGCACGTGGTCACGGAGGACGGCGAGCCGGCGCTGCTGTTGAGCGCCCCCCTGGGCGGCTCGAATCGCATCGGCGTGCTGTACGCACTGCTGGCGCCCGAGCAATCCGGCTCGCTCGCCAATGTCCATTCACTAATGTACGCGCTGGCCAATCACGCGTCGGCCGCGCTCGACCGCGGCCGCCTCTTCGAGGACGTGCAGCGACGCGAGCGGCACGCCCGCGCGCTGTACGAGGTCGGGTTGGAGATCGTCTCCTCCCAGGATCTTCAGCGCGTGCTGCGCCAGGTCACCACGCACGCCTGCAAGCTCGTCGAAGCCAGGGCCGCGGTGCTCTGCCTGGTCAACGAGTCCGACGGCCGCCTCTCGCTGGTGCAGACCGCCGGCGACACCGCCACGATCCTGGCGGACGACGGCGACGGATTTGGCCTCGCGCCCGCCGTGATCCGGCCGCGCGGCGGCGACGGGCCGCCATTCACCTGCCCGGTACTCTCAGGGGCGCACGACGGCCAGACGATCCGGTCGTCCCTCATCGTCGGCAACAGCCTGGTCGGCGAGCTGTGCGTGATCCACGAGCCGCACCAGCGCTTCACGGCCGATCAGCGCGCGCTGGTCGCCGGTCTCGCCGACATGGCCGCGATCGCCATCCACAACTCGCGCCTGCTCGATCGCGAGCGGCAGGTCGCCGTGCTCGAGGAGCGCGACCACCTCGCGCGGGAGATGCACGACACGCTCGCGCAGGTCCTGGGCTACCTCCACCTGAAGGCCGCCACCACCCGCAAGCGCCTGCACGCGGGCGAGACCGAGCGCGCCGAGGAGGAGTTGCAGGAGATGCAGGACCTCGCGCATGAAGCCTACGTCGACGTCCGTGAGGCGATCCTGGGGCTGCGCGAGACGGTGGCGCCGGCGGGCGGCCTCGCCGGCAGCCTGCGCCAGTACCTGCAGAAGTTCGGCCGCCAATCGGGCATCGAGGCCGTGCTGCGGATGCCCGCCAACGTCGCAACTACGCTCGCGCCGGACGCCGAGATCCAGCTCCTGCGCGTCGTCCAGGAGGCGCTGACCAACGTCCGCAAGCACGCCGGCGCGGCGAAGGCGACCGTCCGGCTCGGCAACGAGGACGACTGCCTGCGCATTACCATCGAGGATGACGGCCAGGGGTTCGATTCCTCGCGCCTCGCCCGGGAAGAGGGCCGCAGTTTCGGGCTGCGCTCCATGAGGGAGCGTGTCGAACGCGCCGGCGGGCGCTTCAGCGTCGAATCGTCGCCGGGCCATGGCACGCACATCACGGTGCTGTTGCCGCTAGAGCAGGGAGGAGGACTCCGTGTCGCGTACCAAGATTCTGCTGGTTGATGACCAACTGCTGTTCCGTAAGGGACTGCGAGCGCTGCTCGAGACCGAGGAGGACATGGAGGTCGTCACCGAGGCTTCCAACGGTCAGGAAGCGCTGGGCAAAGTGAAGGCGTATCACCCGGACGTGGTGCTGATGGATATCCACATGCCGGTCTGCGACGGCATCGAGGGCACCCGCCTGATCAAGGCCGAGCATCCTGAAGTGAAGGTCGTGATCCTCACGGTCTCGGACGAGGACGATGACCTCTTCGAGGCGATCAAGGCCGGCGCGGAGGGCTACCTGCTGAAGAACCTCCGCCCCGAAGAGTTGACGCAGATGCTCCGTAGCGTCATGGCGAACGAATCGCCGATATCACCGTCCATCGCGTCGAAGTTGCTCGGCGAGTTCCGCCGGCAGCCGCACCGGGGCAGTGGGCAGCCCAGCGGCCCGGAGTTGACCGCGCGCGAGCGCGAGGTGCTCCAGCTCGTCGCGGAGGGCCTGAGCAACGCCGAGATCGGGCTCAAGCTCTGCGTTGTGGAGGGCACGGTGAAGAATCACCTGCACAACCTCCTCGAGAAGCTGCACCTCCAGAATCGCGTCCAGGCCGCGGCCTATGGGATCCGCTCCGGCATGGTGACGCTCCCATCCCACGAGTAAGCGGAGCGTCAGCCGCTGGCCCGCGCCCGGCACCTTCCCCGGGCGAAGGCCAGCGGTCCGCGACCCTGCATGTGCCCGCTGATACATCCCCCTCTACCTGCGGGCGGGCCTCAACCTCGCTCGATTGATCGAAGGCCACGGAGGGTATCTACCCCACCGCCCGTGTGAAGCTGGCCCGTGCGACAGACAATGGTCGTGGACGCAGGACGCCGGACCACGGCGTCGCCGCCGGAGGTGTTCGATGCGCCGCCGTCACGTCGTTGTCCTCTTCCAGCATCGCCTGTTCGGCGCGGCGATCGCGCGGGCGCTCAGCGAGAACGACTGTCTCCAGGTCATGACGCTTCCCATCGATGAGGTGTCGCCGGAGGCGCTCCGGGCCATGCACCCCGACGCCATCGTCCTCGAGGAAGATCCGGTGGGGGGCGACGTCCGGGCATCGCTCCTCGACGTCGCGCCGGCGCTCACCGTCGTCGTCGGCGCCGAGGCGAACACCGCGGAAGTGTACGAGCGGCACGAGGTGATCCGGGCGACCGTCGCGGAGATCACCGCGCGGATCATGGCCGGCTCCCACCCGTCGGCGCCCAAACGCGCCGCCACGGCCCGCAGCCCGACGGCCGCGCCGAAGGAGGACGATCGGTGAGGCACCTCACGAGAGCCGGCCTGCTGCTTCTCCTGGTCGTCGGCGCGGCATTCTCGGTGCGCGCCGTCACAAGCCAGGTGTCAATTCCGCTGATCGGCCTCGTGCGGGCGGACAACGCCGTCCACTGGGCCACCCTGCAGCCCCGCCTGGGCACCGCGACGCAGTGCGCGAAGTGTCACTCGGACGTCGACATGCAGTGGTCGCGCTCCGCCCACTCCGCCCAGACCTGCGAAGCCTGCCACGGCGCCGGCGACCGCCACATCGCCTACGGCGCGATCATGGATCCGGCGAAGGAACTCTGCACCACCTGCCACGAGAAGATCCCCGGGCGGCCGGCCGCCTTCGCGCAAATCGTGGCGCTCGATCACTTCCCGCTGCAGGCGTGCACCACCTGCCACGACCCCCACTCGCCGGCCGCCGTGTTCCCGAACATCCCGCACAACATCCAGGGACGGGAGGACTGCCTGGCCTGCCACGGCGTGAAGGGCATCGCCGACTTCCCGCCGAACCATGCGGGGAGGCCGGTCGAGCTGTGCCTGGGTTGCCACAAGCGCGGTGACAGGAGCCAGCGATGAGCAGGGCCGTCCGCCGCCGCGCGTTCCTCAAGCTCGCCGGGCGGGTGGTCATCGGCTCCATCGTCATCTACGGCTCGCCGGCCGCCGTGCTGGCGAAGCTGGGCCAGCCGGCCGGGCCGCGTGCCGCGGACGCCGATGCGCATCCTCCCGGCTACAACCCCAAAGCGCACCAGTGGGTCTTCATCGTCGACACCGCGCGCTGCATCGGCTGCGGCCGCTGCGTCCGCGCCTGCAAGGAAGAGAACCGCGTGCCGATGGACCCGCGCTACAACCGCACCTGGGTCGAGCGGTACGTGCAGACCGCCGACGGCGAGCTGCACGTCGACTCGCCCGACGCCGGCATCCACGGCTTCTCGTCGTTCGAAACGAACCGCAAGTACGCCGGGCAGGACATCACCAAGGCGTTCTTCGTGCCGAAGCTGTGCAACCAGTGCGAGAATCCGCCCTGCGTACAGGTCTGCCCCGTCGCGGCGACCTACAAGACGGACGACGGCATCGTCCTGGTCAACCGCGACAAGTGCATCGGCTGCCGCTACTGCATCCAGGCCTGCCCCTACGGCGCGCGCTACCTCGATCCGGACGAGCACGTCGCCGACAAGTGCACCTGGTGCTACCACCGCATCTCGCGCGGGCTGCCGCCGGCGTGCGTCGAAGTTTGCCCCGTGGGCGCGCGCAAGTTCGGCGACCTGCGCGACCCCGAGAGCGAAGTCTCGAAGATCGTCGCCCAGCTCCGGCTGTACGTGCTCAAGGAGGACCTGGGCACCAGGCCGCGCGTGCGCTACACCCAGCTCGATGAAGGCGTGCGCTGATGGACGGCTACATCTACCCGAACGAGGCCGAGTTCCAGTGGAGCATCCTCATCGTCATCTACCCGTTCATCACGGGGCTGGTGGCCGGCGCGTTCGTCGTCTCGTCGCTGTATCACGTGTTCGGCATGAAGGCGCTGCGGCCGGTGGCGCGGCTGGCGCTGCTCACCGCGCTGGCGTTCCTGATCATCGCGCCGCTGCCGCTCATGGCGCACCTCGGCCATCCCGAGCGCTCTTTCCTGATCTTCCTGATGCCGCACTTCACGTCGGCCATGGCCGGCTTCGGTTTCATCTGGATGTTCTACCTGATCCTGGTCGTCGTCGAGACGTGGCTCGTCTTCCGGGCGGACATCGTCGCTCTGGCGCAGCGCAGCTCGTGGCCGATGAAGGGCGTGTACCGCTCGATGGCGCTCGGCGTGTACGACGTCTCGGATGAGGCGATGGCGGTCGACCACCGGCTGATCAAGATCCTCGCCGCCGTCGGCATCCCGGCAGCAGCGGTGCTGCACGGCTACGTCGGCTTCCTCTTCGGCGCCATCAAGGCCAACCCGTGGTGGTCGACGCCGCTCATGCCGATCATCTTCCTGCTCTCCGCGATCGCGTCCGGCATCGCGCTGCTGATGGTGCTGTACGTCGTGTCGATGAAGCTGCTGGAGCGCGAGGTCGACCACGAGTGCGTGCGCTCCATGTCCTCGCTCCTCGCCGGTTTCCTCTTCATCGACCTGACGCTGGAGGGGCTCGAGCTGCTGAGCATGGCCTACGAGCAGCACGAGAGCTGGACCGTCGTCCGCGGGCTGATCGGCAGGATCGCGCCGACGTTCATCGGCGTGCAGATCCTGTTCGGCAGCGTCGTGCCGCTGATCGTGCTGGGCTACATCTCGCTGGTGCGCGTCGAGCGGCGCACCGCCACCGCCATCTCGACGATCGTCGGCGTGATGGTGGTGATCGGCGTCTTCGCCATGCGCTGGAACGTCGTGGTCGGCGGCCAGACCATCTCCAAGAGCCTGCGCGGCTACGTGGACTACGAGTGGGTGTTCGGCGGCCGCGAGGGCGTCTTCATGGCCTCGCTCATCCTCTGCCTGCCGCTGCTGCTGTACGTCGTGCTCGTGCGCCTGCTGCCGCCGTGGGTGGAAGAGACGCCCGCCGTCGAGGCGGCGCGCGCCGTCCCCGCATGGCAGCCGGCGCTGAGCCTCGTGGGCGCCGGTTCCGGTGGTGGTGGCGGTGGCGGCGGCGGCGGCAACATCAGCCTCCTGCCGCCGAGGCGAAAGCGCTACATCGGCCTGAAGCTCGCGCTCGCGGGGCTCGCCACCGCCATGGCGGCGCTGGCGTTCGGTGTCATGAGGGCGCCCGGATCGCCGGGCCTGCTGCATATCGGCGGCTCGCAGCCCGAGCCGCTGCTGGTGCCGCAGCTCCGCACCGCCTTCCCCGCGAAGCAGCTCGCATCGTTCGGCGAGCCCGCCGGCGGCTCCTGGATCGAGCCGCTCGACGTCACCGTCATGGGCGACCGCATCTTCGTGCTGGACCACGCCGGCCAGCAGGTCGTCGAGATCGATCAGCAGGGCCGATTCGTGCGCTCGTACGATGCGCAGACGGTGCCCGGGCTGGCGCTGCAGCACCCGCACTCGCTGGTCAACGACGGCACCGACATCTACATCGGCAACACCTTCCCGCCGCGCGTCTACGTGCTCGACCCGCGCGCCGGGCTGCTGAAGCGCACGCTGGTGCTGCCGCCCGGCGGCGCCGACGGCGTGCCGGCCGTGCCGACCGGCATCGCCTTCCAGGCCGACGGCAACCTCGTGGTGTCCGACGGGCAGAACCATCGCCTGCTGATCGTCTCGCCCGATGGCGCGACGGCACGGGTCGTCAACCGGTCGCCGGGATCGTGGGACCTGATCACGCCGAACAGCAGGGTCGCCGGCACGGCGCCCGCGGCGGCGCTGAGCATCGTCGCCAGCACCGGCAGGCCCGGCGGCGTCGGCATCGCGCGCGACGGTGCGATCCTCGCCGTCGACATCCTTGGGCCGGGCATCGTGCGAGTGCTGGGCGACGGCAGCCTGGGTGCCGAGTTCGCGCGGCCGAGCGACCCCAGGAGCGGCATCTTCACCCCGACGGACGTGGCGGTCGACGCGACGGGCCGCATCTTCGTCTCGGACGACCTGCTGCAGGGCGTGCAGGTCTACGGCGCCGACGGCAAGTCGCTGGGCGTGATCGGCCGCAGCGACCCCAACTCCTTCACCGCGCCCGTCGAGATGCGCCACCCGTCGGCGCTGGCCGTGCAGGGCGACCGGCTCTACGTCGTCGACCGCGGCCGCGCCGTGCTGGTGTACCAGCTCCCCGGCCTGCCAGCAGCAATCGCCCAGGCGCCGGCGCAGTAAGCCTTCCCCTCAGCTCTTGGCGTAGTTGGCGGCGCCGCCCCAGTCGATGACGACGACGGCCTCGTTGCCGATGGTCCAGGCGTCGTGGCCGGGCGGAATGATCGCCACGTCGCCGGGGCCGCTCTCGAACTCGCGTCCGTCCGCCATCTTCACGCCCATCCGGCCGGAGATCTGGTAGAGAAAGTGCGGCGCCTGGCAGAGGTCCGTGCCGGCGATCGGCTTCACGTCCGAGGACCAGCGCCACCCCGGCTCGAACGTCGCCCGTCCGACCGTGCCGCCGCCGATGTTGACGACCTCAATCTGGCCGTGCTCGAACTTCCGTGTCTCGTCCGGCGAGCCAACGTTCTTCATCTCCGCGTCCGCCATGGAAGCCTCCTTCATTGACTGGTGATTGGGAATGTGCGGATCTTGCACGGCTCGCCGCCGGCTGTCAACCCCTGGCCCGCCGTGTCAACCATCCGGCCAGCGTACGGTGTAGACCCGTACGGGCTCTTCGATGCCCTTGAGCGCGTGCTCGCCCCGATCCTCGAACGCTACGCCGGCGCTCGTCCGCGCCAGGTCGGCGACGGTGCGCGACACCAGCACCTCGCCCGGCGCCGACAGCCCGCTGATGCGGGCGGCGATGTTCACGGCGCCCCCGAAGACGTTGTTCTCCTCTCGGATGACGTCGCCGGCGTGGAGGCCCATGTGGAGGCGCAGCTCGGACGCGGCGCTGAGCGCCCGGCAACGACGCGCCGCATCGATCGCCTGAGCAGCCGAGGCGAACGTAGCCAGCACGCCGTCGCCCAGCAGCTTGCCATCGATCGCCTTGCCGCCAGCATCGCGGATGGCGGTGCGCAGGCCGGCATCAAGGGCGCGCGAGGCATCGCGGAAGGCGGCATCGCCCATGCGCTCAGTAAGGGCGGTCGAGTCCACGATGTCTGTGAAGAGAATGATCGCCATGCCCGCGGCACCATCGCGCGCGGGCGGCGGCGCCGCGCCGTCGCCATCGAGGAAGCGCAGGATGATCGCGCGGGCGCGCTCGTCGCTGATGAAGGAACTTTCCTGGTCGATGGACTGCAATATGGCGTTGGGAATCAGCGACGCGACGCCCTGGGCGTGACGAACCGGCAATCCGGCCGCGTTCGGATGCAGGATCAGCGTCTCGGCGCGGACACGGCGTGCTTCGTCGGCGACTTCGGTCGCCTGCACGGCCAGCAGCGACTTCACGAAGATGTCGGGTGCGAATTGCTCCCGAAAGGCCCGCGCGAACGTCCGCTGGGTCTCGGTGGGCCCCCTGGGCACCCACATGCTCGCCAGCGTGCGGAGCGCGAGCGACCAATCGGTGCCGGCCAGGTCGACCAGCCCGCGCACGCGGTCGGCGGGGATCCAGTCGGAACCGTCAACGAACGGCTGCCAGAGCACCAGCTTGCGGACGCGCTCCGGAACGCGGGCGGCGTAGGCGATCGCAATGGGCGTGGCGTCGAAGAGCGCGAACAGGTCAAACACACCCGGTGCCAGCACGTCGGCGACGGCTGCCAGGTCGGCGACCTGCGCCTCGAGTCCAACTTCGTCTACGTCGCGGGCCGATGCGCCGGTACCGCGCCGGGCGTAGCTGACGACGCGCCGGTGCCGGGCCAGCCCGCCCAACGTACTTTCCCCGACGGGGGCCATCCGCCCCGGCGTGGCCCACGGGAGCACGTTCACGATCGGAAGCCGCGGGCCGTCCCCGTCGGTGGTGGCGGCGAGCAGCGTGCCATCGTGCGACGTGACATAGCGGGTGACCGCCGCTGGCTGTCCTTCTTCCGTCATGCGGTGATTATGGGTGATCGCGGCGTACCACGGCTACGCGCCGAGCGACGAAGGGCTGCTGGGGCACGGGCCAGAGCACTAGCAGGGGTGTTGAAAAACTCGATGATGACGCTATCGTCAGCCGGCACAGCGACTCTCTTGAAGCCGCACCGCGCGGGCTGAAGACCCGCGCTACGGATGACGGGGCCTTTTTCAACACCCTGCTAGCCGGTGTGCTCGCCGTAGCGCGGCTCGGCGCGGGGCTGCTCAGGGGCGCGGCCGTGCAGGGGGATGGGCATGCGTTCGCCCTCGCCGTCCTGGTAGAGTAGGCAGAAGATGTTGCGCGCGGTCTCGAGCCAGCGCTCCCGCTGTTCGGGAGGCCACGTGGCGCCAGGCTCCGGCAGAATGTCCAGCAGGCCGTGGAAGAACGGGTGCAGGCCGGCGGGATCGCTCGCCGCCACCGGCCGCTCCGCGAGCGCGATGTGCGGCGCGCCGGCACGCTGCGGCAGGAACTCATCCTGGCCGTCCGCGACGGAGCGCCGAAACGCCTCGCGGGTCTTGTCGACGGACTCTCGAAAATCGGACTCGGAAGACACGGCGTCACCCTCCCGTCGGTCCGACGCTGTCCCCCAGCCACAGACTCGGCCGCGATACCAGACTGGCCCTCCGAACCCATCGAGCCCGAGTAACTCATCGGCACGATCGGGATGGGCTGAATGCTCCGTGAGATACATGTTGCGCCACCAGGGGCCTGCATGCGCGACTTCTCATGAACCACGACGACGGACGCCCGCGCAGCGGGTGCTGCGCGGGCGCCTATCGATCCAACAGGGAGCGGTCCCATGTGCGCCGCTACGCCGCGCGGCGGCCGTCCGGCCGGAGTTGCACCGGCTCGTTGCGGCTGTCCTGGGCGAGCTTGAAGGTCGCTACCTTCGCGTTCAGGTCGTCGGCGATGAAGCCGAGCGAATGCGCTGCCGCCGTGACTTCTTCCACCTGCGCCGTCATCTCCTCCGACGACGCGGAGACCTCTTCAGTGGCCGCCGAGTTCTGTTCCGCGACGGCGGCGATGGACTGGATCGCGTCACCGACCGCGCGGGCCGTGTTCCGCATCTGCTCGGTGGCGGAGCTATTCTCTCCCGCCACTTCGGCGATTGACGCCACAGCGGCGCCCACCCCGTCGACGACCGTGCGCACGCCCTCGACGACCTGCACCATCTCGGCGCCGGACGCGCGCAGCGTCGCGGAACCGTCTGCGATCCGTGCCATCTGCTCGTTCACGGAGTCCACCGCCATGAGGATCTCCTGCAGCGCGGCGCCGGCATCGGCCGCCACCTTCGCGCCGGCGTCGGTCTCCTTGGCGCCCTCCGCCATCACGGTGACCGACGACTCCACCGACTTCTGGATGCCGCTGATCAGGCCGGAGATCTCCTTGGTGGCGCTGGCCACCCGCTCGGCCAGCTTGCGGACTTCGTCGGCGACGACCGCGAAGCCGCGGCCCTGCTCACCCGCACGTGCCGCCTCGATAGCCGCGTTCAGCGCGAGCAGGTTGGTCTGCGCGGCGATGTCATCGATCACAGCGACGATGTTGCCGATCTCCTGCGAGCGCGTACCCAGTTCGGCGATCTCGCCGGACGCCGTGCCGACGGTCGCCCTGATGCGCTGCATGCCGTCGATGGTGAGCTGCACCATGCGGGCGCCGTTCTGCGCCGTGTCCGCCGCGACGCGCGCCCCCTCCGTGGCCGCCTGAGCGTTGGCCGCCATGTCATCGGCTGCGCGGGCGACGCGCACCCTGGCGGTCTGCTCGAGTTCCGTCGCCGACATCTCGAGTTCGGCCACGGACCGGTTGACGTCCGAGACGGCCGCCGCGGTCTTCGTAGCACCAGCCGTCACCTGCCCGATCACCTCGTCGAGTTCGGACATGGAGTTCGATACGTCGTGCACGGACTTGGCCGTCTGGCCCGTGCCGTCGGCCACCTGCGTGGTCGCCTGGGCGATCTGCTGCGTGGCCTCGGCGGCCTGGTCGGCCGATTGACCCAGCTCGGTCTTCGCGTCGGTCAGCTTCTGCACCGAGTGGCTGATGTCCTGCATCAGCTCCGTCAGCTTCATGCGTGTGCTGTTGTAGCTGCCGATCGTCGCCACCATCTTGTCGATGATGTCGTTCACGGACGCGGCCGCCTGGCCCACTTCGTCATTCGGGTACTTGTCGATCTTCGGCGTAACCGGCGTGACGCCGAACGTCAGGTCGCCGCCCGCCATCGCGGTCATGCCGCTGTTCAGGTCCGCCAGGCAGTGCTCCTGCACGCTGTTCAGCCGCTGCACCACGTTCTTGAGCGCGCCGCTGATCGTGCGCGACAGGAATAGCGCGATGCCGAAGCCCAGCAACACCGCAATCACCACGAAGATGATGATGAAGGTCCGGGCCGACGAATACGTGCTGTCGGCCGATGCGGCATTTGCAGCAGCATCCTTGTCGACGGACTCCTGGAGCTTGTTGACGTCCTGAACGGCGCTTTCGAACGCGTCGTTGAACTCACCGGCCACGGCGGTTTTGGCGGCGGCCAGCATGTGACCGGACTGCAGATCCTTCATGGCGGCGTCGGTGCCCTTGAGGACGGTGGCCGAGCTAGACTCGAGGTCGCTGAGGATCTGTCGCTGTTCCTCGCTCCAGTGGGACTCAGCGGCGGCTTGCTTCAGCTCTTCCGAGACCTGCGTCTGCTCATCCGGGATCGCGGCCAGCTCGGTCACGACGCGGTTGATGAATAGCTCCTTGTCGGCGCCGGTGGACTGGCTGGCGGCGAAGTCGGAGGCGATCGCCTCCTTCAGCCTGGAGTCGATGTCGCGGAGCTGCAACTCGATCTGAGCGGCGCTCGCCGTCGCCTTGCGGTCGTCGTCGATCGCCTTGGCGGCGTGGTCCACGCCCCCGAGCCGAGAAATCGCCAACCAGCCGCTGAGCGCCATCATGAGGAGGACGAGGCCGAATCCCCCAAGCAGTTTCGTGCTGATCGATATTCGCATGTGCTGTGCCCTCTTCTCTATGGCCGCGGAAGATTCGCGCGAGCGCGACTCCGCGGACGAAGTCGTGGATGAAGCGCCGAAATGGCCCGCTCCCGGAAGCCGGGGCCCTCCTGGCGCGTGAGTATCGGCCTGTCCATTAACGAACTTTAGACTTCGTTAATGTGCGGGCCGGTGATCCACTGACGTCTGCAGCGAAGGTAAGGCAGCCCGCACCAATAGGTCATCCGGTCAACGTCTCGGAAACGCCGGCGAGACCCCCTATGCCTGTGGGCGTCGCCCCGCCGCATCCGACCGTTCCACCGACGACCGCCGACGACTGCCCCACAACAATTGACGCCCGTCGCAGCAAAGTCTGCGCGGGCGCCAATCGAGCCGGCTATGGTGCGCGCAGACTACGGCGGCGTGCCGATGATCTGCGCCAGCTTCTTCTCCATCGTCTTCTTGCTCATCGCGCCGACGCGGATCTCGCGCACGATGCCGTCGCGGTCGACGAAGATGTGCGTCGGGATGCCCAGCACGCGGTAGTCCGCGGCGATCTGCGTGTTGCTGTCGACGCCTACGGGATAGTGCAGGTCCGCGCGCTGCATGTAGCCCGCCACACTGTCCCGCCCCTCGCCGATGGCGGGCGCCAGCAGCACCAGTCCGTCGGCGTCCTTGTGGGCGTTGTACAGGTCCTGGATGTCCGGGTTTTCGGCGCGGCACGGCGGGCACCACGACGCCCAGAAGTTGATCCACACCGGCCTGCCTTTGTAGTCGCTGAGCCGCGCCGTCGTGCCATCGATCATCGTCAGTTGGAAGTCCGGCGCCGGCTTGCCGACCTTCGGCGGGTCGACCGTGGCGGCGGCGGTGACCGTCACCGACTGGCTGGCCGCCACGCCGGGCCGGTCGAACACCCAGACGAGCCCGGCGATCGCGACTCCGACCAGCACGGTGGCGACGATGTTGCGCAGCGCCCCCGGCGATGGCCGCCAGCGCACGTCAGCGAGATCATCGTCCGGCAGGTCGGCCGAAATCAGGATGATTGGTTCGGTGTGGCTAGCCATAGCTGTGCAGCCCTCCGAAGAAGTAGTTGCCGAAGTACGTGAACACCACCGCGCCGAAGCCCGCAACCAGCAGGTAGGCGCTTCGCTCGCCCTTCCAGCCGCGGACGACGCGGGCGTGCAGGTAGCCGCCGTAGATCAGCCACGTCACCAGCGACGCGGTCTCCTTGGGGTCCCAGCTCCAGTACGTGCCCCACGCCACCTTCGCCCACACAGCGCCCAGGATCACCACCAGCGCCAGCAGCGGGAAGGCGAACATCACCGCCTTGTAGCCTACTTCGTCGAGCAGGGCGCGGCGCGGCAGCCAGCGGAAGCGGTCCTGGCGGTTGAAGAGGAAGAGCACCGCCGCCGCGAACGACAACGCGAAGGCGCCGTACGCCGCGATGGCCACGGCGACGTGGATCGAGAGCAGCAGGTTGTTCTGCAGCGCCGGCACCAGCGGGTCGATCTCCGACGGCACGGTGGCGGCGTACGCCAGCATCGCCAGGCACACCGGCAGCACCAGGATCGCCAGCGAGCGCAGCCCGTAGCGGAACTCGAAGTAGAGGTGCGCGGCCAGCGTGCCCCAGACGAACGACAGCGAGAACTCGTACATGTTGGAGAACGGCCCGTGCCCGGCGGCGATCCAGCGGAACCCGAGCGCACCGGTCAGGAAGGCGAACGCGTTGATCGCCAGGATCGTCCCCCAGCGCCCCAGCGACGCCGACACCGCCGGCATGCGCGGTGCGCGCACCTCCTCGGTGACATCGGCATCGAAGCCGGCCACCACGGACCGCCGCCGCGTCACGCCGTACGACGCGTAGAACACGGCCGCCAGCGCGAGTGCGATGAACGATGCCACGTACGAGTACTGCGACAGGTTATACATGGCCGCCTCCCTTCTTCTCGTCCTGTTGGCGGCGGGTCAGGGCGCGCCGCACCTTCGCCGTCACCTGCTCGAAGTCCTTCTCCAGCCCCAGGTCGCGCTGCGATGCGGCGGCCAGGCGCACGTCGGCGCCGCCATCGGCGCGCGGGCTGCACAGCGCCCACATGCGCCGGTGCGGGAACCAGAACACCATCACCAGGCCGAGGACCATCAGGCCGCTGGCGACCCACACCACGTTGACGCCGGGGTCCTTCACCACCTTCAGCCCGGTGAACTGGCTCTCGCGCAGGAAGCGGAAGGTCATCCCCTCCGACTGCACGTCCTGGTTGCGCGGCAGGCTCTCGATCTTCACGAGCTGGTTCGTCGACTTGTCGTACAGCTCGAGGCGCACGGTCCCCAGCGGCACCGCCGTGTCATACGTGCCGGGCTCCGGCCCGACGATGTAGCCGGTGAGCTGCTGTCCGGGGAGGTCGATCAGCCCCAGCGGCCGCTTGCCCTGGGTCGACGTCCACGCCAGCGGCACACCCTCGTTGAAGATGTCGTTGCCGGCGGCGTCGTGCACGTCGACGATGGCCACCTGCCCGAAGAACGCCTGGTTGAACGAGATGCCGGCGTACGACATCGGCGAGTTGACGCGCACGGTGCCGTGCTTCACTTCCTGGCCCTTGTCGTAGATCACCAACTCGCTCGAGAAGTCCTTCGGCGGGCCCTCGACGTACCACTCCTCCTGGAACTGCTCGAGCTTGACCGAGATGTCCTTCGCCAGTGGCACCTCGCGCGTCGCCCCTTGCGCCAGGATGAACTGGTCGTCGGACCAGCCCCAGACGCGGCCCATGATCGCGCCCACCAGCACCAGCACCAGGCCGAGGTGCGTCAGGAACGTGCCCAGACGCGAGAAGCGGAAGCGATCGGCGTACAGCGCCACCGACTCGCCGTCGTCGGTCAGCGATCGATACCCCGCGCTGCGGATGCCCTGGCGGACGGCGGCGGCGGCGGTCGCGGGCGGCATCGCCACGCTGAACGTCGCGCCGATGCGGGCGCGGTCGAAGTAGGCCGGATTCATCCGGACGCGCGGGCTGAACACCTGCAGGCGAATGCTGCTCCAGCGGTTCACCGTGCAGACGACGATGCTGGCCACCAGCAGCGCGATGAGGCCGCGGTACCAGATGGAGCTGAAGACGTTGAAGAGCTGCAGCCGCGCCATCGCGTCGGTGAAGACGCCGTAGCGGTCACGCGCGCCGTCCAACCAGCGGTCGTAGGCGGCGGAGTCGCTCGCCACGGAGCCCGGCACCTGGTCCAGCAGTGTGCCCGCCAGCGTGCCGGCGGCGATCAGCAGGATCAGGATCAGCGCCAGCCGCACCGACGTCAGCGAGTGCCACAGCTGCCCGGCCGGGTTCGTCAGCCACGGCGACACCGGCGTGGCCGGGGTGCGTCTCTGGACTGCGGGCAGCGCTTTCATTTCACCGTCCCTAGCCACGCGGGCTCCCGCCCCAGTCGAAGTACTGCGGCATCTGCACCAGCGTGTTCGTCAGCATCAGCACGCCGATGCCGGCGACGAGCACGCCGCTGACGATCGGCACGCCGACGCGCAGCAGGCGCGCCTGCTTCAGCGGCCGCGTCACGGCGTCCACCGCCATCGCTGCGGCGATGAAGGGCATGCCCAACCCCAGCGAGTACGCGCCGAGCAGCAGCGTCCCGCGCGCCGGGTCGCCGTCGAACGCCGCCAGCCCGATCACGGCGCCCAGGACTGGGCCGATGCACGGCGTCCAGCCGGCGGCGAAGATCAGCCCCAGCGAGAATGATCGAAGGAAGCCGGAGCGCTGGCGGAGCTTGCCGCTGTACACGTGCTCCTGGTTCAGGAAGCCCAGGTTGATCACGCCGGCAAGGTGGAACCCCATGAAGACGAGCACAGCGCCGCCCGCCTGCCGCAGGTAGCGCGCGTTGTCGCGCAGCGCGTACCCCACCAGCCCGATTGATGCCCAGAACGTGACAAAGACGATCGTGAAGCCAAGGACGAACACCGCCGCGTGCAGCACCGGCATCAGCCGGCGGTGCGCGCCGGAGCGGCTCTCCACCGACATTTCCGCGATGTGCGCCAGGTAGACGGGCACGAGCGGCAGACAGCACGGCGACGCGAACGAGAGCACACCCGCTGCGAAGGCGACCAGGATGGTGACGTTATCGCCGTCCACGTCTGCTCCCGCTCTTACGGCGCCGCTGCCGTCGGCGTGGCCAGGGCGGCCGCCGCCGGCGTCACCACCAGTTGCGCCCTCAGCCCGTCGACGTGCACTTTCGCCGTCTGCCCAAGCTGCGACGCGGGGTCCAGGCGGACCACCGTCTCCCATTCGTTCACGGCGCTGGCCAGGTTGCGCGGCTCCGCGTTCGCGTACACGAACCCCATGTTGTAGTGCGCCTGGACGTCGTTCGCGTCGACGGCCAGGGTCTTCTGCCACCACACCTTCGCCTCATCGGGCCGGCCGAGGTTGAAGTTCGCCGTGCCGATGTCGTTCAGTGCGAGCCTGTTCGTGGGGTCAAGCGCGACGAGCCTGCTGAGCCACGAGATGGAGTCTTCGAAGCGGCCGGCCTCGAAGGTCATCTCGCCGAGTTCAAAGAGCGCATCCTGGTCCGAAGGGTTCTGCTGCAGCAGCGTCTGCAATACGTCGGCGCGCTGCTGGTTGAACGCGGGGGCGGTCCCCGTCCCCGTCGCCGGCAGCGAGCCGCCGCCGCCGCTGGCCAGCGCGCGCACACCGAAGATCGCCAGCAGCGCCAGCGCTCCGATGATGACGCCGGCGCCCAGCTTGCCCGCCTGCTCCGGTACGCGCAGCACGAATTCGCGCGGCTCGGGCGCCGCCGCCTGCTGGCGGCGGGGCGCCGTCGCGGCCCGCGGCGATGTTTGTGCCGGCGGCACCGCGCGCGCAGGTGCTGCCTCGCCCTCCTCATCGCCGGAGTCACCTTCTGCATCGAGGTCTTCCGCATCCAGGTCTTCGGCCGACGCCATGTAGGCGTCGAGCAGATCGGCGTGCGTTCGCGCCCAGCCGCGGAAGGTCGACGGCACTCCCTCCGACGTCAGGAACGCGACGAGCTCGTTCGACCAGCGCTCGAGCTCATCCGGCGACAGGCCATCAGGCACACCCGCGGGGGCGTTCTGCGCGATCATCACTCCTCCATTCCCGGCGGCAGCGGCGTGTCCGTGCTGGGGCCGATCTTTGCGTACTTGCCATCGATGTACTTGCGCGCGGCCGCTAGCGATTGCCCCTGGCCCTGCATCCGCTTCACGTCGAGGACGATCGACACGCAGATGTCACAGCCGGAGCCGTGCTCGTCGTACGTGATGCCACTCATCGTCTGCTGCTTGACGAAGCAGTCGCGGGCGCTGCGGTGCCCCGAGTGGCCGCCGCAGCCGCAGTAGCAGGGGACGTACGCCAGCTCGGCGCCGTGTCCGGCCGCGAACTCGTACGCCTCGCGCACGCGGGGCGATGCGGTGGAGATGAACTGCGGCAGCGTCTGCTGCGCGGGCGATGTCGTGCTGGAGACGGTTTGGGGGACGGCATTCGAGTGTTCGCCGGCGCCGCCGGTCGCCAGCCGCCCTCCGAACCAGAGACCGGCGCCGATGATGGCGATGGCGCCGGCGAACACCGGAAGCAGGCCGCGCACGCGCGCAGCCAACCGCGCTTCGCGAGCCTCGGTACGGGACGGTTCCTTGCCATGTCGCCGGCTACGACTGTTCATGGTCGGGTCCCTTCGTCGTCTCCATGGTCGCGCCCGGCGAGAGGCGGCGCATGCATCGTCGCTCATAGATCGGGGCATACCGCTGGGGGGACGCCCACCCTGCCGGATGCCGCGGCCGCACAGCCGAATGGCACCCGAGTACGGGCCGCCTGCACGATGCGGCCGCCGGCCGCCGCCGCCTACGATCATGGTGTATCGAGGAGGCGCGACATGGACCGGCACGGCGGCAGAGCAGGTTCTCCGGGCGCCTCGTGGCGCGAGGAGTTCTCGGGCCTGGACCAACGGCTGCTGGTCGAGCTGCAGGAGCGGTTCCCACTGGCCGTGGCGCCCTTCCGCGAGCTGGGCGCGCGCCTCGGGACGGGAGAGCGCGACGTCATCGCGCGCGTGGCCGCGCTGCGCGACTTCGGCGTCCTGCGGCACATCAGCGCCATCTTCGACGGAGAGGCGCTCGGCTACTCCACGTGCCTGGTCGCGATGCGCGTGCCCGAAGACCGGCTGGCAGCCGCGGTCGAGGCAGTGAACGCGCACCCCGGCGTCAGCCACAACTACCGCCGCGAGCACGCCTTCAACCTCTGGTTCACCATCGCCGCGCCGCCCGGCTCCGACATCGACGCGCACATCCGCGCGCTGCACGCGCTCGCCGGCGCCGAGTCGACGCGGCAGCTGCCGGCGCTGCGTCGATTCAAGATCGGCGTCTCACTCGATCTCAGCGGCAAGCGCGCGATGGACCATCGGTCTGCGCCGCGCCACACCGGCGGCGCGCACGGGGCGGCGCACGAGCCGCTGACGCAGCGCGACATCGACATCATCCGCGCCGTGCAGGGCGACCTGCCCCTGCGCGCTCACCCGTTCGCCGATGCGGCGCGCGCGCTCGGGATGACGGAGGAAGATCTGGTCGATGCGCTGCGAGATCTGCGGCAGCGCGGCGGCCTGCGCCGCATCGCCGGCATCCTGCGCCACCGCGAGGCCGGCTTCGGCGCCAACGGCATGGTGGTCTGGGATGTGCCCGACGACCGCATCCGCAGCGTCGGCGAGGCGATGGCCGGCTACACCGCCATCAGCCACTGCTACGAGCGCCCGCGCTACGACGACTGGCCGTACAACCTGTTCACGATGATCCACGCCCGCAGCACGGAGGAGTGCGAAGCGTTCGTCGCGCAGCTCGCGCAGGCGCACGCGCTGCACGACCACGCCGTGCTTTACAGCACGCAAGAGTACAAGAAGGTCCGCCCCGTCTACTTCACCCCCGAGATCGCCGACTGGGAACGGCGCCACGTGCCCGCGACCGCCAGCCGCGCCTGATCTGCAGGCCGTCTCCGAGGGTCCAGCTCACCGAACGCCGGTACAATGCCCCGACATGACCGCTCGCCGAGTTGCGCGAACTGGCCGATTAGCAGGCGGCGCCACTGGCCGCCGGTAAGCGGCTGTAGTCTTCAGCCACGTTGTCCCCGATCTTCGCCCGGTCACCGCAGACGGCGTTTCGCGCCAGACGTGCTATCATCGCGGCTAAATTGGGGGTGTAGATGGCACACGTAGCCGCTAGTCCGCAACCGGCAGCTTCAAGGCGAGCCGTCGCGGGCGCCGTGACGCTGAGGTCCGTTGCGGTGTCGGTGCTGGCCGGATTCCTCAGCGGCGCAGTCGCGCTGGGGGTCGGTTGCCGCCTCGCGATGCGCGTCGTCGCCCTGCTGGCGGGGGACGCCGATCAGGGTAAGCTCACGGACGCCGAGGCGGTCGTGGGCGAGATCACCGTGGGCGGTACGGTCTTCCTCGTGCTGCTCGGCGGCGCTGCCGGCACGTTCGGCGGCCTGCTCTACGGAGCGATGCGGCGACGCCTGGCGTGGTTCGGCAACTGCCGCGGCCTCGTGTTCGGCCTGATCGCGCTCGCACTCTTCGGTTCGGTGCTGGTTGAGGGCAGCAACCCGGACTTCGCCCGATTCGGCAGCCCCCTCGTCAACGTTGCGATGTTCGCGTCGCTCTTCGTCTTCTTCGGTGTGCTCATCGCTCCGGTGTATGAAGGTCTCGACACGGCGGTGCCGGACGCGGGCCGCGGCTTCATCGGTTACGGGCTCAGTCTGGTCGAGACCGCCGGCCTGCTGCTGATGGTACCTGCCACCGGTATCGTGGCAGCGATCCTCATCGCGGACGGAGGTGACGCCGCGCTTCGGGCGCTGATTGTCCTCGGAGTCTTCGCGTACGTCGTCATCGCGGCCGCGTCGTCCGCCGCGACGCGCTGGTTCGCGCCTGCACCGCGGGGAGCCGGCACGCGTGCCATCGTGGCGTCGGCAGCACCGCTCGCGCCGGCACTGCTGGTTGGCCTGGCGCTCGACGTGAGCGAACTCTTCTCGATCTTCTGACGCCGGCCTAAGAGCGATGTGGAGTTCGGGGCTGGCGCCTCGGTTCCTTCATCCGAGCTTCAAACTCTGGTCCTGTTGACGAATGCCGCCGGGTCCCCACATCGCCAGGCGCCATCACACGGCCACAGGCGGCTGGTAGACGCAGCAGGGCTCTTCCGCCAGGTGGTTGCCCGTCGTCGCCCAGGCGCGCGCCCGCGAGCCGCCGCAGACGTCCTTGAAGTCGCAGCGGCCGCACTTGCCCTGCAGCAGCGCCGGGTCGCGGAGCGACCGGAACAGCTCCGAGTCGCGGTAGAGCGAGGCGAGCGACGCCGTCCGCACATTGCCGGCGCAGAGCTGCAGGAAGCCGCTGGGGTAGACGTCGCCGACGTGGGAGATGAAGCAAAACCCCTTGCCGTCGTTCACGCCCTTCTCCGCCGGCGCCTTGCCCTCGCGGAACGCGTAGCCCGCGCCCGTCAGCTCGAACTCCTTCGGCTGCTCGCCCGAAGCGGCCTTCGCGCGCCGCCGCTGGATCAGCACGCGCCGGTAGTGCTGGGCGGCCGTCGTGCGGACGCGGAACGGCACGCGCTCCGACAGCTCCGCCAGCCACTGAAGCACCTCTTCGTGCTCGCCGGGCGTCAGCATCGCGTCAATCTGCGCGCGCCCCGTCGGCACCAGGAAGAAGACGTTCCAGACCGTCGCATCCATCTGCCCCACGACCGCGGCGATGGCCGGCAGGTCGGCGATGTTGTGGCGGCTGACCGTCGTGCCGATCTGCAGCGGCAGCCCGACCGCGCGCACGTCCGCGGCGATCTCGCGCGTGCGCCAGTAGGCGCCGTCGACACGGCGGAAGGTGTCGTGCACCTCCGGGCAGGAGCCGTCGAGGCTCACGTGCACCATATCGACGCCGACATCCCGCACGCGCTCGATGGCGGCACGCGTGACCAGCTTCGTCGCGCTGGGCGAGAAGCCGACCTTCAGCCCGCGCTCGACGGCGCCGCCCAGGATCTCGAACACGTCGCGCCGCATCATCGGGTCGCCGCCGGTGATGACGAGGATCGGCTTGCCCAGATCGACGATCTGGTCGAGCACGTTGAACGCCTCTTCGGTCGTCAGCTCGTTCGCGTCGCGCTGGGGGATCGCCTCGGCGCGGCAGTGGATGCACGACAGCGCGCACGCCCGCGTGATCTCCCACGCCAGCGTGAACGGCGTCTTGTCGAAATCGACGTCCAGATACGGCGGCCGTGCCGGTGAAGTCGATGCGCTCTCCATCACACCCCCAGTGCCAGCGGCGTCTGGATCTCTTCGTCGCTCAGATAGCAGGCGGGATCCGATCCCCAGAGGTCGCCCGTCGCCGCCTCGGCGCGCACGCGCAGGTTGCCGTTGCAGATGTCGAAGAAGCCGCAACTCGCGCAGCGCCCGTTGATCAGATCGCGCCGCTGCCGCAGCCCCGCCAGCAGCGGGTTCGACACGTCGCGCCAGATCGTGCTGAACGGCCGGTCGCGCACATTGCCGAGCGACATGTGCCACGAGAACTGGTCGGGGTGCACTTCGCCCAGGTAGTCGATGCACCCCACGCCCGTGCCGGAGCTGTTGCCGCCGTTCCAGCGCAGCAGCCGCAGCACCTCCTCCGCCCGCTCCGGCTGTTCGCGCTTGATGCGCAGGTACAGGTACGCGGCGTCGGCGTGGTTGTCGACGGTCAGCACTTCTTTCTCGATGCCCCGGCGGTGCCAGTCCAGCACCTGGTCGCACAGCAGATCCAGTGCGGCGCGCGTCTCGGCCGAGTCCAGCGCGGCGGCGGCGATCTTCTTGCCGCGGCCGCTGTACGCCAGGTGGTACATGCAGAAGCGCGGCACGTCTTCTTCCTCCAGCAGCCGCAGGATGTCCGGCAGGTGATGCTGGTTGCGGCGGGTGATCGTGAACCGCACGCCCACCCGCACGCCCGCCTCGCGGCAGGCGCGGATGCCGGCGAGCGCGTCGTCGAAGGCGCCGCGCTTGCCGCGGAACTTGTCGTGGATGTCCGACAGCCCGTCCAGGCTGATGCCCGCGTACGAGAAGCCCTGCGCCTGCACCTCGCGCGCCACCTCCGGCGTGATCAGCGTGCCGTTGGTCGAGAGCACGGCCCGCAGCCCGCGATCGCGCGCGTAGCGGGACAGCGTGAAGAGGTCCGGCCGCGTCAGCGGCTCGCCGCCGGAGAACAGCACCACCGGCACGCCGAAGTCCGCCAGGTCGTCGATGACGCGCAGCCCTTCCTCGGTGGTCAGCTCGCCCTCGTAGGCGCGGTCGGTCGCGGCGGCATAGCAGTGCACACAGTGGAGGTTGCAGCGGCGCGTGACGTTCCAGACGACCACCGGCCGCTTGTCCTCGGAGAAGTGCAGCAGGTGCGGCGGCAGGTCCGCCGATCGCCGGTCGTACCGCAAGGCGTCGCCGGCGGTCACGGTCCCGCATAGCAAGCGTGAGAGACTGAGCATTGGTACACCTCCGCGGGTCCGCCCGTTGCGAGGAGGCCTCGCACGGGAGCGGCTTCGAACCAGCCGTTGTCTAACTGTCGCCTTGGCGGACGGCGCCGGCCAAGGGCCGATCGTCCCGCCGGAGCCCGAATCTGGCCATGAGATGTGTAGCTTTGCATATAGCGTGCGGCATCGGCGCGACCATGC
>Ga0315281_10001763_pt1 | contig 32120 bp, 26 predicted proteins | sample YL17G07_0_MG_FD_204540 | JGI IMG/M metagenome (GOLD analysis project Ga0315281, IMG submission 204540) | Sediment microbial communities from Yellowstone Lake, YNP, Wyoming, USA - YL17G07_0 | ecosystem: Environmental > Aquatic > Freshwater > Lake > Sediment | place: USA: Wyoming | collected...
CTTTACTATCTCAACGTCATGGCCGGCCCACACCGACAATGGGTGTTCAAGAACGACCCGGCGCATGAGTGGATTACCAATATGAAGGGCTGAAGACTTGACCTGCCATCGCTACCGAAAACCTCAGTACGGCTGGTTCGAGTTGAGCGATCCCTGATCCACCCGATAAGAGAGCGGGCCCCGGACTTTCGGACCGGTTGATAAGTGGTGGCCTTGCCTCAGCAACGGCCGCGCGGCGGCCGGGATCGGAGCGAGAGCATGGCACGCAGGAAGAGACGGAACTACTCGGTGGTGTTCAAGGCGTAAGTGGCGATTCCGGCGTTGAAGAGCGACAAGACGTTGGTGGAGTTGGCACAGCAGCACGACGTCCAGCCGAACCAGATCGCCGACTGGAAGACGCAACTGCTGGAACGGGGGGCGCAGGTTTTGTCGAGCCGAGCGGCTGTGGAAAAGCGTCAAGTACGAGGAGGTCTATCTCAAAGCCTACGACAGCGTGACCGAAGCCAAAGCCAATCTGGGGGGCCATCTGCACTTCTACAACACGCGCCGTCCGCACAGGGCGCTTGACGGCAAAAACCCGGGCGCGGTTTACTTCGCAACCATGCCGCAATAAAGAATCGCGGCATAACCCTTCACCGTAGGGTTTCACTTATCAAATAGGGTTTCACTTATCAAAGCGGATTCCCTGTCCAAACAAGCGAGACCACCTCACTTCCACGGCAATGGCGCATAGGATTTGGCCGATGAACGCATTTGACTACATCATCGTCGGAGCTGGATCAGCCGGCTGTGTTCTGGCCAACAAGCTTGGTGCAGACGGGCGAACCTCAATCCTGGTGCTGGAAGCGGGCCCAATGGATCATGATCCGATGATCCATGTGCCCGCTGGCGTGTATCGCGCGTGGCGAGACCCCATAATAAACTGGAACTACGAGACAGAACCTGAACCGGAATTGCTCGACCGAAGCGTGGGAATGCCAAGGGGCAAGGTTGTCGGCGGGTCGTCTTCGATAAATTCCATGGTCTATATGCGCGGTCATCCCCTCGATTATGATCGTTGGGCCAGCGAGTGCGGATTGAAGGACTGGAGCTATGCGCACTGCCTGCCCTACTTCAAGGCCGGCGAAACGTCGGACCGCGGCGGCGATGAATGGCGCGGTGATAGCGGTCCGCTTGGTGTCTCCAAAGGGAGTTTTGATAACCCGTTGTTTGACGCTTTCATCGCGGCGGGCGCCCAGGCGGGGCAAGGCCGGTCGGAAGACCTGAACGGCTTCAACCCCGAAGGCGTTGCGCGCCTGGATGCGACAAAGCGATATGGACGCCGATGCAGCGCGGCCGTGGCCCACCTGCGCCCGGCACTCAAGCGCGGCAATGTCACACTGCTTGTTCGGGCCATGGTCAAGCGGGTATTGATCGAAAACAACCGCGCCGTCGGTATCGTTTTTGACCACAAAGGTGAAGAACGCATTGTTCGCGCCAACAAGGAAGTAATTCTGTCGGGCGGGGCGATAAACTCGCCACAGTTGTTGATGCTGTCTGGCATCGGCCCGGCAGACCACCTGAATGACGTCGGCATCGCGCCAATGGTTGACCTGCCGGGTGTTGGCCGAAATCTTCAAGATCACGCCAGCATTATGCTCCAGTACGCATGCAACAGAAGCTTTCCCATTCACACGGTGGACATTCCCTGGCGCAAGGCCGCGGCAGGTGTGCAATGGGTGTTCACGCGGTCAGGCATAGCCGCCTCCAATATCTGGGAGGCCGGCGGCCTGATCCGCGGGAACCACAAAGTGAGTTATCCGAACCTGCAGTACCATTTTGGCCCTGTCGGGTTTGCATATGACGGCACCAGGATCACCCTGCTGCAGGCATTTGCCATCCACGTCGACCAGCTGCGCCCGCGCAGCAAGGGGCAGGTGACGCTCAAGTCTGCCGACCCCCATGACAAGCCGCTCATGAATTTCGCCTATCTCGCGCATGGCAGCGACCTCGACGAGTTAGTTGAAGGGGTGCACAAGACCCGCGAATTGGTGGGGCAATCGGCGTTTGACGATCTGCGTGGAGCCGAACTTGCACCGGGACCGCAGGTGCGGACCGATAAGGAAATCAGCGACTGGGTGCGCACGGTGACAACAACCGATTTTCACCCTTGTGGCACTTGCCGGATGGGGCATGGTCCGGATGCGGTGGTGGATGATCAGCTTAGGGTACGCGGTGTCGATGGTTTGCGCGTGATCGATGCGTCGGTCATTCCACAAATCATGAGTGCCAACATGAATGCGCCGACCCAAATGATCGCCTCGCGCGCTGCCGACTACATTCTGAGCAAACCGCAACTACCGGCACTAAACGCGCGGTTCGCCTTTCAGGAATGATACCGATGCGAATAGGTGCATCAGGGAAATGGGCTTCACACGTGTCTCAAGCGAGCAAGCGGCGCAAGCCGTAGTCGGGGATCGCTATGTCGGGCCTAACTGGGGTTGAGCGATAAACTGATCTTCGTCTGGCTCTATCGCTTTTTTCCGGCCGTGTCCGACACTGCGGTAATCTTCAAACCAGAGGCGCTGAGGCACGGTCATACGGAACGCCTGATTGACTCGATCCGGCGGGAGTGCCTCGACCATGTGGTGATATTTGGTGAAGCGCGTCTTGCCGGACCCTGAGGGCGTATGCCGATTACTACTATCGCGCCCGGACACCTCTGGCGCTGGCCAAGGACATGCCGCTTGGTCGACCCGTCCCGTCTGTCGGCCACATCATATCTGTGCCCCCACTCGGTGCCCTTCACCACCAACACCTCAGGACGGCATAAACGCTAGGGACTGACACCCCCCTTTAATGCCTGTTGACCTGCCGCCCGTTTTGGGGCACCGATTCAATTGATTGTGGAATCAATTATGGGCCAAACGACGGGAGTCGATGCCGACATGCCCGCCGGCGGCAGCCAGATGCCGCATTTCGACGCCTCACCCGACGGGCCATATCGAGGTTAAGGACATGTGCAAGGTCTGCGGCTGCGGTGAAGGCGAGGTGAGGATCGAGGCCGCGGGCGGGGTGCCCTCGGCGGAACATGACCATACGCACGGTCGAGGGCATCGCCATGACGACGATCTGCATTTTGGGCATGGCCCCGCCGGTGTCACGGTGGCCGGCATGGACCAGGGGCGCCTCGTCCGCATCGAACAGGATATCCTGGCCAAGAACGCCAGCTTCGCCGACGAAAACCGCGCTTTTCTAGACGGCCTCGGCATCCTGGCCCTCAATCTTGTCTCCAGCCCCGGCGCCGGCAAGACGACGCTTCTGGTTGAGACTATCAAGGCCTTGAATGGCAAGCGGCCCATTGCCGTCATCGAGGGCGATCAGGAGACCTCGAACGACGCCGAACGCATCCGCGCCACCGGCGTAGCGGCGGTACAGATCAACACTGGACGCGGCTGTCACCTCGACGCACACATGGTCGGCCATGCCTTCGAGAGCCTGCTGCTTGAACCGGGGGCACTGCTGTTCATCGAGAATATCGGCAACTTGGTCTGCCCTGCCGGTTTCGACCTGGGCGAGGCGCATAAGGTTGTGATCCTCTCCGTCACCGAGGGCGACGACAAGCCGATCAAGTATCCCGACATTTTCGCCGCCGCCGATCTGATGCTGGTGTCGAAGCTCGATCTGTTGCCGCATACCGATTTTGACCTCGAGGGCTGCATCGAGAAGGCCAGGCGCGTGAATCCGCGCATCGAAACTATTGTCCTTTCCGCCCGCTCTGGCGAGGGCATGGAAGCCTGGCTCGACTGGATCATGGCAAGGCAGGGATAGCGGCAGGGAAGCGGCGACATGCACGAACTCACCATCGCCACGAGCCTCGTCGAGTTGGCCAGCGACCATGCCGCGCGCCATGGCGGCGGCAATGTCGCGCGCATCGACGTGCGCCTTGGCGCGCTGTGTGGAATCGGCCGCTCGCTCTATTTCTGCTTTGAACCGGCGGCACGGGGTACGCGCTGCGCCGGGGCCACACTGGCCATCGAGGAAGTGCCGCTTACCGTTTTTTGCGCCACTTGCGACGCGGTGAAGACGCCCAAGGCCCTCTACAATTTCCGCTGCCCAGACTGCGGCCGACCGACACCCAAGGTCGTCACCGGGCGCGAGATGCAATTGGTTTCGATCGAATTGACCAAACCCGCGGCCTCCGCCAAGCGTCGCCGCCCGCGAACAAGCAGAGATAGGAACCCGATATGAAAGCCGCAAAGACCGCACTTTGGGAGTTCGTCCCGCACCAGCATCGAGGGCCGGCGCAACAAAAGGGCGCCGACGATCATATCCGCTCACCCCGGCTGCATAACGGCGCCTTTCGTGCTGGCGGCCTTACCACCTTCATGGGCGCACCCTATTGCCCGCCCGACCGCAAGGCCATCCGCGAGATGGGAGCCAAGGTCTGCTTCCTCGGCGTGCCCTGGGACCAGGGCCAGATCGTGCGCGCGGGCACCTCGCAGGCCGCCTCGGGGGTGCGCGAGGCCTCGACCCAATATTTCCCCTATATGTTCGAGTACGATGTCGACCTGTTGACCTTCTTCCGCGTCGTCGATTGCGGCGACGTGCCGACAGTGCCCGGTAACAACAAGAAGTCGCACGACTATATCGATCAATACGTGACCGAATGCCTTGAGGGCGGCGCTAAGGTCATTCTCTGCGGCGGCGACCATTCGCTGCCTATTCCAGGCGCCCGCGCCCTCTCCCGCTTCCACAGACAAGGCCGCATCGGCTACCTGCACGTGGATAGCCACCTCGACGCCGGCCCCGATTGGGCCGGCAATAAAATCACCAACTGTTCCGGTCCGGCGCGGGCTATCGAGCTGCCCAATTGCTCGGCCAATAACATGGCCCATCTCGGTTCGCGCAACAGCCTGAACCCGAAGGACTGGTGGGATTTTTACGTCGATAACGACATCCGCGTCATCACCATGCACGAGGTCGTCGATCGCGGCATCGAGACTTGCGCCAAGGAAATATTCGAAACCGCCTGGCGCGGCACCGATGCGGTCTATTTCTCGTGGGACACGGATTCCATAGACATCGCCTGCATGCCCGGCTCGACCTCACCCGAGTGCTACGGCCTCAAAGGCCGCGAAGCGCTGCAATTGGCCAGGGTCGCGGGCATGTTTGGCGCCGACGTGTTCGAAATCGTCGAGCTCTGCCCCTACTTCGATGTCAGCCATATGAGCATCCGCATGGGCGTCAACATGATCTACCACTATCTCGGCTCGCGGGCAAAAACGCTCCGCGAGATGGGCCAGAAACCGTAATCGGATCAGCAGTCGGACAGGAATCGAACCATGAACCCCGCCAAGAGCTATGCCCATCTGTTCTCGCCGCTGGGCGGCGACGCCGGCGACAACTACCGAGCGCCGAACGTGCTCACCTTCCTGCGCTCGTCGCACGTTGCCCTGAAAGCGGCCGAGCTGAAGAAAAGCGGCGCGCGCTATGCTTTTGTCGGCGTGCCCTTCGACGAAGGAAGCGTCGGCAAACCCGGCTCCGAGGATGGCCCTCGCGAGTTTCGCCTCGCCTCGCAGGAGTATTTCCCCTACTGGTTCGAGTACGGCGTGGACCTGCACGGCACGGCCGTCGATTGCGGCGATGTCTCGATGCCCAAGGTCAGCCCCGACGTGGCCCGCGAGCGCGTCTATCGCGCCGTGCGCGAGGTGCTAAAATCCGGCCTCGTTCCCATCGTCTGCGGCGGCGACCGCTCCATTTCCATCGCCGCCGCCAAGGCGCTGTCGGATCACCTCGGCAACAAGAAGATGGGTTATCTCCATTTCGGCGCCCATCTCGACCTGGCCGATAGCTGGGCCGGCGAGCGCAATCTTGGCCCCTGTGCGTTGGCCCGGATCACCGAACTCAAGAACCTGAAGGCAGCCAACGTCGCCCATGTCGGCGCGCGTAATTCCATGAACCCCAAGGATCATGTGGACCTGGCCAAGAAGCGTGGCCTGCGCTTCCATTCCATGTTCGAGTTGATTGAGCGGGGTGTTTATCCGGCCGTCGAGGAGGCCCTCGACCGGGTCTGGACCGGCACCGCCGGGCAGTATCTTAGCTTTAATTTCAACGTCATGGATGCTTCGGCCGCGCCCGGCGTCACCTCGGCCGAGCCGGGCGGCGTCGAATCGCGCGAGATGATGCGGATCGCCGATATGATCGCCAAGCGGCGCTCGATCAGCGTCATCGACGTGACGGAGCTGTGCCCGGTTTTCGATGTCAGCGGCACCGCCGCCCGGTTGGCCGTCTGCGTCGTCATGCGGATCATGGCCGCACTGGCCAAAGAACGGGGCGAGGTCATCGACGCCAGCCTGCGCCGCACCGATCTGCTCAAGGCGGCGCGCGGCAAGCGAAAATAGCTGTGGGTATCTGGCTGTTATTCAGCCCGCCCCTAGTTTGAATACTGTTATATTTCACGGGGACTTAGAAGCTAATCAGTGGGTCAAGAGGGAGGCGTTCGTGGCACCGCGAAAAAAGGCTAGCGGCGGCAAGGCCGTCGGCGACTTCCAGGGCAACCGCAACCTGGAGCGTCTGTCGCGGATTTCACACAAGAAGCAGGACGAGGAGGTCGAGCGCGGATTGAAATTCGGGCTTGAGGCCGCGCCCTCGGTCGTTGATCGCACCATCTCCTGTTTCAGCCGCGGCCATCAGCCGGCCTTCGCTGGCATCAATACCTTCATGAAAGCGCCCTATTGCGAGGACGTGCGCCAAGTGAAGAAATACGAAGCCGCCTTCGTCGGTGTCCCCTTCGATACAGCCACCACCTATCGCCCCGGCGCCCGCTTCGGCCCCCAGGCGGTACGCCGTATATCGGCCCTCTATGACGGTTATTCCGTGGATGGCGCCGTGGATATCTACGAAGAGCTCGACATGTGCGATATCGGCGATGTCTTTGTCATTCCCGGCAATATCGAGAAGACCTTCGATCAGGTCACCAAGGCTATTTCGCATATCTACACCTCGGGCGTTTTTCCGATCATTTGCGGCGGCGACCACGCCCTGGGTTTTCCCAACGTGCGCGGCGTGGCGCCTCATATCGACGGCAATGTCGGCATCATCCATATCGACCGCCACCTGGATCTTCAGGAAAAGGACATGGACGAACGGATGCATACGACGCCGTGGTACTGGACCACGCACGAGCCCACTTCGACCACGCATCGCGATCACAGCCACATGCACGATGTCGGTCTGCCCAATTGCCGGCCGGAAAACCTGGTGCAGATGGGCATCGGTGGCTGGTATGGCTCGCGGCCGGGCGCCATCGTCGCCAAACGGCGCGGCACCTCGGTCATGACGATGACGGACATCACCGATTTCGGTCCGGCCAAGGCCGCCGAGATCGCGCTCGAACTTGCCTGGAAAGGCTGCAAGGCGGTCTATCTCTCGTTCGATATCGATTCGATCGATCCTGGCTTCGCGCCGGGCACCGGCTCGCCCGAACCGGGCGGTTTGATGCCGCGCGAGGCGCTTGAGATCGTCCGCCTGATCGCCCGCGAGGGCCTGTGCGCCATGGAAGTGGTGGAAGTGTCCCCGCCCTATGATGTCAATGACAACACCGCCCAGCTTGCCTGCCGCGTTATGCTCGACGTTCTCGGCACCATGTGTGTCGAGGGTAAGATCGGCCACCGTTCCAAGGTCATGAAGAAGTAAGAACGCGCGTCGACCGCCGGCGCGCAGCCTTAATCATTATCGGCACCGCAAAACAACGGGGACAACAGAGATGAATATTCGAAACATCGCTCCAACTGCCGTAACCGCGCTACTATTGAGCTTGGTTGTATCCACCGCCGATGCCCATACCTTCGGCGCCAGTGGCGCCGGCTTCTCGGCCGGTTTCGCGCATCCTTTTTCCGGCCTCGATCACCTGCTGGCCATGACGGCAGTCGGGCTGTGGGCGGGCCGCATCGGCGGACATGCCCTGTGGCTGATCCCGGCTGCTTTCGTCACCGCCATGGCGGCGGGCGCCGGAGTCGCTCTCCTCGGCTTGACGGTTCCCATGGTCGAGATCGGCATCGCCGCCTCGGTGGTTCTGTTTGCTGCCCTGGCGCTGTTCGGCACGCGCCTGCCGTTGGCGGCGGCAACGGCCGTGGCGGCGCTCTTTGCCGTCTTCCACGGTCACGCCCACGGCAGCGAACTGCCGCAAGCGGCCAATGCCCTGACCTATGCCGCCGGGTTCCTGACGGCAAGCGTGAGCCTGCATATCGTCGGCATCGTTGCGGCACGCGTAACGGCCTTGCGCCTTGCCCACGGCCACTGACCGGATATAGCCCGGGCAGGCCAGGCCCTGCCCGGGTCCGTTTTTGGAGCGCCGCACATGTCCGGACCCGCCATCGACTACGAGGTCTTTGCCGCCGGCGATGTCGTGTTGCAATGCGGGCTGACGCTGCGCGACGCCAAACTCGCCTACAAGTGCCACGGCACGCTCAACCGCGAGCGCAACAATGCCATTATTTTCCCGACCCGCTATTCGGGCCGGCATGGTGACAACGAATATCTGATCGGCGAGGGCATGGCCCTCGACCCCCGCAAGTACTTCATCATCGTGCCCAATTTGCTCGGCAACGGCGTCTCGTCCTCGCCCAGCAATACCCCGCCGCCCTTTGACCGGGCGCGGTTTCCAAACGTCACCATCCACGACAACGTCATGCTTCAGCGCCGATTCTTAAGCGAGCGTTTCGGCATTGATCGTTTGGCGTTGGCTCTGGGGTGGTCGATGGGCGCACAGCAGGCCTATCACTGGGCAGCGCTGTTCCCGGACAAGGTCGAGCGCCTGGCGGCTATTGGCGGCTCGGCCCGGACCTCGGATCACAATGTCGTCTTCCTCGAAGGCGTCAAGGCGGCGCTTACCGCCGACGCCGCCTGGCGTGGCGGCTGGTACGAACAACAGCCGGCGGTCGGCCTGCGGGCCATGGGCAGGGTGTGGGCGGGTTGGGGCCTGTCGCAGACCTTCTATCGCCGCAAGCTTTACCGCGACATGGGCTATGCCACGGTCGAGGATTTCTTGGTCGGGTTCTGGGAAGGATTGTTCCTGCAACGCGATGCCAACAACTTGTTGGCGCTGATCTGGACTTGGCAGCATGGCGACATCAGCGCCAACGACCGCTTCCAAGGCGATTTCGACAAGGCCCTTGCCGCCATCGAGGCCCGGGCCATCATCATGCCCGGCTCGACCGATCTCTATTTCCCGCCCGAGGACAACGAATACGAGGTCGCCCGCATGAAACGGGCGGAGTTGCGCCCCATTCCGTCCATCTGGGGCCATTACGCCGGCGGCGGTCGAGACAAGGAGGCGGTGCAATTCATCGACCGCGCCTTGATGGAATTGCTGGCGAGCTAGGCATGATCGGCGCCCCCGCCCCGACCGACCCCAAATCGGTCCTGGCGCTGGCCTCGAGCCCGCGCCGCCAAGGAAATTCGCGCCTACTGGCCGAGGCGGTTCTTGCCGGCGCGGCCGAAGCAGGACACAAGGTCGAATTGCTACATCTGCCCGACCATGTCAGCGGCATGTTACGCAACTGCCGTGAATGTCGGCGGCCGGACGGCTCGTGCTCCATCGAGGACGGTTACCGCGACCTGTTCCTGAACAAGGTTTTGGCGGCCGACGCGCTTGTCCTGGCCACACCGATCTGGTGGTACGGCATGTCGGCGCATCTGAAGAATTTCTTCGACCGCATGTTCTGTTATGTGGCCGCATCCTACCCGGACCACGAGGAGGTGCATCGCCGCCTGATGGGAAAACGCCTGGCCCTGGCGCTCAGCGCCGAGGAAAACAACCTGTCGGCGCGCCTCGGCATCGTGCATCAGACACAGGAGCTTTGCCGCTACCTGCACTACACGCTGGCCGGCGTTGTCACCGGTATCGGCAACAAGACCGGCGAGGTTCGCAACGACCCGACTCGGCCGCTCGATGCCGCCCGCGAGCTGGGCCGGCGGCTGTTCCTGATCGAACAGACCGATTACCGATTGGACACCCCGCGCGCACCCCGGGTCTGGGGCGAGGACGGGCCGACCTTCCCGACTTATTGGCGCTGACGATCAGCTGGCGCGGACGAAGGCCAACACTTCGCGAGCGAAATCCCGCGGCGCGTCCTGTTGCAGCCAGTGGGAGGCCTTGTCGAGCCGCACCAAGCGGGCGCTGGGAATCTCCTGGGCCAGGCTCTCGCCATCCTTGATGGTTTGCCAGGGATCGTGCACGCCCCACAGCACCAGGGTGGGCGCACGGATATCCTTGTGCCGATCCACCAGCATCATGGTGTGGTTGGTGTTGAGCGCGCTGGCGTTGCGAATAAGGCTGATCTTGCCTTCCTCATCGCTATAGGGCGCGACGATACCGGCGCGGAATTCGTCGGTCAGGCGACCACGATTGTAAAGACCGTCGGGTAAGCCGCTGGCCACGAAGTCCGCCACTTCGCGCGGCGTCTTGGCGCGCCAGTTGGGATTGCCAAGCGCGATCATGTCGTCGATCGGCCAGGAATCGTAGGCGACGATGTTGCTTAAGATCAACCGCTTGACCCGGTCCGGATGCTCGATGCCCATGATCAGGGCAACGCCACCGCCGGTATCGTGACCGACGATGGTCGCCTGCTCGATCCTCAACTCGTCCAGCAGGCGCAGGATCATGTCTGTCTGCGCCCGCAGCGAGCGGTCGAAGCGGTCGCGGCGGTCGGAGTAGCCATGACCGAGAAAATCCGGGGCAATGACGCGGACATCCGGTTCCAGCAGCGGAATGACATCGTGATAGAGATAGGACCAGGTCGGGATGCCGTGCAGCAGCACGACCGGTTCGCCGGAACCGACATCGGTATAGGCCACCGTCAGCGGCAGATAGGCAAGGTCGCCGAGGACAACGGTTTTCTGTCGCGCGCGAAAATCCAGATGATTCATCGCCGACGGTCCTTGCCTCGGCCCGGCGCTAACCCGCGGCGGGTTAAATCTGCCTGGTCTTCTCCGAGACCTCTTGGTACCAGAGTTTGCGCGTGCCGATCTTGGACCGCAACTTCCAACCCAGAGACTTTGGCGCCGCCTCGATGCGCTGAAGAAGATCGCCGATGCGCTGGCGAATGGTTCCGGTCTCGCTTTCGGTAATGGCGGGAAACTCCTTGATATGGTCCGGCACGCGGCGAAGATTAGTGGTGAAGGTGTGATAGAAGCCCCAGTCCTTCGCCATCATGGCGATGATATAATCCATATCGATGTGCTTGTTGCTGTCCCGGGCCGTGCCCAGCGGGTGTTCCAGCATCAACACCAGCGTATCCTTGAAATCCTTCAGATTGATCTCGACGATCTGCATCTTCTCCAACAGCAGGTCGGTGGTGCAGATGGTCGGCGAATCGATGGACAGCCGACCCTTGAAGGGAATGCGGTGGCAGAAGTAGAGTTCGTCGGCGAAGACGTCCACGTTGAGGTTGGTTTGAGGGTGCACATAGACGTGCCGGCTACCCTCGGAGACGACGAGTACGCCTTCGTCCGGTTCATACCCCTGGGCCACCATGAAATCGTGGATCTGGCGGTTCTGGCGCTTCTCGGCGCCGAAATCAACGTCGGTTAGGGCCCGCGCCATGTCGTCGAACAGATGCACATTGCGCGGACATTGCAGGCGGTAGGCCACGGAGCCCAGGATACGCAGGAGAATGCCCTTGGCCTCGGCCTCGCGCACTAGGCGCAATGCTTCCGCGATGAATTCCAGATGAAGGTTGGTGTTGCCCACGGTCACCCGCTATCGGTTTGCGCTACATGATGTCCAATCGGAGGAAGTCCGGCGCGCCAAACTTTTTGGCGCGCCGGTAATCCATAACCCACCGATCCCGGTATCTATTCGATCGGTATTTCCTTGAAGGCCAGAGTAACGTCAACGCCTCGTGATTTCTGGTAGAACTTCATCACCAGATACCAGAGCAGGGCGATAACGAAGATGCCGCCCACTAGGCGCAACTGTTCCGGCGCATGGCCTGCCGCCGTCGGATCCGAGAACAGGACCCAGAAGTAGAACTGAGAGCCGAAGAACCCCAGGGCGCAGAACACGGTCATCATCGGCAGACCCAGGATTTTTTTGCCGGCAATCGGCGACTTCTCATAGATGTGCGGCCGCGTGTAGGGAAAGAAGACCCCCGCCAGCAGCACGATGCTCCAGGCCAAAAGCGCCGCCTCGATCAGGATGATGACGGAGGCGAAGAACGACGTGAAGCAGAACAACCCCATGAAGAGGATGTTCAGAAGCGTCGTCGCCCAGATCGTGAATTGCGGTGTGTGCGTTTTTTGAGAAATCGTCGCGAACGGTGCCGGAGCAATGCGGTCGAAAGCCCAGGCAACCACCGCCCGAACGGCGTAGGTGTGCATGGCTGGGATCCACATCCAGATCCAAGCTATGAACCCAACCGATACCAGGACGGCGATCGGCCAGGACTGCGTCAGGATGCCAGCCAGCAAGGTAATTGAGGCGTCGGTCGGCGTGGTGATGACACCTTCGCCCGGCACCCAGAAATTGTAGACGGCCGAACCGATGAAATCATAACCGAATACCGAATTTGCCAGCGCGATCGTGATCAGCCAGATAACGACGTTGATGGCAATGGCGCCCAGCATACCCACGGTTTGCGACTTCTCCACCGACTTGATTTCGCCAGCGATAGAAATGGAGAAAGCCGCCCCCAGCAACGGCAGGAAAGCCCAGTTCGAGACCTTGATCGTGGTCCAGATGTCCGCCCCTTCGGTGGTCCAGGCTCCGCCCGGGTTAGCTGCCGCCGAGGTGATGATAGCCTGGTAGGGTTGATCGACCCCCATGATCGGACCCATCATCGTGTTGAACGATGTGATGAAGTCTCCGTTCGAGTAGTTCAGCAGGACGATGATGAGAAGGGCCGAGCCCAGCATCGCCAGCACGAATACGATTTTCTGCGAGAACAAGAACGCCTTCATCCCCATTGTCAGGATGATCGAGGAGAGGACGAGGATGATTGATCCCACGACAAAGGTCGGGCCCGGCTCATAGAGAGCCGCCGACCAATCCTGGAACGTCGCGCTGCCGGTCAGATACCCGATCATGGCGAAGGCCGGCGCGATTCCTAGCCTGACAATCCAGAAGGCGGCAATCGCGCAATAGAACAGCCAGGCGAAGATTTCGACAAAGCTGATGGCATGCGCCAGGAACGGCGGCAGGCTACGCGAGCCGAAGACATAGATGCCGCCCGAACGCGGCAGCGTCACCGACCAGCTGATCATGCCGAGACAAATGAGCGACATCATGAACCCGGCAATGACGCACCCCAATAGCAGATTGCCGCCAGGGTAAAAGGCCGGGCCGTAGTACATCATGGTGCCGACGCCGAGGCCGACGCTGACCACGCCGACATCGTAAATGAGCGTATCTACCAGACCAGCGGTCTTGATGAGGCCCGACGCCTTGCGCAGGAAGATTCTCTGTTCGCCGGGCGCATTTCCTGTGGTCGCCATAGTTTCCCCTCCCTAATGGCCGATCGCCGCCAACGGCGATGCCGGTAAGCCGTCTCCGATATGCCAACCTATCCCTGTGTCAGACTCACGTTCCTGATTTCTCCATCCTGGAGCGTGACAAGCACGCCCTGCAACAACCCTTCAGGATAGGTGCTGCCCGGATTGACGCAAATAGTGCGACCGATCTTAATCTGACCGCGACCCTCATGGATATGGCCATGCAGCCCCAACAGGGGCTGCGCACGCTCGATGGTCTTGTACAACTCTGTGCTGCCGGCATGCATCTGCACCGGATTGCCCATCTCGAACACCATTCGCAAATTTTCGTCCAGTTTCGGGCACTGGTCGAGGATGGTGCCGTGGGGCGGAATATGCACGTTGAAGATGCAGCGCGTCATGTCCTTGACCTGTGCGCAGAGATGGCTCAAGCGCTCACGATATTGGTCCTCGGTGAATTCACGCTCGGTGTCCCACGGCGTCTTGGTCGAGCCGCCGCAGTGAAGGATTTCGTAGCCGCGCAGCTCCGTCACCTGCATCTCGTGATACTGGATCGCGGGCGAGGCATTGAGGACGGGGTCAATCTCGAAGAAATCGTCGTTGCCGGGCGCGGTAATGAACGGCACGTCCTTGCCATGCAGCCTTTGTTCGGTCAGTGCACACCACTCGCGCACACGCTCGACCACCAGCTTCTTGAAAAGCTCGTGGCGGCGATCCTCATGCTCTGACAACTCGCGGTATTCTGTTTCCGTCACCACTACCGGATAGAAACCCTGATTGCCGGTTCGTTTCATGAAATCGTCCACCTCGGCCTGGGTCTTGAGGCGGATGGTGTCGCCGGCTGAAAACGCCAGCCAAGTCCGGTCCGGTTGCTCGGCGATTGGCATCATGGCCTTGCCGGTCATATCGCCGCCCATGACCAGGACGTTGGCGCCATAGAACTCGACGGCGTTGAGGAGCTTCTTGAAACAGACGTTCGAACCGTGCAGGTCGGAGGCAAAGAAAATGACGACCTTGTCGCCGCTAGTGTTTTTCTTCTTCCAGAACATTCCGGCCTACCTCACCACATTCGTTGAACCGAAACTGGCGCCGCGGCAAGGCCGCCGTCGCGAACGCGAACCGCCCGCACCCGACTGTTCCATAGTCGGGGTCGTCCGCACAATATCAAACATCAAAATTGCTTCAGATAGCGGGCCGTCTCCCAGTCCGAGACATGATAACAGTGGCTTTCCCACTCGTTGCGCTTATAGCCAAGCCAGGCTTTGTGCATGGCCGGACCAAATACTTTCTCGCTGAAGGGATCGGCCTCGAAGGCATCGAGCGCCTCGCCCAGGCTGCGCGGCAGGTAGCTCACGCCCATCTTCTTCAATTGCGCGTCGGTCTTCACATACATGTTCTCGGTATGCGGTTCGCCCGGATCGAGATCCTTTTCGATACCCTCCAGGCCCGCCGCCAATACCATGGCGGCACCGAGATAGGGATTGCAGGCCGAATCGGGGGCCCGCAGTTCGACCCGCCCACCGGCCAGCGGGATGCGGACGGTATTGGTGCGATTGTTGTTGCCGTAACAGACGAACACCGGGGCCCAGGTGAAGCCCGACTGGCTCCCGCGCAGAATGAGGCGCTTGTAGCTGTTGACCGTCGGCGCAACGACGGCGCAGATGGCCGGCATATGCCGCAACACGCCGGCGATGAACTGATATCCGAGCTTCGAGAGCTTGCAACCGCGCTTGTCCTTGGCGTCGAAAAACAGGTTGCGACCGCTCTTGATGTCGGCCATCGAAATGTTGAAATGCGCGCCGCTGCCGGCCCGGTCGGGATAAGGCTTGGGCATGAAGGTGGCGAAATAACCGTGCTTACGCGCGATTTCGTGCGCCATCATGCGGAAAAAGACGTAGTTGTCGGCCATCGTCGTCATGTTGAAGTAGGTGAAATCCACCTCGAACTGGCCGATGCCGTCCTCGTGATCGAGCGAATAGACGTCCCAGCCAAAAGCATTCATAGCCGCGACCAACTCGCCCATCCAATGCATGTTGTCGAGCAGCCGGGCCGCGTCATAGGCCGACTTGTCGAGGCGCGTGCGCGTGGAAATCGGCTCAAAGCGGCCGTCGGGCGCATCCTTGAGGACGAAAAATTCCGCTTCCATGCCCATCTTCGGCTCAAGGCCGAGCTTGGCGGCGCGGCCCATGACCTGGCCGAGGATGGTGCGTGAGCAAGCCTCAAAAGGCCGGCCGCGGGTCCACAGGTTGCTGGCAAACCAGGCGACGTCTGGTTTCCAGGGCAGGATTTTACAACTCGATGCGTCGGGATGAGCGGAGACTTCCTCCTCGCTCACATCCTGCGGCACACCGTCGAGGGCGGCGCCGGTGAATAGTTCGGACCCCCCGATCATCTGCTCGAAATGCGAGACCGGCACCATCTTGGCCTTGGAGATGCCATGCAAATCGGCATAGCTCGCCAACAGATATTGCACGCCTTTTTTTTCAAGTTCGCGTTTCAACGCGCTGTTTCCACCCGCCGACTTCGCTCCGGTCCCGACCATGATAGTTCTACTCCCCCTCCCCTGGCGCCGGCGGCTACCGGCGATAAATGTTGAACCTCTTTGCTTGGCCCTGCCGCGAAGCTCGACTGTTGCGGCAGCGGTCATCGGCGGTTGGCGACGCTCTGTCCTTTCCCTCCCGCCCTGTCCCTGCCGCCATCGCGGCCCAAGCGGTTTCTTACTTGCATTGCTGAAAATCATGACCGATGCTGATTGACCAGTCAATTAGTATTCTAAACTACCGGATCAGGTCGAACATCGGGAGCGGAACATCATGAGCCCAGCCAAAGACGCCGCCGAGTCGCGCCGCACGCAAGCCAACGTCGAGGCCCTCAAGCGGCTCAACGAATCGGAGCCCGTGCTTGTGGATATCTTGCCGGCTAGCGAAGCGCTGCCCGGCATGACGCGCGAAACGATCCTGACCTCAGGCCCTGCCCTGCCCTGGGAGGAGTACGTCGGCGGCCAGCGCCAGGCCATTATCGGAGGCGCCCTGTTCGAGGGCTTGGCGCCCGATCACGCTACGGCGGAGCGCCGCCTGGCCACGGGCGAGATCACGGTGGATGGCTGCCACGCCCACGGCGCCGTCGGCTCGCTGGCTGGCATCTACACCGCCTCGATGCCGGTCTTCGTCGTCCGCAACGCCGCCTTCGGCAATGTTGGCTATTGCAATTTCTACGAGGGCACCAACCCGCGACGCCTCAACTACGGCGTCTATGACGATGGCGTGCGCGACCGCCTGCGTTACGTCAACGACGTGGTAGCGCCGGTGCTGCGCGACGCCATCCGGCTTTCCGGCGGCGTGAAGCTGAAGCCTATCATCAAGCGGGCGCTGCATATGGGCGACGAGATGCACAGCCGCAACACCGCCGCCTCGCTCCTGCTAACGCGCGAACTGGTTCCGCATTTCCTCGCTCTCGCCCGCCAAGGTCGGCCAGAGGTCGAACAGGCGGTCCAGGCCATGACCGAGGATCACTACTTCTTCCTGCGCCTCTCCATGGCCGCGGCCAAGGCCACCGCCGACGCTGCCCATAATATCGAGCATTCCAGCGTGGTCACGGCCATGGCCATCAGCTGCCGCGAGTTCGCGCTTCGCATCAGCGGGCTCGGCGACCGCTGGATCACGGGGCCGCATCCGACCATCCAGGCCAAGCTGTTCGACGGCCATAGCGAGGACGAGATCGCCTGGATGGGCGGCGAGAGCATCATCACCGAAACCGTCGGGCTGGGCGGCTTTGCCCAGGCTGCCGCCTTCCCCTTGCAGATCTATCAGGGCGGTTCGCCCGAGGCGATGGTCGAGCGCAATCTCGGTCTCTATAAAATCGTCGTCGGCGAGAGCACGGACTATCACATCCCGGCGCTGCGCTATCGCGGCACCCCCACCGGCATCGACATCTTCAAGGTCGTCGAGACCGGGGTGGTGCCCGTCATGGATATCGGCATCGCCGGGCGCGACGGCGGTCAGATCGGCGCCGGCGTGGTCAGCGCCTCCATGGCCTGCTTCGCGAGCGCCGTACGCGAATACCAGTCCCGCTACGCCTGACGCCGGCCCGGAGTAGTGTCCCGATAACCGAGGTGGCTCCAGAACATCGCCTTGAGTTCGGCAATCGCGGCCGGGGCATCGTAGTGGCTGTGGATCATCGAGCGCACGCAGATGCCGTCGAGCATGGTCGAGACGAATCGCGCCGATTGGTCGGGATCGACCGGACGAAACAGCCCTTTTTCGATACCCTGACGGATGCCGACCGAGATGATCGAGCACTCCTCGTCGTAGAAGCGCCGGATGACGCGATCCACCACCTCTTCTTGGGTGTGCGAACCCCGATAATCGAGCATGATCTTGAGCAGCTGGCGAATGGTCTCCCATAATTCGACATTGATGTCGAACCAATCGGTGATCAGATCGACGGGGTCGTCGTGGCCCTCGCGTAACCGGCCATAGTTACCCAGGGCCCGCGCCAGCGCATATTCGAGCGCCGCCCGAAACAGCGCCGCCTTGTTGTCGTAATAATAGTAGATCAGCGCCGTCGTCACACCGGCGGCGCGCGCGATGTCCTTGATGGTAACGGCGGAAAAATCGCTCCGGGAGAACAACTTCAGCGCGCCCGCCATCAACCGTTCGGCACTTTCCGACGACGCCGACACCTCGGCATCGGCCCGGCGCCGACCTTTGCGCCGAACCTTTGGCCGACCCACCTTGCCCTTGACCTGCGCCATGAACCATCCCCTTGCAACCCAGGCTAGCGCGGCATCGCCCTTTGCGCCAGCCTAGAAGGGCAGCGGCTACCAGATATGCAAGTAGCGTTCACGCTCCCACTCGCCCACGACAAGGCAGTATTCACGCCACTCGGCCCGCTTGTATTTGGCGTAGGTGGCGTGGAACTCGGCCCCGAACGTCTCCTTGGCCAGGTCGCTGGTGGCAAAGACCTCGATCGCCTCGCCCAGGGTACGCGGTAGTCGGCGAATGCCGCGCGACTCCAACTCATCCTCACTGACGTCATAGGTGTTGAAATCCACCGACGGGCCGGGATCCAGGCGGCGGCGAATGCCGTCGAGCCCCGCCGCAATGGTCAGGGCCGCGCCAAGATAAAAATTTACGGCCGAATCGGAATTGCGCAGTTCGAGGCAGCGGCGATTTACCGGCAGCCTGCACATCAGCGTGCGATTGTTCTGGCCATAGGCCCGATAGACTGGCGCCCAGGACATCTCGTTCATAAACCCGCGCGGATTCAGGCGTTTATACGAATTGATCGTCGGACAGACGACCGCCGTGATGGCCTCGGCATGGGCGAGGACACCGGCGGTGAAATGATAGGCAATCTCGGCATAACCGCGCCCATCGCGCGATTTTTCTCCCTTGCCTGCTTCGAAGGCATTTGCCCCGGTCTTGAGGTCGGCCAGGCTGATGTTGAAGTGTGCGCCCGAACCAAAGGCATCCGACCACGGTTTCGGCATGAAGGTGGCAATGCAGCCGATGGACCGGGCTACATGCTTTGCCATCAGGCGGAACAGCATCATGCGATCGGCCATCGCCAGGGCCTCGGTATAACCGAAATCAAATTCGTATTGCCCGGCGCCGCCTTCGTGATCGAAGGAATAGACGTCCCAGCCCAGCTCGTTGATATAACCCACCATCGGTTCAAGGAACGGATCGGCCAACATGGTGGTCTCGATGTCGTAACCCCGGGTCGGCTTGTTGCGCAAATCCTCGGCAACGAAGGGCTGCCAGCGGCCGTCCGCCTGGCGCAGCACATAGACTTCGGGCTCGATGCCCATGTTGACGCGGTATCCGAGTTCGGCGGCGGCGGCGAGCTGGCGCTTCAGGACCGTGCGCGAGCAGTGGCTGTAGGGTTTGCCGTACAGGTGAAGATCGGCCGCCGCAATGGCATAGCGCCGATCCCAGGGCAGAACCGTCGTCGTTGCCAGATCGGGTATGCCGGCACATTCGTCCTCGTTCGGCCCCAACGGCCCCATCGCCTCCAGCGCCCCAACGGTATAAAGTTCTGAGCCGGCGAAGGCGTCGTCCAAATGGTCGATCGGCACACATTTGGATTTGGGCACACCCAAGCCATCGACATAGGCGCCAAAAAAATACTTCACTCCCTGATCTTTGAGAGTGCGCTTCAACTCCTCGACCGATTTCATTTTTTTCACCGTAACCCGTTTGCATTCACTTTGACGATCATCGATCTAACCCTATCGTCCATACAAGTGCAATGAAAGTCCCGGCAGCGGTGCTGCAACTTGAAGTTCGACGACAAAGCCGCTTGAACGCGCTCCGCCGACGTCAACGATGAATGCCTAATCAGTGATGTAGCCTGAGCTGGTGTGCCTACCGAAAATCCCGCTCACCGCAGAAGTTTTCTGGATTTTTGACACCCATCGCATAACCGGAGTCTGATAGACTGCCGCCGCTATGACTCCTCCGTCAAATTCTTGGTAGGAACAAGTTAGGGGAATGGTCACGCAAACTCGGGAACGGATGCTCGCCACTAACCGGCTCAACCGTTCGCTTCTCGGCGTGCTTTCGCTCATTGCGGGCGTCACCGTCTTCTCGCTGCAAGATTTGGTGCTCAAGTTCATCAGCGGCGAGTATCCGCTGCACGAGGCCATGACGGTGCGCAGCCTCGTCGCCATCCCCTGCCTCCTGCTGCTGCTTAAGTTCGAAGGCGGCATCAGGCTTCTGTCCACGCCGCGCTGGAAGATCCATCTCGGCCGCGGCGCCATCATGTTCTTCGCCTACACATTCTACTATTTGGCGCTGGCAGCCCTGCCGATCGCCACCTGCACGGCGATCTGGTTCGCCGCACCCCTCTTCATCACGGCTCTGTCGGTCGTCGTGCTCAAGGAGCAGGTGGGCTGGCGTCGCTGGCTCGGCATCGTGGCCGGCCTCCTCGGCGTCCTCATCATGTTGCGGCCCGGGTCGTCACTCTTTGCCTGGGCTTCGTTGCTGCCGCTCTGTGCTGCCCTTGGCTATTCGATCTCGATGACGATCGCCCGCAAGACCGGTGGGGTCGATGCAGCCTCCGCCATGGCCTTCTACGCTAATCTGGCGTTTTGTGCCGGGGCACTCGTCCTCACCGCCATTTTCGGCAGCGGCGCCTTCGCCACCAGCGGCGACGCGAGCCTCGGCTTCCTTACCCGCAGCTGGGTTTGGCCGACTGCTTTCGACCTCGGCCTGATGATGTCGACCGGCGTCGTCGCGGGGCTGGGCATTACGCTGTTGACCAACGCCTACAAGGTCGCCAGGGGCAGCGTCGTGGCGCCCTTCGAATACACCGCGATGGTATGGGGCGTGCTCAACGGTTGGCTGTTTTTCGGCGATTGGCCCGATGCCACTGCCTGGCTCGGCATCGCCATCATCATCGGCTCAGGGCTCTATGTGCTCTACCGCGACAAGGTACGCAGCGCCTCGACCAGTTCGCCATAGCCGGTTAGGCAATGCTGTGCCTACCGAAAACCTCATTCCGACTGGTTCGAGTAGAGCGATCCCTGATCCTCGTTTTGAATTCCCTGTTCGGCTCCAAACATTCCCCGCTCCCCGGTAGCCTGCATCACCGCTAGGCTCGAATCTAGTTCTTGGTAGAAGGGACAGGCGTTAGCGTGTCAAAGCCGACGGTGCCTATCGTATTCCAGATTGCCGCAGAGGGAGCAAACGGCTACTCTGACGCTCGGAACTGCGGTTCGCATAGGAAATCCTGGATTACTATGCCGGAAATGCTGAACCAGCTGATGCGGGATCATCGTAATCTGGCCAGCCTGCTGGATCTGGTTGAGCGTCAGGTCGATGGCTTTGCCACTGGTGGCACTCTCGATTTCGAGCTTTTCGACAGCATCCTCGACTATGTCCTGCACTATCCAGATCTTTATCACCACCCGCGCGAGGATTTGATCTTTCGCCGCTTGCAGGAGCGGGATCCAGCCGCCAGAGCGGCCGTGGCGGCGATGCTAGCGGAGCATGACCGCCTGCAGCAGGTGGATCGAGCTTTTGCCGGCGTTATTCGGAACATCGAGCGCGAGGCAGAATTGCCCCGAAGCTGGTTCCTCGACACTGCGCGCACCTTCATCAAGGAAACGCGGGCCCATATGGAGTTGGAGGAATCCGATTTGTTCCCCCACGCCCAGCGCTGCCTGACGGAGGCTGACTGGCAAGAATTGGACGCCGCTTTGATCGCGCCTTCCGATCCCCTTTTTGCCGGCACGGTCGAGGAACGCTATCGCGCCCTGCATGAACGAATCATGCAGCTCGGCGCCTGATCGGCCGAGAGCATTTCAGTAGTAAGTTCGCCGGCGCAAGATTAGCGTCCGACCAGCACCGCCAACCCGTTGCCTTCCCCGCCCTTACAGGAACGGCTCGGCTCGCTTCGTCAGTTCCTCGATCCCCGGCTCGCCCGGATTTTGCGGCCTACCCGGATGAATGATCGACACCTGGCAACTCTCCGCCGCTTCGACAAGTTGACGATAGGTCCCGGCGTCCAGATTGGCGATAATCGCTTGCTTGTCAGCATTGTATGAGAACATCTTATCGTTGATCTGGGTGCATTCGTTACAGGTGGTGCATCGCGGCGTTTCGATGTAGGGCTCGTCCGTTGGCCTTTCCACCTCCGGCTCGTCGTCCTTGCCAACCACCTCGGGTGGCCCCGAAGCCGGTGGCGCCTCGGCCGAGGCGACGCGATTTCCGCACCCGTCGGGGTCGCTACGCAACCGCGCCTCCCATGACTTGCGCTCTTGGTCGAGCAGGCGCACCGCATGCGAGTTGTGGATGCCGCCCAGTTCCTGAAGGCTGTGCCACATCTCGGCGCAGCGAAGGGCTGCCTGGATCAACTTGCCGTCAATGATGAGCTTATGAAGTCGGTCGTCCGGATCGATCATAAACAGGTAGGGCACGCTTTCGGGCACGCTCTTTGGCATATCCGCCACATAGTCCGCGACCGGAACCAAATCGTTGTTCCACTCGGATCGCGGCATTCGGGCGAAGTTTCCGGCGCAACGCCGATCGCAGGCCAAGAAATCGACCAGAGTAAAGGCAACGGTCTCGGAGATCCTTTGGTGCGCCTCGTCCTCGAACGCCAGGTTATGGACCGGCCAATCGACGTCCGCCTGCGGGTTATCCTTGATGCAAAATCGCGATGCCCAGTCCGGGCCCGCCGACGGATCGTAGACGGATACCGGGAAGGCGCGCGACTCCGTCGCCCCCGCCGCAACCAGATAGGCCGGCAGGTCGCCAGCGTTTCCCGTGGCGCCAGAAAAGATGCTGAACAGGGCCGGGCCACCGTAGCTCAGTCCACGATGGATGCGATCCCGCAGCCGGAACAGGCTGGCACTGCTTGATTGCAGAACATAGACCCCGCCCAGGGCAATCGCCGAGCTAGCCAACTGCCTGGCCCGCAGGCCGACGGCGAAGGATCCGTCGCCAACCGGCGATTTCTCCAACAGATCGTCGGTCTGGACGAGGATTTTCATCGGCAACCCCGCGCCAAGGATATTGGCCAACCCGTCCTTCTCGGACGGCGACATCTCGGCGGCATCAAGACAGACCAGATAGTCCGGGAATGATGAGGCGTCCCGCGGGTCGAGGTCGTTTCCGCCCACGGCCGCGAACAGGGGGTCGTGCCTTGGCTCGCTGTACTCTCCCTCGCTTTCGAGTTCGGCCATCGCGATGGCTTTGGCAAGCTCAACCGCCTTGGGCAACCGCTTGCGGTAGGAATCGAGGGCAGCGGCGCAGTTTTCGAAAATGAAGGAGTAGGCTTGGGCACCGTCTGGCCCCTTGTTCGTTTCGCCGTTAACCGGAAAGAATCTCTGCGACCGCAACACCGAGAGCAGCCAGCGAATTCTCTGGCTGCGGGTCTTGGGCAGCGAGTTCTGGCGTGACCCACTGGTCAGCAGGCGAGACATGATCGCGAAATCGAAGACATCCGCATGCACCGAGCCCAAGGAGGCCTTGAGGTTCGCCGCGCTCCGACCGGCCACGGAGCCAACATAGTCGGCCCGCAGAATGTCAGATAGCTTCAAGATCAGTCTTTCAATTTTCGCGCGGGAGGTGCGATTTTTTTCTTCTTGCACCGCTCGCCAAACGTGCTCGATCAGCCGGGCAGGCATGGCCTTGTCGCAGTCGACGACCATGCCATCGCTCTTGAGGATCATGCGCAGGCGCTTAAGGTTGTCCCGCAGAGGTCCATCCGCCGACGTCGAGAGTCGATTCGTAGCCATCGACCACAGTGTTGACAACGTCCCCGTCGCGCCCTCCGCGAGCAGGAGACGAATCTCCTGCTCCAACCGCAGCGCATGGTTGCGCAAGTGATCCCAGGCCGGTCCCTCACGATTCGCCTCGATGGCGTCATCGAACAGGTGGGTCAGGGAGCGTACGGCTGCGTCGCCCTGACCATCGCGCGACAGTACCAAGGGGAAGTCATAGCGAAGCTTGGCGAGCTTCCGAAAGCCGGCGAAAAGCGCCGGGCGCAGATCGAGATCTCGGGTGGAATCCGGCTCGGCAGTAACCTGCCTGCCGATCAGATAGAAAGCGACATGAGATTGATGTGCGGTCTTCATGCTGGTACGCCTTGCCGTGCCAGGCAGATCGCCAGGAATCCCCGCCCGGTCTTGATCACTCTCTCAGGCCTCCACTTGACTCTTCCGCCCGGCTTCCTGCGGCCAGATGGTAAACTTGTCGAACTCTGCCTCCAGGCCCGACTGGATCGCTTCGGCCGAGCGCGTTTGACCACCGTGCCGCAAATCCTCGTAACAAGGAACGTCCGGGTTCCGATACAGGATGCCGACAGGGAGCGGGTCGGAGATCGTCGCGATTCGCCGCGCCCGGTCGAGATTCGACGGATCGTGCCGTTCCTGATTCGTATAAATCTTGGCTAGGCCAGGGCTGACCCGTAGGCCCTGTTCGTGGGTAAGAAGCAGAATCCTTTTCGGGTCTTGAAGCCAGGGATCGAATAAATCGGGCAACCACTCGGGGCAGCGCTGAACGATGCGTATGAAGGAGAAGCCCTTATGGTGAAACGCCGCCGAAATAATCTCGAATAGCGCCTCCGGGATCCAATCGGCTGCTTGCGCCACGAAGGAGGCATTCTGAACCCCAAGCGTGACGGCCAAGGGTTGCAACCCTTGCAGGCGGGAGCCGGTCGGTGTTGTGTTGCTCTTCATCCCGATCGGCGAGGTTGGTGAAACCTGCTTCTTGGTCAGGCCGTAGATCTGATTGTCGTGCAGCATCACCGTCATATTCATGTTATAGCGGATGGCGTGGATCCAGTGGGCAGCGCCAATGCTGCAACAGTCGCCGTCGCCGGTGTTGACGAAAACGTTCAGGTCGGGCCTGGCCATTTTGATGCCTTCGGCAATCGGAAATGCCCGCCCATGAATGCCGTGAAACCCATATGTCTTCATGTAATGGGGAAAGCGGCTGGAACATCCGATCCCCGAGACGAACACGGTCTTTTCCGGCCGTAGATTCTCGTCGCGGCACAACCGCTGTACCGCCGCCAGGACCGCGTTGTCGCCGCATCCGGTGCACCAGCGCGGTACTCCTCCCTGGTAGTCGTCCAGTTCGTGGTCCTCGCCGTATATCCGTAGCAAACACTCAGTTGCGGCTATAGTCATGGTGATGTTTCCTCATGGACAGCGAAGCTTCTCGAGAATCACTCGGCGGACGGTGTCGGGTTTGATCGGCTCACCACGCACCTCGCCCCAACAATCGACGTCGATCAGATAGCGCGACCGCAGCATCATCGCCAAGGCAGTGAAGCGTCGATTGCTCTCATCAATAATCTCGTCCTCCGGTCGATCGCACCAATTGATCTCGATCGTCATGACCTTCTTGAAACGCTGCATGATGGGCTTGAGGCCCGGGGCCATGGGCTGAAGAAACGTCAGGTGCAAGGAAGACACCTTGACGCCCTCACCTCGCAGGCCGGCCACGGCTTCCTCGATGGTTCCCTTGGTGCTGCCCCAACCTACGATCAACAGATCACCCGTCTCGGCGCCGAACACGGTCGGGGGCCTCAGCGTCCTTTGCAGCGCGGCCAGCTTGAGGCTACGAGAGCGGATGCCCCGCTCATTGGAGTCCGCGTCATAGGCAACATGGCTCAAGCTGTCATGAGCGAGCCCCGTCAGGGTATGCATGCCCCGGGGCTGGCCAGGAATATGCCGGCGCGCCAGACCCGTGACGTCATTCCAGTCGTACGGCCTTTCCTCGGCTGGAATCTCGCTCTGGTCCACGGGCGGCGCCAGCCACGCTGCATCGAAATGGGGGCGCGGAAATGGTTGCTGGGACGCGGCCAGGTTCGCGTCGGAAAGAACCACCACCACCATGTTGAAGGTCTCGGCGATCTTGCGTGCCGTGATCATCGAGTAAAAGCAGTCCTCGATCGCGCTTGCAGCCATGACCACCTTGGGCGCATCCCCATGGCTGCCAAACACCGATGTAAGGAGATCACCCTGCTCCGCTTTTGTCGGCTGTCCGGTGCTTGGACCGCCGCGCTGCACGTTCACCACGACCAAGGGTATTTCGGCCATGACCGCAAGCCCGATTGCCTCCTGCTTAAGCGAATAGCCGGGTCCGGAGGTGATGGTTACCGCGCATTTGCCCGCGTACGACGCGCCAATCGCAAAGGCGCAAGCCGCAATCTCATCCTCTGCCTGATGGACGGTACCGCCCACCTTCTCGAACACCTCGCTCAGATAGTGCGACGCCGACGTGGCCGGCGTGATCGGATACATGGCGCAGATATCCATGCCCGACGCGAGGATGCCAAGCGCCAGCGCCGTATTTCCGTTGACCACGATCTGCGGCTCGCAGACCTGCTCCGACGGGATCCAGAACTTGAAATCGAGGTTGCGCTCTGCCCAATCGTGACCCGCCTCCAGCAAGCTGATGTTGGACTTGATGACGCTCGCGTCCTTCTTGCCGAAGACAAGCTTGATCTGCTCCCGTCCCAACTGTAGGTCCAGGCTGTAGAGGCCGCAGAGCAGGCCCAGCGCAAACATGTTCTTACCCCGCCTCGGGTCCTCGACGATGGCGCGGCATTCCCGTTCCATCGGAATCTCGTGTACCTGGTATCCCGCCGCCACGAGTCCGTCGTAAACCTCGACATAGGCAGCCGCGATGTCCGGGTCCGATGCCTCCCGCCACATGCTCTCGAGCAGGATGATGCCTCCGGCCTCGATTTCACCGGATCGCACCCGCCCCAGCAGCACCTGCTCGTTGAAGGCTACAATGAGGTTCGTCTTGTTACCGCCATTGGTGATGGGTCCCGCGCCTAACCGAACGCGATTGCCGCTGGCGCCCGCGACGCTGCGTGCCGGCGGCCGTATCTCGGCGGGTATGATCTCCACCGTCCATACGCCGTTGCCCATGCGTGCCGCGATGGCACCAAGGGACTGACCGCATTTCTGCGCGCCCTCGCCGGAGTCGCTGATGACTTCAACAATGTGCTCTGCCAACGTCACGGCCACCTTGCCGCCGGTCGAGGACCGAATTGGCCTGATCGGGTCCGAAAAGGCCTCCGCCAAAACAATGTCATCCATCATTCTGCCGCCGTCGTTCATAAGTTTACGCGCCGAAGCGCGTCGATGGCTTCCATTCCCACCTCCTAGGCGACGCGGATACGCGTGAAATCGCGCTCTCCACGATCAATACCGAAGAGCGAAGCAACATCGCCCACCCCTTTGCCAGAAGGTACCTCGCTATAGTTGCGAATACCGAGATATTCCTTCATGTGTCGAGCCGCCAGGCGCCCCGCACCCATCGCTTCGATCACGGTCGCCGCGCCGGTAACGATGTCGCCGCCGGCAAACACGCCGGCCATTGAGGTCGCCAGAGTCTTATCCACCTCGATATAACCTCGCTTATCGAGCTTGAGCCTCGAGGTTTGGCCGATAATCGGGTTGGCGTGGGTGCCGATCGCGAACACGACTTGATCGGTCTCGAATTCGTGCTCGCTGCCAGGTACGGGAACCGGGCGCCGACGACCGGTCTCATCCGGCTCGCCGAGCTCCATCCGGATGCAGCGCAGGGCGCGAACGTTTCCCTCGCCGTCGCCGAGTATTTCGATGGGATTGGTGAGCCAGTGGAAGGCGATTCCTTCCTCTTCGGCGTGGTGAACCTCCTCGGCCCGGGCCGGGCACTCCGCCCGGGTGCGCCGGTAAAGGCAATGAACCTCTTCCGCTCCCAACCGAAGGCAGACCCTCATGGCATCCATCGCCGTGTTGCCGGCGCCGATCACGGTCACCCGCCGGCCCTGCGGCAGTGGTGTGTCGTAGTTCGGAAATTCCTTCGCGCTCATCAGGTTACATCGCGTGAGGAGTTCGTTGGCGGAAAGGACGCCATTGAGAGATTCGCCGGGGATCCCGAGCATCGACGGGAAACCGGCCCCGGTGCCAACGAAGACCGCGTGGAAACCAAGCTCGTCGATCATCTGCTCGATTGTGAACAGGCGTCCGACCAGCGTGTTGCACTCGAAGGCGATGCCCAACTTGCGCAGGTTCTCAATCTCGGCGTCGATCACCTCATTGGGCAGGCGAAAGTCGGGAATCCCGTACGCCAGAACGCCGCCCGGCCGGTGAAACGCCTCATAGACCGTGACCTCACAACCGGCCTTTGCCATGTCGGCGGCACAGGCCATGCCGGCCGGCCCAGAGCCGACGACCCCGACCCGGAAGCTGTTGGGCTCGATATAGGGAATGCTGCTCCAGCGCTCGGCGATGGCGAGATCGCCGACCCAGCGCTCAAGCCTACCAATGGCCACCGGCTCTAGTGGGTCGCGCACGACGCAGACGCCCTCGCACTGGCTTTCCTGTGGGCAAACCCGGCCGCAGATCGCGGGCAGCAAGTTGGTTCGGGTTATGACCTCGTAGGCCCCACGAAAGTCCCCCGCACTGATTTTCTCTATGAAGCCGGGGATATCGATGCCGACCGGACAGCCCGCAACGCAGGCCGCATTGGGGCAAAGCAGACACCGCTCTGCCTCGTTGAGCGCCTCCTGTTGCTGGTAGCCGCAACTCACTTCGGCAAAGTTTGTGATACGCTCGCGCGGGTTCTGCTCACGGGCGGTGGTCCGCTGCTGGGGGATGGTTCGTATCGTTTTTTTCTTCTTCGCCTTCGTCATCGCCATTCACCGCCCAGGGTTCATTGGCGCCAGCGCGGGCGAGGTCGTCGCCACCGGTTCAAGCGCGCCCTTCATCCGGCAGGCCGCCGACCAGCGTTGCAAAGCGGTTTTCTCCTGCTCGGTATAACGCCGCAGGCGCATCATCAGATCGTCGAAGTCTACCTTGTGGCCGTCAAAATCGGGGCCATCGACGCAGGCGAACTTGATTTCTCCGCCCACCTTGACCCGGCAGCCGCCACACATTCCGGTTCCGTCGACCATGATGGGATTGAGGCTGACGACCGTCTTGATCGCATGCGGGCGCGTCGCCTCGACGCACGCCTTCATCATGATGGGGGGGCCGATCGCAACCACCTCGTCGATGTCGCCATGCTTCTCAATGGCGAGTCTGATTCCGTCACTGACAAAACCCTTGATTCCGGCCGAGCCGTCGTCCGTGCACAGGATTAGTTCGTCGCAGCAGGCCCTGAACTTGTCCTCCCAAAATATCAACTTTTCGGTGCGAAACCCGAGAATACCGACCACGGTCGCGCCGCTTTCCTTGAAGCCGCGCGCCTGCGGGAAGATCGGCGCCACGCCCAACCCGCCACCGACACACAGCACCTTCTTCGCGTTCCCCATCGGGCTTGGCACACCCATGGGGCCGACCAACCCGTAAAGAGAGGTGCCGACCTTGCAGTTCTGTTGCATCTCGCGGGTGGTCTTTCCGGCCGCCTGGATGACGAGCGTGACCGTGCCCTTGGTGCGGTCGAAGTCGGCAATGGTCAGCGGGATCCGTTCGCCGCGTTCGTGTGACATGACGATGACGAACTGGCCGGGACGCGCGGCCTTCGCCATCAATGGATGGCGGATCTCAAGCATGTAAACCGCCGTCGAGAAATCCTCTCGCCCGACGATTTCGAATCCGATTTTGCTGTCCGTCTTGCGCACAGGCCGTGCCTTGCCTTACGAGGACTCGCCGCCCTAGTAAGTGTTCAATACGCCAATCTACGGCAAGGATATTGATAAAGCTCAATATCCACGTCGATTGTTATCGAACTAATAGAGGGCGAATAGCGCCGAAAAAGCGCGCCGCGACATTTTGCCGCACGGACAGCCAGCCCGTCCGGTTCGATCGATCCCGCCCCTTGTCCCTACCGACGGCGCGACTGCGTCATTCAAAAACGCAGCGCGGGAAATAAAAGGACACGACCCAGTTGGGTATGTCGACGATCTCGCTGATGCGCAGATCGCCGGCGACCGAACAGAGTAGGTAGGCATCCACCTCGCTCATGCGGTGGCGCTTGGCGAGGAGTTCGATCATCCCCAGCAGCGCGGCCTTTGCAGCCTCCATGAGATCGGGGCCGATGCCGGTCGTCGCCTCGTAGCCCTTGTGGTCGAGGTGGCGGGCCACGGGTCCGGGCGTGACGAAGCGCGGAAACTTGAGATTGGCGCCCTTGACCAGATCGAATCTAGCTACCAGCGAGCACGGGCTTTCGATCGCCGTGCCGCACACCTCGCCATCGCCCTGCGTGGCATGAGTATCGCCGACCGAGAACAGGCCGCCCGCGACCTCGACCGGCAAATAGAGTTCCGTGCCCGCGGCCATGTCACGGATGTCCATGTTGCCGCCGACCCGGCGCGGCGGAACGATCGAGTGCAACCCCTTCTCGGCGGGTGCCAGCCCGATGGTGCCGCAGAAGGGCTTGAGCGGCACCTTGCCGCCCGGGCCATAGGCAGCGGGGGTCAGCGAGATTTTGTCATAGCTCCAGATGTGGAGCGCCGGCTCCTTGAAGCGATCGGCGAGTAAGCCAAACCCCGGTATGTTGGCGGTCCAGCCCCAGCCCGACGGCGTGAACTCAAGCAGCGTGACCTTGATGGCATCGCCCGGCGCGGCACCATCGATGTAAACTGGCCCGGCCACGGGATTGATCTTGCCAAAATCAAGCGCGGCGATGTCGGCGACCGTCGAGGCCTTGGTCAACTGCCCGCCTGAAGAATCGAGCGGATGGAATTCGACCGTCTCGCCGGGCTTGACCATGGCCACGGGCTTGTTGGCATTGTCCCAGCCGAAATGGCTTTGATGGCCGTGGATGGTGTGCTTGTGCGACATCGGGTTAGCCTCTCTTGTCGGACGCTATTTATACCTGGTCTGCCGCGGTTACATCGCCGCAGTCGATTCTTTCCGTGCGCTATTAAGATGTAGCACGGCTACTGTGTTCCGTCTCGACTGGACAAGCCGTATCGAGCCCTTCGCCTTCACTGTCGACCGCCCGCCACATAGCTAAATCGTCCCTAGGTCAATGGAAAGTGGCAGGCCACGGTGCGGCCAGGCGCCACTTCCCGCAATGCCGGGCGTTCGCTTCGACAGCGTTCGGCGGCGAAGCGACAACGGGGATGAAAGCGACAACCGGCGGGCGGGTTGATGGGACTCGGCACATCGCCGCTTAAGACAATGCGGTTGCGGACCGCACCATCGACATGAGGCACGGGAACCGCCGAGATCAGCGCCTGGGTATAGGGATGGGCGGGCGCCCGATAGACTTCGTCGGTCGACCCCAGTTCGACGATGGAGCCGAGATACATGACCGCCGTGCGGTCCGATACTTGACGAATGACGCTCAGGTCATGAGCGATGAACAGGTAGGTGAGTCCTAACCGCTGTTGTAGGTCCGCCATCAGGTTCACGATCTGGGCCCGAATCGAAACATCGAGCGCCGACACGGGTTCGTCGGCCACGATCAGGCGCGGTTCGAGCGCCAGCGCCCGAGCAATGCCGACGCGCTGGCGCTGACCGCCCGAAAACTCATGCGGAAAGCGCTCCAGATGATCGGGTGAAAGGCCCACCAGCCCAATCAACTCGCGCACTCGCGCCACGATCTCGGCCCGGTTGCGGCGGCCATGCACCCGCAACGGCTCGGCGATCAGGTCGCCGACGCGCCGGCGCGGGTTGAGCGAGGCATACGGATCCTGAAACACCATTTGCAGTTCGCCACGGATCGGGCGCAGGCGACGGCGGCTGGCTTGCGAAATATCCTCGCCCCGAAAGAGAATCTGACCGGCGCTAATGTCGTAAAGGCGAACCAGGCAGCGGCCAAAAGTGGACTTGCCGCAGCCGGACTCGCCGACCATCCCCACCGTCTCGCCTGGAAAAATCCGCAGCGAAACATTGTCGACGGCGTGGACCAGCCCACGGCCCCCAGGCGAAAGGCGCGAACCGACGGCAAACGTTTTATGGACGTTGACGGCCTCAAGCAGCGGTTCGGCTCCGGCTACGTCGCTCATGCCGCCCCCGTGGCGGGCGTTGCCCGCCCCTTCCAGGCAGCGGCGCGCGCCTCCATCGACAGGAAACAAGCCGCGGCGTGACCGGCGCCCGGGTCCAGCGCTGGAAGCTCGGCGCATTTGTCGAAGCGAAAGCGGCAACGCGGCCCGAAGGCGCAGCCCTTGGGTAGATCCAGCAGCGATGGCGGCGCGCCGGCGATGGATTTCAGGCGGTGCGGGCGCGGGCCATCCAACGGCGG
>Ga0315281_10001764_pt1 | contig 32116 bp, 22 predicted proteins | sample YL17G07_0_MG_FD_204540 | JGI IMG/M metagenome (GOLD analysis project Ga0315281, IMG submission 204540) | Sediment microbial communities from Yellowstone Lake, YNP, Wyoming, USA - YL17G07_0 | ecosystem: Environmental > Aquatic > Freshwater > Lake > Sediment | place: USA: Wyoming | collected...
GTGAGGGAGCAGGGCAAGATGATCAGTTGCCTTTCGAACTGCAAACAGTGGAACCTGACGGCCGCGATGTTCACCGAGGCCAACGACGGCAAGTTCTGGAAATCCGATAACGGCACGCCGGGGTATTGGTTCCCGAGGTACATGGAAGTCAGTGTCAAGGACTGGCGGACCAACAAGACCTGGTTCTGCCCCTCGGCGCAAAAACCGGTTCAGACTGCGGCGGGCCAGATGACGCCGAACCTCAATATCTACAATGCGTGGGGCATCTTCACGGGGACCGACCTCGGCCCGAACGGCATCTGCGGCAGCTTCGGGATCAATGGTTACTGTCTCATCCCGCAGGCGGCTCCCGGTGCGCAGCCGGTCGTAAACTACGAGAGCGGCGTAAAAACCTCCGATGGCTGGAAAACGACCAGCGCGTCGCAGGCCAACAACGTACCGTGGTGGATTGAGGCCCTTCGTTTTGACCTGTGGCCGCTGCCCACGGACAAGCCCGCCGACAACGAGTTCGCGGCCTGGAGCGGCAACCTCATGGGCCGCTGCTGCATCAACCGGCACCAGGGACACCTGAACGCGGCGTTCATGGATTGGTCCGTAAGAAAGATGGGCATCAAAGAGGTCTATACGCTGAAGTGGCACAAGACCTTCAACACCTCAGGCCCGTGGACCAAAGCCGGCGGGGTGGACGACGCCGACTGGCCGCAATGGATTCGGCGCTTCAAGGACTATTGAGAGGGTGGACTCGATACGGGTTGCCTGACCGGGGCGGCCTGTTGCGCACGTACGAACAGGGAAGAAGTTCGGTCCTGATTTTTGGGAGGTGAGTACGGCCATGAAGCGGGATAGGACAATGCCACGGCGGGGCTTCACATTGATCGAACTGCTGGTCGTCATTGCCATCATCGCGATCCTGATGGCGATCCTGATGCCTGCGCTGAATCGAGTCAGGGAACAGGGCAAACGCGTCACTTGCCTGAATAACTGCAAACAGCTCATGGTTGCCTGGACTGTATACGCCGATGACAACGACGACAAGATCGTCAACGGGGACAGTGGAGAGTATGGTTGGGTCAGTGGAGGGACCGGCTCCGGCATGTACGCTCCCGGTCAAGCGTTCAACGCATCACATTATAACGAGGTGCCCTGGGTCCTGAAGGACTATGAGGCGACCCGGACGAAGCTGGAGAAGGAGAACGCAATTCAGAATGGTGCGCTGTATCCGTATACCAAGACCATGAAGCTTTACAAGTGTCCGACGGTGGAGAGAAATGTGGCGGACAGCTACAGGGCCGCCAGTCCTCCAGTGCGCACCTACTCCATAGCGGATTCCATGAACTGCAGGAACTGGCCCAATATGGGCGCAGAGATGCTCAAGAGGCGGCTGCAGATCAGTGAGCCGGCGTACAGGATCGTCTTCCTCGACGATGGCGGCACGGGCCCATCCGCCATGGGCGGCTGGACCGTATACACGGACCAGGAGAAGTGGTGGGATCCGCCGCCCGTGCGTCACGGCGATGGGACGAACTATGGATTCGCTGACGGCCACAGCGACTATCACAAGTGGAAAGATCCTCGAACGATCGAGTTCGGGAAGCGTGTACCACCCTCGTACAACTCGGCGAACCAGCCGGGCAACGAGGACTTCCACTGGGCGGCCGAAGCTGTCTGGGGTCAAAAAGCCGCACGGCGGATGCCTTGAGACCGGGTCGCGCGCGGCATGTATGATAGAGAGCCGGTCGGACCGTTGTTGTTGGCAGTCTGCGGCTCTGTAGGGGTAGAAGTGCCTGGATTCGGAGAGTATGTGCCATGGGCAAGCACAGGGCGTTTACTCTCATTGAGCTTCTCGTCGTCATTGCCATCATCGCGCTGCTGATGTCGATTCTGATGCCCGCTCTGTCGCGCGTCCGGCAGCAGGCCCGGACCGTCGCCTGCCATGCGCGGCTGAGGCAGTGGAACCTCTATTTCACCATGTATACCGAAGACCACGCAGGCTATTTTGAGGCGGGCGTGGACCCTGCGAGTGGCACGCACAGGTATCATTGGATGAACGCACTACGGCCGTACTACAAAAACGATCACGTGATGTGCATGTGCCCTACGACCCAGAAGCCTCTGCTGGACGCGAACGGCAACCGCCTGGGACAATACAACGTGTTTTCCGCGTGGGGCATCTTCAAAGGCGAGGGGTACGCGCCGGAAGGGGATTGGGGTAGCTACGGGATCAACGGCTGGGTCGAGAATCCGCCCCCGGATGTCAAGACGGTGTACGAGGGCTTTGAGACGAAGTACAATTGGAGAATGGCGGGCCTCGCGAATTCGGCTTATGTCCCCTTGTTCATGGACGCCCTGCGGTTCAACGTCTTCCCGTTGCAGACGGACGCTCCGGCGACTTTCGAGGATGCGGCGTGGGAGGGCCCGCTGCACATGCGGCGCATCTGCATCAATCGCCACGATGGGGGCACCAACATGGCGTTCCTGGACTGGTCCGTCCGCAAGGTCGGCCTCAAGGAGCTTTGGACCCTGAAATGGCACAAGGCATACGACACGGCGGGTTTCTGGACCAAGACCGGCGGTGTGGCGCCGACGGATTGGCCGGACTGGCTGCGGCGGTTCAAGGATTATTGAGCCGGGCCTCGCCAGGCCTCGGTTCGGTCCCATCCCGGTCCGGGCGGTTCGTGCAAAGTCAGGAGGAAAACGGGCACGAGGACGACGGCATGGATAGATCACGAGGCTTCCCACCGATGAGCAATCAATTGCACGAGAGCCACACGGGCAACACACCCGCCCATTCCTCGAACATTGTTACCCCTGGACAGAGTCGAAGAGAGGCAGGGTGTGCCGTACCCATCATTCCTCTGGTTGCCCATTGTCATTCCGAGCGCAGTCGAGGAATCTGGCCGCGAATGGACGACACGTCATATCCGGGGCCAGATGTCTCGACTACGCTTCGCTCCGCTCGACATGACAAGGGCCGGAGGCCGGGGTTCACGTTGATCGAGCTGCTGGTGGTCATCGCGATCATCGCGCTGCTGATGTCGATCCTGATGCCCGCCCTGACGCGGGTCCGCAAGCAGGCCCGGGCGGTGGTGTGCCAGTCGAACTTGAAGCAGTGGGGCACCATCTGGGCCATGTACACCGACGAGAACAACGGCTTTTTCCCGAAACGCCGGTCCGCCTCGGGGCGCTGGATCGACGTGCTGTTCGACTACTACTACAAAGACCCGAAGTTCCGCGTCTGCCCGGCGGCGACGAAAATCGCGGCGCCGCAGTATCCGCCCGGAGCGAGCGGCACATTGGAGGTCGGCGGCGACGCCGAGACGTCCTGGGGCCGGGTGGCGGAGACGGGCGGGCCGGCCCGCGGGCACCTGGGGCAGCTACGGGATCAACGGCTGGGTTCATCAGTGCGACGAGCCGGGCGGCGTCCTCTATGGCAAGCCCGGCCAGTTCTTCTGGAAGACCCCCAACGTCAAAGGCGCATCCGAGGTGCCGCTGTTTCTGGATTGCTGGTTCTGGTGCGGCTGGCCGGATCAAACGGACACGCCGCCCCCATTCGACGACCGCCTGGCACGCTATCCCGGCGACGACAATGCCATGAACCGCTTTTGCATCAACCGCCATCAGCAGGCAATCAACGGCGTTTTTCTCGATTACCACGTCGACCGAATCTGGCTCAAGGCCCTCTGGCGGCAACAGTGGTCCAAAGCCCCGCGCTTTAGCAAGCAGGGCCCCTGGACGAAGGCGGGCGGGGTCGCGCCGTCCGACTGGCCCAAGTGGATGCAGGGCTTCAAGGGCGACTGATTCATCATCGATGATGGATAATGGATGATCGATGATTTGTGGAAGGAGCCCCGTGCCGCTTACGGGAGCGCATCGTCCGAATTGTGATTGATTCCTGCACCATGTTTGTCATCCTGAACGCAGCGGAGTGAAGGATCTGGGCCGCGAATGAGAGAGACCTTCGACTCGGTGGCCAGAGCTCTCGGCTTCGCCTCAGGATGACAGAATTCGTACCGTGCGAGAGTCTCTCCCATCCGTATGAGTCGCCCGCACCGACGCGAATCATCAATTATCAATCATCCTTCATCAATTCAAAGCGTCGCGGTCTTGTGGCGGTGGCTGTGGCATTCGATGTTGACGGCAACGGGCAGCGAGGCGATGTGGCAGGGAGCGGTCTCGATCAGCACGGCGAGCGCCGTGGTGTCCCCGCCGAGCCCTTGCGGGCCCAGACCTAAGGCATTCACCTGTTCCAGCAGCTCTTTCTCCATCTGGGTGTAGAACGGGTCGGCGTGGGGCTCGCCCAAGTCACGCAGGAGCGCCTTCTTGCTCAGCAGGCAACTGTATTCGAAATTGCCTCCGATACCCACACCGATAATCAGCGGCGGGCAGGCATCCGCCCCGGCCTCCCGGACCACCTCCACAACCCAGTCCATCACCTGCTGCTTCTGGGCCGTCGGTCGGAACATGCGGAACTGGCTCTGGTTCTCGCAGCCTCCGCCCTTGGCGATCACGGTCAGCTTCAGCCGGTCGCCCGGTACGAGAGACAGATGGACGATGGCCGGCGTGTTCGTGCCGGTGTTGGCGCGCTGGTGGAGCGGATCGGCCACGATGCTCTTACGCAGGTATCCCGTCTCGTAGGCGGCCTGAACGCCCTCATTGATCGCGTCGATGAGCGTCATGCGACCCGGACCGCCCGGCGCCGCCACCGCGACCTCGGCCCCCTGCTCCACGAAGACGACCGTCAGCCCGGTGTCCTGGCACAGGGGAATCGTGTCCTGCGCCGCGAGGCGGGCGTTCTCGACGAGCTGGCGGAGCATTCTCGCGGCGCGCGGATTCGATTCCTTCTCGCAGGCGTGCTCCAGGGCCCGGACGACATCCGGCGGCAATTCGTGACAAGCCGCTACGCAAAGCGTCTCAACCGCTTGCCTGACTTGTTCGAATGTAATCGTTCGCACAATCGTCTCTTTCCTGGAACGGGCTCGCGACGAAGCCGGGTCCTGTTTGACCTACAGGACCGATATCGCTTCACGCTTCGCGCCTTCTCGCCAGTGACGGGTGGCAGCCTCGAAGGGACCCGGGACCCCGGAAGCGACGTATCGCTTCTGGGAGCCCCACCAAAGCGCGAAAGACCGCGTTTGGGAACCCCGCGCCGCTTGGGGATGGCCTGGACTTCGAGACGGTCACCATCGCCCAGGCCTGCGGCCTTGACGATGCCACCCGGATCCTGGCACCGGAAGACGAAAACTCCGGCGCAGGCGTTCACCACCGGCGCTCAATGGCCGGCGGTGTTCAGCTCGAACGTCTTGTAGGTCACATTGCCCACATCGTCCGCCATCTTCAGAGCGATCACGTGCTCGCCCGGCTCGAGCTCCCCGGTCGTGACCGTGAAGCTCTCGTCGGTCGTGTCACAGACGAAATCGTCCGGCAGGCTGCCTTTCCACTCGGCGTTGCTGTCGACCGTGTATTCGAGTTTCTCGATGGCGCTGAGCTCGTCCGTAATCTGGAGCTTCAACGTCGCAATTTTGCCGTTCTTCTCGATGGCGTACTTGCGGATCACCGGGCCGGTGTTGTCCACGACGATCGGCTCGCTGATCCGGCTGCCGGTCAGCTTGGTGTCCGGGGAGTTGCCCCGCTCGTCGCTGGCGACGACGCGCAGCTCGTAGCGGCCGTCCTCGACCGTCTTGCTGTCCCACTCGAAGTTGTCCGCGTCGATGTTGTCCTTGATCTTGATCCAGTTGGTCCGTCCGATTTTGCGGAAGTCGAGCGTGTAGACGAGCTTGTCCTCGTTGGCGTCGCTGGCCTTATAGGTGACCTTGAACATGCCCTCCTTGCCGGGATTCTGGAGCCGGCTGGCGTCCAGCGACTCGACTTTCGGGGCCAGGTTCGGCACGGTGCTGGCCACGGCCACTTCGCGAATCAGCGGCGTCTTCTGCCCGTCGTCGGTCTCCAGGGTGAGCTTGTACTGGCAGAATCGGCCGATCGGGCAGCGGAGCTGGACCGGCTCCGTGATCGGGACCGGGTCGGTCCACTCGGAGAACGTCGGGTCGTTCACGTCCTTGACGTTGCCGCTGCGTGAGGCCACCAGGACCTTGCAGCCGCGGGGAATGTCGGCGTCGATTTGCAGCTTGCCCCAGCGGGCGGGCTGGCCGGCGTCGATCAGGTCGGACTGGTACGTGCCATGGGAGGCATAGTCCGGCGAAAGCAGAACCAGCCGGGCGGGATTGGCCGTCCCGACGTAGACGTCCTGCTCGGAAATCTTCACAGCGGTGATCTGGGCCGCCTTGTCGTCCTCGTAGATGACGGCCTGTCGCTCCGCGTCGGGGTCCACGCTGTAGAGCCGGGCGTCGTTGCCCGAGCCGACGAGAATCTTGCCGTCCTGGCTGGCCAGACACAGGAAAACCGCCGGCTCGCTGAACACCTCCGTGACGTACCCCTGCTTGTCGATCTTGTAGATACTGCTGGCGGTACCCGGCTTGGCGGGGCGGGGAGCGGGCCGCGGGCCGGACGGCGCCTTTTCCTCGGGACCCGAACCGATGTTCGCGATCTTCAGCTTCACGCCGCCCTCGCCGTTGCTGACGGCCTTGCTGCCCGCCTGCTTGGGCTCGGGCCGGCCGGGCGTGGCCTGCTGCGCGGCGAACTTCTCCTCGGCCTCCACCGCCTTGGCGGCCGTGGCGGCGGCATACAGGACGCCCGGTTCCGAGGGTGTCCCCTCGGCCATGAGCAGGGCGCTGATTTCGGGCTCCTCGCTGTCGTAGAGCACCGTCGCCGTCTTGTTGCGCGGATTGATCTTATAGATGAGTCCCCGCGTGTCGCTGCCGGCGTAGACGAAGCCGTCCTTGCCCGCGGCCACGGTCAGGATGTTCTTGTCGGGACTGTCATAGACGAGCTGGGCGACCTTGCCGGACGGGTCGAGCACGTAAATCTTGCCGGCCGGCCCGGTCCCCAGGTACATATTGCCGACGTTATCCGTCTCAATATCGAAGATGTACCGGGCGTCGTTCGGCTCGAAGATCGTCTCCATCTTGCCGGCCTCGTACCGGCACAGCCGGCATTTGTCCCCGCTGATGCCGACCACGAGCCGGCCGGCCACGTCCATGGCCATGGCGAAAATATGCTGGTTCGCGAAGCGCCGGTCCGCCTTGACGACGTTGTCGTCGCCCGCCTTGCTCGCGTTGGGGTCGGCACCGGTCTGGCTCTGCGGTTTGTCCTCCTTGGCCGCAGCCTTCAGAGCGGCGGTCTCCTCGTCCGTGGGATACAGCTTCGACAGTTTGCCGAGGCTGTATTTGTAGACATTGCCGTTCGGGCTGGTCCCGAGGAAGATGGTCCCGCCGCTGACGACAATGCTGTTGACGGACCACACGTCGTCGAAGTCGGTGGCGAGGACTTTGGCGGCCCGCCCCAACTGGATCGTGCCGCGCGAGGTCACGACGACCCCCTCGGTCTTTCCCTGCAGCAGGTCCTTGCCGCTGGCGTGGCGCGTGACCTTACTGGTGACGGCCAGGCCGCTGGAGGTCCACAGAACGACGGGCAGCAGCGCGGCTGCCATGAGTTTTCCACACTTCCGGCAGTATTCGATTCTCATGTCTACTCCCTAAGGCAAAGAGCCTAACCTTCGGCGCTGGAAGGGCTGGGCGGGAACAAGGCCCCGGTGCCTCCAGACTTCACACAACCGAGTCTTACTTCGTTCTCAGGATAGGGGGCGTTTGGTCCGACTCAGCGACCCGGTGCAATGGGGTACCGTCGCTCGTCGACGCAGCTACTTCTTTTCCACCGTTATGGGCACCATCTCTTTGTCGGCAATGATGGTGCCGGTTTCTACAGTTTTTTCGATCCAATGTGAATAGGGCAGGACGGTCACCGCTCGCCTGTCGCTCTGGAGGACCAGTGCCTTGGTGCCCGGCAGGTCGGGCAGCTCGGCCTTCTCCAGCGCGATTCCGCCCGGGGGTAGGACCAGCAGACAGTACAGTTTGGTCCGATTCACATTGAGAAGGGTATTCAGAGCCTCTACCAGGGTCTGATAATTTGTGGCGAGAAACTTGTAGGGCACGGATTTTCGCAGGAAGTTCTCATACTCGTAGACCCCGAGGAACATCAGGTTGTACTTGCCGGGCGGCAGGTTCTCCGGGACTTCGAGATCGACCTGGTACTTTCTCTTTTCTTTGAGGTAGGATTCGATGACAACCTCGGCCCGGACCGTCTCCCCGGGTTTAACCTTGGAGTCGGCGATGTCCACCGACCAGATGTAGGAGGTGATATTCGTGGGCATGACCTGGATATTGAAGTGCAGGTCCTTCACGGCGGCCCCGCCGTAGGGATTGTTCATCAACAGCGCCAGGGCGCCGCTGATTTCCGCGGAGGGCTCACTTAGTTCCATATTGGTCGTGGTATTGCCGAACCGGATCGACTGCCCGTCGTCCAGGTTAATGGCCCCGTCATACTTGATGTTGTGATCGAGGGGGAACGCGCCGACCTGGCAGGCGGCCCCCGTGATGGCGGTGCGGACCAGTGCCGCCGTGAGCATCGGGTTGTAGGCCACCTGACAGTTGTAGGTGCGCGGCTCCAGGGCATTGAATCGCTCGACGTGGATCGTCAGCGGGATCATGTCAGGCTTGGCCCCGATTTGCCCGCTGATCGCACCCGACTCATCAGCGGTGACCGCCCCGAGGATTTCCGAGCAGGTGCCCAGCTTGAAGGAACGCATGACATTGGAAACGACCGTGTAGATTTTTCCGCCGGCCATGGGCAGACTCGTGGGGCCGCAGCCCAGGAAGCTGTGACCGAAGGCATAAATGCGGTCGCCCCGAACCTCGGTGACGGTCCCGAGCACCTCCATGCGGATATCGCCCGACACCAGCGGCATGGTCAGAGTCCCGCCGGGTGTCAGAGACGTTTTGTCATCCTGTTTTTCGACGCGGCCGCTCAGGCCGGGAGCGGCCATGAAGCCCATCGCCTCCAGTTGCCCGGCCAGCCGTTCGCAGGTCTCGGGCGGCAGGCCCGAGACAAGCAGCGGGCACGGCAGCGCCGTCGCCCCGCTCGAATTCCCGGACCCCAGGAGCTTCCTGGCCGTAAGCTGCTCATTGACCTCGGACAGGTTGATCGGCTTCGAGAAATCGAAGGTCAGGGCTCCGGTGCGGGCGGAGTTCCTGGGTGCCCCGGATCCGCAGGCCAACCCGACCTGGAGCATCTCGTCGATGGGGGTCACTCCGTACAGGGGGTCTTTGGAGAAAGGCCAGCCGAAGGCCAGCGCCCCGGCCAAACGGCCGTCGAGGTACACGGGTGAGCCACTGCAGCCGGCCACGATGCCGGTGTGCTGGAACCGCTCGTCCGTGCCCATCACGAGAATGGCATTCCTGCCCGGCTCGATCTCGCGGACCACATTGACGACTTTCAGCTCGAACTTCTCGATCCCGGCCTCACCGTAGTCGGTCAGGCAGTATCCCTGCATGCCGGGCTTTATTTCGTCGATCTTGATATAACGCTGCGGGTCCCAGAGGGCATCGGCAGCTCGTGCTTTGTTGGCGGCATGGAGCACCCCGGTCAGGGCCACCGGAAAAACGGCGGCGGCGATCCAGACACGGAGCATTCCGGCTCGTGAGACTCGTATCTTCGACATTGTTCCGTCCCCAGTACTTCTACTACCTTTCGATGAGTAGGAACATAAAATTATAACCCACGAAGAGTTGCGTTGCAAGCGAAAAGGCTTGTTGCTATGATAATAGTCTATCTTTTCGGTGGCCCGACAATGGCGGGCCGGGGCCCTTGAACATAGAAGACGGAGAACAAGAATGAAATCCGAGCATCGGCACGAATTGAAAACAAATGAGCTGGCCGACTGGATCGCTCACTTTCCCGAGTGGGCCAGCCAGAATCGCAATACGCTGATTGCGGCGGCCGCGATCCTTCTGGTGGCCGTCCTAGTCTATTTCTGGAGATATTATCGTCAGGACATCGTATCGGTTCGCAGGCAGACGCGTTTGACCAACCTGGTGTGGCAGGTGCAGCAGCAGACAAACAATGTCGCGCGCGCCGCGATGCAGAACGACGATCAATCCTATGTCCTGCTCCCGGTCGCCAAAGACCTGGAGGACTTCGCCCAGAGCACGTCGGATAATGATGTGGCGGCTTTGGCGCTGCTCGAACGCGCTGACGCGCTTCGCGCGGAGCTGCATTACCGCCTGGCCGATATCAGTCCGGAGGAGTTGAACAAGCAGATCGGCCAGGCCCGGGAGAGCTGCCAGCAGGCGCTGGACCGGGCGCGGTCGAACCCGACGCTGGCGGCCATGGCGCAATTCGAGCTCGGACTCTGTGAAGAGGATCTGGGCAATTTCGACAAGGCCGGGGCGATTTACCGTGAGGTCGCACAGAAGCCGGAGTATGCGGGGACAACCGCACAGGCGGCGGCGGCCTATCGCCTCCAGATCATGGGTGACTTCAAGACCGACGTGGTTTTCAAGCCGGCGCCACCGCCGCAGGCCTCGAAGCCGCCGATTCCGACGATCCAGATCAAGCCGGGGGATACAAATGCTCCGACGGCGGTGCAGGTGCCCGCCAATCCGAGTATTGGGCCGGTGGCACCGAGTGCCGCTCCGGCACCGAATCAGGCTCCTGCCCCGGTTGGGCCGGCACAGCCCGCCGAAGCGAACAAACCTGCGGGTGGTTAACGCAGCACAATGGATGAGCTACGAGATCTTATAGGCCGGTCGCTGACGCTCCACGTGGGCATCGGCATCACGGAACGGAGGCTCGACAAGTATCTGCACGGCCGATTCCGCAACCTCAGCCGGCATTTCCTCCAGGATGCAATCCGGTCGGGCGCCGTGAAGGTCAATGGAAAGCCCGCCAAGCCCAGCTTTCGTCTGAGTCCCGGCGACGTCATCGAGCTGGTCATCCCGGCGCCGCCGAGCAAGGACATCGAGCCGGAGGATATTCCGCTGGACATCCTCTACGAGGACGACGACCTGATCGTCCTGAACAAGCCGGCCGACCTGATCGTTCATCCCGCGCGGGGCAATACCCATGGAACGCTGGTCAACGCGCTCGCCCACTACTCCGAGCGGTTGTCCAGCGGGCTGGGCGAGTTTCGGCCGGGCATCGTCCACCGGCTCGACCGCGACACCACCGGCGTGATGGTCGTCACCAAGAACGACGGGGCCCAGTGGCAGATCGCCAAGCAGTTCGAGCTGCGCCAAGTCAACAAGACCTACCTGGCGATCGTGCATGGGGTTCCCGAGCTGCACGCCGACCGGATCAGTGCGCCGCTCGGCGTCCACCCGACGATCCGCGAGAAATACGCGATTCGCCCGGAGATCGGCAAGGAAGCCGTCACGTATTACGAGGTGCTCGAGGCGTTTCGCGGTTTCTCGCTGCTCAAGCTCGAGCCGCAGACCGGCCGCACGCACCAGATTCGCGTGCACCTGTCTTACATCAAACATCCGGTTGTGGCCGACGACATGTACGGCGGCAAGCTCGTCTATCGCTGGCAATTGGCCGATGCCGAGCCCGCCGTCGAGGAGCCCGTCATCACCCGCTGCGCCCTGCACGCCTCGACCCTCGAATTCACCCATCCCACGACCGGCGAGCGGGTCAAATTCGAAGCCCCTCTGCCCCCCGACATGCAAACCCTCCTCGACCTGCTCCGCCAGTACCGAACACCAGTCCCTTCTCGCGACTCTCAGAACAGAGGTTGAGCAATCCCCTCTCGATGAGAGGTTTTCCATTTGCCCATCGGTTTGCGGGCCATATAATAGGGCCGCGGCCAGAGGTACCAGCCAGAGACGTGTCTAACCCATTTGCGCGTGTCACAAGGCGTCGTGGCCATGCATTCGGGTAAAGTGTCCCCGATTACGCTCATAAGCACACAGGAATATGTTAATCTTTATCGGTTATTGGGAATATGTTCGAACAGGATGAGACCCTAAACGCGCTGCGGGAGGCGTTGGAACTGTCACCGGAGAACAGCATTCTGCGCAGCCAGCTTGCTCGTTTGCTGATGGCACGCGGGCATCTGGACGAGGCCGAGAGCCTCCTGCGCGAAGGATTGGAGAAGCAGTCCACGAGCGAAATACTTCAGGTGACGCTGGCGGAGTGCTACCGCCGGCTGGGCAACACCTCGGCGGCCCTGGTGATTCTGGAAGAGCTGACCAAACGTCCGGACGGCAAGCCGGAATACTTCATCCAGTATGCCAGACTCCTGTTGCTGAAGGGGCAATTGTCCGAGGCGGCCCAAGCCTATCAGCGGGGTGTTGCTCATCATCCTGAGTTGGCCGATCCCGATCTGGCTGCAGCGCTCGACATTCGGCCCGCGCCGGATGCCGCGCCATGGCAGGACGATCCCAACGTGGACGAGGAGGGACGCATTCGTATTCCGGCCGGTGAAAGCCGTCAGGAGGGCCCCATCCCGGAAATGGAAAAGCCGGACCTGGGATTCAAAGATGTCGGCGGTATGGACGATCTGAAGAAACAGATTCGCCTGAAGATCATCGAGCCGATGAAGCATCCGGATATCTACCGGGCCTATGGCAAAGCCACGGGCGGCAGCCTGCTGATGTACGGCCCACCCGGATGCGGCAAGACCTACCTGGCCCGGGCCACCGCCGGAGAGATTGATGCCGCCTTTTTCTCCGTGGGGCTTCATGACGTCCTGGACATGTACATCGGCAGCAGCGAGCAGCGCCTGCACGCACTGTTCGAAAATGCCAGAGAGCATGCTCCCTGCGTCCTGTTCTTTGATGAAGTCGATGCGCTGGGTTCCAGTCGGTCGGACCTCAAAGCCAGCAGCGGCCGCCATCTCATCAATCAGTTCCTGTCCGAATTGGATGGCATAGACAGTGCCAATGATGGGATTCTCATCCTGGCGGCCACGAACGCCCCGTGGCATCTGGATCCGGCGTTTCGAAGGCCGGGCCGGTTCGATCGACTGCTGTTTGTTCCTCCGCCGGACGCGGAGGCCCGCTCGGCGATCCTGCGCGTCCTGCTGCGGGGCAAACCCCAGGTGGACATCGATTACGAGGCCATTGCGAAGAAGACCGAAAAGTTTTCCGGTGCCGATCTCAAAGCCATTGTCGATCAAGCCGTGGAAAACAAGCTCGAAGAAGCCCTGGCCCAAAAGGTTCCGGAGCCTCTGAGCACCGGGGATTTGCTGCACACGCTCCGACAGATTAAACCCTCCACGAGCCAGTGGTTCGCCTCAGCGCGGAACTATGCGCTCTATGCCAATGAGGGGGGAATTTATGATGACATCCTCGACTATCTGAAATTGCGGTAGGGCAATCATGATGCAACGAGCTTTACTCCTGCTGCGGCAATCCCGTTACGATCTCGCCGAGAAGGAACTGCGTCAACTTTTGGCAGGGGACCCCGACAACGCGTATGCTCACGCGTTGCTGGCGCTGAGCCTGGCCCAACAGAACAAACTTCAGGAAGCGGAAAGCTCGGCGCGGCAGGCCATCCAATTGGCACCCGATCAGGCCTATTGCCATTACATCCTGGGATTGGTCAAGGCCGCAAACGACGATCTGCCCAGCGCCCGTCAGGCGGTGGAAGAGGCCCTTCGCTTGGACCCGGAGGAAAGCGATTACCACGGCTTACGTGCCTCGATTTACCTGAGGGCCCAACGCTGGCAAGAGGCCTTGGACGCCGCCAACGAAGGATTGAGTCATGATCCGACTCACCATGGATGTCTCAACCACCGTGCCATGGCCCTGGTCAAACTGAACCGGCACGAAGAAGCCCATCAAACGATCGGTCAGGCCCTGCAGGAAGACCCGGAAAATGAGCACACCCACGCCAACCTCGGGTGGGCGTACCTGCACAAAGGCCAGGAGCAGCAAGCCCTGGAGCACTTCCGTGAGGCCCTGCGTCTGAATCCCAACCTGGATTATGCCCGTCATGGATTGGTCGAAGCCCTGAAAGCACGCTATTTCCTGTACCGGCGGCTGTTGCAGTTCTTCCTCTGGATGAGCACGCTGACCCCCGGCGTTCGAGGGGCACTCGTTTTGGGGGCATTCATCATCGTCAGGGTTTTACGGACCATGTCCATGCAGCATCCCGACCTGACGCCCTTTGTGGTGCCGATTGTCAGCTTGTACGCCATCTTCGTTCTCTTGACCTGGGTCGCCGACCCCATGTTCAATCTGGTGCTGCAGTGCAACAAGTACGGCCGATACGCGTTGTCTACGAGACAGAGATGGAGCAGCTCCATCTTCGGCGCATTGCTGCTGGGCGTCATGGTATCGGTGGCCTGCGGCATGATAGCCGGGTTTCCACACCTCTATCTGCTCGCGTTGAATCTGGGACTCCTCATCATTCCCGCCACTCGGATCTTCGAGAATGACGACGGCAAGATCAACCCGAGGGCTCTGACCGTGGTCGTCGGCATGGCGCTGTTCGGTATCCTCGCCCTGCTGTCGTCGATCCTGGGACATAAAGAGGCCGCGGCCGCCTTTTCCGCTTTCAACCTCCTGGGACTGATTGTGTTTAGCTGGTTCGGAGCGCTCATGGGCCTGCAGCGCAAGAAGGTCTGAGGGCGACCATGGACGCGGAAGGCACCGGCGCTGCGTGCCCTCCACGTGCTTGTTATTCCTGCGGCAGGCGGGCGAGGTCGGCGTCGGAGCCGGCGACCATGAGGACGTCGCCTTCATAGACCACCGTGTCGGGTGCGGGGACGGTGATGATCGAGCTTTTATCCGCCTGAGCGGCCCAGCTTTCGTCGCTGCGCTTGATGAGCACGAGATTGACGTTGTACTTCTGGCGCAGTTGCAGGTCCATGACCGTCTTGCCGCCGAAGCTGGGCGGGACCTCGATGCGAGCGATGCTGTAGCCGGGGGCAAAGTCGATTTTCTCGCCGATTTGGGGCGCGATGAGCTTGTACGCCCAGCGCTGGGCCGACTCGATCTCCGGGTAAATGACCTCGGTGGCGCCGACCTTGGAGAAGACCTCGCCGGCGACCAGACTCTCGGCCCGGGAATAGATCTGCTCGACACCCATCTGGCGAAGATTGACAACGGTCAGGACCGCCGACTCGAAGCCCTGGGCCGTGCCCTGGCCGATGCCGACGATGGCGACGTCCACCTTGTCGATGCCCTGCGATTTGAGGGCCTCCACGTCGGTGCTGTCGAGCCGGACCGCGTGGGTCACCTGGTCCCGAATCAACTCCACCTGATCCCGGTCTCTGTCGATAGCGATGACCTCCGCACCGCTCATCGCCAGGGCGATCGCGAGCTTCTGTCCGAAGCGACCTAATCCGATTACTGCAAAGCGTCTCATAACCGACCTTATCTTCTCTCGTCTGTGTCTGATGTGAACTTTTGCAAAATGGAGATGAGGCTTACTTGAGGAAGGAAAAATCATCTTCGTGATTTTTCCTTCCGAAGCGGCGGAGGCGCGAAGTTTTGCGTCTCCACGCGCGACCCGTTCGCCGGATCATGCAAGGAAATCCCGAAAAACGATTTCCTTGAATAATATAAGCTTAATCTCCATTTTGCAAAACTCCTATCGGACGCTTTACGCGGCGCGCGAGCCCTCAACAGCAGCCGGGCCCATCAGCCGACGACAATAGCCTCCTCGGGATAGTTATACCGGGCAGGCTTCAGATTGAACGTCACGGCGGCCAGCACCGTCAGGGGACCGAGTCGGCCGGTGAGCATCACCAGGATTATAATGAGTTTGCCCGCGGCTGTCAAAGAGGGCGTAATGCCCGCGGACAGGCCGACCGTGCCCAGAGCCGAGGCGACCTCAAAGAATATCTGCATCATGGTGAAGCGGTTGGACGCCTCCGTGATGCACAGGGCCAGTGTGGCGCTGAACAAAACCAGGATGAAAAGCACTGTGACGGTAATGGCTCGGCGGACGATCACGGAGCGTACCGAGCGATTGAAGATCTCGACGTCATCCCGCCGGCGCAGCGTGGCGACGACCGCCATGATGACCACGGCCAAGGTCACCGTTTTGATGCCCCCCGCCGTACCCCCGGGGGAGCCACCGACGATCATCAGCAGAATCAGAATGACCTTGCCGGCGTCCGACAGAGCGCCAATATCCACGCTATTGAATCCGGCGGTCCGGGCGGTGACCGACTGGAACAGGGCATCCGCCAGGCCGAAGCTCCGGGCGCCGGGGCCCTGACCCGTCAATCTCTCAAAGGCGAACAGCGCCAGCATGCCTCCGAGGATGAGCGACGCGGTGACAAAGAGCACGACCTTCGTCTGGAGCCACATCCGTTTCGGGGCTTGCAGGAACACGGCGGATCGCCGGCGGAAGGATTTCTTGCATGCCCAGGAGATGCGGGCCAGAGCGACGCCCCCCAGGTCGTAGAGCACGCCGAAACCAAGCCCCCCGAGAACGATGAGCGGACAGATAATCAGATACAGGCCCCAGCACCGGTTGTAACTGACGAGATTATCGCTGAACAGGCTGAAGCCGGCATTACAGAAGGCGCTGATGGCGTGAAAGATACTGTAGTACCATTGCTGCTGGATGTCCGGATTTTGGCCCGGCACATCATTCCACATGTGCAAGAGGGCGGTGGCTCCGGCGAACTCGATGAGCGCGGTCGCGATGAAGACAAAGACGATCATGCGGTTGATGCGGCCGAGCGTGCGTTCACTGAGCAAGTCCTGCATGGCGGCGGATTCCCGCACGCTGAGCGCCTGACCCAAAAGCAGGGCCAGCACTGCCCCGAAAATGACGATCCCCAGACCTCCCAGTTGAATCAGCGTGAGGATGACCAACTGTCCCATCAAGGTGAAATCGGCGCCGGTGTTTCTCACGACCAGTCCCGTGACGCAGGTCGCGCTGGTGGACGTGAACAGCGCGTCGACCAGCGGCAAGGATGCTCTGCCCGGCGTGGCTTTCGGCAGCATGAGCAGTCCGGCGCCGGTCACAATGAGCACAATGAAACAGGCGGCCAGGACGCGGGTCGGATTCCTGCCGGTGGCGGCCAGCCGGACGGAAAGCATGAAGAACTTGATCGTCACATCGATGATGAGATAGATGGCGATCGCCCAATGCTGCACGTGGCCCGGATCGGTCCGGGCGAACCACCGCCCGGCGCCGACGAGGACGACGCCCAGCGCGACCAGCATGGGGATCTCATACCAGTTGGCAACGAAGTACTCTCGCTTGGATGCAGCATTGAGCAGTCGAACAATCTTGCCGGCGAGAAAAATACCGAGCATCACCATCAGAATGCCAACCAGGATCTCCGGCGGCAGGGGAGGCTCGTAGAAGCCGAAGAGCAGCGCGAAAGAAACCACGATGATGAGTGAGGCTACGGCCTTGACACCAATCAACACCTGTTCGAGCGAGTCGTTCTTGTAAGCGATCTGCATAAATATCGTTCTGACCCGGGCCGCGCCCGGCAAATAGCGGCTCTTGTACATGTTTTGCCGACCGAATTCCAGCGAAATCATCCCGGCTCTCAACGGCAGCGGCGTAAACAGGATTGTGGCAGGGCAAGTAAGGGGGTCGGTGGGTGGCACCCTCAAGCGCGGCTTGTTTGTAGTGTGCCCGTAAGGGCATCGGAAGGGGACCCGAACGCGAGGCATCGCGTTCGGGAACCCAAGAGAACGCCTTACGGCATCACTACAAGCAGGCGTTGCGCATCAGGCGACGTCGGCCAGGCCGAGAGAGCCGCCGAACTTGGCCAGGAGCGCCCGGCGGATGTTGCGATGCTCGGGCCGCTCCAGTGCGGGATCGCTACAGACCAGCTCGAAGGCGTGTCGCCGCGCGAGCACGAGCAGGTCGAAATCATCCACGATATTGGCGATCTTGAGGTCGGGCAGGCCGTGCTGGCGGGCACTGAAAAGCTCGCCCGGTCCGCGGATGCGCAGGTCCTGCTCGGCGATTTCGAAGCCGTCGTTGGTCTTTGTCATAACCTCCAGCCGGCTCTTGGCGGCCTCGTTGTCCGTCTCGGCAAACAGCAGGCAGAAGGACTTGGATTCACCGCGCCCGATCCGGCCGCGAAGCTGATGCAGTTGGGCCAGGCCGAAGCGGTCCGCCGCCTCGATGACCATGATCGTCGCGTTCGGCACATCGACGCCCACCTCCACCACAACAGTGGAAACCAGCACGTCGATGTCGCCCTTGCGAAAACCGGTCATGATCCGCTGCTTCTCGGCCGAAGGCATCTGGCCGTGCAGCAGGGCGACGTTGAACTCGGGGAAAACCTGCTCGGACAATTCCTTCCAGGCGTCCGTGGCGGCCCCGATCTCCTTGCTGGTCTCCTCGACGGCGGCGATGCGCGGGTACACGAAGTACGCCTGCTTCCTGGCCCGGAGCCGCTCGCGAATGAACTCGTACGCCCTCTGGCGGTCCTTCCGGTCCACCCAGCGGGTGACGACCGTTCCCCGGCCGGGAGGACTCTGCTTGATGATCGAGACATCCAGATCGCCGAAGGCCGTCATGGCCAGCGTGCGCGGAATGGGCGTGGCGGTCATCACGAGGCAATGCGGGGCGCTGGCCTTGCGCAGTTCGGCCCGCTGGTGGACGCCGAATTTGTGCTGCTCGTCGATGACGGCCAGACCCAAATGGCGAAACTCGATGTCCTTCTGCAGCAGGGCAACCGTGCCGACGACGATGTCCATCTCACCCCGCTTGATCCGGGCGAGCAGCTCATCGCGTTTCTTGCCCGCCAGGCCGCCGGTGACGAGGACCCGCCGGACCTGGCTGTCTTTGAGATACCGCTCGATGCTGAGAAAATGCTGCGACGCGAGGATTTCCGTCGGCGCCATGATGGCGGCCTGCGTCTTGTTGGCGATGGCCAGCAGGGCGGCGTAGAGAGCGACTACGGTCTTGCCGGAGCCGACGTCGCCCTGCAGCAGGCGGTTCATCGGTTGCGTCCGGCTCATGTCCTCGGCGATTTCCGAGATGCAGGCGTTCTGGTCGTCCGTCAGCAGGAAGGGGAAGCGCTTGCGAATCCGGCTGTCAATCTCGTCGGTGAGAGCGCATGGCGTGGCGGAAGCATAATGCTGCGTCCGATATCGGCGCAGCGCCAGCCCAAGCTGCATCAGGAACAGCTCATCGTATTTGAGCCGGCGCTTGGCCTCGGCGAGCTTTTGCTCATCCGGCGGCATGTGAATCCAGGCAAACGCATCCTTGCGGCCGATCAGGCCCGCCTCCTTGACAAAGCTCTCGCTATAAAACTCGCCGATCAGCTCATCAAGGTGCTCCAGCACCGGCAGGATGATTTGCTTGATCTGTCGGCTGCTGAGCCGGCCCGACGCGGGATAGACGCCTCCGCTGAAATGCTTCTCGGGCTCCGTGTGCTTTTCATCGATGACCATGAACTTGGGATTGGTCATTTGCAGTTGGTGCTTGAAGACGGCGGGCTTGCCGGAGGCCATGATGACCTGGCCCAGCCGGATTTGGCTGCGCAGGTAGCCTCCATGGAACCAGACGATCCGGCAAACGCCAGTTTCGTCGCTGACGATTGCTTCAAACATGGGTGTCCGGCGGTAATCCTGGTAGTCGATCGACTCGACCAGTCCGATAATCGTGGCCGGCTCATCCGGCCTCAGTTCACCGATGCCGGTTCGGCCCGGCGCGAAAACCCAATCCCGCGGGAAATATTCCAACAGGTCGCCGGCGGTCCGCACGCCCAGTTTCTCGAAGACTGCCGCCCGTGCCGGCCCAACGCCTTTGAGGTACTGGACGGGAGTCGTGAGCACGATGTTCTCTTTGCTATGGGCTTCCTTAGAAGCGATACTTTGCATATTCCCAAGAGCCTTTGCTACTGCAACTGCCACGGCTTACAGGTAAACGTGTTGCTTGCCATGCCGAGCCCTACTTCCCTTTTTGTCATGTCGAGCGGAGCGAAACGGAGTCGAGACATCTGGCTGCGAATTTGGCGCGTCTCTCATTCGCAGCCAGATTTCTCCGCTACGGCCCGCTGGGCGGGCCTCCGGTCGAAATGACAATACCTGCGACGTATTCGCACGGCCACGAGCATCTGTCGCACTTCGCATGGTGGACCTTGGAATCCACCTGTAATCCGTACCAGGCCGATTCATCCTGTCTGTGAACGATCCTTAGTTTTCATTTTAGTCAATTATTATATCATGTTTGCCAGTTATTTACCAGCGAAAGCTCCAACCTTGACGGCTGCCTGCGGCGTCATTATAACAACCATAGCGTGTTTTCGTCCCAAAACGTGAACCAGGATGTAGCGAACCGTGCCTGCGAACTTAACACCAGATTACTACAAGGCGGAGGAGTGGTATCGCAGCGCCCAGACGAACGAGGAGAAGATCCTCGCCTTGGAGCGCATGCTGGCCGTGATGCCCAAACACAAGGGTACCGACGGCCTCAAGGCGGACCTGCGCCGCAAGCTCAGCGTCCTCAAGGAATCTGCGACACAGCAGAAAAAAAGTGGTAAGCACGCGGACATCTTTCACGTGCCGCAGACCGGGGCCGGACAGGTCGTCCTGCTGGGCATGCCCAATACCGGCAAGAGCAGCCTGGTGGCGACGCTGACCAATGCCAAGGTCGTTGTCGCGGACTTCCCGTTTGCCACGCACGCGCCGGTGCCGGGAATGGTCAGGTACGAGGACGTCCAGATCCAGCTTGTGGACATGCCGCCGATTACGGCCGATTTCGTCGCACCGGGCCAGGTGGGCACCTACCGCAACTGCGATATCATCGCACTGGTGATCGATCTGTCACAGGACGTCGAGGAGCAGTGCCTCATTCTGCTGGACTTCCTCGAATCCCGGAGCCTGCTGCTGGACGACAAGATTCCGGCTGTGGATGACCGGGGCAACGCCCTGGCCAAGAAGGTGGTGTGCTTCTGTACGAAGGCCGATATCGCACCGGACGGCGCGTTCGAGCTGGCGAAAAAATCCTGCGACAAGCCCATGGAGTTTCTGAAGGTCTCCACGCAGACGGCCGAGGGTCTCGACAAGCTGCCCGAGCTGCTGTTTCGGCAGTTGAACATCATGCGCATCTACGCCAAGCCGCCCGGCAAGCCGCCGGATATGAAGGACCCCTTCACGATGCCCGTCGGCACCACGGTCCAGGACCTGGCGACGGTGATCCACCGCGAGCTGGCCCAGAAACTCAAATCCGCCCGCATCTGGGGCACCGACGTCTACGCCGGCCAGAGCGTCCACCTCACCCACGTCCTCCACGACAAAGACATCGTCGAATTGCACTTCGCATAACTGGCTGAGCGGAACTCTACGCGCGATTTGCCCGTATAACATAAACTGCGTTGGGCCAAGCGATTCGGAGGCCCTCAAAACATCGGTTTCTACGTGTGTGGGAGATTCGACATGGCTGCAAAGAGATTCCTGGGGATTGCGGTTGTCACGGTTCTTCTGATCGGCGTGGGTTGGGTGGGGCGGGTGGCGGCCCACTGTGACACGATGGATGGGCCGGTGGTCAAGACGGCGCAGGCGGCTCTGGAGAAGGGCGATGTGACACCGGTCCTGAAGTGGGTCAAGCCACAGCAGGAGGCCGAGGTTCGCGAGGCGTTCAAGAAGACAGTGGCGGTGAGGACATTGAGCAAGGACGCGAAGGACCTCGCGGATAAGTACTTCTTCGAGACGCTGGTGCGGCTCCATCGGGAAGGGGAAGGGGCGCCCTATACGGGTCTGAAACCCGCCGGCGCTGTAGAGCCGATTGTGGCGGCGTCCGACAAAGCCCTCGAAACCGGCTCCGTGGACGAGCTGACCCGGGAGATCACGCAACGTGTGACGGAAGGGATTCGCCATCGCTACGCCGAGACGCTGGAAAAGAAGAAGCACGCCGACGCGAGCGTTGCGGCGGGTCGTGACTTCGTCAGTGCATACGTCGAATTCGTGCACTACGTCGAGCGGCTGCACACCGATGCGGTCAGCTCGGCCGGACATCACGCCGCGACCGAGGCCCCCAAGCCCAGCGAGCCCGGTGCCCATCAGCACTGATACGCCGTCGCTGCCTTCAAGGACCGCCGCCGGTCGGCAGGGCTGAGCTATTGCTCTAAGTGCGCGGGGCCGAGCAGGTCGTTTCCTTTGGAGACTTCTTCGGCGGCCTCCTCGACCCTCTCTTTGTTCTGCTCGTCGATCTGGCGAAGCAGCTCGCCTGCGGCAAAGACCCCCGCACCGATGGCGATGCCTTCGGGACATTCATCGGACTGGTGCCCCACGATGCCTCCGATGGCTGCCCCGATCACGCCGGCCACAAAGATATTGTGGTACCGAAGGCTCTCGCAGCCGCCGCACAGGCCGACGCACAGGGACACGATGATGAGAGTGATGAACGCCTTGCGATAGTTCTTGCGCATTTCTGCCCTCCAGAAAGAGACTTTCCAACACGTAGATTCCATTCGTTTCTGGTTTCCGCCAGTCGCGACTATCTTAGCAGGTTGGCGGAGGGCCGCAAGTACCCGGGCGATTTTTCCCGGCGGAGGGGTGCACGTCACGTTTGCAGGTAATGTGAGCCCATTACCGGCTTTGTCATGTCGAGCGCCGCGCAGCGAAGTCGAGACATCTGGCCTCGAATCCGGCGTGTCGTCCCTTCGCGGCCAGATTTCTGGGACCCCAAACGCGTTGTTTCGCGTTTGGGAACCCTCTCCACGCGACCGCCGGCCTTGGTCGACATGACAACCCCATGGGTCTCTCGCCGGGCTTACCTACAAACTCGACGTGCACCCCCGGCGGGGCCCATGCCGACGGGGGCGCAGTCACTTCGGATGAAGGCTTGAGGTTTCGCGGGAATATGCTATGGTGCATGACATGGAAAGATACGTGGACATGTCCGAATAGCAATGGGGACCACTATGAAAACGATTGCCGGCGTCACACGATGCGAATTCCTCCGAGCGAGGAGCAGTCAGACCAACAGACTATTGAGGGCAGGCATCCTGATTGTGGCTCTGATCGCCTGTGGGGAAGGCCGCGGCGCGATGGCAGATGCCGGAAAGGTCGTCACCTACCCCGCGCCGGCGGGCGAGGCCTTGTCCGCCGACTACAAGGTGCAGGCGGGCGGCCAGACGGTGGCTGTGTACACGGCCCGCGTGCTGGATCCGCCGTTCGCGGGCAAGGAGTACGACTACGGGGGCCCGTACGCGTTCGCCAGTTTCGACATGGCGGGACCCGTCGTGGTCCGCATCGCGTCCGAGCGGTCGCTGCGCGAGACGGTGATCCGACCCGCGTCGGCCCCGGTCCGGATGACCGTGGAGGACGACCACACTCTGAGCTTGACGTTGGACCGGCCGTGCAAGTTCAGCGTGGAGCCGGACGGCAAGAAGGGACCCCTGCTGCTGTTTGCCAATCCGCCGGAGACGGAGGCGCCGAAGGACGGCGACCCGAACGTGGTCTATTTCGGCCCCGGCGTGCACAAGCCGGAAAAGATCGTTCTGCAGAGCCATCAGACCTTATATCTCGCCGGCGGCGCCGTCGTGAAGGCCGAAGTGCTTGCGGAGGGCACGAACATTCGGATTCGCGGGCGCGGCATTCTGGATGGCTCCGATTGGGAATGGCGCAAGGGACCCGTGGGCAACCTCATCGGGATTCGCAACAGCGCCGACGTCGAGGTGCGCGACATCATCCTGCGCGGCTCGTCCCATTGGACGATCGTGCCGCGGAATAGCCAGAAGGTGACAATTCGGAACGTCAAGATCTGCAACTCCCGGGTCCAGAATGACGACGGCATCAATCCGTGCAATTCGCAGGACGTGCTGATTACCGATTGCTTCATCCGCAGCGACGACGATTGTGTCGCCCTCAAAGGGCTCGACTTCAGCGCGCCGAACAGCAACGTCGAGCGGATCACGGTGGAGAACTCCATCCTCTGGTGCGACCGGGCCCGCATCTTCCTGCTCGGGCACGAGAGCCGGGCGGCGTTCATGCGCAACGTGACCCTGCGGAATCTCGACATCATTCACTTCTCCATGACGCCCTTCCTGCTGGAGCCCGGCGAGGACATGCACCTCGAAGACGTCATCGCTGAAGATATCCGCCTCCACGGCGAAGGCCAGAAGGAGTTCATCCGCCTGCGGCCCGTTGTGAACCAGTATATGCGAACGAAAGTGCCCGGCTTCATCCGCGGCGTGCGGTTCCAGAACGTGACGATCGAGGGACAGCCCGGCGATTACCTCGTGCAAATCGCGGGGGCCGATGCGGAGCATGATGTCCGCGACGTGACCTTCGAGAACGTCTCGATCCTCGGCTCGCCACTGACGGAAAAGTCCGACCGAGTCCGCCTCGGGGAGCACATGGCCGATATCCGCTTCCCTTTCACCGCCACGGTTCGACTCACGGACCGGGTGCTCAACACGGTCAATCCCTGGCTCTTCGGCGACAACGTCGAGTGGGTGAACAACGGCATGGGATTATGGCTGCCGCAGGAGAAGGAGTTTCGCGTCGACCTGGTGGAGGAGCTGCGGGCGGCTGGTGTGACCCATCTGCGTTATCCGGGCGGCACACTCTCGGATTTTTTCGATTGGGACAAGGCGGTCGGGACCCAGAGACAACCAATCCCCAATCCATTCGCCGAGCCGAAGGGCAAATCGGAATACCCGCATTTCGGGCCGGACGAGTTCATGGCGCTTTGCCGGCGGCTCTCCATCCCCGGCACCATCACTCTGAACGCCGGCCGCAGCGGCTCGCCCGAGCAGGCCGCCGCGTGGGTGAAATACTGCCGCGACCGGGATTTCGCGGTGACCGGATTCACCGTTGGCAACGAGATTTACATGGCCAAAACCTTCGGCGAGCCTATCCCGTCCCTGCCGATGGACAAGACGCCGGAGCAGTACGTCGAGCTGTGCCTGGCATACAAAAATGCCATTGAGAAGGTCGCCCCCGGCACGAGGCTGGGAGCCATCGGGTTGCACGACACCGGCGCCATCCGGATGAACCACTATCCCGACTGGATGGAGGTAGTGCTGAGCCGCCTGGCGGGCCAGATCGATTTCATTGACGTGCATTGCGGCTATGCTCCGGTTCTGCGGGCGGGCCTCGAGCCCAACGCGCCGGTTGCCGACGACGATACTTTTGCTCTGTGCATGATGGGCGCCGCGCAATACGTGGCGGGGAATATCGAGGCGACCAAGGGCGACATTCAGCAGTACGCCTCCCGTGCGGCGGAAAAGATCGATATTCACATCAGCGAATATGGGCCGCTGGTGTACCCGTTTCGGCCGAAGTATGCCATGGAGGACGGCGCCTGGAACCGTTCGCTGGCCGCCGCGTTGTATCAGGCGTGCCTGTTCAACGTGTTTCTGAGAGAGCCCAAGGTCACGTGTGCGAATCATCTGCCCCTGTGCCAGGATGTCTTCGGCGCTCTGATCGGGTATCGTCTCGCCTCGCCCCGGCCGGTATCCTGGCGCAACGGTGTTTTCCACGTCTTTCAGATGTACAGCCGGATGAAAGGGCGCGACGTCCTGGCGGTCCGCGTCGAGTCGCCCGTCTATGCCACGCCCGCGATCGGCATCGTGCCGAAACTGGATGAGGTCCCGTACCTGGATGCTGGTCTCTACCGGACTAAGGATGGCCAATCGATGAGCCTGTTCCTGATCAATCGGGATGTGAGACGCGCGGCACAGTTGCAGGTCGAGCTCGCCTCGTCGGATTGGTCGGCCCCGTCGATCGCCACGTTGACCGCCGATTCCTATAAGGCGGCGAATTCTCCGGAGGCCCCCACGAACGTTGCTCCGCGGCACGAGACCGGCGCGTCAGCGAAACAGGACGGCAGGAGTCTGAGCCTGGTCCTGCCCAGGCATTCGTTGACGGTCGTCGAGCTGCAAAAGGCCAAGGGGACCTGATCGCCGGCTTGCAGCGTTCGCAACCGGCATCGCAGCAGTGCAGCGGCGGGATGCTTTCAGGGTTCTCCAGGGCGAATGGGATCTTCGCTGCTCAGGGTGCGGGGAAGCCGAGGTCGTGGCCGGGGTGGGTGGCGAGGCCGATCTGCTCGACGCTTCCCTGGCGGCCGTTGTACCAGAGGAGCCAGCGGTCGCTCTGGGCGTCGAAGATCGCGAAGGGCTTGTAGCAGGCGTCGGCGTCCCAGGCGCCGGCGACGGGGAAAATAATCGGATTGGCCGGGTGGCGCTGCCAGCCGGTGACGCCGTCCCGCGAGCGGGCCAGTCCGATCTGGGCGCGGTTCTCATCGCGAAAGCCGATGTAGAACATGAGGTGCCATTCGCCGGCGGGAATGACCTGGCACGCCGTCACCTTGTGCTGCTCCCATCGGTTGGCGAGATCGGCGGCAAAAATGGGATTGGCATTATACTTGGTCCAGTTTATCCCATCCGTGCTGGTGGCATATCCGATCGCGTTGGGCTCGTACTGCTGGCCCGCCGAGTACCACATCCGGTACAGTTTTGCTTTCTCGTCCCAGAGTACGTGCGGGCACATGACGGCGACGTTCTCCCACGGCTGCTCGGGCGACAGCACCGGCCTGGCCGAGCGGCGTGTCCAGGTCCGGCCGTCCGGGCTGGTCGCGTATCCGAGCCACGATTGGGTGGGGCTCTGGCCCGTGTACCACATGTGATACGTGCCGTCGCGCCGGAGCACCGCCGGCCGGTTGATGCGGCCTTCCCAGTTGGTGTCGGGATGGGGCGCCAGGACAATCTGCGGCTCGCTCCAGTGCATCCCGTCGCGGCTTTCCGCGAGTGCCACAGACGCCTTGGGGCGCCACGAGAACCACATCCGATACTTGCTGTCCTCTTGGAGCAGAGCCACATCGAAGCAGGTGCCGAGCGCGCCGCCCAGCACCGGGTTTCCGGCGTACTTGTGCCAGCCGGCCGAGGTCCCCTGATCGCCGGCCCCGGGGCCGCCGGTTCGCTCGGAGTCGCTTTGCCGCGCGATGGTCCCGCCGGCGGCTGCGAGCATGGTGATGAGAACGAGCGCTCGGGATGCGACATTTGCCCTGGATGAAGGAGTCGGATTCATATTCTCCTGCCCTGAAGCCCACCTGTGTTTGCCGTCTGTTCGTTGAAATCATCCGCATCCTGATCGCCATCAGGCGGAAGCTATACCAGAATAGGCAAAACGCCGATGGAGGGAAAGCCAAAACTCTAAAGGACAAGGAAAAGAAGTAACCGGTAGCCGGTACAATTCGCTGATGCTCAATGCACCATGTCGTAGCTGATGATCTCGGAGCTCAGATAAGTTCCGCCGCGGCACGCGGCCTGCATGGCCTGGAGAAGCTCGTCCACATCGCCGTTCTTGACGACGTAGGCGCAGGCGCCCGCCTCGAGCATTTTGGCCGCGTATGCCCGCGATACGTGCACGGACAGCCCGATGACCCGGGTCCGCGGGCACTCCTGTACGATCCGCCGGGTGGCCTCGATACCGTTAAGCCGGGGCATCACCACGTCCATGATCACGATGTCGGGCCTGAGTTCCCTCGCCAGCCGGACCGCGGCATCGCCGTCCGACGCCTCACCGACCACCTCCACATCAGGCACACACTCCAGCACTCGAGCCAGACTCTGCCGCATCACGGCATGGTCCTCAGCAACTAGAACGCGCATATTTTCCACCTCACGACTCCCCTTCTGGATTGCCTTCCTTGGCGGCCTGCAACGGTCCCGTCCCGCACCCATCCGTTGGGCCGGAACTCACTCGACGTAGTCCTTCGATTCTGGTACCTCGTACTATACGGCTGGCGTGGCAGGTGATGGATCGGGGATTTGCTTAAAGTCACCCCACCGAATTCCTTAGCGACACCGTGTGGAGGCACTCTCGAACTGCTGAGAGGTTTGTCCCTCAAGAAGGTCCGATCGGCATTATTTCACGTGCCGTGACGGAATACCGAAGCAACGGTACGGACTTGCCTGCTTTTCGGAGCCGAAAGGGCCGTTTGATGAAACCAACCGAGAGAAATTGCACCGACGGCCTTGGCGAACTGGTCCCCGGGCAGCCAGGGCCTGGAGCCGAGGCCAAAACATGAATAGCAAAAAGAGCGGGGGTCCGTCGCGACAGCAGTTGCTCGCCGAGATCGAGGACCTGCGCGCCAGATCAAGCGGCACTTGCCCGAGATGCGCGTGGTCGCGCTTTCGATGTTCGAGGAGCCCGAAATCGCCGAGACGATGTGCCGGGCCGGAGCCGAGATTTTCCTGCTCAAGACGGCGCCCGCCGAAGACCTGCTCGCCGCCATTCGCGGGGACACGAAGAGAGAATAGGACCGATGGGACCTATTTCCCGATGGCCTCGCGGCGGGCTTTGAGCTCGCGCCACGTCGTCAGGACGATTCCCTCCTGCCGGAGGAAGGCGCGGATATCGGGGTCGAGCATCAGGTGCAGCTCCGCCGCGCGGGCCGGGCCGGAACCCGAAATGTGGGAGAACACCTCCGTTGGGGCGGTGCAGTGCACGATGATCTGCGTGATGCCCGGCTTCAGGTCGGCCAGCAGCTTGAGCATTTCCTGCTTTCTCTGCTCGTACTCCCGGGCCTGGGTCGGCTGGGTCACGAGATCGTCAATCACCGGCAGACCCGCCCGCCAGACCTTCTCGGCCATCATGTGGAGCACGGGCCTGAATGCTCCGACCTCGGTGCCCACGTGCTGCAGGTGTCCGTCGAACATGAGGATGGGGATCTTTTTCTCGATACCCACCTTGATATAGGACTCGAAGAACGGCTCGCAAAAGCACGTCCCCATGTGGCTGTCGAGGTGAGTCGGCTGGAGACCCAGGGCCAGGGCGCGGTCGATCTGGGCGCGGATTTCCGTCTCGAATTCCTCGGCGCTGGCGTGGGCCGGCACGTCCATAACGCTGTGCCAGAGGCAGCCTTGCTCATCCACGAGGCCGGGCACACTCGGCTTGCCCGCGACGGGACCCCACCGATAATCCTTCCACTCGGAGTTGAGCGTCAGATGAACGCCGGCGTCCACCTGCGGGTGCTCTTTCAGCCAGGCGGCCATCTGCGGGACCCACGGGCACGGCATCATCACGCTTAGCGACGTGGCCACGCCCTCGGCGGTAGCTTTGATCGCCCCCAGGTTTGAATCATACGACATGCCCGCGTCATCGACGTGAAGAATGACCGCCTTCGTGCCTTTGGGCCATCCAAGCCGCTCGGCGTACGTGCGCTCTGCGGTCCGCCCGGTCGCGGGTCCGATGGGTGTGGCGGATACAATCAGAACGGCCCAGACAGTGTGACTGAACAACATGCAGTTCCCCTTCCTGAGTGAACTTCTGCAAAATGGAGATTAGGCTCACTTGAGGAAGGAAAAATCGTCTTCGTGATTTTTCCTTCCGAAACAGTAAGTGCTTGATGCGCAACCAGTCAGGCTGATTATTCAAGGAAATCCCCAAGCCGATTTCCTTGAATAATATAAGCCTAATCTCCATTTTGCAGAACTCCTATTCCTAAATCAAGATGCGCAACGAGACTGACGGGTCACGACTTATCGCAGTATTGTAACCATTCCGCGGTCGCCGTCCACCCGGAGGGTCTGGCCGGTCCGGATGATTTTCGTCGCCGCCGGCACGTTGACCACCGCCGGAATGCCGTACTCGCGGGCGATGATGCTGCCGTGCGAGAGCAGCCCGCCCTGCTCGATCACGATCCCGGCGGCCGGCACAAAATACGGAGTCCAGCCAGCATCCGTAAACGGGGCTACCAGGATTTCGCCGGCCCCAAGCTGCTCGTCTGTGTCGCTCCGGAGAATGACGCGTGCCTTTCCGGTGACGACGCCGGCGCTGGCGGCCAGGCCTTTCAATGTCCCGACGCTCTTATCTATCACATCCGGCACATACTTAGCCGGATCGAATTTACCGAGAATCACCTTGGGCGGGAGGATCGACTTGTTGTTTTCGTGCTCCGCCCGGCGTTGGTGGACGACCGTGCGAACATCGAAGTCCGCTCTGTCTTGTCTGGCCGGCCCAAGCTCTTGCAGTTGCAGAAAGAATATGTCATCCGGCTGGCGGAGCACACCCCTGTCGGCGAGCCTCCCGCCGATCTCGAGGACGACTCTGCGGATCACGGTCAGCCAGCGTGTCGCCTCGCTCTTGAGGTTCTCCCGGAAGACCGCACCGTTCTGAGCACGAACCAGAACGCGGTTGAAGATCGCTCGCTTAACGGGGTTCCTCAGTTGCCGCCGACATCGCTCCTCCAGTTGGCGCCGCTCTCGGGTGCGCTCGCGCAAACCTGTGGCGGGGTCTGCACGATTCATCTGCGTGACATAGCTGCGCACGAGTCTCAGGACATAGTCCGGCGTCTCGGACCATCGCTGGTTATACAGTTCGATTTCGCCCCGGCAATGGTGGCCGTGGCAAACCATGAACCGATCCCAGTCTTCCAGGAACGGGTTCCCTCCCTGAGCAGTACGGATTTTCTCTCTGGCAGTCTGCCAAGACTCCTCGGATCGGATCACTTGTTCCACTCGGGGGTTCTCACGAGCCTTGAGGGCCAGTCGCCAGAGGTCCATCCCGGCCGCCGCGCTATCCATGTTGCCCATGCCGACCATGAGACCGTTGACCAGTGTCCCGTGTGTGTCGCCGAGCCATCTTTCGCCGATCTTGTACAAGATGGGCAGAGGCGCCAGTGCCACGACGCCGTACAGAACGTCGAACGTTTGCATCCCGTGTCGAATAAGAGAGGTCAGTTCGGCGGCGAGTTGCTCTTCCGACATGCGGGAAAGGTTCAGGTTGCGCAGTTGGTCATTCTTAGCCCTCAACTCCTGAAGAGAAATCCGGCCTTTTCTCTGGCCGTGGGTAAGAACGGAATGAAGGGACCAGGGAAGGCGGAGAAGCATTCTTACGGTGCTGAATTTTAGATCCGGGATATCCTCTTCCGGGATATCGATCCGGGCCAGGTCGACCGTTTGGGCGTGCGCGCCGCCGAAAAGCTTGCCAAAGTTGATCCTTCGCCCGCCGGGAAGCCCCCGGATCATCCCGAGACAGGTATTGACGTTAAAGTATATCCTGCCGGCGATCAGGTCGGCCAACGGGCTCTCGCGGAGCCGGCTTATCGTACGGAAATCGATACCCAGCAGACGCAGGGCTGAGGCCATAAAGGCATGACCGCCCGTGAGGATGACCGAATAGGTCATGGGCGTCATCACGTCCGGCGCGACCTCGCCGAGATTCGCGTTGGTCCAGACCTGGCGCTGCTCCCACGACCTGGGGGGTGGGAGAGTCGTGATCGGCCTGGATTGCACGAAGAATATGTCACGTCCGTGCACCACCCACTCCATGTCCTGCGGCCGGCCGAACCTCCTCTCCGCTTTCCTGGCGAACTTCGCCAACTTGAGCGCGGTGCGCTGGTCGATGGATGGAGAAGACATCTGTCGGGATACCACCGGCTGCTCACGAACGGCACCCCATTCGCCAGGGACACTCTCCATTTTCTTTTGGCTTACGGTCTGTGAGATCAGCCGGAGATCGCGCTTTGCGATGAGAAGCCTGTCCGGCGTGACCCTGCCGGAGACCAGGGCGTCGCCGAGCCCGAAGCAGGCCTCGACGATGATCCGGTCGGACCGCCCCGTGGTCGGGTCGGCGGTGAACAGGACACCGGAGGCCTCCGCCGCCACGAGGGACTGAACAAGGACGGCCATGCCGATGTCCAGACGGTCAAAACCGTTCTTCCGGCGGTAATCCCAGGCCCGCTCGGTCCACAATGACGCCCAGCACTGCTTGACGGCTGCAAGACACTCGTCGAGATCGGCAATGCCGAGATAGGTGTCATACTGACCGGCAAAGGACTGGCCGGGCAAATCCTCCGCGGTGGCCGAGGAGCGCACGGCGACCCGATTCGCTCCCAGCTTGTGATAGTGAGTCTCTATCGCGCGGCGCATCGCTTGGTCCAGGGGCGCCTCGGCTATCGTCTCTCGAATCTCCCGGAGGATCGATCTTTTCTCTTCGAGCGACGCCGACGCAAGGCTGTCCCAAACCGAACTGATCCGCCGGCTGATGCCGTTTGTCTCCACGTGTTCCCGATAGGCGTCCGCCGTGATACAAAAGCCGGCGGGGACCTTCAGGCCGATCCGGCTCATGCGGACTAGGCCAAATGCCTTGGGCCCGACGGTCCGCTCGTCAGCGTTCGCCCGTGCGTCTAACCAGACAATCCTTGCTTGGCTCGTCATGCACCTCCCAGGTACAATCAATGCGGAGAGCCGCAGGACCTTAATCTACCATATCCAAGGCGAGTTTGCCTACCTGGATGGAGGCGATGCACCCGGCAGGGTGCACGCCAGGACTACAGC
>Ga0315281_10001765_pt1 | contig 32115 bp, 33 predicted proteins | sample YL17G07_0_MG_FD_204540 | JGI IMG/M metagenome (GOLD analysis project Ga0315281, IMG submission 204540) | Sediment microbial communities from Yellowstone Lake, YNP, Wyoming, USA - YL17G07_0 | ecosystem: Environmental > Aquatic > Freshwater > Lake > Sediment | place: USA: Wyoming | collected...
TATGGGATCATTCACGCTCATAGGATTACGTTATACCTCACCAACTGCTTTTCGTGACGCCGGGGATTTTCCCCTCCAGCGCAAGCTTCCTAAAACACAGCCTGCACATGCCGAACTTGCGCAGGTAACCCCTGGATCGCCCGCACAACCCGCACCGGGTGTAAGCGCGGACCGCAAACTTCGGCTTGCGCTTCTGTTTGGCGATCATTCTCTTGCTGGCCACTTCGTCCCGCCTCCGAGCCTATGTTCAGTTACGAAACGGCATCCCAAGAAGACGCAAAAGGCTTTTGCCCTCCGCATCAGTCTTGGCCGTCGTCACTATCGTGATGTTCAACCCCTTGACCTTCTCGATCTTGTCGTACTCGACTTCGGGGAATATCAGTTGCTCCTTGACGCCAAGGGTGTAGTTGCCCCTGCCGTCGAACGCCTTGCCGGAGACGCCCTTGAAGTCCCGTATCCTGGGTATCGCGGCGGAGATGAGCCTCTCCAGAAACTCGTACATCCTCTCGCCGCGCAGGGTGACCATCGCGCCGATCCCCAAACCCTCGCGCAACTTGAAGTTGCTTATCGCTTTCTTGGCCTTTGTCACCACAGGCTTCTGCCCGCTGATCCGGGTGAGCGTGTATATGCCGGTCTCCATGATCTTGGGGTTGGCCGTGGCCTCTCCCAAACCCATGTTCAGCGCCACCCGCGAAACCCTGGGGACCTGCATCACGTTCCCGTACCCGAACTCTTTCATCATGGCGGGAACCACTTCCTTCTGGTATTTCTCTTTCAACGCAGTCATCTTTTTCAACGTAGCCATCTTTGCAACCATCACTGTACGTCGAGCATCTCGCCGCATTTGCGGCAAATCCTGACTTTTTTCCCGTCCTCAAGCTTCTTGTGAGCCACGCGGACGGGCTTATCGCATTTTGAGCAGTATATCTGCACGTTGGAAACCTGTATCTTGGCTTCCTTCTCGATGATCCCGCCCTGGCGCTGGCGCTGGGTCGGCTTCTGGTGTTTCTTCACCATGTTCACCTTCTCTACACGCACCCTGCCTTCGTCCGGGAAAGCCTCGATGACCCTGCCCCGCTTGCCTTTGTCGGCCCCAGTGGTCACAACGACAACGTCGTCTTTCCTTATGGGCATCTTCGCAGGAGCTGAAAAAGCTTTCTGCGACGACCTCGCCCTCTGCCGCCCTGCCATTACAACACCTCCGGAGCCAGCGATATTATCTTCATGAACTGCTTGGCCCTAAGCTCCCTGCCCACGGGGCCGAATATGCGTGTGCCGATCATTTCGTTTTTGTCGTCCACAAGCACGGCCGCATTGTTGTCAAAACGCACGTACGTCCCGTTCTCCCGGCGGAGCTCTTTGGTGGTGCGCACAACCACTGCGGTCTTCACCGTGCCCTTTTTGACGGAACTGTCCGGCAGGGCCTCGATGACGGCCACCTTGATGAGGTCGCCTATGTAGCCGTAGCGGCGGTGAAACCCGCCCATCACTTTTATAACGCGCACACGTTTGGCGCCGGAGTTGTCGGCGACATCCATTACGGTACGAAGCTGTATCATCGGCGGACTCTCCTCACTTCAGGGCCCGCTCGATCACTGCGCTTATGCGCCAGCGCTTGAGCGCGCTCATCGGGCGGGTCTCGGTTATCCTAACCTTGTCCCCGACCTTAAGCTCGTTCTTCTCGTCGTGCACATAGTACCGTTTGCTCCGGGTGACTATCTTGCCGAACTCGGAATGGCGCACGCGCCTCTCTACTTTAACCACAGCCGTCTTGTCCATCTTGTCGCTGACGACAACGCCGACCCTGACCTTGCGGTATCCCCGCTCTTGCGTCCCGCTCATCCTTGCGCCTTCTTGGCCTTCCTGTTCCTGGTTCCAAGCTCCGTCTTCATCCTGGCCAGGTCACGACGCGCCACTTTGATCTTGGCGTGACTGTCTAGCTGGGCGGTGGCGTGCTGGAACCTTAGTTTCATATAGGAGCCGCTGGAATCTTCAAGCTTACGGGAAAGCTCCTCGTCCGAAAGCTCCCTCACCTGGCTTGCCTTCACAGCGCAAAGCTCCTTTCATCCTTGTTAAGATACCGCGTGGCCATCGGCAACTTGTGCATCGCCAGGCGCATGGCTTCTTTGGCGACTTCCGGCTCCACGCCGTCAAGCTCGAACAACACCCTGCCCTGCCTTATCCGGGCGACCCAGAACTCCGGCGCGCCTTTGCCTTTGCCCATTCTCACTTCAAGCGGCTTTTTAGTAAGAGGCTTGTCGGGGAAAACCCTTATCCACAGCTTCCCGCCGCGTTTGACATGGCGGGAGATGGCGATACGGGCCGCCTCTATCTGGCGGTTGCTCAGAAAACCAGGCTCGATAGCCTGCAATGCGAACTTGCCAAAACTTATGCTCGACCCACGCCATGCGGTGCGCTTGTTGCGCCCTTTTTGGCGTTTCCGGTACTTTACTTTTTTGGGCGCTAACATCGGGGCCTACTCCTCGAACTCGTCGGACGAAGCGTCATCGGCCGGCGCGCTTATGCCCATCTCGGCCTTGGCCGCTTCCACGGCGTCTTCAACTTGCTTCTGGCTACGGATTTTCCGTTGCTCTTCGAGCCTGCGGGCGTCTTTGCCAAAATATATCTCGCCGCGGAATATCCAGACCTTCACCCCGATAATGCCGTAGGTGGTGTGAGCCTCGGCGGTGCCGTAGTCTATGTCGGCCCTAAGCGTATGAAGGGGCACGCGGCCCTCGCGGTACCATTCCATCCTGGCGATCTCCGCCCCGGCCAAACGCCCGGAGCAGTTGATGCGTATCCCTTTGGCGCCAAACCTCATGGCGGTGGAGACCGACTTTTTCATGGCGCGGCGGAACGCGACCCTGCGCTCCAGCTGGGTGGCGATGCTCTCGGCGACAAGCTGGGCGCTTATCTCCGGCTTCCTTTCCTCTTTTATGTTGAGGAAAAGCTCCTTGCCTGCGAGCATCTTTTGTATCTGAGCCTTTAGCTTGTCGACTTCCTGGCCCTTCTTGCCGATGATGATGCCGGGCCGGGCGGCGAATATGTTTATCTTCACCTGCTTGCCCTTGCGCTCTATCTGCACGCTGGATATGCCGGCGTGGTAAAGCTCTTTCTTTATGTATCTGCGGAGCCGCAGGTCGCTATGCAGGCTCTCGACATAGTTGCCTTCAGCGTACCAGGTGGAGTCCCACTTTTTGATGACTCCAAGCCTGAACCCAATAGGATGCGTTTTCTGTCCCATTACTTAATGAAACTCTCCATCAAAATTCAGTTTCCGGGCGTCGTGGCGCCGCCAGGCGTCACACCGGCTTTGCCGGCCTTCCTGTCTTCCGCCTTCTTAAGCTTCCTTGCGCGCATGGCCTCGATCTTGGCCTGCGCCTGCGCCTTGGCTTCCGTGTTTTCCCTGACCACTATCGTTATATGGCTGGTGGGCTTGCGGATAGTGTCCGCCCTGCCCCTGGCCCGCGCAAGCTGACGCTTGTATACGGGGCCGCCGTTGACCCACACTTTGGAGACTTCCAGAGTTTCCGGGTCGCCGGCGTTTTTGCCTTCCGCGTTCGCCACGGCGGAGTTAAGGAGCTTCAACAGTATCGCCGCGCCCTTGCGTGGGGAAAAAGCGAGTATCCCTTTGGCGTCTGTAACCGCTTTGCCCCGGATGAGGTTAGCGACCAGCCGGGCCTTCTGCGCGGATATCCTGGTGAACCTCAATGTCGCGCTGGCTTCCAACGCTTCCATGCAACCGCCTTTAAAATAAATTTAGACCAAACCGCTTCCGGCCCACAAAACCGTAGCGGCTATTTCTTTTGTGTTTTTCGGACAAAAGAAGACATTATGTGTAGCTCGGCGGACATTGTCAATAAATTTTTCCAAACATATTTGAAAAAGGGGAATTTGGGGGGAGCGTCTGGGGGGTGGGAATCGGCTCCTCCATCAATACACTTGCCAGCGTCGGCGATGTTTGACAACATATCCGTGGCAAAATACCGGGGCAATATTATTTCAATGAAAAAACAGGGTGATGGCCTTGCGGAGGCCGTGGAATGCGCGTCCACAGGGCGCGGTGACGGGAATGCCCCGCCAGCCATGCGTCCGGCTTGTTCCGGGGAGTTGACTGAATACGCCAAATCTTTCACCCGCGCGCGCCATACCGATTTTGAGGAAAAGGAGCGGGAGCTTTCCGATATCGCGGAAAAACTCGGCGCCGACGAGGTTTTGGCGCTCATCAAGGCCCGCGTGATCGAGGAGGATTTCCTCAGGCGTTACATGGCGCTGGCGGGACGGACGGTTTCGGAGAGCGAATGCGAGCGGCTTAAGGCCGAAGCTCATAAGTATTACGAGAGCCACTGGAAGAGCGCCCACAGGCTGGAGCTTGCCAACGACGCCAAGAGGGAGCGGTTTGTCGAGTCGTTCCGCGAGTTGGCCAGGGAGGAGATAGCCGCCATACGCGAAGCGAGGAAGGGATCGAAGGCCTTCCCAAAAAGCGCGATGACGCTTGTGGCCAACAGGGGGGAGATAGCGTGCAGGGTTATCGAGAGTTCCCGGAAGGCGGGCAAGCGCACATTGGTTATACATGACGGCGCGGACCTGCCTTACGAGGGCGTATTGAGCGGCGGCGAGTCTGTTTTTTACGTCCCGGCTTATTGCGACAGGGGCAAAAGGCCGGAACACGAGCGGCTGGATATATGGTCAATGAAGGCTCTTGCGTTCCGGCTACGGTCGGAGGGGATAGACCCGTTCGACGTGGCCGTACATCCCGGCTGGGGTTTTAACGCCGAAGATGACGCCTGGTTTTGCGGGATGGAGCGGTTGGGCTTCCGCATGGTGGGGCCGCATTCGTCGGTGATACGGTTCCTTGGGAACAAGATCAACGCTACGCAAGTGGCCCGGCAGGCTGGCCTGTCCACTCCGGAAAGCTCCGGGAAGGTGGAGAGCGTGGATCAGGCGTTGAAATTTTTCCGGTCGAACGCTGGCAGGATAAAAACTTTTTTGCTCAAGGACGCCCTTGGCGGAGGCGGGCATGGACAAATGCTCCTCAAAGACCCGTCGGAGAGGGAGTTCACCGGCGCCGTCGAGAAATTCCTGGAGAAATACAGCCTCTTCAGCGCGGATCAGTTCCTGGACAAGACCCGGCACATCGAGTTCCAGTTCCTCTCCGACCTGGACGGGAACGTGGTGTTCGGCTCGCCGAGGGACTGCACCCAGCAGAGGGACCGGCAGAAGGTCATCGAAGAAACCGGGGCTTTGAGCAAGGAAGTCGAAATGATGATGCGCGCCCGCATCCGTGGGTTTCTCGAAGAGATAGGGCGCAGGACGGGCCGTCCATACGCAGGCGCAGGCACGTTCGAGTTTCTCTACGAACCGGCCTCCGAAACATATTTTTTTCTGGAGGTGAACACGAGGCTACAGGTGGAGCATCCGGTTTCCGCCCACCGCGACGGGATAGATTATGTACGGACACAACTGGACATCGCGGATGGATACCGCCTTCGTCCCCAGGAGGAGATAGATACATGGAACCGTGGCGGGCATGCGATGGAGGCCCGTGTGTGCCTGGAGAGGGTGTTAAGCGAGGACGAGCGGCGGACATACCTTAAAAGCGGCCACGACAGGACGTTCGGCCCCATCGCTGGAGCCACGCTTTCCCGCTTTTCCCTGATGGCGATGGACGGGCTGACTTTTTACCGGGACCTGCGGATCGGCGAAGGGACGCTGTGGAGCGGCCAATACGATTCGATGATATTGAAAGCCGTGGTTCACGCGGAAAGCCGGGCCGGGGCCATCGCGCTGATGAAAAAAGCAATCGGGGGGATGGTCATCGAAGGCAGGGAGGCTCTCACCAACAAGGACCTGATCCTGGGCATTCTCGATGAAGAGGAGTTCGTAAAAGGCGAGGCTTTGGAGAACCGGTCTGCTGTTAAGAACGTCGTTCTCCATTTGCAGATAAAAAACGAGGCCCGCCTTCTGGTAAAAACCCTTCACGAACTGGGAGTTCCCAACGAGTTGGAACGGCTGTACATACATCTGCAAAACCTCACGCCCACGCAGGCCGACAGCCTCAAGGCGGAGATAGCCGCGTTGGGCGCGGTGGAAGCCTTCAAACTACACCTCGTGGGCGAACGGGGGGGGATAGCCCGTCTGGCGATAAACAAGCTTCTGAGGGCGAAAGAGTCCGTCTCCATCCGCACAACGATCTACCCGCAGGCGTTCCCCCTTATGTTGAAAATACTGGCGAGGACAGGCGCGGAGCCTTCCGCCGTCATAAAGCATTTCGCCGAGCGCGATACACTGAGCAGAAAAATGAGAGACGGTCTTGAGCGCCATGACCCGGAGTACCTGAGCCACATGATGGCAAACGAGGCCGAAGCCCTGCGCCGCATGGCTGGGGAGCTTGCGCGGGAAAGCGGCCTGCGCCTGATCCTGCGGGAGAAGAGGGCGAAGGAACTGCTTTTGCGTTCGTTCATGGGCAAGATGGAGAAGGCGTCAATCGTCACCCGTGGGAAGGCCGATCCGAAGGGAAACGCCGGTTTAGGCCCGGTATTCGAGGTTCCGGAAAGGCTGGTGGACGTTTTCCGTGTTTTCCTGCGCGCAGAGAGGGGAGAGGAGATAGAAGACAGCTTTCACATGGAAAACCGGTTTTCATGAGAGACGAACTATTTTCTAGCGCTATTTCATTGGGCGATTCGGTGAATCGCCCGCTCGACTTTGGCCTTTAACTGGCTAAACCTTCATAGTCGAGGGGTTCCCTTTGCAAGGAGACCTTTGCGTAACTGGCGTTCATGTGTCATTGAGGCCCTTCGCTTCGCTCATGGTAAACTCCGCGAAGCAATCTCGTTTCTTGATAACCAATGAGATGCAGATCGCTTCGGTCGTCTTTGACTCCCTCGCAATGACAATTGCGGGGCTTATGCAAAGGCCCCTTTTGTGCGGGATAAGAAAAAAAGCGGGGGTTTCCGGAAAAACCCCCGCCAGCAAACTTCGTATACTTGTCGCGTCAGATAAGCTTCTTCACTTTGAGCTTGGCCCTAAGCTCGGCGATGTAGTCCTTCGCCTTGGCGTTGGCGGCCTGGGCCTTTAGCTTTCCCTCGATAGCCTTGGTGGCCTCTTCAAGGGAAGTCACCCCGGCTGGTTTCTTCTCCCAAACCTTTATTATGTGGAAGCCAAACTCGCTCTCCACTATCGGGGACACCTTGCCCGCCTCAAGCTCAAAAGCGGTCTTCTCGAAAACCGGCACCATCTGCCCTTTTGAGAAAAAGCCCAGGTCGCCACCTTTGGGCCCGCTACCCGGGTCTTCGCTCTCTTCCTTGGCAACCTTGGCGAAATCCTCGCCGGCCTTGAGTTTCTTCCCTATCTCGGCGATCTTCTGTTTGGCTTTCGCCTTGGAGTCCTCGTTGGCCTTGGGGTCGGCGGAGGTGATGACCCTCGCCAGGATGTGGGACGCATGGACGGATTCCTTGCGCTCGAACTCCGGCTTGTTTTTGTCATAATACTGGCGGATTTCCTCAGGCGCGACGGTGATTTTGCCGAATACGTTTTTATCCAGCAGGGCGCGGATGCGCGTAGTCCTTTCGAACTCCTTTTTTATCTCTTCCTCGGTCATCTCCTGCGCCTTGAGAAGCTCTTTGAACGCCTCTTCGGTGGGGAACTGCTTTTTGAACTGGTCGTAGCTCTCCTTCGCCTTCACCGGATCGGGGGCGATGCCCTCGGCGGCCGCCTGGAAGACCAGGACCTCTGTATTGATGATGTTGTCCACCACGGAGCCTTTTATCTGGTCGAGTTTCTCCTGCGTGAGGACTTGGCCGGTCATGGAGTAGGTTTTCTCCACGCTTTTGAGGGTGCGGACAAGAAGGTCGCGTTTTATGGGCGTTCCGTTGACTTCCCCAATGATTTCCGGGATGGCGTTGAAATCCACCTTCACGGCGGCTACCGCCGGATGGACATCGCCATGTCCCACAGCGTTGTTAAGCTCAAACTTTGGTTTGGCGGAATCTGTCCCGGCATCCGCAACCTTCTTTGCCACCTCTTTGTCGGCCCCCTTGACTGGGGAGCCCCCGCCAAAACCGCCGAAACTTATAAAAAGCGACCCTCCCACAAGAGCGAGGACCAGGATCGCGACAGTTACTCTTAGAGCCATTGTATGCTTTTCGCCTCCAGGTAAAATAAAATGAACTTGCTATCTTAATCCTTATTGCGATCAAATGGCAAATTTAAACCCCATATCCGGGTAATGCTCAACAAAGCCGCTCGGCGGGGTGTTTTTGCCCCAATGAAACACCTGCGCCACAAGGATTGGGATCAAACAAAATCATTGCCCCACTATTTATCCAGAACCTCTTTGATCTTGGCCGCAAGCTCCACGAGCATGTAAGGTTTCTGGACGAAACCGGCCAGCCCCTCGCCTGTGAAGCGGTTGATGGATTCCTGCTCGTCATAGCCGGAGGTCAGTATCACCTTGGCGGCGGGGTTTATCCTTATCATCTCCCGGTAAGTCTCCACGCCGCCCATGCCGGGCATGGTGAGGTCAAGCAAGACGAGGGATATTTCCGCGTGGCGTTGCGAGTAAACCGTTAACGCCTCGGCTCCGCTTGCGGCCGTGAGCGCGGCAAAACCCAGCTTGGCCAGTTGCCGCCTGCCCACGTTGCGCACGCCCTCGTCGTCATCCACGATTAACACCAGCCCGTCACCCTTGAACGCGGCGCCTTTGTCTTCTCCGGCGGCGCTGGCGATGTCTTTGCTATCCCCCATTCAAATCCTCTTTCCCAGATTCTGCGACGATATGGCTAATATATGAAAACGTGGCTTTGGATGAAAACGGACGCCAATAGAACAACGCAAGCTTAGCAGTTTTCCGGTTTTATGTGGCGGGGAACCGGTTTTTAGGGACATCTGCCCTGTTTGTATCGCGATATTCCCTCTCATGCAGTATCCTGCTCTTAAGGCGCTTATCGGAAATACGCGGCATTTGAGATAAAGGCCCGTTTCATTGATATAATATCCAGTCGTTTTTCAAACTTGGTTTTCCGCTAAACTTACGGGCGAGGGATTTTTCTGACGAAATGGCGTACAACGTAAAACTGGACGTGTTCGAGGGGCCGCTGGACCTGCTTCTCCACCTTATCAAGGAGAACCAGGTGGACATCTACGACATCCCCATCGCCACGGTGACAGAACAATATTTCCGTTATCTGGAAGCGATGAAGTCGCTGAACCTGGATGTGGCTGGGGATTTCCTGGTGATGGCCGCCACACTGCTTCACATAAAGTCCAAGATGCTTCTTCCCAAGCTGGAGACCGCCGGGGATGAAGACGACCTGGAAGAGGGGCTGGACCCGCGTGAGGAGCTTGTGCAAAAGCTGGTTGAGTACAAGAAGTTCAAGGAGGCGGCTGTAAAGTTCCGGGAGATGGAGATAAACCAGTCGCAGGTGTTCACCCGCACCCCATCCGAGACGGATATGCCAAAAGATGGAGACCTTCTTGTCGAAGTGAGCGTGTTCGAGCTTTTGGCCTCGCTCAAACGCATGCTTGACCGGTTCGGCGGCGACGTGTCCAAATTCACCGTGACGATGGAAGAGATGTCCGTAACGGACAAGCTCAATGAGATGATGGTCAGGCTGGAGACCGAAGAGTTTCTGACTTTCGACTCTCTTTTCAGTTCCTCGCGGAACCGGATGGAGGTTGTGGCCACGTTCCTGGCCCTGCTGGAGTTGATGAGGCTCAAGCTTGCCCGTTCGCATCAGGCGCGGGTTGGCGGCGAAATTGTGATCTACCGCGTCCCGGACGATCTGTCCGGGCTGGATAGGGATAATAACGAAACCATTCCCGATAAAAACGGGGCGGACGATGGAGCGTAAAGTGGACATTCAGGAAGCCAAATCGGTTATAGAGAACATCCTGTTCGTGTCGGGCGGCCCTGTGAGCGCGGACAAGTTCGTGGAACTGTTCGGCGGGGAGCTTTCCAGGGACGAGATCGGGGAGATCATCCGTGACATTGCGCGCGGTTACGAAGGGCTGGCGCTGGCCGTCGTGGAGGTGGCGGAGGGCTGGCGTATGCAGACAAGGCCCGAATACGCCGCGTGGATCACGCAGTTTTTCAAGATGGAAAAGGGGCAAAAGCTGGGGCGGGCGGCTATGGAGTCGCTGGCCATAATCTCCTACCGCCAGCCGATCACCCGATCGGAGATAGACGAGATACGCGGGGTGGATTCCGGCGGGGCGATCAGGAGCCTTGTTGACAAGAACATGGTGCGCCCGATGGGCCGCAGGAAGGCTCCCGGCAAACCGATGATGTACGGCACAACCAAACGGTTCCTGGAATACTTCGGGTTGGGGACCCTGTCCGACCTGCCTACGCTGGAGGAGTTCCGCAAGGAGCTTGACGAGGTGTTCGGCGAGCGGTCGCCGCAACAGAGCCTGGAGTTCGCCGTTGGCGACCCGGAGCTTGCCCCCGCCGTGGCCGAAACCGACGAATCCCCGGACGACGATGGGGTGGCCGGGGAAGAGGGAGGGGTGACCGAAGACGGCATCGCCATCATCCAGCGCGGGTTTGAGCCGGATGAAAATGAGCCATCGGGCCCACGCGAGGAGATGGGCGAGGGCGATGAGATGGAAGATGACGAGATGAGCGGGGTTGACGCCTTGAACGGAGACACTGCCCGCAAAGAAGGCGCCGCCGGGACCGGGATATCTTCGCCGGAGGATAATGAAAAAGCCCGCTGACAGTGGCAAGCTTGTGCGCCTGCACAAGATAATCGCGTCGTCTGGCACGATATCCCGCCGTGCGGCGGAGGAGATGATCGCCCAGGGGCGCGTCACCGTCAATGGCGAGGCCTGGCTCAAAAAAGGCGAGGGCATAGACCCGGAAAGCGCCATCATCAAGGTTGACGGGAAAAGGGTGAAACCCGCCGAACGGAAAATATACCTCGCCTTCAACAAACCCAAAGGCATTGTCACCACAAGGTCCGACGATCAGGGAAGGAAGACGGTCATGGATTTCCTGCCTGATGAATACAAGGGGGTCTACCCCGTTGGAAGGCTGGACATCATGTCCGAGGGGCTTGTGATTTTCACCAACGACGGGGCGTTCGCGCAGGCCCTCATCGCGCCTAAAAGCGGGGTGGAACGGCTATACATGGTGAAGGCGCGCAACGTCCCGGACGCGAAGAAGATTAAGAAGATGATCTCCGGCGTCACCGTCGAGGGGGACCGGCTCCGGGCCAAATCCGTGGAGGTCAAGGAATTTGTCGGTAAAAACTGCTGGCTTAAAGTGGTCGTTACGGAGGGCAAAAACAGGCATGTGCGCAGACTGCTGGAGACGCTGGGGCATCCGGTGTCCAAACTCAAACGTATCTCCATCGGCATCATCACGCTTGGCGGCCTTAAGCCCGGCGAGGTTATCCACATACCCGTGGAGACGATAAACAAACAGATGAAACTCATCAACCGCAAGGGCGGGGGGTAAACACGATGAACCGGACACAGATTGTGACATGCGCCCCCACGCGCATAGACCTTGCGGGTGGGACTCTGGATATATGGCCGCTCAACCTTTTTTTCGACTCCGCCGTCACGGTCAACATGGCCATTTCCATAACGGCAAAGGCCACCGTCTCCGAGCGGGCTGATGGCAGGATCGTCCTTGAATCGAAAGATCAGGAAACCAGCGTGGAGTTTGACAATGCTGGGAAGATACATCACAAACACCGCCTGGGGCTTCTTTCGCGCATCGCGGAAAAGTTTGCCCTCGACGGGCGCGGATATTCTGCTGTGACCGAATCTTCGGCCCCGGCTGGCGCTGGGTTGGCGGGGTCGTCGGCGTTGAACATAGCGTTGTGCGTGGCGTTTTCGGAAGCGGCGAAACAACCGCTGTCCACCCGCAAGATCATAGAGATCGCAAAGGATATCGAGGCCGCGCACCTGCGTATCCCCACAGGATTGCAGGATTACGGCGCGGCGGTTTACGGCGGGGTGAACGCGTTTCATTTCCCGCCCGGCGGGATGGATAGGGAGAGGCTGGACGGGGCGTCCCAATGGCTTGCGGAGAACGTCGTCCTTTTCTATTCCGGCGCGTCGCGCTCGTCGGGGATAAACAACTGGGAGATGTTCAAACAGGTCACGGAAAACCACAAACCCACCGTGGCGAAGTTTGCGCGGATAGCGGAGCTTGCCCTGCTTGCGCGTGACGCTTTGAGCGAGAAGGATTACGATTCTTTCACCTCCACCGTGTCCGAGGAATGGAAGACGCGCAAATCGCTTTTCCCGGCGATTTCCACGCCGCTCATAGACCGCGCCATCACAGCGGGAAAACGGGCCGGGGCGCGGTCGGCGCGGATATGCGGGGCGGGCGGGGGCGGATGTTTTTTCCTTATCGCCGGGCCCAAAGAGCGGGAGAAAGTCATTGTAGCCGTTACCGCGCAGGGGGCGCGTCATCTGCCGTTCCGCGTTTCCAGGCAAGGCGTGGGGGTTTATAACGCCAGAAGAGGCGTCTGGGAGAATCCATATGCAGGGGAAAGTAAAACGCGGGTCCGTTGAGCTGATCCAGGGCGACATCACCACGATGGATACGGACGCCATCGTAAACCCATCCAACATGCGCCTCATACTCGGCGCCGGGGTCTCCGGCGCGATAGCCGTAAAAGGCGGCCCCTCCATACAGGAAGAGATGAGCCGTATCGGTGGTTGCCCCGTGGGCGGGGCTGTTGTAACGGGCGGTGGAAAGCTACAAGCGCGATACGTCATCCACGCAGTCGGGCCAATGATGGGCGAAGGCGGCGAAGACGAGAAGTTGCGCACCGCCACGGTGGAATCGCTAAAAAGGGCGGAGGAGTTGAAGGTTTCCTCCATCGCGTTTCCCGCCATCTCCACGGGCATATACGGCTTCCCGATTGAGCGGTGCGCGAGGATCATGCTGTCCGCTGTCCTGGATCATTTCAACAGCGGGGCTGAGGTAAGCGTAAAACGGGTGGTTTTTTGTTTATGGGGCAAGGAAGCGTTTGGCGTGTTTGAGAAAACGCTGGGGGAGATGGGTTGACGCTCGGCGGGGCGTTCTTCACCCCGCCGAGCCACGGTAGGGGCGGGTTTGAAACCCGCCCTTTTTAAGACGGGCGACCCACCGGGTCGCCCCTACGAGGAGGGCGCGGCAAGCGGCGCCCCTACGAGAAACCCCTCACCCGGCCTTCGGCCACCCTCCCCCACAAGGGGCGGGCGCTTCACACGCTCCGGCTTTGCAGTATCCAGTGCGCTTTCGTGGATTCCAATATTGATTTCTGGCAGACGCGGACAACCTCGTCGAGGCTGTCGGTAATCGTCATCGCAGAAAGGTCGTCCTCGCGGATGTATTTAAGGCTCATAACGGTTTCGCGGAGCCAGCTGACCATCCCGTCCCAAAACTTCGTCCCCACGAGTATTATGGGGAATGGGAGTATCCTTTTGGTGCGGATGAGCGTGAGGGCTTCAAACAGCTCGTCGAGCGTGCCAAACCCGCCGGGGAAAATGACGAACGCCTGCGAGTATTTGACCAGCATCACCTTGCGCACGAAAAAGTGGCGCACTTTTATATTTGGGTTTGTGTACCGGTTGCCCTCCTGCTCCAGCGGCAGGTCTATCTCCACGCCGATGGATTTGCCGCCGGACTCGTACGCGCCCTTGTTGGCGGCCTCCATTATGCCCGGCCCGCCGCCGGTTATCACCGCTATGCCAGCGGCGGAGAGCTTGACGCCCAACTCCACGGCCATCTTGTAATGCAGGTCGTCGGAGGTGGCTTTGGCCGCGCCGAACACGGAGATCATAGGCTCCTGCCGGGAGAGGAGGTCGAATCCTTCCACGAATTCGGACATGATGCGGAACAGCCGCCACGAGTCCCCGACTTTCATCTCGTCGAGGACGTACTGGTATTGCCGGTAGAAGCTTTCTTCCATTTCCATAGTTTTGCCGAGTTATCCCAAGTTGCACGCCTGTTAGGGTTTATTTTATATTGCCCGGCCATCTTTCGCATCGGTTATAATCACATCCGGCAAAACTGAATTTCGCGGTTGGGACGAGATTGCTTCGTCGCTTGGCTCCTCGCAATGACAAATCGAGGCGCTTTTGCCGTCATTGCGAGCGATAGCGAAGCAATCTCACGTTCAAAACAAAAACGTGGCCACTGGCCCATTTACGGCGGACGGTCTGATGAAGCAAATCACGGGGGTATCCGAGGAAGACTTCGAAAACGCGGCGTTGGAGCTTGTCCGCAGGACATCTGCGACGTTGCCAGACGACGTGGTGGAGGCGATCAAGCGTAGCAGGGAGATGGAAGTCCCCGGTAGCAGGGCGCAACGCACGCTCGATTCCATACTTAAAAATATCGAGATGGCCGCACACGACTCCCGCCCCATCTGCCAGGACACGGGAACGGTGATCTTCGACGTCCACTATCCGTTTGGACTGCGGCAATCCAGCCTTGAGGGGCTCATAAAGTCGGCGGTGCGCAAGGCCACGTCAAACCACTACCTGCGCCCCAACGTGGTTGACCCGATAAGCGGCGCGCCCAAGCCAGACAACGTCGGGCGCGGCCATCCGGCCATCTATTTCGACCAGTGGGATGAGGATTATATAAAGATAAACCTGGTTCTAAAGGGTGGCGGATGCGAGAACGTGGGGGCGCAGTATGCCCTGCCGTATTCGGCGCTTGGGGCTGGGCGTGACATCAACGGGATAAAAAAGGTCGTGCTCGACGCTGTGGTCAAGGCTCAGGGCAAAGGATGCGCTCCGGGAATACTTGGCATAGGCGTGGGCGGCGACAGGGCGCAAAGTTATTCGCTTAGCAAAAAGCAGTTGATCAGGAAACTTGGCGACACAAACCCCGATCCTGTTATGGCGGATCTGGAAACGTGGGCGGTGAAAAGCTCCAACGAGCTTGGAATCGGCCCGATGGGGTTCGGCGGTAAGACTACCCTGCTCGGCGCGAAGGGCGCGGTGATGGACACGATACCGGCGTCGTACTTCGTGTCGGTGACATACATGTGCTGGGCGTACCGGCGAAGGGCGATGACCATAAAGGGGGGGAAGGTGGACTATGATTAAGATCGGGCTCCCGGCGGCGGAAGAGGCCATCCGCGCCCTCAAGGTTGGCGACGAGGTTTTGCTCTCCGGCGTTATTGTCACAGCGCGTGACCGCGCCCACAAATACATGGTGGAAAAAAAGCCGGACGAAGTGCGCGAGATATTGCTGAACAACGTTATCTACCACTGCGGCCCCGTGATGAAAAAACATCCCGACGGCCAGTGGGAGGTTGTGGCCGCAGGCCCCACGACATCCATCCGCGAAGAGCCGTATCAGGCCGGCGTGATGGAGGAATACAAAGTGCGCGGCGTCATAGGCAAAGGCGGGATGGGGCCTAAAACGCTGGCGGGGTTAAAGAAGACCGGCGCGGTCTACTTTCACGCCATAGGCGGGTTGTCGCAGGTTTTGGCGCGAACGGTGACGAAAGTGCGCGGCGTGTTGAAGCTTGAAGAGTTCGGCGTGCCGGAGGCTTTCTGGATGCTGGAGGTCAAGGACTTCCCCGTGGTGGTGACGATGGACTCCCACGGGGTATCGTTGCACGACGAGATAGGCGCGGAATCGGAGAAGAAGATGAAGGAGATACTGGCGGGGTTGGGAAAGTAAGGGGAATGCGTATCAATATCCATTTCGCTTCCCCGTGGTCGCTGACCACGGCCCCTTGTGGCGAAGATTAAGACCGGGGTCGGGCCGGGCTGTTGCTCAAACATTTTTTCCATCAGAGGGCTTATTGATTCGGGGCTTCATACCTTTTGCCCCCCCCCTTGCAAAGGTCTCATTATCAACAGTACTTGAGCCAGGGAGGCATGATTTGATTATTTTTCCCGGGGCGCATATAATTTCACGATAAAGGCGCCGGACAGGGGGCGCATGGGGAATGTTGGCTCTAACTTGGAGGCAGGGAAAATGAAAATTATATTGTCCCGTCTAACTTTGATGGTATTGTCATTTTTTCTTCTTGTTCCGGTTTTGGCGCATGCGCACATCGGCGCAGGGCCCACTTCGGGTTTTTCCGCCGGTTTAAACCATCCCCTTGGCGGCCTGGACCATATCCTCGCAATGATCGCGGTCGGCATTTGGGCCGCGCAGGTTGGCGGAAGGGCTTTATGGGCGGCGCCATCGGTTTTCGTTGTCATGATGCTGGTTGGGGGCGCGCTGGGCTTGTCTGGCGCACACGTCCCATTTGTTGAACAGGGCATTATATTGTCTGTCCTTACGCTAGGTGTTTTTATAGCGGCGGCAGTCCGTATGCCATTGCTTGCGAGCATGCTCATTGTTGGGATGTTTGCTGTGTTTCACGGTCATTCGCATGGAACCGAAATCCCCTCCATGGCGCCTGGGTTTGCGTACGGCGCCGGATTTGCCTTTGCAACCGCCTCTTTGCATTTGGCCGGTATCGGGTTTGTGGTAATGATACAAAAGAAAATAAGTGTGCAAGTTGTCCGCTTCGCCGGCGTGACAATTACTGTCGGCGGCCTGTTTTTGCTTTTTTAGGGGCGTAGTTCGAATCACTATTATTGTAGGAACGCATCGCGATGCGCCCGTCTTAAAGGAGGGCGATTCTCGAATCGCCCCTACCATCGGAATGGGGGACCGGCGCATAGCGCCGAGGGGGTTCGGGCTACAGCCCCAGGCGACCGTGGCGATCTTAAACATTCAGGTTGTCGTAATGCGAGATCGCTTCGTTTCACTCGCAATGACAAACTGGCTCGCAATGACAACAAAAAAGGTTTTTCGACAGTCTGGCGGGTTTATCGCAATCCTCGCGCTTGTCTGCGCAACCGCCGCGGCTGGCGTGGCGCAGGCCCAAAGCGATTCGGCTCTCCCCCCGGTCAAAGAAGCTCCTGAACAAATCGCGCCCCCGCCTAAACCGGTGACCATAACGGCGGACAAGCTTTGGAGCGATGGCAAATCGGGGGACTCTAGCGCCCAGGGGAACGCGCGCATCGTTTACGGGGACAAGGTTGTCACCGGCGACAGCGCCGTCTATAACCAGGACACGGGCGATGGCGTGGTAGAGGGGCACGTTCGATTCACCGATCCGAAGGCCTCCATATCGGCGGATACCGCGAAATTTAATTCGGACACCACGCTTGGGACGCTGTACAGGTTTTACGCGGATTTCCAGAGCCAGTATTTCATCAGAGGGTCGCGCATAGAACGGTTGGGAGAGGATCATTACAAATCCGAAAACTGTTTTTTGACGACCTGCGGCCTTAATGACCCGGACTGGGAGTTTTCCGCCGGGAAGGCGGACGTGACAATCGAGGGTTACGCGTTTTTGAACGACGCCGTTTTCCGCGCGGGGGGCTGGCCAATCCTTTACCTGCCGTACATGATCGTTCCCGCCAAAACAAAACGGGCAACGGGGTTCCTTATCCCGTCCCCGGGGTATTCGAGCGCGCAGGGGTTTTTGATTCAGAACCAGTTCTTCTGGGCCATCGCCGACAACCAGGACGCCACCTTTTCCCATCATTACCTGGGACAGGCGGGAAACCAGGTGGGGCTGGAATACAGGTATATCTTAAGCCCAACCACGTTTGGCGCTCTCAACACGGACTACCTGATGGAAACCGACCCGGACAAAACCTCCAACCGCAACCTGTGGCGCGTCCTTTACGATCACCGCCAGACACTGCCGGGGGACGTGAGCGCCGTCGCCCACATCAATAAAGAAAGCGATGGGGGCTTTAGCCGCCAGTACTCCAGCAACATTAACGACCGCACCCAGGTATACACCGACAGCTATGTGACCTTCGGCAAGAACTGGGGCACTCGTTCGCTCCTGTTGATGGCGCGCGAGCAGATGAACCTGGACGCCGCCAACGAGCAGGTCACTCGCAAACTGCCAGAGATCAAGTTCACAAACCAGAAGGAGCGGATCGGGGGATCGCCGTTCTACGCCGCCCTGGAGTCGTCATACACCTCGTACCGCACGGATACGAATAGCGTCGTTTACGACGTGGACCGCGCCGATTTTTCCCCGATGATATCGTTGCCCATCCCGATGGCGCCATACCTTTCCGCTGAAACATTTGCCGGTTACCGCTCCACCTTGTACTCGATTCCTGGCTCAAGCAAGGCCGTTGGCGAGAGCTTCTCCCGCAATCTGTACAACCTGGGCGCAACGCTCATCGGGCCGAAAATTTACCAGATTTTCGACACCGGCTCTGCGGAGACTCCGCTGATCAAACATCTGATCACGCCGACGCTTTTATGGAACTACACACCCGGAATGGAAGTGGACGGCGCGAACAGGGCGAAGGTGAGGGTAATTGACGCAGTGGACAGCGCAGACCCGGCGAATACCATGATATTCCAGCTATCCAACGACCTTTTGGCCAAGACTATATTAAGCCCGGAGTCAAGCCAGACCCTCTCGCTTGCGCGCCTGGTATTTACGGAGATATACAACATCAACGAAGCCAACAGGGCCGACAAACCCGAAGTCCCCAAGCGCCCGTTCTCGTCCACGGAGATAAACCTGATGACAACGCCGGCGAAATGGCTTCTGCTCAACTATAAGACGACGTACAATTTTTATGAAAACCTGTGGGATAGTTCCAGTATCGGCTTTGGAGCGCGTTACGCCGACTTCCTCAACGTCGCCCTGGACCGCTCATACCAATGGGGCGGCAGGACTGCCCCGGACACGGCGTGGGACACGGGCTACATCGGGGTGAAACTCCCATGGTGGCGCCTGACTGCGGACTATTCGGTGATCTACAACGAGATGGACGGGACCGCCGCCAACAGCATGACAAGGCTCAAGTACCGCAAAGATTGCTGGGGAATCGGCGTTACATACGAGCAGAGGCGCATAACCAGCGCCGATCCGAACGGGTCAAGCCGCCAACTGGACGAGTCACGGACAATGTTCACCCTCACCCTTGTGGGCGTGGGCGAGGCGCTGGGGGCCGAACAGCCTTCAATCGCAAGGCCGAAACTTAGCGCTGAACCGCCTCCGGTCACAGCGCCCAAACCGAGCGCTGAACCACATCAGCTCACAGCGCCCAAACTGTGATTTCTTTGCTCCCATGAGAAGGAGAGCTTTGCATAAGCCATTGGCCGAGGGCTCCCACTTCCCATTCCGATGGTAGGGGCGATTCGAGAATCGCCCTCCTTTAAGGCGGGCGCATAGCGATGCGCTCCTACAACAGAGGTTTCGTTTAATTTGAACTGGCGCGGTAAATGGCATTCCCTTCACGACTGGTACGAGAAGAGGCGTGGCGCGTTCAAAAAATGGCTTCCCGACGAAAAGAAGGTGGGGAACAGCCCTATCCGCCGACTCTTCGGGGCCACCCTTTTGAGGAAGGAGCTTTGGAGCTTCAAAAGGGAGCCGGTGGCGAGGGGGCTGGGGCTGGGGCTTTTCGTCGCGGTCACGCCCACGATGGGGGTTCAATGGGTGGTGGCGGCCCTGTTGATTTTAATTTTCCCCGCAAACCTGCCGGTGGCGCTGGCGGCGTGCCTGGTCACCAACCCGCTCACCACGCCAGCCTTCCTGTATGCCGAATATATCATCGGGTCGTGGATGTTGCAGAGAGCCGGTTACGGCCCCATAAGGCCGTTCGACACGGACATCTCGTTTACGAACCTCTCCCACATCCTGTCCGATGTCGGGATATCCATCGTGATCGGCTCGCTGGCGTTAGGGGTGGCGCTGGGAGTGGCGAGTTATTTTTCCGTCCACGCATTCGTGGCGGTGGAAAGGAAACTGAAATACGCAAAGCTGATCCACAGACGCAGGGAACGCAGGGAAGCCAGGAAAAAGGGGGCAAGCCGGCCCTGATCTTGTCCTACGGTCACTCCAGAAACTCGCGCGCCTTTTTCACGATGTCGCCGACAGGTTCGTTTGCGCTAACGTAGAAGCTGGCTCCCGACAGCATGGCTGCGGAACGGGCTACGGCGCTGTCAGGGCCTGCGACGATGACCGGCGCGTCCGCTATTGCGTCTATCCCGGCAGGTGAGTTGTGAGCGTCCGGCATGGCCTGCTCGTCTCCAGAAACGCCCCGGACTACAAGATGCGCCGCCTTCCCGCTCAAAACTCCCGTAGCGTCAGCCCAACTGTCCGTCTCCAGCGTCTCCGCGTCCAGCGACGCCCGGAGCGCGTCACGCATGGCGGCTCTGCGCGCCACGTCGCGGTCAACGATCAGTATCCTCGGTTTGACATCCGGGAAGGCCGCGTAAAACACGCTACCCTCGCCCTGTTTCGTATCCACCGTGATGAACCCGCCGTGCGCCACCATGATTTCGTGACAGTATGGCAAGCCCAGCCCAGTGCCTCTCTCGCCAGCGGTGCCTACCGTGGTGGTTTTCACATCCTGCCTGAAAATGCCGGGAAGCGCAAAGCTGTCCACTCCCACGCCCGTGTCCCGCAACGCGACGGTGGACGGAGAGCTTGCGGGGGTGAAAGCCTCCACCCTGTCCCCCTTCCGGCAAAACTTGATGGCGTTAGATAGGAGGTTTCTTGCGACCTCGTCGAAAAGCGGGGGGTCGGCGTAAATCCTGGTGGACGGGCTGATGTTGTTGACGAGGACTATCCCTTTTTCCTCCGCCAGCGGGGACAGGATATCCATCGTCATCTGCATGGCGATCCGTGGGTTGAAGAAGCGGCGGATGGGCTTTATTTTGCCGGTCTGCAGGCGGTTTATGTTAAGCAGTTCGTCTATCATCTGGGTCATCTGCATGCAACTTCTGAACAAATGATCCAGTATCTGCTTGTGCCTCGGAACGGGTTGGTTAAGCTTATCGTCCAGCGCTATCCGGGTCAGGCCGATGATGGAGGAAAGCGGCGACTTGAGGTCGTGCGCCACAAGGGCGACGAACTTGTCCTTGAGCCGCGTGGCGTCTTCTGCCAGGTCTTTTGCGACCCGCAGTTCGTCCGCAGATTTCACCGCCTGATCGCGCATGCCCTTGTAGGCGCGCATTTTTACCGTAATGTCCGTCAGGTCGTGGATAAGGAACAGGGCCAGCGGTTTTCCATCCGGCGATATAACCCGGATAACCGTGGTTTGTTGCGACCGGAATCCCCCGTCTCCCAGGCTGATGGGAAGTGTATGGCCGTGCAATTGGGTGGAAAACAGCGCAGGCGCGCCGGTTTTGATGACATCAAGTATGCGGTCAAGGTATTTAGGCTCAAGCAGGTTGGGATACAATCCGGCTATGCTCTGGCCGACGATCCTGTCCCTGCGGATTTTCGTCCAGCTCTCCAGCGAGGCGTTCCAGAAGACGGCGATCAGGTCCTCGCTCACAGCGCACGCCCCGATCGGGGCGTGATCCAGGAGCGCCCAAACCTCCTCGCTGGCCCTGATGGGGATCATCTAACCGTTACGAGGCATGGTATCCTCCACGCCCTTGATTAGAGCCGCGAATGAGCCGACCTCGAACAACAAGAGGATATCCCCCTCCACATTGAATTCCTCGATAGTGAACCTGGCCCGCGCCATTATCACAACCTCACCCATGCTAAAAAGCGAAGTGATGGCGCGCAAAGAGTCCTCAAGGTAATTAGGGGCCGAATAGCTGATATCCATCTGTAGCATGTTGGCCACGGCGCCTACCACGCCGTTTATTATTATGTTGCCCACTTCGCTTAGCGTGGAGGAGCGTATGGAATCCAGCCCGGAGAAAACCGGGTCCTCGCCCGTAAGCGCCGTGACAAGGTTGGAGGCGCTGTCCGGCGGGAAAAGGATGGAAGCCAGCCCGGTTATCGGGCCGCTGAAAGGCATGACCACCGAGGCCAGCGTATCGCTCTCAAACCTTTTGAGCTTTTCGGCAAGCTCCGTGACATCTATCACTTCCATGCTCGGGACGCTCAGGCGCACATAGCTTTTGCACATGCTGTTAAGCGTCGCCGCGCCACGGCCCACCCCGATATTGATTATCTCCGTGAGGGCGTCTTTCTGCCAGGGCGTAAGCTTGATAGTCATAAGTTCCTCAAATCAGCGTCGTCCATCAACAAAACCCACAGCTAAAACGAACCCCAACGCCACACATCGCAAGCGCAGTGGTGCCGGGAGCGGGAGTCGAACCCGCACAGCGCTACGCGCCGAGGGATTTTAAGTCCCTTGCGTCTACCAATTCCGCCATCCCGGCTTAACATCATATTCTATCATTTTGGTTAGCCCGATATCCCAATTTCCGGCCAACGCTCTGCAAAGCCTCTCGCTGAACCATGTCGAAGCATGGCAAAAATGGCGGTTTTCACCCTTCGGCAAGCTCAGTGTGACAGTTTTCATATCCTGGAAAGTTAACAGGGAATCGGGGCGTCATTTGAAGATTGCGGAAAAATAGGCCTTCAGCGTTTGACAAAATCCGGTCGAGTTGGATAGAATTGAGAATTCGTTTTCGAATGGGTTTGCGGGCCGCTAGCTCAGCAGGTAGAGCAACGCCCTTTTAAGGCGTGGGTCGATGGTTCGAATCCATCGCGGCTCACCATTTTTAAGCCGCATGTTAAAAAGCCCATTTGGTTTCATGGGTTGTGCGGTGGATGTGGAAACATTTTTATCGCATATCAGTTGAAAACGGCGGGTTACGTCCCCATCGTCTAGAGGCCCAGGACACCGCCCTTTCACGGCGGCGACGCGGGTTCGAATCCCGCTGGGGACGCCATTTTTGATTTCGGATCGGAGCCGAGGTAGCTCAGTTGGTAGAGCAGAGGACTGAAAATCCTCGTGTCGGGGGTTCAAGTCCCTCTCTCGGCACCATTTATTTCAATGAAGTACGGGTTTCGCGCCTCAATCCACTTTCCCCGTCTGTGTAATTCCTGTGTAGTTGTGCCAAGCAAACTGGCCTGTCCAGCCGCATTTATCCCGGATTCCGAAGTTGAGGCGAGATTCTTCGCTATCGCTCAGAATGACAACTACTTGATTGTCATTCTGAACGAAGCGTAGCGCAGTGAAGAATCTCGCGCAAAAACAAAAGAATAAACCACGAAAGAGCTTTTAACTTCGGAATCAGGGATTAATGTCGCTTACCGGTCGGCTTCCGCTCGTTCGCCAGCTTCTGCGCCTCCACAAGCTACGCAAGCGTCATTTCATTAGCCACCACTATGGGGTTAATTAGATGGTTTCAGAAGGGGTGGGTAGTATATTCTTTTCGGTATCGTTTGTAGCAACCAAATTCGAGTTATAGCGGAGGGAATACCATGGCAGGTGGATTGTTCGGCAGGCTGATCGCTTTGATATCTCCACGTAGTGACAATTATTTCACCCTCTTCAATGAGCTGGCTGGCTGTACGGTGCGTGGCGCCAAGCTTCTTGTAAGAATGAGTGTAGCGCAAGGCCAAGAGGCTTTCGATCATATCTTCGACGAGATAAAGAAGACCGAAGGGGAAGCGGACGAAGTTACGAAAAAAATCCTTCTTTCCATTCATAATACATTCATTACGCCCTTTGACCGATGGGAGATCAAGGACCTGGCCAGCGCGCTGGACGACATGATCGACTATATGGAAGAGATTCCCCAACGCGCTAAGCTTTACGGCCCCGGCAACTTTACGCCAGAAATGACGGCGCTCTCCCATATTGCGGTTCGCGCCGCAGAGAAGGTTCAAGAGGCGGTCGCGCTCTTATCGGACATGAAAAACGCCGGACATATCCTGAATATCTGTAAGGAAATCGGAGATATTGAGAGCGACGCCGACCATGTCATGCGGGCCGGGATGGAGCGGCTATTCGCCGAGGTCTCAGACGCGCGCACTCTGATTCGGTCTAAGGAGCTATACGAACTCTTCGAAGAAGTCGTTGACAGTTGCGAGGATGTGGCGGATGTCATTCACGGCGTTGTGCTGGAGCGGATATGATCGAGCAAGCGTTCCTGGTCATGGCGATCCTGGTCGCTGTGGCGTTGCTGTTCGATTTCATGAACGGCTTCCACGACGCGGCCAACTCGATAGCGCTGATGGTTTCGACCCGGCTTCTGACGCCACAGGCGGCCGTCATCTGGGCCGCGTTCTTTAACTTCATCGCCTTCTTTTTTTTCGGACTGCATGTGGCCAAGACCATGGGATCGGGCATCGTCTCGCCGGCGGTTATCGACAACGCCGTGATCTTTGGCGCGCTGTGCGGGGCCATTATATGGAACATCGTCACCTGGTGGTACGGAATCCCATCATCCTCATCGCATGCGTTGGTCGGCGGACTGGTCGGGGCGGCGCTGGCCAAAGCCGGTTGGGGCGCCATCATTGCCCAGGGGTTGATAAAGACCTCTCTGGCGATCGTCCTCTCTCCTCTTTTCGGGCTGGCGCTCGCGCTTTCCATGTCCATCGCCCTGCTCTGGATTTTGGAGAAGGCGGCTCCGTACCCGACAGAACGGCGCTTCAACAAGTTGCAGTTCATATCATCTTCGCTTTACAGCCTCGGCCATGGCGGCAACGACGCTCAAAAAACCATGGGCATAATAGCGGTCCTGCTGTATGCCAACGGATACCAGCAGGGCGGGTTCCACGTTCCATTCTGGGTCATCATCTCCTGTCAGGCCGCTATGGGCCTGGGCACCTTGTTTGGCGGTTGGCGCATCGTGCGGACGATGGGCATTGGCATCACCCGGATAAGGCCCACAGGCGGATTCTGCGCGCAGACATCAGGAGCTGTCGCTTTGTTTATTGCGACATCGATGGGCATACCGGTTTCGACAACGCACACGATCACCGGGGCCATAGTCGGCGTCGGCCTGTCGCGGCGTGTTTCCGCAGTGCGATGGGGGCTTGCCTCGCGCATCGTATGGGCCTGGGTGTTGACAATCCCAGCATCGGCCCTAATCGCGGCCCTCTTCTGGAACTTGGGGCATGGCTTCATGGACTAGCTTATCAGGGAATCAGGGTCTCGCCAGCCGCCCCCTACGCCAGAATGTCAAAAGGCTCAGTGAGCCTCATCCCAGTTTTTCCCGGCCTTCACATCCACCACCAGCGGGACGGATAGCTGATACACCCCTTCCATCTCTTCTTTAACCATCGCCATTAGCGCCGCAGACTCGCTTGCCGGCGACTCGAACACAAGCTCGTCGTGAACCTGCAATATCATTTTCGCGGCGGGATGTTCCATTTCCAGACGCTCGTGAATCCGTATCATCGCCATCTTTATCAAATCGGCGGCGCTTCCCTGCATGGGGGTGTTGACGGCGTTGCGTTCGGCGAAGTTGCGGATTGCGGCGTTTTTGGCGTTTAAATCCGGCAGGCTCCTGCGTCTGCCCAATATTGTGGTGACGTATCCGGATTTGCGGGCAGACTCGATAACGTCATCCATGTATCGCCGGATGGCGGGATATTTGCGGAAATAATTCTCGATGTACCGTTTCGCCTCGCCTTGTGGAATCTTAAGCTCCCGCGACAGCCCATACGGCGTCTGGCCGTAGATCACGCCAAAATTGACCGTCTTTGCGACGCGCCGCATATCGCGTGTGACCAGCCCTGCGCTGACGCCGAACAACTCGGCGGCTGTGCGGGAATGGATGTCCTCCCCGTTGCGAAACGATTCCACCAGCCGCTCTTCGCCGGAAAAATGCGCCAGCAATCTCAGCTCTATCTGCGAGTAGTCGGCGGACACGATCACGCTGTCGGGTGGGGCGGTGAAGGCGCATCGTATTTTGCGTCCAAGCTCTGTGCGGATGGGGATGTTTTGAAGGTTCGGGTCGGAAGACGAAAGCCTTCCGGTAGCCGTCACGGTCTGGTTGAACGATGTGTGTATGCGCCCGGTGCGCGGGTTGATAAGCCGTGGCAGGCTGTCGGCGTATGTGCTTTTGAGGCGCGAAAGCTGGCGGTATTCCACGATGAGCCGTGGCAGTGGGTGCATCTCCCCAAGCGCTTCGAGCGAGTCCTGATCGGTGGAGTAACCCGTTTTTGTTTTTTTCCCGCCGGGCAGGTTCAATTTGTCGAACAACAACTCGCCAAGCTGTTTGGGGGAGTTTGGGTTGAAATCATCGCCTGTGATGTCCCGTATAGCTTTCTCGTAAATCGAAATGTTCCCGCCGATGATCGTGGAAAGCTCCGCCAGCGCCTCCGGGTCAATCATCACGCCGTTCATCTCCATCCGCGCCAGGACGTAAACCAGCGGCGTCTCCACATCATCCATCAACTTTTTGAGGCCTGCAGACTCAAGCTCCGGCGTGAAGAGGTTAGCCAGGCGCAGTGTCATATCCGCGTCGGCGCAGGAGTAATCGGCGGCTGGCTGTACGGGAACTTTGTCGAAGGTTATCTGTTTCACGCCAGAACCGCACAACTCGGCGTATTCGGTCATCTTCTCGCCAAGCCTGTCCATCGCCACTTTGGAAAGGCCGTGCGCCCCGCCGGGATCGAGAAGGTACGAGGCTATAATCGTGTCCATCCCAACAGGGAAGACGCGGATGCCCTCCCCCGCCAGCACGATCATGTCGTATTTTATGTTGTGGCCGTACTTTGGTATCCGCTCGTTTTCCAACAACCCCGCAATGCGCGGGATGACGTTTTCGATCCGGAGTTGTTCCGGCGCGCCTTCATAATTGTGGCGAAGCGGGATGTAATGCGCCTTTCCCTCATTCGCGCAGAAGCTTATTCCCACCAGCGCGGCTCGCATCGGTTCCGGCGACGTGGTTTCTGTGTCAACGGCGAACCCGCTGGAGTTTTCCATCTCCGCAAGCATGGCGGTAAACGCGGCCTCGTCGAGAACCGCAGTGTAATCCCGGGGGAGCGCCGACTTGGCCGGGGCCAACTCTTTTAACAACGAGGTGAACTCAAGCTCGGCGAAAAGCTCCCTCAACTTTTCCTCGTCGCCCGGCCGTATCCGCCAATTGTCCGGGGCAAACTCCACCGGCGCGTTTGTGGCGATGGTGGCCAGCGTCTTGGAAAGCCGCGCCTGATCGGCGTACTGCGTGAGGTTGTCGGCGAGTTTTTTCTTCCCCATCATCCCGGCGGCGGCGATGACACGCTCGATGTCCCCATATTCCTTCACCAGCGCCATCGCGGTTTTTTCCCCTACGCCGGGCACGCCGGGGATGTTGTCCGACGCGTCCCCCATCAGTCCAAGCACGTCGGGCACCAGCTCCGGCGGAGCGCCGAATTTCTCCACCACCTCGTCACGCCCGTATGTTTTGTCCTTCATCGGGTCGAACACTATGACACCTGGCTGGATTAGCTGAAGCATGTCTTTGTCCGACGAGACGATCACCACGTCGTAACCGTTTTTCACGGCGGTGGCGCTGATGGAGCCGATCAGGTCGTCCGCCTCCCATCCGGGCATGCGGGTGGATGGGATGTTGAGCGCGTCAATGAGCCTGTCTATATACGGTATCTGGACGGCCAAGTCTTCCGGCATATCCGGCCTGTGGGCTTTGTAGTCCGCGTAAAGTTCGTGGCGAAAAGTTTTTTCCCGGCTGTCGAATGCGATCAGCAGATGACCAGGGTTCCTGTCCTTTATAATCTTTTTGAGCATCAGCGAGTAACCGTAAACCGCGTTTGTGGGAAGGCCAGACTTCGTTGCAAGCCGTTGGCGGATGGCGAAGTAGGCGCGGAAATAGTAGCCCGCCCCGTCTATTATATGGATGACCGGTTTTTGATTCATGGGGTAATTTAGCAGAGCGGGAAGGAGTTGTGGAAAAGTTTCAACAGGGCGGGTTGGTCTCCCTGATAAAGGGGGGGGGCCGAAGGCCGGGGGGTTATCACTTGTAGGCGCCCCGCTTGCCGCGCCCATTCATGCTCAACCGGAATAAATCGCGCTCAACCGTTCCATTACAACTTTCTTGTCGTATCTCGACATCGCGGCGGATCGGGCCTTCTCGCCAAACCGCTTCCTCAACGTCTCGTCATTCAGCAGTGTCAGGGTTTTTTCCGTAAGGGATTCCGGGTCGTCCGGCATGGCGAGCAGTCCGTATTCGCCATGGCCGAGCATCTCTGGGGTGCCGCTTGAGTCTGTGCCGACGATGGGCTTCCCCATCGCCATAGCTTCAAGACATCCAAGCGAAAAAGTCTCGCTCCTCGACGGCAAAACGTAAACCGTAAACCCGGCCAGATACGGCGCGGTGTCGTCTGTCTCCCCGGCGAAAATGACGGAATCGGCGACTCCCATTTTCGATGTCTCCGCCTTCAACAAACCAAGGTATCGCCCTTCAAGCTCCGGGGTCTCGCCTCCCACAAGTATCAATACGGCTGTCGGGACTTTTTCAAGAATCCGTGGCATGGCCCGGATCATCCCCTTCTGTCCTTTAAGCGGGTCGAGCCTGCTTATGACGCCTATGACGGGCTGGTTTTCCCGCAGGTTGAATTTTGCGCGGAGCCATCCGGCCTGCGCCCGCGCGGGGTCGAATCTTGCGAGGTCTATCCCGTACGGCAGGACCTCGACAATGCCGGGAGCGGTTGGCAAATTGTCTTCCGCATTGCGTTTAAGCTCTTCGGATGCGACGAGTATTTTCCAGACCCGGCCATACTCCATCCGGTGGTACAAATCTTTCTTCGGCGCTGGAACCTGCATGTAGTTGGAGAAAAGCAGTCGGACATCCGGCATTCCCCACAACGCCGGGACGATCAGGCCAAGGTCGGCGGAGTGATGGGCGTGGACGATGCCCACCCCCTCCTGTTTTACCAGCGAACGGATTTTGAGTATCGCGCCGACGTCTATATATTTTGTGACGGAAAGCTCGACCGTTTTGAATCCGTCTTCACCGCGCAAAGCCTGAGCGGTGGGAGTCCCTTTTTTGGCGAGAAAAATGATTTTGCGGCCTCGTTTCGCCATTTCGCGGGCCTGTTCGATGGCGTACCGCTCCATCCCCCCAAACCCTGTGGAGAAAAGGACGGCCAGGGCCGTTATCATCCGCGTCCCATGATTTCCCGCGCCCGCGCCCGCGCCCAGTGGTCAACAGCCAGCACGTCGGCGATGGAGTTGACCGGGTCTGCGGGGCATTCGTTCAGGACTTTCTCGACCAGCCGGGGAATGTCCATGAAACCGAGTTTCCTGTTAAGGAACGTTTCCACGGCCACCTCGTTGGCGGCGCTTAACACGGCGGGCGCGGCGGGGGCCATCTGCATCGCCTGATACGCAAGCGCAAGGCAGGGGAACCGCGCAAGGTCGGGCTGTTCAAACGTAAGCGCCTTTAACTGGGCTAAATCAAGCCGGGGAATGTCCATCTCAAGCCTGTCCGGATAGTTGAGCGCAAACGATATGGGCGCGCGCATGTCCGGCGGCCCCATCTGCGCGATGACGGACGAATCGTGAAACTCCACCATGGAATGGACGATGCTCTGCGGATGCACGACGACCTCTATCATCGAGGCCTGCGTGTTGAACAGCCATCGCGCCTCGATAACCTCCAGCCCCTTGTTCATCATCGTGGCGGAGTCTATGGATATCTTCGGCCCCATATTCCAGTTGGGATGTTTCAACGCCTGTTCCGCTGTCACCTTCGCCATTTGCGAAAGATGCATGCGCAGGAACGGCCCGCCGGATGCGGTGAGGATCAGCCTGCGGACGGTTTTCATTTCCTCCCCGCGCAGGGCTTGAAAGACCGCAGAGTGTTCGCTGTCCACGGGTATGATGGTAGCCTTGCTCCTTCTGGCCTCCTTCATCACGATGCCGCCTGCGATCACCAGCGTCTCTTTGTTCGCCAGGGCCACACGTTTGCCGGCGCATACCGCCGCATGAGTGGGCGGAAGCCCCGCCGCCCCCACCATCGCCGCAAGCACGGTATCCGCATCCGGGTGGGTGGCGCACTCTATGGCCCCTTGCGCTCCCGTCACGATACGGACACGCCGTTTGATCAGCGATTTAAGCTCCCGCGCCTTGCCTGCGTCGGCCACGGAGACCAGGGCCGGGCGGAACTTTTCGATCTGCAGGGCCAGTTTTCCCACGCTCGCCCGCGCCGCAAGGGCCACCACGCGGAACCTGTCCGGGGAGTTTGCTATTATCTGGAGCGCGTTTTCACCGATAGAGCCGGTGGAGCCGAGTATTGCGATGTTTCTCACCTACGCTCCCGCCACAAAACGCAGGTAAACATAAAATAGCGGGGCGGTGAACATCCAACTGTCCATCCTGTCTAGCGCGCCGCCGTGGCCGGGTAAAAACGAGCCGGAATCCTTGACCCCCATTTTCCTTTTTGTCGAGGATTCCGCCAAATCCCCCACCGGCCCGGCCAGTCCCGCGATAAACCCCACAATGACGGCGTGATGAAGGCCAAACCCAGGCATGAAAAATTCAGAGAACACGGCCGCGCCCAACACGGCTCCCGCCAATCCACCAACAAATCCTTCGACGGTTTTATTTGGGCTTATAGACGGGGCAAGCGGGGTTTTTCCGAAGGCTTTGCCTGTGTAGTACGCCATAGAGTCGCAAAGCGTGTTGGCGAACGCCAGCAGGAACATAAGCGACACCCCGTCACGCATCTCCCTTATAAGCGCCAGCGGCGCGAGCGTCAGCCCGATATAAAACAGGCCGAACAAGGTGTTGGACGCCGCCTTGTAGGAGTTGTCATGATGGAAAAGCGTGGCCCATCCCATGACGATGATGAATATCAGCGGCGTGAACGACAAGGCCCCGGTCGCCCCTCCCATTGAAACGGCGTAATAAAGCGCAACTCCCCCGGCGATTCCAACGGCGGGGATGGCCGGTTCCCCGGCTGATTTGAGCATCTTGAAAAACTCGTAAAGCCCCACGGCCACAAAAACGCTGATGAAAACTCGAAAGGCTCCCGGCGAACCCCACGCGATAATGCCCGCCGATACCACCGCCAGCGCAAAGCCGCTTAACAGCCGCGTCACCTACGCCCGCTCTTTCTTGTCGCCTGTTCCCCGGTCATGCCAAAACGCCGCTCCCGTTTCTGGAACGATATCACTGCGTCGCGTATGTCTTTGCCGGTGAAATCCGGCCACAGCTTTTCGGTGAAATAAAGCTCCGTGTACGCAGACTGCCACAACAGGAAGTTGGAAAGCCGTATGTCCCCTCCGGAACGTATCAACAAATCGGGGTCTGGCAAGCCGTAAGTGTCCAGCCTGGCGCAGATAGTCTCTTCGTTGATGTCATCGGTGGATATCAGGCCGTCTTTGGCCTCTTGCGCTATTTTTTTCACGGCCCTTGCGATCTCATTCCTCGACCCATAGGAGAGAGCCAGGGTAAGCGTCATCCCGGTCATGGCCGATGTTTTTTCCATGGCTTTCAAGACAGCCTTTTGAGCCTGTGGGGGCAGAGCGTCCAAATCCCCAATGACGTTGAACTTTATACCCTTCTCTATCATGCGCGCCAGCTCTTTGTCCACGTACCGCTTCAACAGGCTCATCAGCGCGTCCACCTCGCCCTTGGGGCGGTTCCAGTTCTCGGAGCTGAATGAGTAAAGAGTGAGGGCTTTGATACAAGCCTGCCTGCAGTATGTCACGACACGGTCAACGGCCTTGGCCCCCGCCTGATGCCCGGCGACACGGGGCATAAGCCGGTTCCTGGCCCAGCGCCCGTTCCCGTCCATGATTATGGCGATGTGAGCGGGAAGGCGCTCTGGGTCTATCGAGGAAGCCGAGCCGTCCTTGGTCATATCAGGTAAACCGGCGGACGGTCACCGGTCCATTATCTCTTTTTCCTTTGCGGCGGTAATCTTGTCCACCTGCGCGATGTGCTCGTCCACTATCTTCTGTATTTTGTCGCTGGCTTTGCGCGCATCGTCCTCGGTGGCTTGTTTGTCTTTCTCGTGCTTCTTAACCTTGTCCAGGCCTTCGCGCCGCACGGCCCGCAGGGCGATCTTCGACTCCTCGGCCATCTTGCGGATAACCTTTGTCAGCTCCTTGCGCCGCTCCTCCGTGGGTTTGGGCATGTTTATCCGCACGATCTTGCCGTCGTTCAACGGGTTCAGGCCAAGGCCAGAGGTCATTATGGCCTTCTCGATGACGGGGATCATTTTGGCTTCCCAGGGCTGGATGCTGATGGTCAGCGCATCTGGAGTGTTGAGCGTTGCGACCTGGTTCAAGGCAGTCGCCGTCCCGTAATAGTCCACCATTATGCCGTCCAGAAGGCCGGTGGAGGCCCGTCCTGTCCGTATCCCGGCCAATTCCTTGCCAAAGTGTTCGATGGCGGCGTCCATCTTGCGCTTGACTTCATCAAATACGCTGTCGAGCATATCAAACTCCCCGCACT
>Ga0315281_10001766_pt1 | contig 32114 bp, 23 predicted proteins | sample YL17G07_0_MG_FD_204540 | JGI IMG/M metagenome (GOLD analysis project Ga0315281, IMG submission 204540) | Sediment microbial communities from Yellowstone Lake, YNP, Wyoming, USA - YL17G07_0 | ecosystem: Environmental > Aquatic > Freshwater > Lake > Sediment | place: USA: Wyoming | collected...
CTGGGGCGGCCCGCGCGCGACACGACGCTCGTGCAGCGCGCGCAAGGTCGCCATTGCGCCGAGCACCGCCTCATGGGCCGGCGGCTGCCGGTCGGCGAACAGGTCGAAGCGGCCGCCGTCCGCCCAGAAGAGGACGAGGTCGTCGTCGCTGAAGCCGAAGAACGACGAATGCAGAGCGCCGTAGAGGGCGGGCCCGTCGCTGGGGTCGTCGACGGCGCGCAGGCAGAGCAGGGCGTCGGCGACCTCCCGCCGCGCGAAGTAGGTCTTGCCGCCGTCGACGCGATAGGGCACCCCCGCCTCGCGCAGGGCCTGTTCGTAGGTCTCGAGGCCGGTCGTGACGCGAAACAGCAGCGCGATGTCGCCCCAGCGCGGCGGACGCGTCGCCTCGGCCGCGCCGCATCGCGCCACGTCCCCGTCCTGGACACGCCACCGGAGGGAGTCGCCGTCGTGCATCTCCACGAGCAGCGCCGCCAGGGCACGAGCCTCGTCGGCGCGGGCGGCATCGGCTTCGCCCCGCCCGTGCCGTCCGTACTCGCGGCCGAGCAGTACTGCGACGCCGGCGCCATCCGACTCGGGGCGAAACGCCGCGACCCCCTGGTAGTGTGGCTGGCGACCCTGACCGGCATCGCTGTCGAACACGTCGGCGAACACCGTGTTGACCCAACGGACCAACGACGGTGTGGTGCGGAAGTTCTGCCCGATGGCGGTCACGACGCCGGTACCGTCCGGTTGCCCGGCGACGAGTGCCTTCACCTGGTCGTATAGCGCGATGTCGGCGCGCCGGAAGCGATAGATCGACTGCTTGGGGTCACCGACCACGAACAGCTTGCCGGGCTCGAGCGCGACGTCGCGCCAGTCGGTGGCGCACGGCTCGCGCTCGCAGAGGAAGAGCACTATCTCGGCCTGGAGCGGGTCGGTGTCCTGGAACTCGTCCACGAGGATGTAGCGGAACCGGCGCTGCAACGCCCGCCGCGCGCCGAGGTCGACGGCCAGCAGGTCGCGCAGCCGGCCGAGCAGGTCGGTGAAATCGAGGCGGCCGAGGGCGATCTGCGCCGCCCCGCCCCAGCGCATGAAGGCGTCGGCGACGGCGACGCCCAGACCGGTGACGTACTCCGCGTAGTCGTCGCGCAGCTGGCTGACGACGCTCGCCACGGCGCGGTAGTGGGCCAGCAGCCGGTCCTTGCCGCCGAGGGCCGCGTCCCAGTTGCCCTTGGCGCCGCCGGGCGTCGATCTCGCCGGCAGCGCATAGAGCGCCGCCGCCAGCTGGTCGGGGTGCGCGGGCGGCTCCGCCAGAAGCGACTCGCAGGCCGCGACCAGCTCCACGGCGGCGCCGAACCCTTTGTCGGATTCGTCGGAGCATGCTGCGGCGGCGAACGCGCGCAGCTCGGCCACGGGACCCGCCAGGTCGCCCAGCGCCGTCGTCAGATCGGGCTCCTGTGGCTCGGCCGGCGGCTCGACGTCGTAGCGCTCGCCGAAGACGCCCTTCGGGCCGGCGGCGAGCAGGCGTATGTCGTCGAGCCGCACGCCTGCCCGCAGCAGGCGCTCGAGCCACGCGCGTGGGCGTCCGCCGGCGCCCGTGGCACCGCTCCGTTCCCCATCGCGGTCGCTCTCGCGGTCGTCTTCGGCGTCCCCGGCGACGAGCTCCGTCAGCCATTCCTCCCAAAGGCGGCCGCGATCGATCTCCGAGCCAAGCGCGTCGAGCTGCTCGAACGCCGGGTCGACGCCCGCCTCGACGGGGGTCTCACGCAGCAGGCGCCCGGCGAAACCGTGGATCGTGTGGATCGGCGCGTCGTCGAGCGCGTCGAGGGCGCGGTCGATGACGACGGCCTCGTCGGAGCCGGCCAGGGCGGCCACGGCGCGCGTTTCGAACTCCTCGCGCACGCGCTGGCGAAGCTCGCCGGCCGCCTTCTCGGTGAACGTGATCGCGGCGACCGTCCGTACGTCGCCGGTGCCCTGCGCCGGGTCGAGCACGCAGCGCACGTAGCGATCGACGAGGACGCTGGTCTTACCCGTTCCCGCCCCGGCTTCGACCAGGAAGGTGGTCTCCAGCTCGCCGGCGACCCGGTCGCGAACGTCCTGGTCGCACGCCCTGCGCTCAGGCGCCGGCATCGTCGTCCACTTCCTCGGGGCCGGAGTCCTGCAGCCTCACCAGGGTGCCCAGCTCCGGGTGGTCGCGCTTGCGCCCACGGGTCCAGCCGGTGGTCCCACAGGCGTAGCGCACGTCGCAGGACTCGCAGCGACCCGTGGTGGAGCGCGCGAAGACACCGGAGTCGACCAAGGCTATGGCCTCTGTGACCAGACGCAGCAGCCGGGACGCGGCACCCGCTTCGTCCGTCGGGAGTGGGAGCTCGTCAAAGCCGCCCCTGCGAGTGACCAGACGGTAGAGACACCTGATCTCGCCGTACTCCTCCCCACCTGACTGCCGCACCGCCAGCTGATACACGGGCAGCTGCACGCTCAGCCCGTTCTTGAGCAGCCGTCGCTCGGTGTCCCCTTTGCCCGTCTTGTAGTCGATGACCCGGGCGCCGGTGGGCGTGGCGTCGAGACGGTCCAGCCGGCCGGCGAAGCGGACCCGCGTTCCCCCGCCGAGGTCGACCCCCACCGGGCGCCCGGCGGACTCGCCGAAGCGCCACTCGACGGCCAGCGGGCGGACATCGTCGCTCGAGAAGACCGGATCGCGGCGGAGCGACTCGAGCAGGTCGTCGAGAAGCGTCGCGCGTCGGACGTTCCAGGCGAGCGCGACGCCCGTGACCCCGCGACGCTCGGCCGCCGCGCTGCAGCTCTCCCACGCCGAGCGCAACGCGGCCTGAGCTTCTGCGAGAGTCGCCTCGCCGGCGATGACGGCCTCGAAGGTGCGCTGCAGGATCTCGTGCGCCAGGGTGCCGAACTCGCGCCCGTCCATCTCGAGGCTGTCGCCGGGTTCCTCCGGGGCGTCGAGGCCGATCACGTCGCGCAGGAGAAAGGCGAACGGGCAGCCGACGTAGCGCTCGAGGCGCGTGGGGTGCATCTCGGCGGCGAACGGGTGCCGCGCCGCCAGCGCGGCACGGGCTTCGCCGCCGAGCATGCCGTCCCACGCCCCGGGCTGCGCGCTGCGCGCGGCACGCCACAGGTCGAGACGACGACCTGCGGCGTCGACGTCGTCGAGCACCGCGCCGAGGTACTCGCGAGCGGCCGCGCGCCGCTGGCGCGCGGACAGCGCGAGCAGTGCCGCCGTGTCGCGCTCGCGCTCGTCGATCCAGACGGTCGTCGCATCGCCCGCGTACACCGGCAGGCCGCCCGCGTGCCGCCACACGGCGGCGAGCGGCGCGCCGCTGAGGAACTCGTCGAGACCGACGGGGTGGTCCGCCGCCAGCGACGCGAGTCGCAGGACGAGCCGTGAGGGCAGGCGCGGGCGACCGGTGACCGCGTCGGTGCGCGGAACGATGAGGATGAGACGGTCCCGGGCCGCCTCGGCGGCGAAGGCGAAGAGCAGCGTGGACTCGGCGTCCCGGGACTCGGCGAGCGGCAGCCGCGCGCCAAGCTCTTCGTTGATCCGGCGGCGCTCGGCGTCGCCGAGGATGGGATCGGGGCGGCCACGCGCCGGAAAGCCACCCTCCGCGAGACCCGTGAAGACGACCGTGTGGAAGCGAAGCCCGCGCAGCTCGAGCGGCGTGAGCACCGCGACGCCGTCGCGTCCCACACGACCGACCGGCAGACGAGCGCTCGCGAGCTGCTCGCGCAGCGCGGCCGCCATCTCGACGACGTCGACCTCTTCACGCAGCACGGCGAGCGCCTTGAGCCGCGCGGCCACGTCGCGGGCCGCCTGCGCGTCGGGGTCCGCGAACAGCGAGCCTGCGACGCGCGCGAGGCCGTCGGCCCAATCGCCCCAAGAGGCGCGTGACGGAAGGCCGGCACAGGCGCGCGCCAGGGCGTCGGTCGCGGTCTCGAGGCCGCGCGCCGCGACCAGTCGCGCCTCGGCCGTCTCAAGGTCGTCCGTCGCCTCGTCGTCGTCGCCGGCGTCTCGTGCCCGCCCTTTGAGCTCATCGACCCGACGCTCGAGCCCGCGACGACGCCTCGTGACGCGCTCGGTCCACTGCGCGAGCCCGCTGACGACCCCGGCGCGACGCGCCTCGTCGAGCCATAGGGCCGTCTCGCGCGGCGCGAGCTCCGCTCCGCGGAGCGGCGCCGCGGACAGGAGGTCGACGACCTCACGGCGCGCGAACGGCTCGCCGGCCGGCGGGGCCAGGCAGTCCGCCAGTCGCCCCAGGATCCGCGACCCGGTCGAGCGCTCCGGGAGACGGCACGACACACGCAAGCCCGCCTCCGTGAGACCGGCGGCAAGCCGCTGGACCTGATCGCCGTGCGGCGCCACGACGGCGCAGTCCCAGAGCGCGGCGCCGGCGCCGACGGCGCCGATCACGGCGCGCACCGCCTCGCGCGTCTCGGCCCGCTCGTCGGCGACCGACACGACGCGCAGGGTCCCATCACCGCGCAGTCGCAGCTGTCCGGCTTTCCTCACCGGCACCGGCCGCCAAAGCACTGCCATGCGACGCAGGTCGTCATCCGGCGGCGGCCTCTCACAGCGTCGCTCACGGAGACCGGCGGCGCGTGCCGCGTCCAGCGCGCTCGCGCCGCCGCCATCGCCGCCGCTGGGGATCGGGACGAAGATGTCGGCCCCACCTTGCAGCAGTCGTGCGGCGAGCGCCTCCTGCGCCTCGTTGAGGTCGTAGATGCCGTAGAGGATCGTCGCCGCGCCAGACGGGCTGCCGAGCGCCGCCATCACATACGTCCCGGCGGCGTCCACGAGTCCGCGACGCTCCAACTCGTCGCAGTAGCCGGCGTAGAGGTTTCGCAGATCGGCCGGCTTGGCGCGGCTTGAAGCGCCCACGGTCTCCGCTCCCTCAGCCCACCTTGCGTCAGGGGCTATGCGACCCTCCCGCAGGTCGGCGAAGGTCGCCGCCAGAGCCTGCGCGAAATGCGGCCGCTCACACACCGGACCGAAGTAGGCGAGACCGCGGGCGCGACGAGCGGCGACGAGGCGCCGCACGAGCCGCTCGCGGGCCATGCCCGCGAGCAGCGGAGGCGGCGCCCCCCGCGCCTGCGTCACGAGGTCGGCGGCCAGACGCGCCAAGGTCACGACCGAGATGTTGGCGACGGCTCCCAAGCGTCGCACCAGCAGGTCGATGACCCGCGTGCGTACGGCCGCCGAGCCGACGACGATGGTCAGCGGCGTCAGGGGTCCGCTCGCGCGGAGCTCGAGGACGCGCTCTGCGAGCGCGTCCTCGAGCTCCGCGAAACGGCCGCTCACCAGGATCCCGCGAGTGTCTCCGGCCTCCCCCGTCATGGTCCGCCGGAGCGTATCACGCGATACCGACGGAGCCGGGCGGCGCGTCGCCGGCCCGGCTTCGCTGCCTCGCCGCGAGCCCGTGGTACGCTGCTCCACCAGTGGACGCCGTGCCCGACACGCCTCTCGTCGACGAGCAGCTTGCATCGCCGCGGCATCTTCCGGCTTTCCCCGTCGGGCCGCGGTTGAGCGTCAAGCTCACCGCTGTGACCCTCCTCGCCATCTGTGCCGTGATCGTCCTGCACTCGGGCAACCTCAACAGCCGGTTCCTGACGGGCCATTTTCGCGGCAAGGCGCCGGAGGCGCCGGCCGTCGCCGTCGCCGTGGAGTGGTTCTTCTCGAACGCGCTCGTGCGCTGGGCCGTCCCGCTCCTGTTCGCCCTGTCGGGCTTTCTCTTCGCCCGCGATCTCGTCCCGTCCGTCGGGTCGTTCGCACGCAAGTACCGCAGCCGTGCGCGCACGGTGCTGGTGCCGTTCCTCCTGTGGAGCGCGATGGGCATAGCGCTGCTCGCGCTCGAGGGCTCCCTGCCCCTGCCGGGGCGCCTCACCGACCCGGCCGTGGCGCGAAGCCTCGCGCACCTCGATCTGCTCGAGCGATGGCTGCGGCACCCCGTCACCTATCCCCTCTGGTTCCTCCAGGCGCTGCTCCTGTGCATCCTCGTCTCGCCGGCGCTGTACGTACTGGTCGACAGGCTCGGCTACGTCGGGCTCGCGCCCCTCGTCGCCTTGTGGGGACTCACGCGCGACGGTCACGGGAACTACTTCGACCCTCTCGCGCTCACGTTCTTCGCCCTCGGCATGGCGGTCGCGCTGCGCCTGCGCGCCGGCCGATGGGTGCCCTTCGCGGGCGCAGATGACGGCGAGGGGCGGCTCGCGACCGTCCTGCCGCCGCTCTTCATGGTGGCGTGCGTCGTCTACGGGGCCACGCTGCGCGAGAGCGGCGCCTGGTGGGCGGCCGTCCTGTACGAGGGCATCATGTGCCTGGGCGTCGCGGCGGTCTGGCTCGGGTACGACGTCTACCTGAGACGCTGGGAGTCGTCGCGAGCCGTGACCGCGCTGGCGCCGCTCGCGTTCTTCATCTTCTGCGCCCAGGAGCCCGCTCTCCACTGGTACAAGCGGTTCTTCCTCGTCCTCACCGGCGGGTCCCGGGCCGGCACCGGCGCGGTCCTCGTCTCGTACGTCCTGACGCCCTTGGCCACGCTCGCGACGGTGGCGCTGGCCGGAGCGGCGCTGCGAGCGCTGATCCCGCCGGTCTACGGACTGCTGACCGGCGGGCGCGGCGTGCCTCGCAGCGCCGCCGCTAGGTCAGCGCCGCGATGAGATCCGCCTGTCGCGGGGCCAGCCGCACGAGTTCGTCACGGCTCCCGAGCTCGAAGTCCGCGTAGTCGAAGCCCGGCGTCACGATGCACGTGACGAGACTCCAAGCGCGATCACGCGAGACGGCGGCGCGCGGCGCGGCGATACTGTCTTCGGCGACCCGCGCCGCCTGCCACGCGCCGGCCGGGATCAGGACCTGGGGCGACGCGCCGGAGGCCGCGCCGGCATCGCCCAGCAGCCGCCGGTGAGCTTCCCCCTCGAACTCGAGGGTCACGAGCTCCAGAGGCAACCCCCCCTGAAAGACCCACAGCTCGTCGCTCATGAGACGGTGGAAGCGGCTCGGCGACGAGGCCGTGACCAGGAAGAGGGTGGCGGTGGAGGCCGCTCGCGTCCCGCGCCCCGTCTGGATCGCTTCGGCGGCACGGTACGTCTCGCGGAAGAAGCCCCCCTCCGCATGCGGATCGAGCCCCAGGGTCGCGGCGAGCTCCACGGCAGTCGGCCTCATGCGCCGAGCATACCCTCCCCGACGGCCTCGCGCCGCGGCAGAACGAGAGAGCCCCGCCGTCAGCTGAGCGGCGGGGCTCTCGTCGGCAAGCCGATAAGCCGGATCCTGTCGTGGGTGGCCATCCATCTGGGCTGCCCGTTACCGGACAGCTCGTGCGGCCGGAACCCGGGAGCTCGGGCGAGCGACCCTCGAACGCTCCCCTATTTGGCCTTGCACCGGGCGGGGCTTGCCGAGCCGGCCTGTCACCAGGACCGCTGGTGAGCTCTTACCTCACCGTTTCACCCTTACCCGCACCCCCGTAGGGGCCGCTGGCGGTCTGCTCTCTGTTGCGCTTTCCCGCGGCTTGCGCCGGCTGGACGTTATCCAGCGCCCTGCTCTGCGGTGTCCGGACTTTCCTCGACGGGCGCCTCGCGGGCTCACGAAGAGCGTCGCGACGCGGCACCGCCGCGGCCACCTGGCTTGCCCCACGAGTGTACCACCGGGGTCCACATGAGGAACCTGGCGAACCCCGGACGAAGAGATCAGCGTAGTATCAGAACGATGAGCGCGATGACTCCACACACGCCCCCGACGAACGCCGACTGCGCCTCCCGTGACTCGGTGCCCGCTTCCCCGGGGTCCCAGATGCGATGGTACCGATCCGCCCATGGCGCCCTCCCTGCCGATACGCTCTTTCGATAGCATGCCCAGTCGGAGACGAACGCGCTGGGCGCACGTCCGGCGAACTCCGTTCGCACGACGAACGCGGCGTGCGGAGGCGCACGGTGGCGACAGCCACCCGGCTGCCCGAACCCCGCGCTTGCGCATCGCGTCACTCCGGCAGCGAGACGTGATGAAGGGAGCGACATGAGCGCAGCGGCGGGCAGAAGGACCGAGGGGCGACGGGTCTCCGTGATGATGCTGGCAGTGACGACGACCGCCACCCTGCTGGCCTTCGGGTGCCTCGTGGCCGCGTGCTCCGACCCCGCGGACGAACGGCCCGCGAAGCCGACGGGCGAGCCGAGCATCACCGGTACGGTCACGTCCACCGCCGGCGTCACCAACGGCGACATCGTCGGCTCGTTCCTCGTCGAAGACGGGACGGGCGACTACGACAAGGCGTCGGTGACGGTCACCGTCAAGACCGGCTGGTTCCGCCACAGCGGGGACGCATACGTCGCTATCGACCGGCCGACCGGGCAGGAGCTCGCCGGCAAGACGGTCGAGGTGCAGTTCACGGGCCCGGTCGCCGAGTCGTATCCGGTACAGGCGACCGCCGGTTGGGTGATCGTCGGGGAGTGAGTGTCGGACGCCGGGGCGGCCGAGGGGTCAGCCCCGCGCCGCGGGGCTCAGCTCGGCCGCCGCGGCCTCGTCCAGCAGCCAAAGCAGCTGACCCTTGACCGGCGCGACCGCCTGCGCCGGCACCGCCTTCGGCAGCCGGAAGCCCTCGAGCACCTCGGCGACCATGCCCGCCTTCTCGGCGCCGCTCACCAGCACCATGACGCGACGCGCCGCGTTGATGACGGACAGCGTCACGGTGAGGCGCGACGACCCGTCGGGCGCCTCCGTCGCCACGCAGAAGCGCTCCTCCTCGTCCAAGGCCGGACTGTGCGGGAACAACGAGCCCGTGTGGCCGTCGCGGCCGAGGCCGAGCAGGACGAGGTCGAAGACGGGTAGCTCGCTCGCGGGACGCTCGAGCCTCGCCAGCGCCCGCAGCTCCGCCTCGTAGGCGAGCGCGGCCGCCTGCGGGTCGTCCTCCCCACGCAGGCGATGCACGCTTTCCGCCGCGATCGGCACGTGTCTGATGAACGCCTCTTGCGCCATGCCGCAGTTGCTCGCCGGGTCGTCGGGCGGCACGCAGCGCTCGTCGCCCCAGTAGAGGTGGACGCGGCGCCAGGGCACCTTCTGGGCGAACTGCTGGCGGGCGAGCAGGCGGTAGAGGGCACGCGGCGTGTCGCCGCCGCTCAAGGCGGCGGCGAACCGTCCGCGCGCCGCGGCCGCCGCCTGCGCCGCCATGGCGAACACGTCCGCCGCGCGCAACGCCAGCGCCTGGGCGTCGGGCAGGACCTCGACGCTCATGCGTCTTCCTCCTCGCAGCCCGGCGTCACGGCCGGCGCCAGACGCGCCCGTCCCGGGCGACCAGGGCGTCGGCCGCCTCCGGCCCCCAGCTCCCCGCCTCGTAGATCGGCAGGCCGCGCGCGGGGGGCTTCGCCCACGCCTCGAGGATCGGGCCCATCAGCCGCCACGCCTGTTCGACCTGGTCGCCGCGCTTGAACAGCGTCATGTCGCCCTCCATGGCGTCGACCAGCAGCGTCTCGTAGGCGCTGAACGGCAGCTCCTTCAGCGTGCCGCCGTACGAGTAGTCCATCGCCACCTGCTGCAGCGTCAGGCCCTGCCCGGGGACCTTGGACTCGATGCGCAGCGAGAAGCCCTCATCGGGCTGCACGCGCAGGACGAGGACGTTGGCGGCCGGCGCGCCGGCCGCCTGCCTGAAGAGCGTCACCGGCGGCCGCCGGAACTGGATGGCGATCTCGGTCACCTTCTTCGCCATGCGCTTGCCGGTGCGCAGGTAGAACGGCACCCCCTGCCAGCGCCAGTTGTCGACCAGCAGCTTGACGGCGGCGAAGGTCTCGGTGGTCGAGTCCCGCGCGACACGCTCCTCGGCCCGGTACGCCGGCACCTCCTCACCGTCGACCATCCCCTGCACGTATTGGCCGCGCACCGCGAACAGGTCGACACGGTCGGGCGGTATGGGCCGCACCGCGCGCAGCACCTTCAGCTTCTCGTCGCGCACGGCGTCAGCGTCGAAGGCCACCGGCGACTCCATCGCGACCAGAGAGAACAGCTGGATCAGGTGCGGCTTGATCATGTCGCGCAGCGCCCCCGCCTCCTCGTAGTACGGGCCGCGGTGCTCGACGCCGAGAGTCTCGGAGGCGGTGATCTGGACGTGGTCGACGTACCGCCGATTCCAGATGGGCTCGAAGATGCCGTTGGCGAAGCGCAGGACCAACAGGTTCTGGACGGTCTCCTTGGCGAGGTAATGGTCGATGCGGCAGACCTGCCGTTCGTCGAAGACGCCACCGATGATCGCGTTGAGCTCCCGGGCGCTGGCGAGGTCGCGGCCGAAGGGCTTCTCGACCACGAGGCGCGTCCATCCGGCGACGGGCTCGCCCCCCGCGTGGTCGGTGTCGTAGGCCCCGTGCCGCGCAAGCCCGGCCTGGCCGAGCTGCTCGACGATGACCGCGAACTGGCTCGGCGGCGTGGCCAGATAGAACATGCGGTTGCCGCGCGTGCCGGCCTCACGGTCCAGTCCATCGAGCGTCGCGGCCAGACGACCGTAGCCCTCGGGCTCGCCGAACTCGCCCTGAACGTAGTGCGGAGCGCGCAGGATGCGCTCGCACGACTCGCCGTCGACGTCGTCCTGCCCGAAGTAGTCGTCGATCGCCTTCTGCATCAGCTCGCGGAAGGAGTCGTCGTCGAGCGGCTGCCGCCCGTAGCCGACGACCGTGAACTCGGGCGGCAGGACGGCGTGGCAGGCCAGATCGTAGAGGGCCGGGATGAGCTTGCGATGCGCGAGGTCGCCGGTGACGCCGAAGATCGTGAGGCTGTTCGGCTCGGGACTGCGCGGGCCGCCGAAGGGCGACGCCTCGGCGTCGCCCCGGGGCGGCCGCTCCCACCGTTCGTCGGCCTCGTCCTGGCCGATGCCCTCGGTCTCTTCGTAGCCGATACCGCTCATCGCGGCCTCATTGCCCCGCACCTTCGTCCTTCTGCTTCACGGCGTGGCCGCCGAACTCGTTGCGCAACGCCGCCAGGACCTTGCCGCTGAACGTGTCCTGCTGCCGCGAGCGGAAGCGCGCGAACAGGCTGGACGCGATGACGGGCATCGGCACACTGTGCTGGATCGCCTGCTCGACCGTCCAGCGGCCCTCGCCGGTGTCCTCGACGTAGCCCGTGATGTGCTCCAGGCCCGGGTCCTTGCGGAACGCGTCCGCCGACAGTTCGAGGAGCCACGAGCGCACCACGCTGCCCTGGTTCCAGAGGTCGGCGATCTTCGCCATGTCGAGGTCCCACTCGGTGGCCTCGAGCAGCTCGAAGCCCTCGGCATACGCCTGCATCATGCCGTACTCGATGCCGTTGTGGACCATCTTCACGAAGTGGCCCGAGCCGTGACCGCCCATGTAGTCGTAGCCGTGGCCGGGCGGAGCGAGCGTCTTGAGCAGAGGCTCGATGTGGTCGTAGGCGCCGCGTTCGCCGCCGACCATCAGGCAGTAGCCGACCTCGAGGCCCCACACGCCGCCGCTGGTCCCGGCGTCGAGGTAGCGGATGCCGTGCTCGGCGAGGGCGGCGCCACGCTCGATGTCGTGCTGGAAAGGCGAGTTGCCGCCGTCGACCAGGACGTCGCCGGGTTCGAGCATCGGCACCAGCTCGTCGATCGCGGCCTGGGTCGTCGCGCCGTACGGCAGCATCAGCCAGATCACCCGCGGCGCCGTCAGCGCGGCGGGCACATCGGCGAGGCGGCGCACCGGTTCGGCGCCTTCGGCCCCGAGCTCCCCGGCCTTGGCGAAGGTCCGGTTGTACGCCACGACGCGATGCCCGCCGCGCAACAGGCGCCGCGCCATGTTGGCGCCCATGCGCCCGAGACCGACCATGGCAACGTCCATCGCTTCCTCCTCCGTCACGGCGACAGGTGCGCCGTCGGTCAGATCGATGACATGCGCGGCGACGGACGCTCAGGCGTCGGCAAGGAGCGCCGCAAGGCGTTCCACACCGGCGCCGACGTCGTCGCCGAGACACACGCGCAGGGCGGGCTTGCCGCGGGATCGCAGAGCAGCGAGGTCGCCGCGCGCCTGGGCCCGTTTGAGGACGCCGAACGAGTATGGCTGCCCCGGGACCGCCACGTCGCGGGGGTCGTGCCCGATGACCTGCAGGAACAAACCGCGCCCCGGACCGCCCTTGTGGAGCTGCCCGGTCGAGTGCAGGTAGCGCGGGCCGTAGCCGAGCGTCGTCGCGACGTGCAGGCGATCTCGCAGGCCGGCGCGCAGGCGCTGGAGGGCGTCCCAGACCGCCGGGTCGGGCGCCACGAACGCCTGGATCGCCAAGTACTCGCCGGGTCCGGTGCGGTCGAGGAACGCGGCGAGCGCCGCGCCGAGGTCCTCGTCGTGCACGGGAAAGGCGAAGCGCTCGCCTTCGGCGGCGTCGGCAGGCAGCTCACCGGCCTCCGCGTAGCCGTTGAGCAGGGCCCTCGTGTTGTCCTTGCTCTCCTGCACGTTGGGCTGGTCGAAGGGGTCGATGCCGAGCACCGCGCCGGCAGCCGCCGTGGCCAGCTCCCAGCGCAGGAACTCGCCGCCGATGTCGTAGGGCTCGGACAGCTGGTCGCGGATCACGGGATGCGCGGCTACCGCGAGCGCCGCGAGCCTCTCCTCGTCGACCGTCTCACCCGCCAGTCCGACGACGACGAACACCCTGTCGTCGCCGTAGACCTCCGGCGGCCCCAAGGGTTCGAGGTCGACCGGCAAGATCCCAGTCCCCTCCTTGCCCGTGCTCTCGGCGACGAGCTGCTCGACCCAGGCGCCGAGCGGCGCCAGCCGGCTCGGCGTCACCAGGGTCAGCTTGTCGCGCCCGGCCAGGGCGAGCTCGCCGAGCTGCGCCCCGAGGACCAGCGCGGGGTTGTCGCCCGGAGGAACATCCGCCGCGCACGCGGCGGCCGCACGCCGGGCCCCGCCGAGCAGCTTCGCGAGGTCGATGCCGGCGAGCGCCGCGGGGACGAGGCCGAAGAACGACAGGGCCGAGTACCGGCCGCCGATGTCCAACGGGTTGACGAACACGGCGCGGAAGTCCTGCTCGAGCGCCTGGCGCTGCAGCGACGTGTCCTCGTCGGTGATGGCGATGAAGTGACGCCCCGCGTGTTCGCCGTCCAGCTCACGAAGGCGCTCGTAGAAGTATGAATGGAAGCTGGCGGTCTCGGTTGTGCCGCCCGACTTGCTGGCGACGACGAACACGGTGCGCTCGAGGTCCACGGCGCCCTCGACGGCGCGCACGGCGGCCGGATCGGTCGAGTCGAGTACCTTCAGGTCGAGGAAGCCGGGCTCCACGCCGAGCACCCGGCTGAGGACCTCGGGCGCGAGGCTCGAGCCGCCCATGCCGAGCAGCACCGCGTGGCGGTAGCCGTCCGTGCGCACATCGCTCGCGACCTCGGCCAGGCCCTCCACCTGCTCGCGCACGTCGTCGAAGACGGTAAGCCAGCCGAGCGCGCCGGGGATCAGTCGCTGATGACGCGCGTCGTCCGGCTTCCAGAGCGTCGGGTCGGCCTCCCAGAGACGCTCTGCGAAACCCTCGGCGGCGAAGCGCGCGAGCCGGGCGGCGACCGCCGCGACCCAGTCGCCGCCGATCGCGCCGCGATCGGAGCCGCCGGGCGCCGCGCTCGAGCTGGCGCCGGCCGGCATCAGCCGGCCTCCGCCGCGAGCAGCGCGCGACGCTTCTCGTCGACGTGGCCGATCACGCCCTCGAACGCTTTGGCGAACAGCTCGACGCCTTGCTGCTGAAGCTGCGCGCCGACCTTCTCCATGTCGATGCCCACGCCGGCCAGCTCGCGGAGCACGCGATGAGCGTCGTCCAGACGCTTGTCGACGGACCGCGCGGCCGTGCCGTGCTCGCGGAAGGCCTTCCATGTCGCCTCGGGCAGCGTGTTGACCGTGTGCTCGCCGATGAGCTCGTCGACGTACATCGTGTCCTTGTACGCCGGGTTCTTGGTGCTCGTGCTCGCCCAGAGCACGCGCTGGACCTTGGCGCCGGCCGGCGCGAGCAGCTGCCAGCGGCGCGCTGCGAGGAACGCCTGGAAGCGCTCGTAGACGAGCTTGGAGTTGGCGACGGCGGCGCGGCCCTTCAGGGCCTCAAGGCGCCGTCGCTCGCTCGCGTCGGACGTCGCCGCGACGCGCTCGTCGAGCAGCGCGTCGCCGAGCGTGTCGACGCGCGAGACGAAGAAGCTCGCCACCGACGAGGTGCCGCGCAGCGTCAGGTTGCGGCGCTGACGCTGCTCGAGGGCGTCCAGATACGCCTCGGCGACGGCCTCGTACTGCGACATCGAGAAGAGGAGCGTGATGTTGATGTTCAGGCCGGCCTCCAGGCAGGCGCGCACGGCCGGCACGCCCTCCTTCGTCCCGGGGATCTTCACCATGACGTTGGGCCGGTCGACGGCGGTGAAGATGCGCTGCGCCTCGGCGATCGTCCCCTCGGTATCTCCGGCAAGCTTGGGCGAGACCTCGATGGAGACGAACCCGTCGTCGCCTCCCGTGCCGAGGTAGACGGGGGCGAGCACGTCGCAGGCGGCGCGCACGTCGTCGATCGCCAGGCGGTCGAAGATCTCGGCTGCCGAGAGGCCCTGGTGCGCGAGTTCGAGGATCTGCTTGTCGTACTCGTTGCCGGAACTCACGGCCTTCTCGAAGATCGAGGGGTTGGAGGTCACCCCGCCGAGACCGTCGCGGTCGACCATGCGCTTGAGCCCACCGCCGGCGATCAGCGGCCGGCTGATGTAGTCGAACCACGGACTCTGGCCGAAGCGTCGCAGCTGAAGGAGACGGTTCTCGACCGGGCTGCTCATCAGATATCGATTCCTTTCGCAAGAAGGGCCTTGGCCCTGGCGTGCACGCTGTCGGCGGTGAAGCCGAATTCCTTGTAGAGGACGTCCCCCGGAGCCGAGGCCCCGAAACGGTCGAGCGTGAGGGTCTCGCCGTCGAGGCCGACCCAGCGCTCCCAGCCGAAGGACGAGGCGGCCTCGATGGCCAGGCGGCGACGGCAGGCCGCCGGCAGGACCGACTCGCGGTAGGCGGCGTCCTGGGCCTGGAAGAGCCGCCAGCTCGCCAGGTTCACGACACGCGAGCGCACACCCGCGGCAGCAAGCCTCTCGTGCGCGGCCAGGGCGTACTGCACCTCGCTGCCGCTGGCGATGAGGATGATGTCGGGGACAGAGGGTTCGCCACCGCCCGTTGGCGCGGCGTCGGCGAGTACGTACCCGCCGCGCGTCACCCCACTCGCGGGAGCGTACGTCGCGCGATCGATCGTCGGCACACGCTGACGGGTGAGCATGAGCGCGACGGGGGCATGGTGCGAGCGCATCGCGACCCTCCACGCTTCGACCGTCTCGTTGGCGTCGCCCGGGCGCAGATCGATGAGGCCGGGGATCGCGCGCAGCGCGGCGAGGTGCTCGACCGGTTGGTGCGTAGGGCCGTCCTCTCCGAGGCCGATGCTGTCATGGGTGAACACGTAGATCACGGGCTGCCCCATGAGGGCGGCCAGCCGCATCGCCGGACGCAGATAGTCGCTGAAGACGAAGAAGGTGCCGACGTACGGACGGAGGCCGCCGTGCAGGACGAGGCCGTTCGCCGCCCCGGCCATGGCGTGCTCACGGACGCCGAAGCGCAGGTAGGTCCCCTCGGGGGTCTCGGGCTGGAAGTCGACGCTGCCGTCGACGCGCGTGTTGTTCGAGGGCGTCAGGTCGCCGGAGCCGCCGACAAGCGCCGGCACCGCCGGCGCCAGGGCGGCGAGGACCATTCCCGAAGCTACGCGCGTCGCGACGCCCTTGGCGTCGGCCTCGAACTCCGGCAGGTCGGCGTCCCAGCGGTCGGGGAGCCGTCCGGCCCAGGCGTCGTCCCAGCGCCGCGCGCGACCCGGGTCGGCGGCTCTCCAGGCCGTGAACCGGCCGCGCCAAGCCTCGTGCGCGCTCGCGGCACGCGCGGCCGCCGCGTGATAGAACCCGTACACCCCGTCGGGCACGAGAAAGTCCGGCTCGAGCGGCCAGCCGAGGTTCTCCTTGGTCAGACGGACCTCGTCGGCGCCGAGAGGGGCGCCGTGCGCCCCGGACGTGTCCTCCTTGTGCGGCGAGCCGAATCCGATGCGCGTGCGCACGGCGACGAACGACGGTCTGGCCGTCTCGGCCTCCGCTGCCGTCACGGCGGCGTCGATCGCCGCGCAGTCGTTGCCGTCCTCGACCCGTTGCACCTGCCACCCGTACGCCTCGAAGCGCCTCTCCCGGTCCTCGGTGAAGGCGATGTCGGTGCGCCCGTCGATGCTGATGTGGTTGTCGTCGTAGAGGACGATCAGCTTGCCGAGGGCGAGGTGGCCGGCGAGCGAGGCCGCCTCGGAGGCGACGCCCTCCATCAGGTCGCCGTCGCTGGCCACCACGTAGGTGCGGTGGTCGACGACCTGATGCTCGGCGTCGTTGTAGACGGCGGCGAGATGCGCCTCGGCGATCGCCATGCCGACGGCGTTGGCGAGACCCTGGCCAAGCGGCCCGGTCGTCGTCTCGACGCCGGGGACGACCCCGTGCTCGGGGTGCCCCGGCGTCCGGCTGTCCCATTGCCTGAAGGCTCTGAGGTCGTCGAGCGAGAGGTCGTAGCCGGTCAGGTGCAGCATCGCGTACAGCAGCATGCTGGCGTGACCGGCGGAGAGCACGAAGCGGTCGCGGTCGGGCCAGGCGGGGTCCGCCGGGTCGTAGCGCAGGTGGCGCGTGAACAGCACGTGGGCGGCGGGCGCGAGCGCCATGGGCGTCCCCGGATGCCCCGAGTTGGCCTTCTGGACGGCGTCGACGGCGAGGAACCTGATGGTGTCGACGCAGCGCTCCTCGAGCGCCGCGTCGGATGTCGTCGCCTCGGTCATCCCGCGGTCCTCCACAGTCGCTCCTGGTCGCCGGCCCGGATGGGCCATCCGGTAGTCAACGCCAACCGGCGGTGGTCTGCAAGGATTCCCCCGGACGAGTGGAGACCAAGCCTCCACAACCCGGTTGGACGCCGCGTCAGTACTCGCCGACTTCCGGCACGATGCACACCAGCTGCAGCGCGTCGTCGCCGGCGTTGCTGAACTGGTGCGTCGCGCCCGACGGCACGAAGGCGGAACTCCCTTGCACGATCTCGTGGTCGGCGCCATCGACGTGCAGGACGCCGCGGCCGGCCACGACCACGTTGACGTGCGGCCAGTCGTGCGCGTGACGCGGCGTGTGACCGCCGGGGGCGATCTCGAACAGCCGCATCACGTGGCCGTCCCAGCCCTCGGGGGGTCCGACAAGTACCCGCTTCATCACGTCCTTGACGCCGTCGCCCGTCATCGGAACGGCGGGGACGTCCTCACGCCTGCGTACCGTCTCGCCTGCCATCGCGCTCACCTCTCCCCTTTCGTGCGGCGGCGCGGCGCACGGCAATGGCCACGGTGCCGAGACCGACGTGGGTGGTCAGCACCGCGCCGGCGCGCACGATCGCGACGTCGGCGTCGAGCTGCTCGCGCAGACGCGCGGCGACGAACTCGGCTGCGGTTACGTCTCCGCTATGGACGATCATCGCCTGCGCGTCGCGGCCGCCGGCGAAGCGCAACGCCTTCTTTGTCATCGTGACCAGCGAGCGGTCGAAGCCCACTGCGGCACCGCCCTTCCGCGCCTTGCCGGCCTCGTCGAAGGTGATGATCGGCGTCAAGTGCAGAGCACCGACGAGCCGCGCGGCGCGGGAGCTGATGCGCCCCCCGCGCACGGCGAAGTCGAGCGAGCGGACGGCGCCGAAGATCGTGATGTCGCGCTTGACCCGCTCCGCAAGCTCCTCGACCTCGTCCAGCGAGGCGCCGGCGGCGATGGCTTCGCCGACGGCCCGCACGAGCAGTCCGGCGCCGACCGAGACCGAGCACGAGTCGATCACGCGCACACGCTCGGGGTCGACCCGCTGCGCGGCGCTGCGCGCCGACTGGACGGTCCCCGACATGGCGCCGGCGATATGGATCGAGACGACGCCCTCGCGATACTCGAGGAGGCGCTCGTACATGGCGGCGAAGTCCGACGCGGCAGGCTGTGACGAGCGCGGCACGCCGATCGTCGTCTGCAGCTTGTGGATGAAGCCGTCGAGCGTGACGTCGACGCCGTCGAGGTACTCTTCATCGCCGATCGACAGGGTCAGCGGGACCGACACCACGCCCAGCCTGAAGGCCTCGGCCTCGGGCAGGTCGGTGGTCGAGTCGGCGACGATGGCGATCGACGCCTCGCGTCCGGCGAGCTGCTGGAGGACCATGTCGTCGACCTTGCTCTGGACGATCTTGCCGAAGCCGGCTACGGTGCTGAGAAAGCGCTGCGGCTCGTTGGTGTGCAGGTGCACCCGCAGGCGGCTGCCGCCGCCGGCGACGACCAGCGACTCGCCCAAGCTGGTCACGGCGGCGGTCAACGACTCCCGCGAGACCTCCGCCCCGTCGTCCGCCACCACCAGGGCCTCGCTGCAGTACCGGAAGCGCTCGTCGACCGCTTCGTGAGGGTCCGAGAAGGGCGGGAGCCCGTGCGGCGGAGCCTCGCTCGGCGCCCAGGCGACCTCGCGTCCGCCGCGCAGCGACTCGACGACGCCCTCGACGAAGTAGATGAAGCCCTGGCCGCCGGCGTCGACCACGTGGCTGCGGGCGAGCACCTCGAGCTGGCGCGGAGTGTTGGCGAGGGCCTCGCGCGCCGCCTGAAGCGCGCGGTGCATCGACTCGAGGAAGTCCTCGCCCGTCTCGCGGCGCCCGAGCTCGTGGGCCCAGACGCGGAGGACCGTGAGGATCGTGCCCTCACGCGGGTCGGCCAGCGCCGTGTACGCGGACTCGGCGCCCCGCCGCGCCGCGGCGGCGAATTCGGGCACGTCGACGGCGGCGTGTTCATCCATGGCGGCAGCCAGGCCGTGCAGGAACTGGGCGAAGATCGCGCCGGAGTTGCCGCGCGCGCCGTCGAGGGCGCCGTCGGCGGCCACGCGGGCGGCGGTCCCGACGTCCTCGGGAGCGGCGCTCCCGAGGCGCGCCGCCGCCGCCTTGAGCGTGGCCGCGAGATTGGCGCCCGTGTCGGCGTCGCGCACGGGAAAGACGTTGATGCGGTTGAGTGACTCCTGCTCGCGCACGACGGCGAGCGCCCCGGCGCGCAGCACGCGGGAGAAGGCCGTCCCGTTGAGCGTGCGCTCCATGATGGCCTGCGTCCCCCTGGACGTGGCTCGGGGTCAGGCGCCGGCCACGGGTTTGCCGCCCGTGATCCTACGCAGCGCCTTGCGGGCTTCCTTGACTACAGCCGGGTCTGCGTCCCTGCATGCAAGACGGCACTGGCGAAAGCCTTTCGGGCTGCCGATCTTGCCCAAGGCCTGGACGGAGATGAGCCGGAGCAGGGGATCGGTGTGGCGGGCCGACTCGCAGAGCGGCCCGACGGCGGCCTCGTCCTTCATCTCGCCGAGCACGAAGGCGGCGTCCTCACGCCGGTGCACGTGACCCTCCCCAAGGATGAAGATGAGGCGGTCGCGCGCCGGCGCACCGATCGCGACGAGGGCCTCGCGGGCGATCTTCAGGCGGCGGATGCTGTTTGTGCTGAGCTCCTTGATCAGGAGGTCGAGGTGCTCGGCCAACGCGGCTCGCCCGGCCTCCGCCACAGCAGGATCCTTCTTGTACGTGGCGGCCTGCAGCATGACCTCGATCTTGCCGGCAGCCTTGGCCTTCGCCACGTCGGGGGGTCCGAAGAGTCCCATCCACGCTCCCTGTCGCGCCGTTTAGGAGGGGCGAGTCTACCGCAGAACGCGGTTGGACACATCGAGGATGCGGCGGGGCAACTCGGGATAGGAACGTACCGGGAAGACGTCGCCATGGCCCGCGTCGGCCAGGCGCCGGCACAGCGCCGGGTCCATCTTGTAGTCCTCGGTGAGAAGGACGAACAGCCGCGGGAAGCGGTGCGCAAAAGGCAGCGGGTCGCCGCCGGCGGTGACGACGCCGTCGGTGATCAGCAGCCCGCTGCGCCGCGGGTCGTGGCCGCGCTCGAGCTCCGCGGCGCCCAGCTCCAGCGCGGCGGCGATGTTCGTGTAGCCGCGCACCGGCTGATCGAGCATGCGCGCGACGACCTCGGACGGCGAATCGGACGCATGGAGCCGGCTGACGGCCCGCGCCTTGTCCTCGAACACCACCACGGACAGGTCCTCGGGGTGAACCTTGAGCGCCAGGACGGCGGCGGCCACGGCGGCGATGGCCATGTTCTCGCCGGACATCGAGAGCGAGGTGTCCACCATGAGGACGACCTGGTGCCGGCGCTCGGCGCGCCGCGTGGCGATGAAGTCGCCGTCGTCGGGGAAGCGCTTGCCCAGCAGGTTGTCGATGGTCGCCTCCACATCTAGGTCGCCGCCGAACGGCTCGCGCAGGGGCTCGTGCACCAGCTCCGTCGCGGAGCGCAGGGGACCCACGAGGCGGGCGGCGCGCTGCAGGACGGCCCGCGCCGCCAGCCGCTCGGCGTAGACTCGCAGGGCGGCGTTCTGCAGGCGACTGCCGGAGCGCGTCAGGTTCACGGCGATCGTCCAGCCGTCGAGATCGGCGAGCGGCACGCCGAAGCGGTCCGCCAGCGCCTCGAGCGGCGCCGCGTCGTCGAACTCGGGGCCGCAAGTGACGGATACGGCGACGCTGCGCCGGCGGCGTGCCCGTGCCCCCTCCGGGGGGCTCAGGCTTTTGGGCCGGCGCCGGTCTCGTCCGCCGCGGCGTCCGGGTCTTCGCCCCGCACGACGACCTGCTCGTACAGCTCGTCGAGGGCGGCGCCGAGGTCGGCGTCGATGTCGTCGCGCAGGTCGACGCGCGTCGTCAGCGCCGCCTCCATCGCCTGCCGCAGGGCGCCCTCGCCGTCAAGACCTCCGGCGATCATGACCATCGCCACCGCGGCACGCACCGAGGCGCCCTTGCGGAAACGCGGATGCCTGCGCGTCGCTCGTGTCAGGCGCACCGCCAGGGTGATGAGGCCCTCGTCGTCGCAGGCGGTCTCGCGACGCACGATCGCCGCCTCCTCGTCGGCGTCCTGGTATTGGAGGGCGAGGTGCTCGAACCGGTCGCGCAGCGCCTCGGAGAGGTGGCCCGTGGCGACGTACTCGACGGGGTTCTGCGTCGCCACCACCTGAAAGCCTTCGGCGGCGCGCACCACGCCGATGTGGGGGACCTGCACGATGCGCTCGTCGAGCGCCGGCAGGAGCACGTTCTGCACCGACTCGGGCATCCGGTTGAGCTCGTTGATGAACAACACGGCGCCGTCGCGCATCGCCTGTACCAGCGGCCCGGCGAAGAAGGAGTCGGCGTTGTATCCGCGCTCGAGAACGAGGGGCGGGTCGAACCAGCCGGTCAGCTTGCTCTCGGAGTAGCGGTCGTCGCCGTCGACGCGCACCGTCGGCCGGCCGAGGTGCGCGCAGACCGCCAGGGCGACCGTCGTCTTGCCCACGCCCACAGGGCCCTCGAGGAGCAGGTGCCGTCCGGCCCCCAGGACGGCGAGCGCGGTAGCGAGCTCACGCTCGCGACCGACGATGCCATGCTCGTCCTGGATCTTGCGGATGGGGGTCATGGGCCTCCGTTCGTGTGCTGCGACGGTGTCGCGATTCTACCGCGCGAAACCGGGGCGCGCCGCCGCTCAGTCGCCGGCGAGACCGGCGAACGGACCGGCGGCGTACACCGGATGGCCGCCGAACACGGTGAGCTCGACCGCGGCACTCGTGATCTCCTCCGCCGGGATGCTCAAGATGTCGCGGCTCAGTACGACCAGATCGGCGATCTTGCCGACCTCGATCGAACCGATCTCGCCCTCGCGAACCATCGCGTAGGCGCCGTTCGCGGTGAAGCTCTCGATCATCTGGGCGACGGTCACGGCCTCCTCCGGCCACAGGGGCGGCTCAGCCTGGTCCGTGGGGTCGCGCCGCAGCACGCCGCGCTGGATCGCCACCAGCGGATCGGGCGGCGGCGGCACGGGATAGTCGCTCGCCGACGCCGCGACGATGGCGTTCTCCCAGAAGCTGCGCATCGGATACTCGCGATCGGCGCGCTCCGCTCCGAGGTACGGCACCTGTCGCGTGTGGTAGAGCTCCTCCTTGAGGAACCAGTACGGCTGCGGCACGGCGACCACCCCGAGCTCCGCGAAGCGCGGCAGGTCGACGAGGTCGACGACCTGCAGGTGCGTGATGAGCGAGCGACCGATGTCGCCGCCGCACGCTTTCCCGGCGGCGGCGACGGCATCGAGGGCCATCGCCGTCGCGGCGTCGCCGATGCAGTGGTAGTGCAGGCGAAAGCCGGCCCGCGCGGCCGCGACCGACGCCGCGGCCATCCCCTCGTGCGTCCACAGCGGCTCGCCACGAAAGCCCGGCTGGTCGGCATACGGCTCCTTGAGGTAGGCGGTGTGGCCCTCGATGACGCCGTCGGGGAAGAACTTGACCCAGGCCGCCGAGACCAGCGGGCCCGCGTGGCGGGCCCGCTCGTCCACGGCGGCCGCGATCTGCTCGTCCAGCGGCCGGTCCTCCCTCAGCCAGATCGAGAGGCAGAACCGCGTGGTGAGCTCGCCCGCCGCCTGCAGCAGCTCGTAGGCCTCAAGGGCGGTGTCGCGACCCGGGTGAAGCCCGGCGTCCTGGACCGTCGTGAGCCCGTTCGGTCCCGCGACCGCGCCCATGAAGTGACGGATCCCCTCGCGCGTCTGGCCGACGTCGTAGGTCGGCAAGGCCTCGTCGGCCACGTACGCCGGACCTTCGCGGAGAGTGCCGGACGGCGAACCGTCCTCGAGACGCTCGATCACGCCGTTGTCCGGATTCGGTGTCGAGCCGTCGATGCCCGCCAGACGCAGACCCGCGCTATTGAGCCACGCGGAGTGATAGCTGTCGTCGTGCAAAACGACGGGCCGGTCTGGCACCACGGCATCGAGGTCCGCGGCTGATGGACCCAGGCGCGGCATGTAGCTGTCACTCCAGCCGAACCCGCGGATGAACGCGAGCTCAGGGTGCGCAGCCGCGAACCGCGCCGCCGCAGCGACACACTCCTGCGCCGATGTGCACTCGGACAGGGAGACCTCGAACAGGTCCTGCGTCGCCGACGACGCGTGCATGTGGCTGTCGATGAAGCCGGGAAGCAGCAGACGGCCGCCGAGGTCGACCACGCGGGTCCGCGGACCCGCGAGCTCGCCGACCTCCGCGGCCGTCCCCACGGCGACGATGCGTCCGCCGGCCACGGCTACAGCTTCGTGGCGCGAACGTGCGGCATCCACCGTGTACACGACGCCGTTCGTGAGGATCAGATCGGCTGCCACACGCCCTCCTCGTCGTCCGCTGACGAGCGCAACTCTAAGCCACGCGCGCCGATCATGCGAGCTGAGCCGGGGGAGGACTAGAATCCCCAGACGTCACGTCATCGCCGACGGGCGACCAGCGTATGAGACGGGTTCGACACATCATCAGGCGGCACGGCTACGTCGTCGCGATCGCAGCGATCGCGCTCGCGACGGCTGTCTTCTACCCCGGGCGCGACGTCTTCGCCAAGGGCCAATGGGCCCTGCTCTACCTGCTCATCATCGTCGTCGTGGCAAGCGTGAGCGGCGTCGGACCGGCGCTGCTCGCCGCGGCACTGTCGTTCCTCGCGTGGAACTTCTTCTTCCTCCCCCCGTACCACACGCTGACAGTCGCGGACCCAAAGGACTGGCTCTCGCTGCTGGCGTTCCTGGTGGTCGGCCTGCTCATGGGCATCCAGACCGGCCGGATGCGGACGCGCGAGCTGCGCGCAGTCGCCCGGGAGCGCGAGAGCACCTTCCTCAACAAGATCAGCACGTCACTCGTCTCAGAGCCCGCCCCGGAGGTCATGGCGGCGTCCGTCGTTACCGAGACCGTCAACCTGCTGGACGTCGCGAGAGCGAGCATCTACGCGGCCCACGCCGGCCGTCTCGTCCTGCTCGCTTCGAAGCCCGACGAGGACGACGAGGAGGGCCGGCGTCAGGCGGAGGCCGTCTTCAGAGGCGGTGATGGTGACGGTCCAGTCGCGGTTACAGCCGGGACCCGCCTCTTCCTCCCCGTAGAAGCAGCCGCACGGCTCCACGGCGTGCTGCGAGTAGAGACCGGAGCATCGCGCGGACCCTTCAACGAGGCGGAGGTCCGCCTGCTGGGCTCGCTCAGCAACCTGGTCGCCTCGTACCTCGAGCAGCAGGAGCTCGAGGCCGCTGCCTCCCAGGCCGACGCTCTCCGCGAAGCCGACCGGCTCAAGTCGAGCCTCCTGTCCTCGGTGTCGCACGAGCTCAAGACCCCGCTCTCCGGCCTGACCGCGACCCTGAGCAACCTTCTCGAGTCGGACGTCGACTGGGACGAGGAGGACGTACGTCGCGAGCTGCGCGCGATCGTCGCCGACGTCCAGCGTCTGACCAACAGCATCAACGCCCTCCTGGACCTCTCCAGGCTGGAGGCTGATTCGTGGGAGCCACAGCGAGACTGGTATGACGTCGCAGATCTCATGGTCTCGGGGCTCTCGACGCTGCCGCCCCATGAGCGCACGCGCGTGACGGTGCACATCCCGGAGGAGCTGCCCCTGGTGAACGTCGATTTCGCGCAGCTGACGCGTGTCCTTCAGAACCTGCTCGAGAACGCGGTACTCTATGCAGGCCCAGCCAGCGCGATCCGGTTTGCCGCCTCTGCCGGTCAGCAGGGGATCATCATCCGGGTCGAGGACGAGGGCGAGGGAGTGCCGGTGGACGAGCGAGATCGCATCTTCGAGAAGTTCTACCGGGGCGCTGGGCTCGGTCCGACGGCCCCTTCCGGGACCGGCTTGGGCCTCGCCATCGCGGCCGAGATCGTCGATGCTCACGGCGGCCGCCTCTGGTACGAGCCGCAGCAGCCGCACGGCTCCCGGTTCTGCGTTCTCTTGAGGGAGACGTCGTGAAGTCCGAGGCCGGCATACCGGAGAGGCCCGCCCGCGTCCTCGTCGTGGACGACGAGGAGCAGATCAGGCGGGCTCTTCGCACGATCCTGGGCACTCGCCACTACGAGGTCGTGCTCGCGAGCACCGGAGAAGAGGCCCTGCTGAAGGCGATCGACGCGCCGCCCGACCTCGTCATCCTCGACCTCGCCCTGCCCGACACGACCGGCGCCGAGGTCTGCCGCGAGCTGCGCAGTTGGCTCGCGGCGCCGATCCTCATCCTCTCCGTGCGTTCAGCTGAGGCCGACAAGATCGCCCTGCTCGACGAGGGTGCCGATGACTACTTGACCAAACCGTTCTCGGCCGGCGAGCTCCTCGCCCGCGTACGCGCCCTGCTGCGACGCGCGGCCTCAGTCCAGGGTCCGCCGCCCGTCGTGACGGCGGGACAGCTCACCGTCGACATAGGCCGCCGTATCGTGACGTTGGACGGCGAGCCCGTCCCCCTGACCCCGACGGAGTACGACATCCTCGCCTATCTCGCCCGCAACGCGGACTGCGTCGTCACACAGCACCAGATCATCGAGGAGGTCTGGGGACCGGGCTGGGGCGACGACGCCCAGACGCTCCGCGTCCACGTGAGCCACATCCGGCACAAGATCGAGCGTGACCCGCACGGGCCGCACTACATCGTCACCGAGCCTGGAGTCGGCTTCCGTTTCACCAGCGCACCCGACGCCGACCGCTAGTCAGCGCGCTTAGCGGAAGTTTCACGGCCACAGTGGCACCCTTCACGGGTTCTTAGCAGGTCCCCCGCTACGATGCTCTCAGTCTCAAAGCGAGGCCCGTTTGGGCTGCACGGAGGGCGACATGCTGGTCCTGGAAGAAGTGCTTGTCGAGTTCGCGATGATCGCAGCGACCGTGATCGCGGCGGCGATGCTCGTCTACATGGTCGTCGGCCTGGTCCGCGAACGGAAGGGTCCTTCCGCTGCGCAACGGCCCGCACAGGCTCGTCACCATCGTCACGCTGCCTGAGCCCGTCCGTGGCCGCCGTCCGCATCGCGACACGCGGCTCACCTAGTCGAATCAAACGGCAGGATGGGGGGTTCCTCGGGGCACCCACCCTTTGTCTCGGAACCCGCCCGGCACAAGCACGGATGACATCATCTATCTCGCGATCGTCGTGCTGTTCTTCGCGCTGTCAATCCGGCCCGATCCGTATGGTGAAGCAGTCGGCCGGACGGCCAAGGCGTCGGCATGGTCGCCGACATCGGCGGTGGCCGCCCAACGAGCCCGTGCCTTCAACGGTGCGTCGTCAGCCGCCCTCGCCCGCGAGCAGACGAGGGACTAAGCTTCGCGGATGGGCGGACGAACCGAAGACACCGTGGGCGTCGAAAGTCGGCGCGACGATTCTCCCGGGGAGGCCGTGCCGGCCGGCCGCGACTCACCCGTCTGGACCCTCTCTCACGACGACGTCTTCGACCATCTCCGCACATCTGTCCGAGGCCTGACCGAGGACGAGGCATTCGCGCGGCTGCAGCAGGTCGGCCCCAATGTGCTGCCCACCAAGGTGGGTCGCCCCCTCTTCTACCGCTTCCTCGACCAGCTCACCAGCCTGTTCGCGATCATGCTCGAGGTGGCGGCGGTCCTCGTCTTCATCGCCGCGATGCTGTCGACCGGCGCCAGCCGCCAGGACAACATCAACGTGACCATCGCCATCATCGGCGTGGTCCTGCTCAACGCCACCATCGGCTTCTTCCAGGAGTACCGCGCGGAGAAGGCGACCGAGGCGCTGCAGAAGCTCGTCCCGGCGAACGCCAAGGTGGTGCGCGACGGTGAGGTGACGGTCGTCGCGGCCGCCGACCTGGTGCCGGGCGATGTGCTTCTCCTCGAGGAGGGCGACAGTATCAGCGCGGACGCCCGCCTCGTGCGACAGTACGAGCTCTCGACGATCAACATCGCTCTGACCGGCGAGTCGGACGCGGTGCGCAAGACCTCGGATCCGATCATCGAGGAAGAGCTCGCGACCATCAACATGCCGAACCTCGTCTTCATGGGGACGAGCGTCGCCTCCGGCACGGGCCGGGCGATCGTGTTCGCCACCGGACTGCGCACCGAGTTCGGGCGCATCTTCTCGCTGACCGCCGGCGTCGCCGAGGAGAGGTCGCCGCTCATGCGAGAGGTCGACCGGATGGCTCGCACGGTCTCGGCCCTCGCCATCGTCGTGGGGGTCCTTCTCTTCTTCATGGGCCGAACGCTCGGTCTCGAATGGGTCGGGGCTCTCCTGTTCGCGATGGGCGTCCTGGTGTGCTTCGTGCCCGAAGGGCTCCCGGCGACGTTGTCCGTCGCTCTGTCGATCGGCGTGCAGCGCATGGCCAAGGCGAAAGCCCTCATCAAGAAGCTGGCGGCGGTCGAGACGCTGGGCTGCACCACCGTGATCTGCACCGACAAGACCGGGACGCTCACGAAGGCCGAGATGACCGTGAAGGCGCTCTATGCGAACGGCCGGGTGATCGAGGTGACGGGCGCCGGTTACGAGCCCGTCGGGGAATTCGTCGACGGCGACAGCGGGCTTCCACCTGAGGAAGCGCGCCGTCGCCTCGAGCCGCTCCTCCGCGCGATGACCTTCTGCAACGACGCCAAGGTCCTGCCTCCCAAGGAGGACCAGGGCTGGCGCGTGATCGGCGACCCGACCGAGGGCAGTCTGCTCGTCGCGGCGCAAAAGGCTGGGTTCGACCTGGCTCGCGAGCTCATGGAACGCCCGAAGATCTACGAGCTCCCGTTCGAGTCGGTGCGCAAGCGCATGTCCGTCATCCACGCCGAGAACGGCGGTCAGCGCGCCTACGTCAAGGGAGCGCCGTCCGAGACCATCGGCCGGTGTACCAGGATGCGTCTCGACGGCGAGGTCGTGCCGCTGACCGAGGAACTGCGCGAGCGGATCGCGGCCCAGAACGACGAGATGTCGCGCCAGGCGCTCCGCGTGTTGGCGGTCTGCGAGCGCGACCTGCCCAGCTCCCTGACACAGTACGACGCGGAGACGATCGAGACCGAGCTCACCTTTCTCGGGCTCGTCGGCATGATCGATCCGCCTCGGCCCGAGGTGAGCGCCGCGGTCGAGCAGGCGCTGGCCGCCGGTCTGCGCATCATCATGGTGACGGGCGACTACGGCCTCACGGCAGAGGCGATCGCCCGACGCATCGGGATCGTGCGCGGCGATCGGCGCGTGCGCGTCATCACCGGGGTCGACCTCGAGCAGATGAACGAGGAGGACCTCAAGCGCGAGCTGGCGGAGCCGCAGGACGTCCTCTTCGCGCGGGTGACGCCCGAACACAAGATGGAGGTCGTCACGGCCCTCAAGGACATGGGCGAGATCGTCGCGGTGACCGGCGACGGCGTGAACGACGCGCCGGCCCTCAAGAAGGCCGACATCGGCGTGGCGATGGGGCTCACCGGCACCGACGTGTCGCGTGAGGCCGCGACCATGATCCTTCTCGACGACAGCTTCGCCAGCATCGTGAAGGCGGTCGAGCAGGGCAGGGGCGTCTACGCCAACGTGAAGAAGATGGTGACCTACATCTTCTCGCACAACATGGCCGAGCTCTTCCCCTTCGTGTTCGCCACGGTGGCAGGAGTGAACCTCGTGCCGCTGGGAGCGCTGCAAGTGCTCGCCATCGACCTCGGCTCAGACGTCCTCCCAGGACTGGCACTCGGCACCGAACATCCCGAGCCGGGTGTCATGGCGCGGCCGCCGCGCTCGCGCAGCGAGCGCCTGATGAGCCGCGCCACGCTCCGCCGCGTCGCCTACATCGGCGCCATCCAGTCGGTGTTCGCCATCACCGGCTTCCTCTACGTGCTGCTCTCGCACGGCTGGACGTGGGGCGACGGCAGCTGGATGGATCCCTCGAGCCCGCACTACTCCGTCTACTGTGAAGCCCTTACGATGACCCAGGCCGCCATCGTCGCCGGGCAGTTCGCCAACGGCTTCGTCTGCCGCACGGACGAGAGGTCGCTGTTCTCCGTCGGCGTGTTCACGAATCGCTTCCTGGTCGTCGGCGAGGTGGTGGGCCTCGGCATCATGGCGGCGATCGCCTACGTCCCATTCCTGCAGGACATCTTCAAGACGGGGCCGCTGACGCCGGCCGACTGGGCCTTCCTCGGGCTCGCGTCCCTGACTTTGCTCTCGGCCGAAGAAGGCAGAAAATGGTTCGCGCGTCGGCGCTTGGCGACTCGCCTGGCACCGAGCGCCGAGAAGGGGGTGAGCGCATGAGGGTCATCATCGTCGGGTGCGGACGCGTGGGCGCCCACACGGCGGCGACGCTCGCCCGTGAGGGCCACGACGTCGCGGTGGTCGATCGCAGCGAGGACGCCTTTCGTCTACTCCCGGCTGCCTTCGAAGGGCGAACGTTGTGTGGCGTCGCGTTCGAGCGGACGGTCCTGGAAGAGGCGGGCATCGCCGAGGCGGACGCGTTGGTCGCCGTGACGAGCGGGGACAACACGAACATCGTCGTCGCGCGCATCGCCAAGGACGTCTATCGCGTGCCCGACGTCGTGGCGCGCATCTACGACCCGCGGCGCGCCGACATCTACCGCCGCTACGGGATCCAGACCTTCGCGCCGACGGCGTGGAGCGCGGGCAAGATCGTCGAGTTCATCGTGAGCCCCAACCTCGAGCGCGAGGAGAGCTTCGGCAACGGCGAGGTGCAGATGCTGGCCGCCTGGGTCCCCGAGCACCTCGTCGGCAAGCCCGTCAACGACCTGCGCGTCCCGGGCGAGATCAGGGTCGCCCTGATCGTCCGGATGGGCAGGGGCCTGATCCCCGTCTCCGGGACACGCTTCGAGGTCGACGACCAGGTCCACGTCGTGGTCCACCAGACAGCGGTGGAGAAGTTCGAGAAGATGATGGGGTGGAAGACATGAGGGTCGTGATCGCCGGCGCCGGCACGCTCGGCCGCCGCGTCGCCTTCTACGTGCGCCGCGAGGGACACACCGTCGTGATCGTCGAGAAGAGCCGCGAGCGCGCCGCCGCCATCGAGCAGGAGCTCGGTGTCGAGATGATCGTCGGTGACGCCGACGAGCCGATGGTGCTCGAGCGCGCGGGGCTGGACCACACCGACGTGCTGGTCGCGGCGACCGGTCACGACGAGGACAACCTCGTCGCCAGCCTGCTCGCCAAGAATGAGTTCGCGGTGAAGAAGGTGATCGCCGTCGTGCGGAACCCGCGCAACCGGTGGCTCTACAACCGCAGCTGGGGGGTGGACGCGGCGATCGACTCCGCGCAGATCGTTGCGCGCCTCATCGAGGAGGAGGCCACGATCACCGACGTGATCAAGCTGCTCACGCTGCGCGAGGGCGAGGTCACACTGACCTCGATCACGGCGACCGCCGACGGCAGCCTGGCCGGCAAGACCTTCAGTCAGCTGCGCGTCCCGCAAGGCTGCTTCCCCGCCGCCGTGCTGCGAGGGACGCAGGTCCTCAGTCCATCACCGGACCTTCGCATCCAGGTGGGCGATGAACTCCTGGTCGTCGCCGGCCCGGGCGGCGAGTGCGGGGTCGGCGAGATCGGCTGACCGGCCCACGCGAGGGCGCAGCTCGCGGCCAGCGGCAGCGCAGGCCGCGCCGAGGGCGGTGCATCGAGACGTTCGTCAGCGCGCGTATGCGAAGCCGAGCCCGGGGCCCTGCTCCAGCGGCACGAGCGGGCTGCGCGGCACGCCGGTCCGCGGCTCGCCGTGGAAGTCGCGCGGCGCGACGTCGTTCGGGCCGTCCGCGTACAGGAGGCTCGCCAGAGCCTGGATATGTTCGCGGCCGACGCCGAGCTCGAACTGACCGCCTCCGTAGAGCACGATACCGTCGGCCTGGGCACGCACGACGCAGTCGAGCAGCGTGCGCAGCGAGCCGAACCGCGACGGTTTGATGTTGAGGAAGCGCGGCAGATCCGCGCCGGGCGCCCCGGCGGCCGCAGAACGCGGAGTCTGCGCCCCAGCCAGCCTCCCGCGCAGCGTCACGACGTCGGCCCACGAGTGGATCGGCGCGTCGAAGCTGAAGCGCGCCTCCTCCCCGCCCAGCGCCGCCCGCGCCGGTCCGTCGAGCGCCGGGTCTTCGAGCACGGCGTCGGGAAACGCGCGGGCGACCGCGTCGTACTGCGCCGGGTCGGGCGCGTTGTCGACCGGCGTGCCCTCGTAAAAGGCCTTGAAGTCGAGGGCGCGCACGCGACCGGTCGCGGCGATCCGCGCCATCGTCGCCGCGTCCCAGTCCGGGGTCGGGTCGAGCTTGAACTCGAGCGTCGGGTCGACCGCGAGCCAAGGCATTATGTCGAGCCGCGTCGAGACGACGAAGCACACCGGACGGTACTCGAGGCCGAGCGCCGCGCCCAGCGACAGGCCCGCCTGTCGGAGGACCAGGTCGAGCGCAGCGCTCTCGAACGCCCACCGCCGGTAGTCGCGAGCCGCGGCCATGCCCGGCGGTCGCGCCGGGAACAGGTCATGCGCGCCCACAAGCCCCGAGAACCCGTCAAGCGTGCGCGAGCCGGCGAGTGGCAGAGCCAGAGGGTAGTCCTCGTGATCCTCGCCGAGGTAGGTGACGTCCTCGCCGCGGCCCTCGTCGCTGCCGCCGCGCAGCACAACCGTCGTGGTGACGCGGCGGAAGCCGCTCGACACGTCCAGCTCGCGGCGCTCGACGTCGTAGCCGTCCACTTCGAGCGGCAAGGTCGCGAGCGCCGCGTAGAAGTCGTGTGGCGACGAGATCATGGGCGCACTCTTCCCCGCCTCGCAGTTCGTCACGCGAGGCGGACTCTCGCGTCCTCGGGACGCTACCCGAGCGACGGCTGCCGCCGCACGGTCTGCTAGACCCCCTCGGGCGCCCCGGCGCCCCCACCGCCCGTCACCGACCGAAAGCGCACGCCATGAGCCAGCCGAGCAGTCAGCCGTCGACCCGCACCTACGCCGGCATGAGCGACTACATCGCCGCGCCCGAGCTCATGCACACCGTCAACGTCGCCATCCAGCTCGGCCGGCCGCTGCTCATCACCTCCAACGCCGAGAAGGAGCTGCCCGACGCCTTCCTGCGGCGCTGCGTGGTCCACTACATCGAGTTCCCCGACGAGGAGATGATGGAGCGCATCGTCGGCGTCCACGTCCCCGGCCTCGAGCGCCGCCTGCTCGACCTCGCGATCGAGGCCTTCTACTGGCTGCGCCGCCTGCGGCGCCAATTCGACCACTCGGTCTGGCCGAACACGATCCCGGCCGACCAGTGGGCCAGGGCCTACGGGAGCACGTCGATCCGCAAGGTCGGGGAGGTCTTTCCCATGTTCGAACTCACCGTGGACGGGCTGACCGAGGCCGTCAAGAAGCTCATG